>TARA_R110000868_G_scaffold111773_1_pt1 | contig 46059 bp, 49 predicted proteins | sample TARA_R110000868 | Tara Oceans TARA_R110000868 (sample SAMEA4397489) | marine metagenome | biome: Polar Biome; feature: [SRF] surface water layer (ENVO:00010504); material: water (ENVO:00002006), including particulate matter (ENVO:01000060) such as... | depth 5 m | reverse complement strand
AATTGATTTCGTTCTCAATATTTAATTTGCAAATTGCAATTTGTTTTTTAATAGCTTTTAATTCTTTCATTTTATCCTCTATTTGCAACAATTTTTTATTGAGAACTTCAATTTTTGCTGATGTACTAATTTGTTTTTTATACCAAGCATCTACAACCTCTTTTATTTCAGCTAAAGTAAAACCTACTGCTTTGGCCATTTGTATAAATCTAAGTTTATCGACAGTCTCTTCATCATAATAAATATAATTGTTTGTAGTTACTTCATTTTTAGTTTGACCTTTGATCAGCCCGCTTTTTTCATAGAAACGAATTGTTCCAATTGGTATTCCTGTTTCTTTGGAAAGTTGATTTATTAATTTCATTAATCTTATGTTTTAAAAAAATGTAAACTATATAGTATACTTCATACTTGTAGGTTGCAAAAATAGTTTATATTTTTGCAACCTACAAGAAACAATTTAATCACAAATAAGAAAAGCTAAAAAATGAAGTACTTAGACGAAGAACTTATTAAATCATTTCCAAACTTTGAAAATAGATATGCAGAGGTGAATGGCACAAAACTGCATTATATTATAGGCGGTAAAGGCGAACCATTAATTTTAATTCCTGGTTATCCAGAAACTTGGTGGGCATATCATAAAGTAATGCCTATTCTTGCTGAAAAATATTGTGTAATTGTCGTAGAAATGCGCGGAATGGGTAGCTCAGATAAACCAGAAGGCGGTTATGAAAAAAAGAATATGGCAAAAGACATATTCGAACTTGTAAAAAAATTGGAATATGAAAAAGTTAACATTGGCGGTCACGACATTGGTGCGCACGTTGGTTTTAGTTTTGCAACAAATTTTCCAGAATCAACTTCTAAACTAATAATGTTGGATACACCGCATCCTGACGCAGGAATGTACCAACTACCTATGTTGCCTATTTTAGGAGCAAATTACCTTTATCCTTGGTGGTTAGCATTCAATCAAGTAAAAGAACTCCCTGAACAGCTACTGGAAGGACGAATGAAAGTTATTGTAGAATGGTTGTTTAAAAATTTACTTTTCAACCAAAATAGCATTAGTGATTTTGACAAAGAAGTTTATGAATTTGCCTATAATAGCAAAGACGCTATTAGATCTTCAAATGCTTGGTATCAAGCTTTTCCACAAGACATTGAAGACAGTAAAACATACAATAAAATCAATATGCCAGTTCTTGGAATTGGTGGAAGCGGATACGAGATGTTACAAATGTCATTACCAAACTATACAACTGATTTACAACTAAAAAAATTAGCAGATTGCGGACATTTTATCCTTGCTGAAAAGCCAAATGAAACAGCAATGTTGATTATTGATTTTTTGGGGTAAAGAATGCAGGATCGCATTCATATTAAAATTACATGAAAAGCCTAAGAAAAGCTATCTATTACAGAGTGAACGGTTAGCGAAATAGTGATTCAATTAGGCTTTGAACATCCATCCCAATCATTTAAAAAATTGTCTGAAAGTAAAGCCAATATAAGTCCTTTGGAATTTAGAAACACATTTAATTGATAATAGTTGATTTAGCTACAGAATGTGTTTTTTTGACTACATAAGACTTTCTAATAATGTTGAATTTTGCATCATTAATAATTAAAACATAAAATGATGTCAAAAAAAGTTTGGTTTGTAACAGGAGCTTCGAAAGGATTAGGTTTAGCGCTAATTAAAAAATTACTAAACAAAAATTACAAAGTAGTTGCTACTTCAAGAAATGTACAATCACTTATTTCTGAACTAGGCGAATCTAGCGATGTTTTTTTACCTTTACAAGTAGATCTAACAAATGATAATGAGGTAAAAAAGGCAGTTGCTAGAAGTATGAAGCATTTCGGGAAATTGGATGTAATAGTTAACAATGCTGGTTATGGTCAATTAGGTACTATTGAAGAATTATCAGATGAAGAAACAAGAGCGAATTTTAATATCAACGTTTTTGGTTCCTTAAATGTTATTAGAAATGTAATGCCTTATTTTAGAACGCAAAAATCAGGAACAATTTTTAACATTTCATCAGCTGGTGGATACTTTGGTGCTTTTGCAGGATGGGGAATTTATTGTTCTTCAAAATTTGCTGTAGCTGGTTTTACTGAAGCCTTAGCCGAAGAAGTTAAAGAATTCGGAGTAAGTGCAACGGTGGTGTATCCTGGTTATTTTAGAACAGATTTTCTATCAAAAAACTCTATAAAATCTCCAGAGCATCCAATTAATGATTACCAAGCGGCAAGACAGTCAGAACAAGATCATTTAAACCAAATTAACGGTAATCAAACGAATGATCCAGAAAAAGCTGCAACTGTTTTAATTGCAATTAGTGAGGAAGAAAAACCTCCAGTTCATTTACTTCTTGGAAAGGATGCTTATGAAATTTTAAAAACTAAAATTGATGTGATGAGTAAGGATGTTGAAACATGGAAAAACCATACATTTTCTACTACTATCTAATTGGAATTTTGTAAAACTATAGTTTACATGGGAAATAGCAAAACAATAGAAGAAACTAAAGAATATATTGGGATGTGGATTACTAAAGATGGGAATATTCGTCATGAACTATTAGCAAATAATCGTTACGATGAAGCTCGGGGAAATCGTGAAAGTGCTTACCAAGGTAGTTATGTTGTAAATGGAAATCACATAGATTATAAAGATGATACAGGCTTTACTGCTGATGGTGAATTTAAAAATGGAATCTTATATCATGCAGGTATGGTTTTATATAAAAAATAATAATAACAAATAAAAAGGACAAATATGTTTCGTTTTAACTCTATTTCAGAATTTCATTCTTTCTGTAAATTAGGTGCTCCAAAGCATCCTTTAGTTAGTTTAATAGACTATAGTAAAGTGGAATATCCAATCAATGACAATGAATTAAAATGGATTCAGAATTTTTACTCAATTGGGTTAAAACGAAACATAAATGCCAAATTCAACTATGGTCAACAAGAATACGATTTTGATAATGGCGTATTAACTTTTGTTGCACCAAATCAGTTTTTAAAACTAGAAATTAATCCAGAAATTAAGGTAGAACCAACGGGTTATTTACTGCTAATACATCAAGATTTTATTTGGAATACTGCTTTAGCAAAGAAAAAAATAGATTATGATTTTTTCGATTATAAAGTAAACGAAGCACTTTTTTTATCTGAAAAAGAAGAAAAAATTATTGTAAAGATTTTTAAAAATATTCAGGAAGAATATAGTAGTAACATTGATAAATTTAGCCAAAACATTATTATTGCTCATTTTGAATTATTACTAAACTATTGTGATCGTTTTTACCAAAGGCAATTTATTACGAGAAGAAAAACAAATCATCAATTGCTGGAAACATTTGAAACCACACTAAATAACTATTTTAATGAAGATGATTTAATGTCAAATGGATTACCAACAGCAAAATATTTAGCAAATTCATTGAATATTTCACCAAATTATCTTGGAAGTTTATTAAAAAATATAACTGGTCAAACAACACAAAATCACATCCACAATAAACTCATAGAAAAAGCAAAAGAAAAGTTATCTATTACTGAGTTGACCGTAGCTGAAATTGCGTTTCAATTAGGTTTTGAACATCCACAGTCTTTTAATAAATTGTTTAAAAGTAAAACCAATACAAGTCCTTTGGAATTTAGAAATTCATTTAATTGATTTTTAGTATTTAAAAATCAATATAAAATGATTATTTGCCAAATGTCAAATAATAATAAAAGGATAGCAACTATATTTGACTATGGAAAAATTTTTAAATTATGTTTTGCAGTTTGGAAGCTTAAACCAACAGCAAATTGATTTAATTTTAAAAAAAGCAACAGAATTGGAACTTAAAAAAGACGAACATTATTTAGAAGCAGGTAAAGTTTCCAAACAGTTTGGTTTTATAATAGAAGGTATTGCTCGTGTTTCTTATTATAATAATAAAAGTGAAGAAATTACAAAATACTTTATTGAAGAAAACAACATTGTAGTTGATTTAGAAAGTTTCGAAAATGAGATTCCTTCCATAGCTTATGTCCAAGCTATGACCGATTGCAAAATCGTAGTTTTTTCAAAAAAAGATTGGCAAGAACTATTAAATACAATTGTGGGTTGGGATGCCATAGTCAGAAAAATTATTTCAAAAGCCTTACTACAAAAAGTGGACAGAATCAGTTCAATAGTCGCACAAGATGCAACAACAAGTTATTTGACGTTTTTAGAAAAATATCCCAATCTGGTTAACCGAGTTCCACTTTCGTATTTAGCTTCCTATTTAGGAATTACCCAATCATCATTAAGCCGAATTAGAAAAAATATTCGATAGATTGCTTTTTTTTACAAACACTTACAACTTTAAACAAAATTATTACAAAAAAGATTATTTGTTTACCTGCAAAAAATGAATCCAAAAAAAGACTAAGTAAGCGTTAAAAAAAAATAAAAAATATTGAAGTTATTCATTTAGATTTAAAATAGATACAATTATCGTTGCTAAAGGTAGTATTCAAAAAAATATTTAGATAAGGTTAACTAACTACATGGTCCAAATAATTAACTCAATTTTTATTGTAATTTTACAAAAATTAATTACAAATAATGAACGAACACAAATTACTAATCGATAATATAAGAGAAAAAGTAAATATCTCTGAGGAAGACATAGCAAAATTAATTCCATATTTCAAGCTAAAATACATTAAAAAGAAAAAAGACTTGAATAGGATTGGAGACAATTGTAATGAACTAACATTTGTGGTTGAAGGTGCATTAAGGTCTTACTCGATAGATGATAAAGGAAACGAACATGTTTCACAAATTGCTTTAGAAGAATACTGGATTGGTGATGTGTTTAGTTTCGTGACCGGAAAACCATCTTTATTTGCTGTAGAAGCTATTGAAGATTCTAAATTATTAGTAATTTCAGCTTACGATTTAGATAGAATATATTTAGAGGTACCAATAATGGAGCGTTTTTTTAGAAAATTGTTTGAGAATGCTTATGTTGCAGCAACTATGAGAATTAATAGTTCTAATAGCGACCAAGCAGATTTAAGATATAAAACACTTATCAAAACTTTTCCTTCAATTGCAGAAAGGATACCATTAATCCATATTGCATCATATCTTGGAATAACCCCTGAAAGCCTTAGCCGTATTCGAAAGAATATTTAATCCTATCAGCCCTCACAAGAGGGCTTTTTTATGCCCAAGAATTTCTTTCTGTACTTAACCTACATCAAGTCGATTTCTTACCGAACATCAAATACATTGGTTCAAATGAGTCGCATCTTTGACCTATAAAAAAATATTAATCTCTAAATAATATTAAAATGAAAAAAATGATGATTACGGCAGCAATGGCAACAGCTAGTTTGGCTAGTGCCCAAATCGAAACGACCCTAAGTGGAAATTATGGAGTTGAAAAAGAAACACGTGAATTTCTAAAAGCAGTTCACGGGAGTGACGGTCCGCAGATTTATGAGCTATCTCTTGAGAACGCTCGAAATGTATTGATTGGAGCTCAAACGGGGGAGTTTAAAAAACTCCCGGTAGACATTATGGACAAGGAAATAAACCAAGATGGTATTTCGGTTTCCATAACAATTGTAAAACCGAAAGGCAGCAAAGAAAAGTTTCCTGTATTAATGTATTTCCACGGTGGAGGTTGGATTTTGGGAAATGAATTCACACACGACCGCCTCGTAAGAGAACTCGCAGTAGGAGGAAACGTAGCCGTGGTCTTTGTAAACTACACACCAAGTCCCGAGGCAGTATTTCCTGTTGCCAATGAAGAATCCTACGCCGTAACAAAATGGATAAAGGAAAACGGAAAATCACTTGGATTGAATACCGAAAAAATAGGAATAGCCGGTGATAGTGTTGGCGGGAATATGGCCATAGCGGTAACCTTAATGGCAAAACAACGCAAAGGTCCAAAAATCGATTTTCAATTATTGTTCTATCCAGTTACGGATGATAATTACAACACAACTTCGTACCAACAATTTGCAAACGGACATTTTTTAACCTTGAATGCAATGATCTGGTTTTGGGACGCCTACGCTCCAGATAAAAGCGTAAGACAGCAGATTACTGTAACGCCATTGAACGCAACCTTGGAAGAACTAAAAGGTTTACCGGAGGCACTGGTTATTACAGCAGAAAACGATGTATTGAGAGATGAAGGTGAGGCTTACGCCAAAAAACTAAATGCTGCGGGAGTAAGGGTTACAGCAACAAGGTATATTGGTACAATACACGATTTTGTAATGCTCAATCCTATCACCAACACCCCAGCAACAAGAGCGGCAATCAAACAGGCGACAGATGCCATCAAGGCTAAATTGCACTAATCAATAGGAAATAAATTATGAATGGAGAGCTGATTTACGCTACCCATATTATACCTAATGTCTATATAATACTTAACATAGATCAAGTACATTTCTTAACGCAAGTCAAATAGATTGCTTCAAATATGTTAAATCTTTGTACAATAAATTTAATCAAAAATTATTTAAAATTAAAAATTAAAAAAATGGAAACAGTTAGCAAAAGAATTCAAGAAAGTGTAAATGATTTAAACAATCTAATCATTACAGGAAAGGTTATGGAGGCATTTGAAAAGTATTATGCTGAAGATGTAACAATGCAGGAAAATGAAAACGAACCAACTATTGGTAAAGTAGCGTGCCGAGTAAATGAGGAAGCATTCGTAAACGGAATTACAGATTTTAGAAAAGCAGTAGTTAAAAACACATTAATTAGTGATGGTATTTCTGTAGTAGAATGGGAATTTGATTTCACTCATAAAGATTGGGGTGTTAGAAATTATACCCAAGTAAGCGTGCAACGTTGGAATGAGAATGGCCAAATTGTAAACGAAAAATTCAATTACAATAATTAATTAAATTTTCAAAATTATGAAAAATTTAATATTCAGCACAGCTCTTGTCCTTGCAGCTACAATTAGTAGTTGCAATAAAAAATCAAATTCAGAAATAAATAATTATTCAATTTCTGAGATAGATTCTTTAAAAGGTATTATCACGCAATTAACTTTAAAAGATAAACAAGTACAAGAGCATTTAAAAACGTTTGATGACCTAGATTTTGAAGTTTTTAGCAATCAAGAATGGTCAAGATTGCACGAAAGTCATTCTAAAGACATCAAAGTGTATTGGCCTGATGGTCATTCAACAGAAGGTATTGAAATTCATTTAGAGGATATGAAAAAATTATTTGTTCATGCTCCAGACACTAGAATAAAAATGCACCCAATCAAATTTGGATCTGAAAACTTTACTGCAGTAATTGGAGTATTTGAAGGAACTTTTACTAAACCAATGCCTATAGGTGGTGGTAAATTTATACAGCCAACAGGTAAAGCTTTCAAAATGCCAATGGCTACTATCGGAATTTGGGGTAAAGATGGTACTATGATAGAAGAACATTTATTTTGGGATAATCAAACCTATGCCAATCAAATAGGAATAGGACAATAAAGTAATTATAAGGTACAACTCAAACAAAATTGAGTTGTACCTAAATAACTAAAACAATGCATAGAAAGTAATTTTTAAAGTTTTTGACACTTGCACCTTTAACACCAATGGCTATGAAACTAAATGAATTAAAAAATATTACAGATAGCTTTACTATATCTAATAAAATGCCTGTTTTGTTTATAGGTCACGGTCATCCAATGAATGCTATTTTAGATAACGATTTTACAAAATCACTTAGCGAAATAAGTAAGTCTATTCAAAAACCAAATGCCATATTAGTTATATCTGCACATTGGGAAACAGTAGGAACATTTGTAAGTACAAACCCTACTCCAAGAACAATCTATGATTTTGGCAATTTTGATGAAGATTTATTCAAAGTGAAATACGAACCTAAAGGACATCCAGAATTAGCAAAGGAACTTATAAAGTCTGTTGAAAGTATCTCCATAAAAGAGGATAAGACAATGGGATTAGATCATGGTGCTTGGACAGTTTTAAAGTTCATGTATCCGAAAGCTGATATTCCTGTTTTTGAAATGAGCATTGATTATACCAAAGGTGCCAATTTTCATTACAATCTAGGGCAACAAATAGCCAAGTTGAGACAAAAAGGAGTCTTAATTATTTGTAGTGGAAATATTGTTCATAATCTTGGAAAACTAGATTGGCATCATATTGATGCTAAACCATTTGATTGGAATGTTGAATTTGACACACTAGTAAAAAATAATATTAACCAGCGCAATTTTGATTCCCTTATAAATTTCCAAAAGTTAGGTGTTGCTGCGAGAATTTCAATACCTACAACAGAACATTATTTTCCAATGCTTTACAGTCTTGGAATGGTACAAAAAGACGAACAAATAAGACACGTATACGAAGGTTACCAATATGGAAGTGTAAGTATGCGTTGTTTTCAAATAGGTTAAATTCAAGTTTTAACAAAAATCAAATGAAAACTCTAAAAATAATTTTATTTCTAGTCTTTACAATCATGACAACTAGTACTACAACAGCGATGGAATCATGCAAAGGAACTGAACTTGTGCTAAAGCATATAGTTAAATATCCTAAAACAATTACCAAAAATAGGAAGACCATTATTTTACTTCATGGTTTAGGAGGAAATGAAAACGATTTGTTTGCATTTACAAATCAATTTCCAGAGGAATACCTGATAATTTCAGTTAGAGCTCCATTCAAGCAATCTACAAATAGTTACGCTTGGTTCGAGGTGCAACTTTATAAATACAGGAGAGAAATAAATTTTGAACAAGCAGAAAAAAGCAGACTAATTATCAAACAATTTATAAATCAAATCGTAGAACGATATAATGCAGACAGTTCAAACATAACTATACTCGGCTTTAGTCAAGGTGCTGTTATGGCCTATAGTGTAGGTTTAACTGCTCCTGAAAAAGTGAAGAACATAGCAGTATTCGGTGGAAGGATTTTAGATGAAATAAAGCCGCTCCAGTCAACAAATTTGGAAAGCATTAAACATCTAAACATTCTTATTTCACATGGTAGCTATGATGAAATGATGCCTTTCAATTATGCTTTACAAGCATATAAATATTTAAATTCTCTTGAATGTGAAATTGAACTAAAAATATATCCTACAACACATACCATATCTAGTAATCAAATAGCAGACTTCAACCTCTGGTTGAAGCAATAAATTTAAATTTTAACCTTAAATAATTATAAAATGAAAAATGTAAAAAAATTCGCAATCGTATTAAGTTTGTCAGCACTATTAGGAATAAGTGTAAATGCACAAACAAAAAAAATTAACACAACATCAAGTACAGTAAAATGGACTGGTAAAAAAATTACAGGTCAGCACGTTGGAACGATAGACCTAAGCTCTGGTTCTCTTATTTTTAAAGACGATTTTTTAAAAGGAGGGACATTTACAGTAAATATGAAAAGTTTACAAGCAACTGATTTAGAGGGAGATTACAAAAAACAATTTGAAGGACACTTAAAATCAGAGGATTTTTTGGGAGTTGATAAATATGAAACAGCAACATTAGTTTTCAAAAAAATTAAGACAAAAAGTAAACAAAATTATATGGTCACAGGAGATTTGACCATAAAAGGAATTACAAAATCCATCACTTTTAATCTACTCGTATCTTCTAATTTTGCAAAAACAACTGTAGTTGTTGATAGAACAAACTATAATATTAAATATGGTTCAGGTAGCTTTTTTGCTGGTTTGGGTGATAAAGCAATTAGCGACGAATTTAATTTAGATGTTAGTTTGAATTGGTAAATAAATTATAAAAAAATCGTCTTTAACAAGACGATTTTTTTTTTTAAAGGATCAATAAGATTTTGATATTATAAAATCCAAATAATAACTATAAATGACTACAATCATTCTAAACAATTCTTTTCCCTTCTTAGGAAGTAAGTTAACAGCACTAAACCAGATTAGAAAAAATATTCGATAGATTGCTTTTTGTCAAATGGCAAATGGTTTCATTTTTATAGTACGCAACTTTGCATCATTAATTTAAAAATAAAAATATGAAATCAGTATTAATTACGGGAGCAAACAGAAGTATTGGATTAGAAACAGCAAAAGAACTTTCAAAAAAAGGGTTATTTGTGTATCTGGGAACACGAAATCTTGAAAAAGGGGAATTAGTTGTAACAGAATTGAATGAAAACGGTTTTCAAAATATTAAAGCGATTCAAATTGATGTTACAAAATTAGACACCATCGTAGCTGCAAAAAACACAATAGAAGCGGAACAAGGAAAATTGGATCTTTTGATAAACAATGCAGGAATAAGCAAAGGTTTTCCTGAAAGTGTTTTGACTACTTCAATCGAAGATATTAAAGAGGTTTTTGAGACGAATTACTTTGGGATAATTAACGTAACCCAAACATTTTTAGAATTGCTTAAAAAATCAGAAAGTCCAAGAATTAGCAATATTACTTCAGGACTTGGTTCTTTAAATTTACAAAGTGATCCAAATTGGCAATATTATGGTGTCAAATTAGCAAGTTACGTTCCTTCAAAAACTCTAGTAAACGCTTATACGATTCTTTTGGCTTATGAATTAAAAGACTTACCATTCAAGGTAAATGCTATTGATCCAGGTTATACTGCTACAGATTTCAACCATCACAGCGGTACAGGAACAGTAGAAAGTGCTGCAAACTTCATTGTTAAACATACATTGACTGATGAAAATGCACCTACTGGGAAATTTTTTAGCAATGATATAGCAGATAATTCAGAAGTTAGTCCTTGGTAAAGTGAGAAAGAGTTATAAAAGCAATAACGGTCTAGATGCTAATCTTGACCGTTATTTTTTTAAGTCTTGAAGTGGATAATTATAAAGACTGTAGTAAACCTCCATCTACAGGTAAATTAATTCCATTCACATAAGCAGCACTTGGCGAAGCTAAAAAGGCTATCACCGCACCAAATTCTTGCGGTTCTCCAAATCTTCGGACTGGAATATTGGCTGTAGCCGCCTCTTCTGCAATTTCGCGAGATATGTTATTTTGAATGGAATTTTTATTTAAGATCGCTTCCAAACGTGCTGTTTTTGTGGGACCAGGAAGCACATTATTTACAGTAATACCAAATGAGCCTAATTCGCTAGCCAAAGTTTTACCCCAGTTGGCAACAGCAGCTCGAATTGTATTGGAAACTCCCAAACCCATCACAGGTTCTTTCACTGCTGTTCCTACTATATTGATAATTCTGCCATAACCATTTGATTTCATAGAAGGAACCACAGTCTGCACTAATATTTGATTGCACAGCAAATGATTAGAGAAGGCATTTTGAAACTCTTCCAGACCTGCATTCAGTATTGGTCCACCAGCTGGTCCACCAGTGTTATTTATTAAAATATGTACATCTGGATTTTTAAGTAAAAAAGCTTCTACATTTGTTTTTAGCACATCAACCTCTGCAAAATCTACAGCAATGTAATTGTGCTCCTGATTTTTTGAAATATCTAAATCTGTAATTGAAGTTTTCAGTTCTACTTCAGTACGTGCAATTAAAACAATATTTGCACCCAATAGTGCCAGTTCAATGGCAGAAGCTTTACCAAGTCCAGACGAGCCACCGCAAACAATTGCAGTTTTGTTTGTTAAATCTAAATTCATATCTTTTTTATTTTAGGATACAAAATTAACTCAGACATTTAAGACAGAAAATAACAATTGTTAACCTATCTTTTTAAATTTTAGTTATCTTGCTGGTAAAACAGATAAATTTAAATTTTGAATGACAATTTTTTCAAATTTTTATAGTTGAAAGCTGTTTTATAGATTATATAATAAAAATTATGGCACTGCTTTTCTGCAGTAAATTTTGTTTACTTTATAAATTGGAATATGGAGTAGTAAAGGAATTTTTAAAATTAAAAATATGTATTGGGAAGAATTTCATCATTTATACAAGAGGGAGGAATTACCTGCCAAAACGATACTTTTAAAGGATGGGAAAGTTTCAAAAAAAATATTTTATATTGAAAAAGGTTGTGTAAGAGCCTTTTTTAATCATGATGGAAAAGATGTTAGCTTCCAATTTTTTATTGAAGCGGAAGTTGTATCTTCAGTTGAAAGCTTTATGACGGAGCAGCCAAGCCAGTTTACGATAGAAACAATTGAACCCTGCGTCATTTATTCACTATCTAAAACCGATTTTATGGAAGTTATTAATCGGTCCTCGAGTCTAAAAGAACAGCTAAATACACTAATATTTGAACGACTAATTTTTTACCAAAAACTTTTTCTTTCTAGAATCAGGGATAATCCAGAGAAAAGGTACCGGGATCTTCTTAAAGATAAACCGGAATTAGTAGTTCGAATTCCCCAGCATTATCTGGCATCCTATTTAGGAATTACCTCCGTCTCATTAAGCCGGATCAGAAATAGAATTTAAAAACACTTCTTAACAATTGTTATCGTTCACATTTTTCATAAAGCGGAAATTTGTACTCTAATTATAAAACAGTACAAAATGAAAGTAGCAATCGTATTTAACCATCCTTATGAAGGCAGTTTCTGTAATGCCATTTTAAATTCCGTAACGGTTGGACTGGAAAAAACAGGACACGAAATAGATCTGATCCATCTTGATAAGGAGCAGTTTAATCCGGTAATGACTGCCGGTGATCTTAAAGCTTTTAGAGACAAGCATCCCCTTGATCCAAAAGTATTAGAATACAAAAAAAGAATCGAAAGCGCTGATCATTTGATTTTCATTTTCCCAATATGGTGGGAATTAATGCCTGCCATGACGAAAGGATTTGTGGATAAAGTCATTTTCCCTGGTGTAGCGTATGACTACACAAATGCAGGAAATACACGTATGAAACCGCTTTGGACTAAACTAAAAGGTATAACCATGATAACCACAATGAATACACCACAGTTTTTATATTGGGGCATCTTTGGCAATGCTATACAAAAAGCGATGATGCTTGGAACATTTTGGAAAATTGGATATAAAAACCGAAAATGGATCACCTTTAATCAGGTTAAACAGGTGTCAAAAGAGAAACGGGAAATGTGGCTGATCAAAATTGAAAAACGCTTTGAAAATCTCATCTAAAAAACTCATATTTTAAAAAGTTACGCTGGGAATAACAACTTTTTAACCTCATTTTTTAGAAACATATATTTCTTTCAAACCAGAACATCTTATGAAGAATGTATAATTGCAATATTAACTGCTGATTATAAATAATATTTAAACTGAAAAAACCTTTAATCAAATTAGAGGTTTTTTCAGTTTTATAATTTACCAAGGAATTTCACCTGTTTCTGGATTTACTTCCTCACAAAAGTTTTTACCACTAGGTCCGTTATTGTCAATTAATGCAAATTTCGCAATGCGTTTTCCAGCATCTTCAATATTTCCACCATTGTAACCTGTAAAATCAGTTTTGGTATAACCAGGACATACAGAGTTAATTTTAAAGTTGGTATCGCGCAAATCATAAGCTAAATTTACCGTGTACATATTTAATGCCGATTTTGAGGAACAATATACTGCACCTTTATTGTGATAATAAATAAATGTTGAATCACTGTTTAAAGTTAGTGATCCCATTCCTGAGCTCACATTTACGATACGTGGGGTTTCAGATTTTTTCAATAGAACAATAAAAGCCTGCGTCACCCGAATTACTCCATATACGTTTGTTTCATATACTTCTTTAAAAACATCCACGTCAGTTTCTATAGCATTTTGAGGAAATACACCACTAATTCCTGCGTTGTTAATTAAAATATCTAATTTGCCTTTATCCGTCTCTATTATATTTTTAGCAGATGCAATACTTTCCGGATTGGTGACATCTATTTCAATAGGGGTAATATTTTTAAATCCCTTCTCATTAAGTTCTTTAACAGCCTTCTTCCCTTTTTCAAGGTCTCTGCTTCCTAAATAAACAAACAAACCTTTTTTTGAAAGTTGTTTTACTGTTTCAAGTCCAATTCCTTTATTGCCACCTGTAATTAATACTGATTTCATATTATTGTGATTAAAATTAATAATACAAAATTGCATAGTTATAAGATAGAATTGGTTACCATTTGGTAAAAAGCAACTTATCGAATATTTTTTCTTATTCTGCTGAAGGATTGTTGGGTAATTCCTAAATAAGATGCTATATAAGACAAAGGTATTCTATTAACTAAATTTGGATAAACTTCTAAAAATCTTTCATAACGAGTGGTTGCATCTTCCGAAACTAAAAGACTTCTCTTCTCTACTTTTTCTAATAGAGCCTTTGAAGTTATTTTACTTGAAATGATATCCCAACCAATTATTCTATTTAAAAGCTCTTGCCAGTTTGCGATTGAGAAAACAATTAACTTACAATCTGTAATAGCTTGCACATAATAGCTAGATGGAATTTCAGTAGCAAAACTATTTAAATCAACCACAATATTGTTTTCCTCGATGAAATGTATTGTAACTTCTTCTCCTTTATTATTGTAATAATATACTCGAATAACTCCATTCAAAATAAAACCGAATTGCTTTGAAATTTTACCAGCTTCAGAAAAATGCTCATCCTTACATAAGGACACTAAGTCTCCTTTCTTTGAAATCAACTCTAATTGATATTGATTTAAGGTTCCATATTGAAGAACAAATGCGATAAACTCTTTCATAATGGCAATTTAGTAATAATTAATTTCAAGATAATTACCATATGATAAATAATGCCAATTTTTAAATTTAGATTACTTTTTCTGTTTTCGGCTACAAACCTCCTTGATTAGGAAACATAATATCAGGTATATCTGCTGACATTTGTATTATTAATTTAAAACAAGAAAAAATGAAAATAATTGTAACAGGTTCCTTAGGGAATATTGGTAAACCTTTAACCCAAATATTGGTAAAAAAAGGACATCAAGTAACCGTAATAAGTAGTAAAAAAGAAAGAAAATTAGCTATTGAACAATTAGGTGCTACAGCTGCAATTGGGCGAATGGAAGATGTTGATTTTTTAACTAAAACGTTTCAAGGTGCAGATGCAGTTTATGTAATGGCAACTCTAGGTCATGAAAGTTTTTTTGACCCAAAAATTGATATAGTAGAAGAAATGACAAAGCTTGGCAGAAATTATAAAATAGCAATTGAAAAAGCAAGTATCAAAAAAGTGATTGAATTAAGTGCTATTGGTGCACATAAAAATACAGGTAATGGAAATTTACTTTTCCATTATAACATAGAAAACATTTTAAAACAATTACCAACAGACGTTTCTATCAAGGTAATGCGTCCATCAGGCTTTTATACCAATTTACTAAGATCAGTAGCTTCAGCAAAAAAAGATGGTATAATCGTTTCTAACTACGGAGGTGACCAAAAAGAACCATGGGTTTCTCCTCTAGATATAGCAGATGTAATAGCCGAAGAAATGGAAAAACCTTTTGAAGGTAGAACAATTCGCTATATAGCTAGTGATGAAGTTTCTCCAAACGAAATTGCAGCAATTATTGGAAAAACTATAGGTAAACCCGAATTAAATTGGCATACAATTACAAACCAGCAAATGCTTGAAGGCTTAGACAATATGGGTATGAACAAGCAAGCAGCAAAAGGTCTTGTCAATATGCAAACGGCACAAGGTGATGGAACGTTATATGAAGACTACTTTCAAAATAAACCTATTTTAGGAAAAGTAAAACTAGTAGATTTCGCAAAAGAATTTGCATTAGCCTACAACAAATAAATTAAATTTAAAAAAACAGTAAAATGAAATCGAAAGATTCACGAATTCCAAATAAAAAATAACAAACCATGAGTAAAACAGTATTTATTACAGGAGCAAATAAAAGTATTGGATTTGAAACAGCAAAACAATTGTTGAAAGAAGGATATCACGTTTATTTAGGATGTCGTGATTTAAAAAACGGACAAGAAGCCGTAGACAAGCTAAAAGCAGAAGGTTTTAATGAGGTTGAAGCCATACAAATTGATGTTGCTGACCAGAAATCTGTAGAAAATGCCCGTACGGTTATTGGACAAAAAACAGAGATTCTAGATGCTCTTATCAACAACGCAGGTATCAATGGTGGAATGCCACAAGCTGCTCTAGAAGCTACTACTGAACAATTTAGAAATGTTTATGAAACGAACCTTTTTGGTGTGGTAAATGTGACACAGGCTTTTTTCGATTTATTAGAAAAAGCAGAAAACCCAAGAATAGTAATGGTGAGTTCATTAGGAGCTTCTATGACCTTGCATAATGATCCAAGTTGGAAATATTATGCACACAAAGCAGCACTTTATCCTTCTTCAAAAGCAGCGCTTAATATGTACACTATTGCATTAGCTTATGAGTTGAGAGATACAGCTTTTAAAGTGAATGCTATTGATCCTGGTTTCACTAAAACGGATTTTAATGGACATCGAGGAACAGGTAGTGTTGAAGACGCTGGTAAGCGTATAGCAAAATATGCTTTAACTGGTGAAAATATGCCAACAGGGAAATTCATAAGTGAAGAGCAAAATCCTATAAGTGGAGAAATTCCTTGGTAGATTTTGAATGAAATTATTTGATTAATTATGTTTAAATTTATAAAATGAAAAGAGAAGATAATAACGCTAATAAATTAGATTCTTTATCAGATATTCATCGTGTGCTTGGCTTACCAAAGCCATTGCACCCGTTGATTAGTTTAGTAGATAATATGGATAATAGAATTGATATCACAAAATTACCAGATGCTCATATCCTTAAATTTTACAAAATTTCATTTAAGGCTAATTTGAGTGGAAAACTAAAGTACGGACAAAACTATTATGATTTTGACGAAGGTGGATTACTCTTTGCATCGCCCAATCAATTAATTGGAAGTCATGAAGACGACGGAAATCATGCGGGTTACACATTACTGATACATCCGGATTTTTTTTGGAACTATTCAATTGCGGAAAAAATTAAAAAATATGGTTTCTTTAAATATGCTATTAATGAAGCATTACACCTATCAGATAATGAGAAGATTACAATAATTACATTATTTAAAATTATTGAAGAAGAATTAAAAAGTAGAATAGATGATTTCAGTCAAGATGTTGTAATTTCTCAAATTGAATTACTATTAAATTATAGTAATCGTTTTTATAAACGTCAATTCATAACCAGAAAAACGGTAAATAGTAATTTATTACAAGAATTAGAAAAATTTTTAGATGACTATTTTGATAATGATAAAGCAATACTTCAAGGAATACCAACAGTACAATTTCTTGCAGATCACCTCAAAATGTCTTCAAATTATTTAAGTGATATGTTGCGTTCATTAACCGGTCAAAATGCACAACAACACATCCATAATAGACTTATAGATAAAGCAAAAGAAAAGCTTTCAACTACAGAACGTTCAATTAGTGAAATAGCTTATGAATTGGGATTTGAGCATTCACAGTCTTTCAATAGGTTGTTTAAATTAAAGACAAAAATGACTCCAGTAAAATTTAGGGCATCTTTTAATTGAGATAATAATACATTCATTTTTAACCAAAATATATTATAAAAAATAAAATTTCAAATTTTATTTTACTAGATTATTTGTTATCAATTGTAGTCTAAAGTTTGAAAGTTGTTAGTATTTGATTTTTTCTCAAACACTTACAACTTTCAAGATTATATTAAGTTTATAAAGGTGATTTTTTACTGTTTTTTATTTAGTTAGTTAGTTAGTGAAATTCGCATATGATAATGTTGCATCCCTACTTCAACAAAGGGTTCATCATAAATCTCAAAATTTAGACTTTGATAAAATGGAACAGCATTATCTCTGGCATGGCAAACAACATCTTTAATAGCGTTTTCTTTAGCAAATTTTATTAATCCTTTAATCAATAATTTACCTATACCCTTGCCTTGCTGATTAGTTTCTACAGCCATCTGCAACAATTGTGCTTGATTATCAGTTTCAGATAAAGGAAATAAAACCACACATCCAACAACTTTCCCGTTTTCAACGGCTACAAAGTGAAATGATTTGTTATCGTGCATTTCCCACGCATGATCCTCAAGACCTATGGGCCTTAACAATACTTTATTTCGTAATTCTTGTTCTTGAAAATATAACTCATGAGAGGTGTTGATTATTTTAATATCTATCATTACTTACAGTATTTTGTGAAAAAATTCTATTACAAAACAGTACATATAATAATTTCTAAAAAATATATTGTTAGATCAGTTTAATAAATAAAGTATTAAATCTCTTAAATAAAATAGGCAATGCTTCTTTCTAAATCTAGAATTCTATAAATATACTTATAAAATTTAATATCGTGAGGTATGGCATCCGAATATTTATTGAACTAATATAGATTTCTTTAATGATTCAATTTAAATACTAAATTAGTCCTTGTGAAATTTTCAACTTCTTATTAGTAACTTTACAATTCGATGAAAGGCATTTGCTTAGAATCTATACATTTAAAAAAAAATGATTCATAATACATATTAATAAATGCAAGGCAACTTAAGACAAAATATTGAAAAAATAGTACAATTAACTGATGAAGAATATGAAGCTGTTCAAGCACTTTTTTATGCAAAAAAAATGAATAAAAATCAATTTCTTATTAAAGAAGGAGAATCAGTTAATGATGTTTATTTTATTAAAACAGGGCTATTAAAATTGATTTACACAGACATTTCTGACAAACAACATATCGTATCTTTTGCAATGGAAGATTGGTGGGAAACTGATTTGCAAGCCTTTTTTAATACCTCCAAGGCTACTTTGTCATTACAGTGTATTGAAGACACAGAAGTGCTCTGTCTTCCACTAGAGAATTATCATAAAATGTGTTATGAAATGCCCAAACTGCAAATATTTTTAATCAAAATGTCAAATGCTGGTTTTCTTGCTTCGCAACGAAGAATAATAGCATTACTTACCACCAATGTAAAAGAGCGTTTTGAACAATTAATTAAACAATACCCTACCTTATTTCAAAGAGTACCTAAAAGCCAACTGGCTTTATATTTAGGCGTCTCTAGAGAAACTTTGAGTAGATTATATTCTTAATTTAAAGTGATTTTTTCGTAATAGTGATGTATATCACAGTTGTTGTTCACTGTAAAGTTCCAATTTTGTAGCTCATATTTAAAATAGTAGTTATGAAAGTAAGAACAACAATTTTAGCATTATTAGTAATCACTTGTGCTTTTGCACAGAACAAAAAAGAAAATCAAGTGGAAAAAAGAAGTATTAATCCATGGAACTGGCAAGATAGTCGTAATTATGTGCAAGCCGTTGAGGTAAAAAATGTAGTAGGTACTTTATATGTTTCTGGCCAAACTGCAATAGATGCAGATGGAAATTCAAGTACAGAAGACATGAAAAGTCAACTAATCCAAACCTTAGAAAATTTAGAAAAAGTAATTAAAGACGCTGGTTATGATTGTAAAAATATTGTCCGTTTAAATATATATACAACTGTATCTGACGAGCTTTTTAGTAATTTTGATGTTCTTCAAAATTGGATTATAAAGTATAATATCAAGCAAGCAAGTACAGCCTTAGAAGTGAAAAGCCTTTACGAAACACTTAAAGTAGAGTTGGAAGCTACGGTAGTGAAGTAATCTGCATTAAGATTTTAAAATTGCATTTTAATAACCAGAAATAGCGACTTGGGTTCTGAATCAAGTCGCTATTTTTTTTTAAATAAAAGATTAAATTCAGAAAAGTTCAAAAATTAATCGAGTTGTTTAGGTACTAATCTACTAGCATATCTAAATTTTGATTTAAAAAAATAACAAACGTAGAAAAGGCTACATCAAAAATAGATTTGGCTAAAATACTTCATACTTTGCAAGGTAAATTTGCAGAAATAAAATTTAAAACTATGAAAATTGTCGTAACAGGTTCTTTAGGAAACATAAGTAAACCTTTAATTAAAATTCTTAAAGCGCAATATCATGAAATTGTTGTTATCAGTAGCAACTCAAAAAAAACAAATGATATAGAAGCTTTAGGGGCAAAACCAGCAATTGGTTCAATTGAAAACGGAGATTTTTTAAGTACAACTTTTATTGGTGCAGATGCTGTGTATTTGATGATACCACCTAATTTTAAAGAATTCAATAGCTTAGAGTACTATCAAAGAATTGCAAGAAATTATAAGGAAGCAATTAAGAAATCTAATATCAAGCATATTATTTTTTTGAGTAGCTGGGGCGCCCATTTAAGTGAAGGTACAGGAACAATTCTTGGTTCACATCATGCCGAAAATATTTTGAGTGAATTGGATAATGTAGCAAAAATTTTTATCCGTCCAGTATCTATATTCTACAACTTGCTCAATTATATTGAAATGATTAAGAGTTATGGATTTATTGGTTCAAATTTAAAAGGTGAAGACAAAATTGCTTGGGTACATCCGCAAGATATTGCAAAGGCTATAAGTGAAGAGTTGGTTTTGACAAATAAGAATATTATGAAAATTCGATATGTTGTTAGCGATGAAAAAACAGCATATGAAACAGCTAAAATTTTAGGAGAAGCAATAGATTTCCCTAATCTAGATTGGGTTTATTTTTCAGATCTAGATGTAAAAAAGTCTTTTGTTTCAAGAGGTCTACCTGAACAATTTTCTCAAGATTTGGTAGATATTAATACTTCAATTAGCTCAGGTAAAATGGGCGAACACTATAAAAAAAACAAACCAACATTTGGGAGTATAAATTTAAAACTATATGCAACGGAGTTTGCAAAAGCTTATTATAAACAATAAAAATACAATTATGAAAAATACAATTTCACAACTTATCTATCCAGAGAAAAATGAATCTAGCGTGTTCAATGATATTAAAGGTTGGCATGTTGCTATTCGAACAACGGAATATGAAAAGTTTATTAATTGGTACGAGGAAATTTTAGACTTTAGACTAATCAAAGAATTTAATGCCGGAGAAATGCAATTGGCTCTTATTGCTCCACCTTGTGATAATAATTTTATAATTGAAGTTTTAGGAGTTAAAGAAAATACAAATACTCATACAACCGAAATAAAATATGGTTATGATCATGTATGTTATAACGTTACTAATTTAGATGCAACAATAAATGATTTAATAAGCAGAGGTATAGAAATTATTAGAACCTTTGAAGTTCCAATTATTGGAAAACGTGTGGCTTTTATAAATGATCCTTTTGGGAATAAAATTGAATTTGCCGAAGAATTAAAAAATAATATAAAGTAATTTATGCAAACGAAGTCTCCAAAAAAATGGAAAATCATGATATTGAGCTGGATATGTATTTATCCATTATTAAATATCATTTCTTTTTTAGTATTACCGTATCTTTCAAGTTTTAATCAATTAGTGAGAACGCTAATTTCTACAATTATATTAGTGCCAATTATGGTTGTATTTTTAGGGAGACTTCAGCGCAAATTTAAAAATTGGTTAATAAATTAAATTAGTGAAGATTCTTATAGATAATGTGTAATAATTGTAAAAATGGCAAATCAAAAATTAAATCATTTCAAGACCATTAGTGAGTTTCATAATTCGAGAAATTTACCACCACCTGAACACCCATTAATTAGTATTATAAACGTTCAGGATATTAAGCATTATGCACAACCTATTAATATGGTTTTAGATTATTATTCAATTTCATTAAAAAGGGATTTTAATGGTAAATTTAGTTATGGACAAAGTGAGTACGATTTTGATGAGGGCTTAATGTATTTTATTTCTCCCAATCAGGTTTTTAAAATAGAACATCCAAAAGATGAATTAGCAAGGCAAAAAGGATGGCTGTTACTTATTCATCCAGATTTTTTCTGGAATACTGGTTTGGCAAAAAATATAAAGCATTACGAATTTTTCGATTATTCTGTGAATGAAGCACTTTTTTTATCAGATAAAGAAGAAAGGTTAATCAACTCTATCGCTGAAAACATAACGCAAGAATACCACAATAATATTGACAAGTTTAGTCAAAATATTATTATTTCTCAAATTGAAACCCTACTTAATTATTCGGAAAGGTTTTATCAAAGACAATTTATCACACGTAAAATTGCTAACCACAAAATTTTAAATCTTTTAGAAAAAACATTAAATGATTACTTCAAGAGTGACGATTTAGTTAAAAAAGGGTTACCTACTGTTCAATTTATTTCCGAGTCATTAAACATTTCACCAAATTATTTGAGTAATTTACTAAAGACACTCACAGGCCAAAGCACACAGCAACATATTCATGATAAACTGATTAAGGAAGCTAAAGAAAAACTATCAATTTCTAATGAATCCATCAGTGAAATTGCTTATCAATTAGGCTTCGAACATACTTCATCTTTTAGTAAATTATTTAAAATAAAAACTAATCAAAGTCCTTTGGAATTTAGAAATTCATTTAACATAAGTATTTAATCAACAAACTAAACATTCAAGAACATATACCCATATGTTTCAGTTTTATAATTTAAAGCATAATAAATCGTACGGAAAAAATATTATGCTGGCACTTAGATATGCAAACAAAAACTGTACATTTGGTTAAGCTACATTTTTGCAATTAACTTAATCGTCGAATTCATCAATAGTTTTATAATTAAAAGCGGAATGTCTCTTTTATCTGTTGTACAAAACTGCAATATATTCAAAAATTTCAACTTTCATTTTTTCTTTATAATTTAGTTTGTTCCCATAGATCAATTCAATTTTCAAGGATTTAAAGAAGCTTTCAAATGTAGCATTATTCCAACAATCCCCTCTACGACTCATACTGCGGGTTACTTTTTTATAGGAATCGAGAACATTTTCAAACTTTTTGCAGGCATATTGAACATCTCTGTCGGATTGAAAAACTAAACCTTCTTCAATATTTCGTTTTTTACCTGCCATTTTCCAAACTTTAAGCGGGGTTACATCTGTGTACATTCCATCACTTAAACTCCAACCTATAATTTTTCTGTAATGTAGATCCATAATAGTGGTTAGATAAACAAATACTTATAAGGTTTGGATATAGGTGATATCCGAAACCCGAGCTTTTGAATGCCTTTTCACAAAAAACTCTCTGTCTAATATATTTTCGACGATTAAATAATTATGATTTGAGTAGCTTGTTACTTTAAATTTCTTACTTAATTTACTTCTCAATCCTACACTACCTGCTTCATATATTTTGCTGCGGTAATTCTTGAAATTTTAAAAACAAAACTATGAATTTCTAATGTTATTCTAGGACTTCTGTATCTTTTTGTGGCTTCAAAATAAATCAATGTTATCAATTCTTTAATGGTGATTTTTAGTTGTTATCTTACTGTGATTGCTCGTTTTTTCCATCGGTAATAACTTCCGCTACTCACTTGTGGAACTTTGTACATTTTTTCAGTCGGGAATAGTTGTTCATTACTTTTTATGAAACTATAAGCCATCGACCGCTCTTGGAAAAAATACCGATTGCTTTTTTTATTATATCATGTTCTAACTCGGCGTCTTTCGGTCTTTTCTCTAATTCGTAGATTTTTTCTTGCTCGGGAGTTAGTTTTAAATTTCCTTTCCCAGGAAAACTTCCTTCTCCAAATTCCTCGAACTCTTTACGCCATTTAAACAACTGTGGTACTGTGACTCCCAACCCTCTCTGGTGAGTTCTGATACATTTTTTCTATCATAACTCAATTGAACGGCGTTATATTTAAAAGCTTTGTCATAAATTTTTCGAACTTCTTTCATAGGCTAAAATTAAGATTATTTCCTAACTTTCTGTGCTGGCTAAGTAAGCATGTCCAATTCACAAGAAAGAAAGAAAGAAAGAAAATAATGTACTAACGTTTCAAAGCAAAATGCCCTTTGATAATTCTACCATCTTCTAATTGTATTGCATACCAATAATCCGTTGCTGGCATTTGTTGCCCATTAAATGTTCCATTCCAGCCTTCGCCTATCGCACTAATTTGTTTAATTAATTTCCCATAGCGGTCAAAAATTTGGATGATCGTTTTTACATTGAGTGTTTCATTTGCGCCTTTAAGATTCCAAGTGTCATTGAAACCGTCGCCGTTTGGCGTGAAATAATTTGGTATTCCTAATACGGCTACTTCTTTTGGAACTACACCACAACCGTTCAAATCCTTAACAAAAACCGTATGGATTCCTGCAGGAACATTACCGAAAGTGTTTTCAGTTTGGTACGTGCTAAACTCCTCATCCAGCGCATAGACATAATCTCCGGCACCCGATACCGAAATAGTGATACTATTGGAATCTGCTAAATCTAAAATGTTAATTTCTGTTATTTTGGCTATATCTGAGGCCATAACCGTAATGGTTCTTGTTCTGGAACAACCTTGTACATTGGAAACTTCCACGGTATATATACCTGCTTTATTGACGGTTAGGGTGTAATTATTCTCGCCTGCAATGGGATTTCCATTAAAGAACCAAGCATAGCTGTAATTAGCAGTCGGGCTACCATCTTGAATTCCTGCATCAATTACTTTTGTAAATGTAAATAGGTTACTGCACACCAATTCGTCTCCCAGTAAATTAATGTTGGGAATAGGATTTACAACAAATGGAAGTATTACTGCTGCAGTACAATAATTGTTTAATGGATTTATTACTTCCACTCTCACATTTTGCGTTGCCGTGACAAACGGATTGGGCAACGGACTTGAAAGTGGATTGTTGTTTCCGTCAAAATAGTTAACAATCATTCCGGTTTGTCCTGCTAAAATTATATTTTGAAATGTTGTTGTATCAAAAGCATATTTTCCATCTTGTAAACTAGGGTCAGCTTCATCGTCACAAATAGTAGTCAACGATGTTGGAACTGGAAATGCCTCCGGCAAATAGTAAACAATAAATTGTATTGTTGAATCAAAAGAACAGGCTTTTGAGGTGTTATTCGTTACGACCACTTTTAACGTTTTCGAAGCCGTTGTAAAAGGATTTGGTAATGGGCTAGGAAGCGGATTATTGTTTTGGTCAAAATAAGCAACGGTAACATTGGTTAATCCGTTTAACAATTTAGTTTGTAGTCCCGAAGTGTCAAAAGCATACACACCATCCTGATTGTCATCACAATGACTTTCAATAACAGGTTTTACCACTGGAATTGCTTCTACGTTGAGCGTGATATGACTTCCTAAGCCCAAACAATCATTATTCAATCTGCTATCCACCCGAATATAAATGTTTTGGGTATTTGGATAACCGATGTTTCTATAATTTGAAATATCGGAGATGGCATCTTTTTCGGCGAGAGCATCGACTAAATTTCTATAATAAGTAATGTCTAATTGCTGTCCAATGGGGAAAATATTCTGAATTTGATTGGTCAAATTACTAAAATCAAATGAACTGATTCCATCGGTATTCGTGCCCGAAATTGCATCATCGCATTGCGTAAAAGTTCGTGTGAAATTTAAAGGAATTTGCGTGGTCGAAACAATCAGATTGAGATGTGCAATTCTATAACAGCCATTGCTGTTGGTAACTCTCACATACACTTTGTCTACACTTACAATTTGATTGGTGTAACTTGTAACATTTGCTATTGGATTAGTATTGTTTTGAGCGTCTGTTTGCGTTGTATAAAAAGAAATGGTTTCTGATGACGCATTATTTGTTATTTTAGAAATCCCTTCTTCTAAGTTAAAAACACTAAAACCATCACTATTATCATCACATTGTTTTAAATCGACACCATTGGTAATTATCGGCAAAGCCAACACCTGAATTGTAAACGATGTTGTTGCCGAACAACTCGCATTGTCTTTATTAACCATTTTCACGTATATCGTTTCTAAAGGATTTGTATTTTGGTAGGTTGTAGGAATGACTATAGGTTGGGTTAATGCTGCATCTTTAAAGTAAGAAAGTGAAAATTGGGTAGCCGATTGTCCGTTTAAAACTGTAGATGCTCTTTGTGTTAAATCGAAAATTACACGTCCATCGGTATCTGTATCAACACTTGTATTGTCACAAACAATAAGATTTAGAATGTTTATGGCTAAACTCGGCAATGGCGAATCAAAAACATCAATACTAAAGCTTGTGGTGCTTTTGCAAGTTGTATTCACCTTGTTAGAAACTTCAGCAATAATGGTTTGTTGCTGATAGGGAATTGTGTTTATGTACTTACTGGGAGCCGCAATAGCTACATTATTGGTGTAATCCGTAGCATTGGCAAAATAGTTTATACTATATGAACTTGGATCCTGACCATTAAGAATTGCCGTGTTTTGTGTGGTTAAATCAAAAGTATATAAACCATCATTATTAGCATCACAAACTAATAGATTTTGTGGTTGCGTTGTAGTGGGAATTGGTGAAATAACAATATCTCTGGTTTTTGTACTTGTGCCAGCAGCACTAGTCGCTAAAACGGAAACGGTATAAGTTCCTGCAGTTGTATAGGTATGTGTTGGATTTAAATCATTTGATGTATTCCCATCGCCAAAATTCCAAGTGGCGGATGTGACGGTTTGGTTTGTATTTAGTGTGAACTGCATAGTTTGTGTCAGACACGAATTATTAAATTCTATAGATGAATTAAAGAAGAAAGACGACACAAAAGGCGGTAAACCCATATTACAGATTCGGCCAGCTAAATCAACTGCATTCATTTGAAGATCGCATGCTGCACCTAAACTATTTGGATTATTAATAACTCCTAATTTCTGTTTACCATATTCAGCTATATAAATTTTACCATTAGGCCCCAGTTGTAGTGCGCATGGAAAAATACTTGGAATTAAAGTCGTAAATGCGGAGCCAACAATGTCACTTGAAGTTAAATCATATTGTATTACTTTATATGGTGATGGATTGGTTACTGAAAGATATAAAATTTCGCTATTTGGAGAAAATTCAACCCCATACATACCATCACCAGTTCTTAAAACTATAGGATTTGAAACCAATCCGGTTGCATTATCAAAATCTAATAATTCACAATTTTTTATAGCATGACAAATCGCTAATTTAGAACCATCGGGTGCTATTTTCATATACCCCCAAACATTATCTGTTGAACCAGACACCACCAGACCAGCGTCTGATGATACAGGAGTAGCACTCAAACCGGATGAAGTCAACAAGTAACTATAAAAAGTATTACTATTCCAACCATGGGTAACAACCCAATAATCTGTATTGTTAGCATGCTTTACTATAGATAACTTTTCATCTGAAGGCGCGTAAATCAATACATTTTTTTCGGATGTAACTGCTCCAAGCCCCCCATTAAAACTAATATCAACAATAGAATATCTAAAACCATTTGGATGTACTTCATAGTCTAATGTAAAAACATAATATAAATTTGAAGAGCCTGGTTTTGGAACTATGGTTGCGGATTGTGTACTTGACCAATTCCCCATTAAGCCAGTTCCATTTTGCATCACTTGATGGTTCTTGTTCCAGACAGTTGTGCCATCAGTATAAAACAATAAATTACCATTACTATCTGCTAAAGTAGCACAACCCTCATTAGTATCCAACTGACCATCAGTTAGGGCAGCAACACTTCCGTCAGGCTGAAACTTTAGTCCTGCATTTTTTCCAAAATACCAAACACTCGCTTCTTGTTGAGATAAAGCGAGTGTTGTGTAAAGCAATAGTATAAAAAGTAATTTATGTTTCATATATTTATTTTACTATTCTCAAAGTAGGTTTAGATTTTTTTTTTAATTAAAAGATCAATATTTCTGATTACTTGTTCATTGTTAAGCGCACGGGCAGAATTTTTGCCTTTACTTTGAATTTCTTAGACATTATTTTTCAAATATATTGATTTTAAGAAAACCACAATATAATGAAAAACAGAAGTATACTTGTTTAAAGTTACTCCTGTTTTTAATTATTCACGTTGCAAATGCTACGATTTTTTTTAATTTATCTAGGTACTTGCCTCAGGCAAGCACCAGAGGAGAGGACAAACGAGAACCAGTAGGACTCTCGCAAATACTGCAAGGTTTTTTGATTATTTGACTTGGGTTAATTGCTCTTGATTGTGGTTACGAGCGAGTATTTTACTCACTTTGATAAATCCCCCAAACACAATTCGAAAATTCTACAGCTGCAAACTCAAATTGATTCTGATTAAAATCAATTTTAAAAATTTCTGCTTTAAATATCTTCTTGTATTTAGGATCTTTCACAGTTGCTGTTTTCCCTGTTAATTTCCATTTATGATTCCATATATTTAATTCGTTAATGAAAAATTCTTCCCCATTATAAATAACCCCTTTACATACCCAATTTTTATTTTCTAAATTTATCATCTTTATTTTATTGTTTTATAAATTCATTTTCTAATAACCAATTTATGCTTTTAGGCAATTTATATTGAATTCCACCTCCAGGTTGATTATACCAAGGAGCGATAGTTGAACTCTAAACAGGAAATGGTTTTAATACCTCAAATGAGTTATATACTCCAGAATTTGATGGTGATAATGATCTCAATTCGAGCGGAGTTCCAGAGGGAGAAGCGTATGTCCCATTTAGTGAGCCATATCTGTCTATTTGTGCTCCTTTTTGTAGATATTCTAAATTTTCAGTACCATTTACCGCTCCATTATTGGGCGGATAATTTTTTATCCCAAGACCATCAACCTTATAGCCATTACCATCTACATTTTTCGTAAAAGTAACTTTACCTGTCGTATTGGCTTCTGTCGTCGGTGCTGTGCTTGTCCGTGCAGCACTTGGCAATCTAGCATCAGTTTTTATTTGAGCATTATCTCGAGTTTTTACTAAACCAGATGGATGAATAGAAATAGGCTGTGGAGTTATTCTAGGAGGCGTTCCTCTCCAAAAATTATGACTTACAATTCTTCGAATCGATCTAAAATATTTAAAGCGTCTTCTTTAGAGAATGCCCAATTATTTATACCTATTCCCTGAAGAGAATGACTTTTTTTTAATAATCTATTAATTTTTTTCTTAAAACTATTCAAAATCAGGATAGTTAATGGGATATTTATTGCCTTTTAAAAGTTCAATTATACCTAATGGATTTATAACCATACCCATTTCCGCCTCTCTATATTCTCCTTCCAATTTACCTACTTTTTCAGAAACAGGGTCATTTATTCTCCATACATACCAATTATTTGAAATTTTTACATGCTCTTGTCCTTTTATTATACCGTAATCATTTGTGTCTCGAAACAAAATATGTTCAAATTTACCAACATCATCTATATTACCTACTTTTTCCCAACACCCTAGTTTAACACCCAATTTAACTACACAATGCACATGAAAAAATATTTCTTCTTTAATTATTTCATCTAAATTTGGGTTATCTTCAATAGAGTATATTTTTTTGAAACATCGTATTACATCACTATTCAGTTGTTTTAAGTCATTTGTTATATATTGAAAATAGCGCTTACTAATATCATTAATTTTGACAAAAAAAATATCTCCTTTTTTTACAATTACTCGTTTCATTTCTTTAAGGTTTTATTCCATATTGAGACCAATATTTTGGTGCAATTGAGTTTCTTATGTTTAATAAATTACTTTTTCCTGCTTGATTTATTAATGATTGTTCTAATATTCTTGCATTTATTCTGCTTAAATTTTCCATTCCATCAATTACTTTATAATCCAAGAACTCTTTGCCAGTACCTATAGAATTAAGATGCTCGGAAAACCTTACATCAGGAACTCTCTCTGTTATTCCAATATATTTAACATTTCCTGCTTCATCTATACCTTGATATACAGAATTTGTACCGCCAGCATCAAGCTCTAATCCTTGAATTTTATAACCATTACCATCTACATTTTTCGTAAAAGCAACTTTACCTGTCGTATTGGCTTCTGTCGTCGGTGCTGTGCTTGTCCGTGCAGCACTTGGCAATCTAGCATCAGTTTTTATTTGAGCATTATCTGCGGTTTTTACTAAACCAGATGGATGAATAGAAATAGGCTGTGGTGTTATTCTAGGAGGTGTTCCTCTCCAAAAAGTGTTTCCATTTCGTAGGGCACTTACTCCATTAATAGTACCACCCAAAGCTGCTCCAAAAGCAACTCCCATAATGAATTCTTTACCTGACATTAAAGGGTCTCCAAATGCAATATGATTGCCAACACTTAAAACACTTTGCGATGCAAATGATCCCGCTGCTCCACCAGCTGCTCCTGCAATAAAACCACCTGCTCCTGCTGTACCTCCACCTGCTGCTGTAAAAGCCGCTGGTCCAATAAACCCAGCCAATGCACCTGCGGCTGCGCCAATACCAAATGCTGTTAGACCTTTGGCATTAAATTGTGCGCCGTGAGCTATCCAATTGATTGTGCCTCCAATAACAGCTCCAACTACAATCCAAATCCATTCTCCACTAGGATCAGAATACTTTAGTGGGTTATTCCAGCAATACCCATAACGGTTATAGTTCTGAGTGTTAAATGGTTCCTGTACATAATTATCAGGCTGCAGGAATCTATGAAACTTGGGGTCGTACAAACGACCGTTCATGTGTATGAGTCCTACGCTTTGCAAATGCTCGTGTCCTGTGTAACCTCGATCCAGTATAGTAAGACCGTTTAACGTATTACCGGCTCCGTCTTGCACTTTAGCAATATTTCCCCAAGCATCGAACAGACGTTTTTCTACTACGTGCCCCAAGGAATTAGTTATTGCTAGAATACTTCCTTGATAATCGCGATGTAAATATAAATAATTTTGTGTGATACCGTCACTTTTAACTAATAAAGGTGCAGTATAGCCGTCGCCACCTAAATAAGTGATAAATTCTACAAACCCTGTAACCATATTATGTTTTATCTCCATAGTACCATCAGCAGAATAGTGCTTGCGGTATTGTCTAAGCAGTTTGTCGTCCTGCAATCCACCATAAAACATAGTGCTACGGTCATTACCATTATTGTAAGTAAAACTGATTTTGTCAATGCCTACTTCCTCAATTTGCACGGGGCTCTTAAAGCTGTTATAGCTGATGTTTTGGGTAGGCTTGGAAGCATAATAGGTTTTGGCCTCCGGTGTAATGGTTACCGAGGTATTTTGATAAGGTTTGGCTGTAGTAGTATAGTTATAAGTTCCTACTGCGTTTTGCGTTATCCTACCTCGGTCGTCATAGGTTTGGGTTTCTTGCAATCCTTGTGGATTCGTATAAGAAGTTAACCTATCTAAACTGTCGTATTGAAAACTTTCGTTCCAGTTAAACAAGCTATTGGTGCGGCTAGTCAAGTTTCCTTTTTGCGGGTCAAAAACGGTATTGATAATCATCACATTACCCGGGCTCATACCTATTCTATCATGCTTTATTTGAGTTGCAAATCCATAGGTATCGTAGGTATTAGATAGTGCAATATTACCATTGCCCATCGAGGCTGTTGTCAATTGTCCTCTCGCATTCGTCGTATTGGTTTGCCAAAGCGGTTGACTCGTTGCATCATCGAGTATTTGCCAAGGGGAACCATTTTTATAGGTGTTTTTTATGGTCTTGGCACTTGTTTTTCCGTTTGCCAAAACTACCGCTGTACTGGTTTCTTTATCTGTTCTGCCGAAAGGATCAAAGGTAAATTGTTTAGTAAAAGTGGCATAAGACGTTGTTTCGATCGTTTTAAACAATCTTTTATAGGAATCGTATTCAAAAGTGTTGTTTGTAGTGGCATTTCCTTCTAAAATATCCTTAAATACACTTGACGCAAGCAACTTCGTGGCTGTATCATAAACATAAGTCGATTCGCTATTAGTATTCGTTCCATTTATAGTTTTCTTGGTCAATTTACCTACAGTATCAAAAGTATAGGTAGTGGTTCCGTTTGGCGTGGTTTCGCTGGTTGTTTCCCCAAATAAATTATAGGTATACGTATACGTTCCTGCTGAGGGATCTATCAGTTTGGTCTTTCTTCCCCAGCCATCCTGTTCTATGCTAGTTATTACTCCGCCATAATTTGTAGTTTTCAAATTGCCATTGGCAAAATAAGTGTAGTTAATCGTCCCCCCAGGTGTATCGGTCATGGCAACCACATTGCCTATGGCGTTTTTTGTGGAAGATTTGGTTTTTGTTCCGTCATTCACCATTGTGGTCAATCCGGAATATCCCATTGTCACCGTTTTACCTGTGTAGGAAATGTTTTTATTTGTTCTGCCATACACGTCATACTGGGTTTCATTCCACTGGCTTGGATTGGTACCGAAGTATGGTTCGCTTACTTTATAATTTCGATCATAAATATCATACAAATAAGAAACGGTTGAGAAATTTCCATTAATGTCTTTAATTCCAGCTGTTATTTTTCTTCCCAAATCGTCAAATACTTCTTGACTGCCACTACCATCATCTCCAGTGGTGGTTACAATGGTTTTTTCGGCACTTCGGGTATAACTGTAGGTGTTGTTTTTGCCCAAATAATCAGTTGTTTTTATTTTATTAAACCAAGTATCGTAACTGTATGAGGTGGTTAAACCATACGGATTGGTCTCCGAATTTAATAATCCGTTATAGGTGTTGTAAGCAAACGTCGTTGCCAATCCTTCAATATCAGTGCTTTTTGTTAAAAATCGTCCCCCGGTGTCGTATTCATAACTGGTAACCCTTGGTGTAAGTCCTATTGCTGTTATTGTTTTTTTTGTAATGTTGCCAAAAGGATCGTAAATATTATCCTCTGTAATATAATCGGTAGCGTTTCCTTTTTTCTTGACTTGGGTTAGCAGATGATTGGTGAATGTATATAATTCTTCACTAGTCATGGTATCTCCCGAAGTCGTCACGCTTTGTGTTTTGCTGGTGGGTCTGCCAATATAATATGTCGATGCTGCCGGTTGGTTGTCATATATTACATTTCCAACGGTAGTTTGCACAATTGTAGCTCCTTCTTTTAGGTTGATAGTTGATTGCGTAGGATTATTATAGGTGTCATATACGGTTGTGGTTTCACTACTGGTGTTGTCCAGCCCATTATATTGCTGTGCAATGGTGTTTTGGAGTTTGAAAACCTTGTTGGATAATAACTGGCTCTGGTACGTTAGTACCGATTTTGAGATAAAGTCCGTTGGAGCAAAATTACTCGATGGAGCAGCCCAATACAATACTTGGTAATTTTCGGTATTGGCTCCTCTTAAATTTACATCGAATTTTGTAATACTGGATGTGATGATTGTGTTATCATTATGCCAATTGGTTCGCATCGTAGAACGGAACCCAAGAAAACCAAGGCCTTCCACGTTAGCAACCGCACCGTAATACTTAAAGAGTTGTTTCTTATAAACCGTGCTACTTTGTTTTTCGAGTTGAGAAACGACTTGAAAGCTTGGCGCTACTATAATGTCGGTATTTGGATAGGTTTCAGTATAGCCACCATCGGTATAAACGGGATCATAATCCCCCGAATCTGAAACTAAAGGACTATACGTAATAGTCTCTTTTACGCCATTTCCAGTAGTGACGGTATTAAGCAAGCGTTCTTTGTTGAAATCTTTTTGCGATTGGAAATGATGTAACTTATTATTTCTTATAAAAGCTATCTCAAGTTTCTTATTTGGTTGATTTGACGTATAAAAAATAGGTAGGGCATATTTATCAAGTCCTAATACGGTACCAGAATTCCTAGCATAGTAACTTCCATACACCTGACCAAAAACACCATTTTTATTTATAAAAGGACGAACATTAATGTTACCTCCATAAGAATCATTTTCCCGCCCACTACATGTAATACTAAGAACATCTGTTTTTCCGTCATTATTAATATCTGATGGAATATAATGATAAACATCTATACCATATGGCTTCCAATATTCTAATCCAGGATATTGTTGAATTTCTACTACGAATGTAGTTCCTGTTGAAGTAAATTTATACCAAGTTGAACCCTCTTGTTTAGGGATAATAAAGTCTGATTTTCCATCCCCATTGTAATCTCCCATCAGGATCGGTTTATCAAGAGCAATACTATTATCAGCTGTCGTGTTTTGATACAGCAAGACAAAATAGTTAGCGTCATTTAGTGTATACACTTTTATAAAACCGGTGTCAAAAACATAAATGTCTGATTTTCCATCCCCGTTAAAATCAGCAACAATAAACTTGCTGTTCGCGCTGGATGCTATGTAGCCCGCATGATTCACAAAATTGGCAGTTAATCTTCTGTCCAAGTTCACAAAATAAGAGTTTCCGCCAGAACGTGTTGTGGTATATCCGTAACAGCCATACTGATAAGAATAGGTAATTGGCTTTTCGATAGCAACTACATCTGTCAGACCATCACCATTAAAATCTCCATTCACATAAATTTTTGGTACATCTAGTTCAATCGGCAGAGGTGGTTGCTCTTCAATTGGAACAATAATCCTACTAGTGTTATTGACTCGTTGCAGCATTGGCGCATTGCCACCACAATTATAATCATTATAATAAATGAATTTCGGGAATTGGTATGCTTTTTCGTATTGAAAATAAATTGGACTAACAGTACCTGCCGAATAGGTGGTAAAAGTAGTGGTATTTGTTGAGTAGTTTGGTTTGATAACTGTCCATCCCTGCATCGGCATCAGTTTGTTACTCCAACTTAACCATGAGACCGGAAAAATATCATCAAATTTACCTACTGAGTGTTCCCAACCTATATTTGTGTTTGTACCGGAGTTAATATCAGAAAAAAGCCAGTACTTCGCTTTGCTACTGGTGCCGGTGGTCGGATACAGTAAAAAATCCATTTTTCCGTCACCGTCAAAATCCCCAGAAACGGTTGCCGAATTGTTAATATTGATATTTCCAACTGATAAACTTGAAGTATCTGAATTATACGAAATCGTTTCTGGCGTATTCTCATAACTAAACACCGTCGGATTATAGCTTTTGGTATTATCACCGCTACTTTCGGTAATTCTTGAGAGTCGTTCATAACCTAACGACGTCAAATCATGCGCTAAATCATAATTCCTAAAACCAACACCGTTACCAGTAACCTGAATTTTTTTTAGAATTTTGTTATTTACCAAACTTTGCCCCCCAGCATATAACTGTTCTGGTCTTTTTCTTACTTCATAAACAAAGTTAATCTTGTTGATTCCTGCTTCTTTAATTGTTGCTCCATAATAGATGGAATTAATAACCAATGGAATGGTACTGTCTATGTATTCATAGACAATTTGTACACCTTGCGTATTTTCCCAAGACGCAATTCCCCATTCCATTATTGATCGTTGATTTTGATTCCTTCCATAATAAGCTTTAGAACCATCTGGGTATTCTACCAGAAAATATTGAGGTCCATAATTAGCACCGCTTGGGTGCACTCCGTAAGAGGTTATTTTTACATTAGAAAAACTCTCAGTTTCGTAAACTGTACCGTCGGCGCCATAAACACCGCCGTTTTTAACTACCAAGCGTTGTCCATCGAAAGCAAAACGATCCAGGTTATCAAAATCTACGGCATCAATTGTTCCATCGTGAAACTTGGTCGATGGAATTCTGGTAATGGCAGAAACCCCCGAAATATTCCAACCATAACCTGCCATTCCGTTACCACCTTGACTGTTGTAAGTTAAACTTACTTGTGGAACAATCCCATTGATTCCTGGTGGTACCGCAATAGGAATACTGTAGCTGGCTCCTCCGGTGGGTGAAACTGACAGTTGTCCTTCGGTTATTCCTACTTCAGTAGATGTTCCTGTCGGAGTTATAGCCGAAGCAGGCAGTATTTTAGCGGTTTGATTAATTCGACTCGTAGTATTCGATATTTTTTCTAGGGCATTCGGCGTCCTTTTTATAGGTTTCAAACCTTGAACAGGTGTTCCTTCTAAATCTTGTGCAGAAACAAAAAAAGAGAATCCCACAAATAGTAGGGTAAAGTAAAAATTCTTCATATATTATTGTTTGATGATTTTAATGTTTTTTTGTTCGCCGTTGCTGTAAAATAATACAACAACATAGGTGCCTGAAGCATATTCTTGAAAAGGAATGTTTTGAGCATTATTTTTCTCTAGTCCAGAATATGACTTTAGCAATTGCCCACTCAAACCATATACTTGTATGGAAGTAACCAGATTGCCTTCTATAAGTTCCCATTTAAGATACAATTCTTCTTTTACGGGATTGGGGTAATAGGAAATAACATCTTCAGGGAAGAATTTTTGTAAATCTTCTTCTTTCAATGCTATAATTTCTTTGGGTTTAACATTCTCTGTTTTGGAAGTTGTACATTGAAGACACAGACTTCTTTGGATTTGATTGCCAGCATTATCGTAGGTGAATGTAATTCTGTCTTGAGCATTACTTAAAGTAACACTTAATAATAGCATTAAGTAGATGATTTTTTTCATTTCAAGTTTTTTTCGTGATGTTTTACGATGAAGTATTAAAAATTCACAAACGAAAGTAACCACTTGAAAAACAATAAAAAAACAACTCTACCCTACTTTAACAAAGGAGGTAGTTTTACTGTAATAAATGTTAAAATTTTAAATGTAAAATACTAAACATATGAACCCTAGACAGCTGCGCCGAGGGTGATACATAGCCAGACAAAGTTAACTATCAACAATTTCTAGATAATTTTTAGAATCACTTCTGCAGTATCAAAAAATAAGAGATTCAGCAAGCTATCCTTCCCTTAGGAAATTCTTTTTGAAATAGTGAAATTTTTTAGTTAGTATACTATTTCAACAAAAAAGAATGCCATAACTATGTCTATGAGAATGATGATATTATTCATAGATAATAAATTTTAAATTAATTATATTTTAGCCCCTTATAAGTTCGGAGTGATATTTTAAATTTCAAATAGTACATTTGAGATATGAAATACAAGAAATGGAGTTTAGAAGAGAAGTTAGAAATTTTATCTTCTTGCGAAGAATTAGGAGTCGTAGAAACCTGCCGTAAATACAGTGTTAGTACAGGAACTTTGTATAGCTGGAAGAAGAAGCATGAGAAACAAGGAGAAGCAGGTCTAAAAGTCACTTATGACGATCGTAGCAAAGAGTTAAAGCAAGCTGAGGAAGAAAACCGTATCCTACGTAAATTATTAGCTAATAAAGAAATTGAACTTGAAGTTGGGCGTGAACTTTTAAAAAAAAAGTTTGGGACATCCGATCCAAGAAAGATTTAGTTGATAGTATTTGTAGCAAGTATAAAATCAGTAAAAATAAAGTCATTGTTATGGTAGGTATGATTCAAAGTAGTTACTACCGAAGACCAAACCATGGTAAAAAAGGGAATAAACCTAGCGTCTTTACTTATAACAAAACCAAAGGAATGGTAAGTCCAGAAGTTGTTATTGAATCGGTTAAAGAAATCTTGAGTCATGAGTTTATTGACTGCGGCTACCGATTAATGACCTCTTATTTACATCGAGATGGCTATGAGATCAATCATAAAAAGCTTTACCGCATTATGAGAGAAGAAGGCTTGTTGAAACTAGAAAATCGCATAAAAAGGAGTGGCTCTGGACGTAAATTTGTAAAATATAGAAAGGTAGTTACAGTTAGACCGTTTCAGTGTATAGAAATGGATATTAAGATGGTTTGGATCCCAAGCGTAGGTAAAAACGCTTATTTGCTATCAATTATAGACATTCATACCCGCAGAATATTAAAAGATTACTTTTCTTTCTCAATAAAACAGAACAAGGTAATCACATTTCTTTCAGATTTATTTTCAGAATATCAATACCCAGAAAATGTTGTAATAAGGAGTGACAACGGAAGTCAATTTATTGCCAAAAGTGTTCGTGAATATCTAAGCCTGATAGGTGTTCAGCAAGAATTTACACATGTAGCAACACCAGAAGAAAATGCACATATTGAAGCTTATCATGGCATATTAAAAAAAGAAGTGTTCCAAAGAGTTGATTACAGAACTTTTGGAGAAATTGAACAAATATTAAAAAGGTATGTGGTATTCTATAACAATACTAGACTACATGGGCTATTGGGACGCTTTACACCAATGGAAAAATGGAAGCAGGATGAAAATCTAATTTTAATGAAAAAATTAACCCCATAATTAAAATTCGAAATTTAGAATAACTCTCTTGTTTTATAGGGGTCAAAACAATAGATGAGGAGTTTTATAGTGTTAAATCATTTAATTACTAATGTTGTTGAGTTAAAATTATATTTTAAAGATTGTGAATAGTAAAAAAGAAAGTAAATTATAAAACGCATGAATTAATACGCATTGCATAACATTTTGATTTTTATAATATAAAAAAGAATTAATAATTCCCATTGTTAAATGAATTAATAGGATACTTGGATAGTGAAATATAGTAAAATAGATACTGATAATAAAAATAATCCCATAAATGTTTAACTTCTCTTTTAGAAGGTTTTGCATTATTATTGATTTAGTAAATATTTCTTCTAAAAAGGGAGCTATCAAAACATAATAAGAAAAATCAAAAAAATCATATTTAGGGTAATAAAATTCAAAATAACCAATTTTAGGATTTAAAATTTTTATTTCAAAAATGTAAATTAGTAAAATTCCACAACTAATAAGGAATGATTTTAGAAATTCAGAATAATGTAAACTTTTAAATTTAATTTCTAAAATTTTTAGTTTTTTAGAAACAAAAAAAAGTATCCAATAAACTAGAATAATCAATAAATATGTTTTTTTCCTTTCTAATTTTTCATCAATAAAAAAAGCAATTATAAATGAAAATATCATCATAATTGGTAATAAAATTGAGACTATTATTGTTTTTTGAATTTTTTTTTTGTCGAATCAACATATATTTATGTATACAAAAGGCTGTCTATCGTTAATTTTTTGACAAACAGCCTATTATTTTTAATAAGTAACCATATCTCCGTCACAGTATAACCAGTGATTGAAAGATTGTGCTAAGTTAACCCATTTCCCTTCACCTCCATTAGATCCCATTTGATGACCAATGCAATGGCATCCATTCTCTATTCCTCCAGAAATAGTTGCTAATAAATCTGTTGAAGTTGTTTCTTCTACTCTTTCTTTTAGAGCGTCTAAACTTAATTTCATAATTTTTAATTTTATGGTTAAATAATTTATTTTTCAAAATCATTCCCAAACATTCTTCATAAAATTATCCAGGTGCACTTGGCTTCTAAAATAAAGAATGTAAGATGATTCTACATCGAAAATATAACTAAGAAATGGAATGTAGACACAGAGATAGCGACCTTTAACAAAGAAGGTTGTTTTTGAGTAAAATATGTTAAAATTTAATGTAAATGGTATTAAATAAATCCTTGTTTAATAGCTTCTTTTACCAAACCAGTATCGTCTGTAACGTCAAAAGCCTTTTTCATGCGGATGATCCGTTTTTGAATAGTACTTGTAGTAAGATGTATAATACTTTCAAGCTCTTTTATTTTAAACCCCTTTGATAAATATAAAAGTATTTGACGGTTATAATCTTCAATCATTAATTCCTTTTTCCATATTTCATTGATGCATTTTTTTACAATTGTGCTATAGTATTGCTCCCCTGCGATAATAGCTGTCAAAGCTTGTTGCAATTTTTGAGGTGTAACGTCATTTTTTATCATAAGTCCTTCAGGTCGAACTTTTTTAACTATATCATAAACAATGATAACTTCGGTATGGGCAGTAATCATTATAATTTTACAATTAGGCATCATTTCTCGTATATAAATGGCTAAATCACTGCCAGATAAGATAGATTTTGTATCATAACCCGGTAAGCCTTTATCAATAATGGCTACATCAAATAATTCGTTTAGAGATAATTTTCTCAACAAGCTAGCATAAGCCTCTTCACAATTATAAGCTGTTGTAAAAATGGGGTTACACAATCCAAAAGGAGTTTCTAAAAGAGCATTACTATAGCCTTCTACAGTCATCGGATGATCATCTACTAAAAAAATATTCATGGATTGGATTATTTAACTTTAACAAAATAGGTCGTTTTTCTGCAACAAAAAAAATAGGCACTTGTCTAAATTGCATTAATATTATTTTATATCTACAATATGCGTTTTTCTTTTCTCATTATAGACGATAACACCATCACAATTAAGGAGACTTTAGAGCTCTTTGAAAATTTTACAAATTATTTTTGTGTTGGTATTGTCAAAGATAGCAAAACTGCCATAAATCAAATTATAAAATTAAAACCGCAACTCGTATTGAAAAGAATTCCTATCCAATCTAATGACGAGAATTTATCATTCATAATAATATCTGAACTATTCCAATATGTTGACACAGTGCCCTATTTTATCGGGTTGTCTTCATCTGCAGATTATGCCCTTGAAGCTATTCAAGCGGGATTTTCCGACTATATAATAGACCCATTGCTCTTGCATCGTTTAGGGAAAAGTCTTTTTAGGTTTGAAAAAAGAAATCCACCTGCGAGCATCACAACTATTTGCATTAAATCCTATAGCGATTATCAATTTGTGGAGCTAAAGGATATTGCCTATTTAAAAGCGGACAACAACACAACAGACATTCGATTATACAATAGCAAAACCGTTAATGCTTATAAAACTTTAAAGCATTTTGAGAATATTCTACCATTCCATTTTTTGCGGATTCATAAAAGTTATATCGTTAATATTAATCATGTTTCGCGCATTCATTTTAGCAAATCAAAATGCTACCTTAACTACAATGAAATTCTTCCCTTCTCACTAACATATAGGGATAATGTGGATGCTATAATCCGAAAAATAAATATTTAGTTCTCTTAAGAGCACTCTTTACTTTCTCTTACTATGCTAAAGAATTCAAATTATTATTCCAAACTAAAGGTTTCACCCTTTTGATTCATACTAAAACTACTCTAACAGATCGGTTCACTATAACCCTTTGAAATTACAAAAACATTCAAGTTTTTACGTGTTAATTTGCCCTCGTTATAATTAAACAGAAGCTTCTAAATAAATATTGAGAGTGGGGAAAATCTGCTTTATAGTAGTGTCACTTTCAATAATTCAGAACAGCTATTTCCCAGCTTTTCTTAAAAAAAGGTACTCCATTTTGGATTCGTACCAGTATAAATTTTTTCTAATTTTTTAAACACTTTTTATGAAAAAAGTACTAATTGTTATGGGCTGTATTTCGGCAATAATCTTAATGTCATCATGCACGACAGACAGTCTCGAATCTGTTGAAAAAGAAAATTCAAATAATTACAACAAAATTTCTGTATCGGCAATTGATGAGGTCACTCCTCCTCCTCCCCCTATAGTAGATGATCGAGATAAAACTAAAGGGTAATGTTATGATCTAAAAGCCAAATAATTTACGTTATCTGGCTTTTAATATTTATTTTTGATTAAATAAATATTAATTATCCCTTAACCAAATTGAAAACAGTACTCAAAATCATCTTTTTTGTAAACTTATTTTTACTGATTACCTCCTGTCAGGAAAAAAAAGAAAGTATTGCCTCTGAAAATCAAGTTAAAACGCTTTTAAAAAATTACGATTTATTAGCGTCAAAAGGCAATCATAAAGAGAAAACATTAGACACGGTATCTCTATATTTACTACAACATGAAAATGATTCCATAAATAGAAATTTACTTTTTAAAGTTGCCAATAAGTATTATGAATTAAATAAATATGACAAATATTTAAAATTAACGCTGAAAATTAAAGAGCTTGCTTTGAAGCAAAAAGATATTTTTCATATGGCTAAGTCGTTATATTTTTTGGGAGAATATTATGAAGATAAGGCGCAATTAGACAGTTCATTTAGCTATTATAGTCAGTCTGAAAAACTCTACAGAAACTTAAAAGACACATTGAATTCAGGAAGAACAGCACTTTACAAAGCTGGTATTTTATTCGACTCTGGTAACTTCACAGAAAGCGAAATTGGAGCTATAGACGCTTTGAAATTTCTTTCAAAAACGAACAATACCAGATTAGTTTACGAGAGTTATACTTTACTTGCTCTTTCATTAAAAGAATTAAACAATTTTGAAGAATCTTTAAAATATTTTGAGCTGGCTATAAATCAATTGCAACAGCTTGAAAAAGAAGATTATCCACAGGACAAATTAGAAAAATCAAGAATATCATGTTTCAACAACATTGGTCGAGTCTACGAAAAGCAAAAGAATTATAAAGAAGCAATACTCTTCTATGAAAAGGGTTTGGCACTACAGGATTTAAAGCTTAACTATCCAAAATCATATTCAATGTTACTGGACAATATGGCTTATTCAAAAATGAAGGTAGGAGACTTTAAAGATATTGATAAATTGTTGTTTGAGTCATTAAAGATTAGTGACAGTATGGATATAGCTCAAGGTATTGTATCAAGTAAAATTAACATTGGAGAATATTATTTATATAAAAATGATAAAATCAAAGGATTATCATATATCACTGAGGGTTTTATACTAGCTAAAAAAATTGAAGCTGGTCCTTTTATAGTAAGATCATTAAAATTGTTAACTGAAAATGACTCCAAAAACAAAATCTATTATTCCAATTTATACATCAAAGTAAATGACAGTATTCAAAATGTAGAGAGAATTACCAGAAATAAATTTGCTAGAATAGCCTATGAAACGGATCAATTAGAGGAAAAAAATGAAATACTATCTAAAAAAAATGCCGCTATTATTCTTGGCTCTGGAATTATTATAATTTTCTTGGGGGTCTTTTTTGCTTTATATCGTCTAAAATCGAAAAACAAAGAGTTACTATTTATTAAAGAACAGCAAGAAACAAACGAAAAAATATATCAGATGATGTTAGCACAACAAGCTGAAACGGAACAAGCTAGAAATGAGGAAAGAAACCGCATAGCAATGGAATTACATGACGGCATAGTCAATAGCGTTTTTACTACCCGTTTTAATTTAATCCAATTAGAATCAAGTTCTCCTAATAAAAAGCAAGAACTAATAAATGAACTTGAAAAAACAGAGCAAGAAATAAGAAGAGTTTCACATGATTTAACTCAAAATCTTCTTTTTGAGGATAAAAGTTTTCCTGAAATTATAACTACCTTAGTCTATTCTCAACAAAACCAATACAATACTAAATTTGATCTATCAGTAGATAAATACATTGATTGGTCTACCGTAACGAGTGCCAACAAAATTCATATTTATCGCATCATACAAGAAGCCATACAGAATAGCAATAAATACTCCCAAGCAAAAAGATGTTTCATAATGCTACTAAAAACAGGGGATAAAATAACCATTCGCATCTGGGATGACGGTATTGGTTTTAATCCTGAAAAAGTAAAATACGGAATAGGGTTTAAAAACATTAAAGACAGGACAAAAATATTACAGGGTGAATTAAAAATTACTTCTAGTTCAGAAAATGGAACTACGCTAGAAATAGTCATTTAATCAATCATTACCATAAAACGTTCCTTTAATACTTTTACCTTCAGATCAGATCAGATTTTTTTTAACTTAATCCATAGTTACTAGTAAAAACAGTACTACTTTTAACATCAAATTATCCTTACGGAAAAACAACCAAAAATTAACTTATTGAAGGTAAATATGCAAATAAAAACTGTACATCACGTAAAGCTTTATTTTTAAAATTAATCTTTATTTTCACAACTCATTCTTTACTAACAAATTTATTTTCAAATCAATGTATTGCAATTGAAGACTATTTTTTAATACTTCAAACTCAGCTGATAGTACTTGATTTTTTACTGAGGAATATAAAATAGCTTCCACTTTGCCGCTTATAAATTTAGCTTGAGTAGTTGCTAGAGAAGCTTTGGCATACTTTTCTTTCTCCACCAATTTATTCTGAAGCTGCAAATAATTTCTTTTGTTTTGTTCTTCTAAGATGACTTGTTTTTCTACTTTTTGTTTTTCCTTGTCTATTAGCAGTTTTGCCTTATTCCCTACTATTTTTGATGTGGTAATTTTTATTTCATTTTCGCAATGTATTAACTTGGTTAGGTAAGCTACTTTATCTGCTGCAGTTATAGTTTCGCCAATTTTATCTTTCAATTGTAAAATTGGTGAAATTTCGAATGCCTAATTATAAGTGATTGTATTATTTTGATTTTGTATCAAGTTCAGCTAATATCAAACAGGCTTGATAGAGTATCTTATAATACTTCCTTGACAGTACAATCTAATTTTCGGAAACAGATTTTTTCATGGACTACTTTGTCGTAGCTTTTTCTAACTATTTTCAAATTAGTTTATTTTAGAATAGAAAAGCAATGTAGTACAACATTTTTATAATTTGTACTGGGCCGTTTTTTACTTTACAATATGCCAGTTTTTTTTGTTGCGAATGCTGTTAATTTGTCACCTAATATAGAGTTAAATGTTGGTATTGCAATTATAAAATCTTCTCCTGAAGTGGCAAGCCATGAGTGCTTTATTGCAAGTTCACGAACTTTAGTGTATGGATTTGGTGTGCAGAGTAAGTCTAAAAGAATTGGTTCTATGTTGCATTAACTAAGCTTTTATAATGCATCTAAAAATACCCTATAGTTACATAGGGGAGTGTTTGCGGTTGTACTCGTATTCCCAACTTATAAAGGTTTTTTCAGTAAATATTTTTTTTAAAACGGCCTTATTTCTTTTTCTGTATGTTCTGTGATAATATCGATATCAATGAAAAACGTTTAAGGGTTTCGGTTACCAGTAACAAGGCTGTTCCTCCTTTGAAAATAAAATTTAATCTTTTTAACTATGGTTGTTCCAATAAGGTTATTGCCCAAATTACATTTTCCATTAATTTGGGATCAATACGCCTTCCTAACTTGTTTTTCTAGCTAGTGATCCATTATATCTGTTATGTTTTGTGGTAAATCATAGTTTTTAACTTTCGGCGAAAAATACATTAATTTGCCAAAAATAAAATAATTCTGTTTTCGATTTCCTGCTCTCTGCTTCTGCGTGTTGCGTATTGTTTCATTTTTGCAATATTGACAGGGTATTTTTTGAATGCCATATTAAAAATAAAATTGAGTTCTCCTTGTTGCGTTGCAAATAAGTCCTCATAAATGATTGTGTAAGTTCCTCGTGAAAGACTATTGGTTATGACCGCAATTTTAAGCTTTGAAAGATAAACGATAATGATATTTTCGCATATAACCGGAAAATCATACACTATTTTTTTACGAAAGTTTTTACTTATAAACTTGATTTGCAGTTTCAAAGTAATTGTGAATTGTCTTTTCAAGCGTTTTTGTCAAAAGGTCCATTTTAAAAAGTGAAGGTGCTAATTTTTTAAAGCAATTAAGTTTTGGAAGTAAAATTATTTTTTTGTCAAATCTTAATTTTTATTTTAGAGAGTGTTTCACCTTATGTAGAAAACCATCATCGTTTGTCTGGAGTATTTTATCAAAAGTAATTAGGTTAAAAAATAGCACGCAATCAAGATAACACTTGGTTTATGTAAAGTGTGGCTTAGGTCAATAAATCTGCTTTTCTAAACTTAGATGAAAGAATCAATAGTACGATTGAATACATTTATGATGATCAAAGATGCTTTCTAAAACACTGCCACAACAAATTTCATTTTATTCATTTGTTTGTAAAAGTAAACAAAGCAACCACCGTTAACAACGAAATTTAAAAAGTGTAAATGCAGGAAATTTTTTATTTTACTGAACAAAGCATCTATTATATTATCGAAAAACGGTTAGCAGAATAAAAAAAATTGCTAATAAAAGGACTATATAAAAGACAGGATATTGTATACCAAATTGATGACGAACATGAAGATATAATTCTCAGCGTTGCAATAGAAACCATATTGAAGTCGATATAAGTAGAACAGATCTACTTAAATCATCAAATTATAGCCATTAAATAATAACTAAATATTTGATGTTTACAGCCGTGCTTGCTGGCAATGAAAAAAAATAACTAATATCTCAATCCCTAAAAAACAAAACATAAGAAAAATATGCTTTCGTTTTGTTAAGCCACAACCGTTACTAGATACTACCTATGCTTTAATATTAATTAATTTAAAATCAATAAGCTACATCATAGTTTTAAGCTCTCAAAAAACGTCAATATCGGTATAAGAGTTCGATTTTAGTCTCATTCACTCCACT
>TARA_R110000868_G_scaffold36074_2_pt1 | contig 46141 bp, 39 predicted proteins | sample TARA_R110000868 | Tara Oceans TARA_R110000868 (sample SAMEA4397489) | marine metagenome | biome: Polar Biome; feature: [SRF] surface water layer (ENVO:00010504); material: water (ENVO:00002006), including particulate matter (ENVO:01000060) such as... | depth 5 m | reverse complement strand
GATAACAATACTTTGGGTAGATGATGAAATAGATTTATTAAAACCTCACATTCTATTTTTAGAGGGCAAAAATTATAAGGTAATTACCTGCCTAAGTGGTAGGGAAGCATTGGATGAATTAAAGGTAACACATGTAGATATTGTTTTTTTGGATGAAAATATGCCGGGTATTTCCGGTTTGGAAACCTTGAACGAAATAAAGGTGATCAATAATTCGCTTCCAGTGGTGATGATTACCAAAAGTGAGGAAGAGTTGATTATGGAGGAGGCAATAGGCTCTAAAATAGCGGATTATTTAATAAAGCCGGTTAACCCCAATCAAATTCTATTATCCTTAAAAAAGAATTTGGACCATTCCCGTCTGGTTTCTGAAAAGACAACCGCAAACTATCAGCAGGAATTTAGGAGAATCGCCATGGAATTGGCAATGGTCAATACCTATGAAGAATGGGCGGAACTTTATAAAAAGCTTATTTATTGGGAATTACGCTTAGAGGAAATAGAGGATTCAGGAATGTTCGAAATTTTAGAGTCCCAAAAAACCGAGGCGAACCAGCAGTTTGGGAAATTTGTGGAAAAAAATTATCCCGATTGGTTTACAGATAAAGATGGTCCAGTAATGTCCCATACCCTCTTCAGCCAGCTTATTAAACCAGAATTGAAGGATAACAAAACATTATTGGTGGTCATAGATAATCTTAGGTACGATCAATGGTTGAGCTTTGAAGATACTTTAAATTCCTTCTACAGAAAACGCAAAGAAGTCCCGTACTTCAGTATTTTGCCCACGGCTACCCAATATGCAAGGAATGCCATTTTCTCTGGACTTACCCCTTTGGATATGGAGAAAAAGTATCCGCAATGGTGGAAAAATGACACGGAGGAAGGAGGCAAGAATCTTTTTGAAGCTGAATTTTTAGAGACGCAACTGAAGAGATTGGGGCTGGATTTAAAGTGGGAATACCATAAAATAAGCAGTTTAAAACAAGGCAAGCACCTGTCTCAAAATTTTAGATCTCAGAAAGATAATGACCTAACGGTTATAGTATACAACTTTGTAGATATGCTGTCACATTCCAAAACAGAAATGGAAGTAGTGAAGGAATTGGCGGCCAATGATAAGGCATACCGTTCCTTGGCACTGAGTTGGTTTAAAAACTCCCCTTTATTAGAAATCATTCAGCAAGCACAGGGTTTGGGATTAAAATTGATCATTACTACGGATCACGGTACCATTAATGTAAAACAACCATCCAAGGTTATCGGGGATAAGGAAACAAGTCTTAACCTACGCTATAAAACTGGACGGAGCCTTACCTATGAGCAGAAGGATGTACTGGAAGCAAAGGAGCCAAAAAAAATATTTCTCCCCAATATAAATGTTAGCAGTTCCTATATTTTTGCTAAAAATGATTTATTTTTTGCCTATCCCAATAACTATAACCATTATGTTGGTTATTACCGGAACACCTATCAACATGGTGGGGTTTCTTTGGAAGAGATGATTATTCCCTTTGCGGTTTTGGAGCCACGGTGATTAGATTGGCAAAGGTATAAACGAACCATGAATTTTATTAAGTCGGGAATTGGATTTAAATTGCGATGTTTTTAATTTTTTTAGATGATAATTCCCTACACTATTTCACAAATACCTGATGTTGCAAAGCAGTTGATTGCCAATGTCCCGTCCAAGACACTCTGTTTTTACGGAGAAATGGGTGCGGGCAAAACTACGCTTGTAAAAGCCTTGGTTAAAGAATTGGAAGGCAGCGGATCTACAAGTAGTCCCACCTTTGGTATCGTTAACGAGTATCAAAGAAAAAGTGGGGAGCTCCTGGGGTATCATTTCGATTTTTACCGACTGGAAGATGAATCGGAGGCATGGGACCTTGGGCTGGAAGATTACCTAAGTACAGATTCCTGGATTTTTATGGAATGGCCAGAAAAAATAAAAGGAATACTTCCGGAGACAAGAACAGATATTAAAATTGAAATTTTGGATGAAAAAACAAGGCAACTTACCATTTTATAATTGCCTCTTTCTACATAAATCAATAATGAATATTCCAAAATTCGGAATAATCGTTCTTCATCTTCCCTTTATAAGGGTCGATTTTATAATTTTTTAAGTATCGATGAAGTGATTAAAAATTCGGCTTAAATGTCGTATTTTATCGATGTAATGCATACTATGTGGTTTTTTTTTATATTTTTGTTTTACTTTAAACCCTTTATCGAACTTAAATCCTATTTAAAACCATGAACATTAAAAAAATTTCCCTAGGCTTTGCTCTTGCAGCATTTATTTCTTTAGTAAGTTTTTCCTGTACCCCAAATAATACGGCAGAAGAGGATTCATTGTACGAACAAAATATTGATATTTTAAAAATAAAAGTACCAGCAAATGGTATTGATATTTTAAAGGTAAAAGTACCTAAGAACGGTTAGGTGCTAATTAGTAAAATTTATAGGGTTTCTAAATACTAGAAGCCCTTTTTTTTTGTTATAAGTGTAGTAAAACAATTACCCCCCATAACAAAAATGTTTAAACTGTTTCAAAATCTCGACCAAAGTGCGAAAAAAAAGAAATCGAGAAGTATTTTAATTGGAAGTATTGTAGCAGTTATTATTGCCTTGACCCCATTAATATTTTATTCCTATAAATTTTTCCCAACAGGAAATACATTGGACTTGTTTTTATTTACCTATGAAAGCAAATATCAGTTGAGTATTACTACTGTCATGTGGCTGTTTACTGCTAAATTTGTTCCCCTTGTACTGTTAGTTCTTTGGTTTTTTACCTGCAAACACTGGTGGTATCATGTGTTGTTGATACCAATATCCATGTTTGTCTTTCAGATTGTTTCCTTAATTTATGAGGATCGGTTTATAGATGAGGTGGAAATATATTGGTTATTGCCAATAATGACAGTGATTATTCCCTTTGTTTACTTAATACGTTTAAAGTTATTTGACAAACATGTTCTGGGTATTGATTTGGAGGCTATGGACCGGGAATTGAAAGCTTATAAGGATAAAGAGGGTAAGCAAAAGGAGAACCTTCAAAAAGAAGAAATGGCAAAAGAAAAAATATCGTAATTTTGATTTTGGGTAGTTTCGATCGGTGTCGGAATATCTCAGACAGATTTACAGCCTATGAGCCAACATTCCTCGCCATTTAGTAAGCAGCAATTACTGCCCCAAGAAGAAACTTTAGAAATCCTAAGACAAAAAGGAGAGCTCTTTATTGGCATTCCCAGGGAAAATCAATATCAAGAAAAACGCATATGTCTTACTCCGGATGCTGTAAATGCAATAACGGCAAACGGACACAGGATCCTAATTGAATCCGGAGCAGGTGATGGCGCCAATTATTCGGATTTGGAGTATACCAAAGCTGGAGCTGAAATAACACGGGATACCAAGAAAGTCTTTGCCTGCCCCATAATTCTAAAGGTTGAACCCCCTACATTACAGGAGGTTCAGATGATAAACCCTCAATCTACTATCATTTCTGCCCTGCAGATCAAAATTCAGACCAAGAAATATTTTGAGGAATTGGCGAAAAAAAGAATTACAGCTATTGCCTTTGAATATATTAGGGATGACGACGGGAAATATCCCGCTGTCAGGTCCTTGAGCGAAATTGCCGGAATTTCTTCCGTATTGATAGCTTCTGAGATTATGGCGGCCACCAATAAAGGCAATGGCCTTATGTTTGGAAATATTAGCGGGGTTCCTCCTGTGGAGGTTGTAATCATAGGTGCCGGAACTGTGGGGGAATTTGCGGCAAGATCGGCAATCGGACTTGGTGCCAATGTAAAGGTTTTTGATAATTCTATTACCAAATTAAGGAGTATCCAGACCAATTTGAGACAAACCGTTTACACTTCTACCATTCAGCCCAAAAATTTGTTGAAGGCATTAAAACGCTGCGATGTGGCCATAGGAGCTACCAGGGGTAAGGATCGCTCTCCTGTGGTGGTATCGAATACTATGGTGGAGCAAATGAAGAAAGGAGCCGTAATAATTGATGTTAGTATTGATATGGGCGGATGTTTTGAATCCAGTGAGATCACTACCCACGACAAACCTATTAAGGTTAAAAATGGCGTACTGCATTACGGGGTTCCAAATATTCCTTCCAGATACCCAAAAACAGCCTCAATTTCCATAAGTAATATTTTTACTCCTTATTTATTAAAAATTGGAGAGGATGGGGGTTTTGAGAATGCCTTGCGATTTGATAAAGGTCTCCGTAACGGACTTTATCTATACCACGGTATTTTGACCAATAAATCGGTTGGGGAATGGTTCGACCTTTCTTACAGCGATATTAATTTCCTTATTTTTTAATTTATGGCATTTTTAAAGCGTTTGGGCTTCTTTCTGTTTGGGTTATCTATTGGCTTGGTTTTTTTGACTATTTTTTTGAAGAAGAAATCAGAGGAAACCGGAACTGAATTTTGCTATTTTCCCAATTGTAGGACTCTCAAGGATATTAGATCTAAACAAATTTCCTATGCCGATGCCATAAACCAATTACTTGCAAATAAAGAATTGGACAGTACGGATATTAATAGGTTTTTATACAACGGAGAGGTAGATTTCGGCAAGAGTGAAACTAAGACCAACCCTTGTAAAATTTATTATATTGAAGGATCCGTAAAGGATAGACCCGCCACTATAAAGGTGAAAAATTGTTCGGAGAAGGCCGTTATAGAAAGTATTTCCTTTTAGATTTTTCTCCTCTTTCTTTCTTTTTTCAATAGGGTAAGCTCCCGGTTGGTCTGCCCTGCAACTGAAGTGTTCTCCTCTGCCCTCCTTATTAAATATGGCATAACATCCTTAACAGGCCCAAAGGGCAAGTATTTGGCAGCATTGTAACCTTCTTTGGCCAAGTTGAAGGAGATATGGTCGCTCATACCATATAATTGGCCAAACCAAACTCGAGGATCATTGTGATTAATTTGTCCATCGTTCATTTGCTCCATTAAACGGTAGCTGCTCAATTCATTATGGGTACCGGCAAATAGTGAAATGGTATCCAAATTAGCTATCATATAGGAAACAACATTGTCAAAATTGTCATCGGTGGCTTTCTTGGACGCACAAATTGGTGATGGGTAGCCTTGTTCCTCGGCCCTATCGTTTTCTTTTTCCATATAAGCGCCGCGAACCACTTTAAGCCCAATGAAATAATTGCCTTTTATAGCATCTGAATGAAGCCTTTTTAAATACTGGAGTCGATCCCATCTGTAAGTTTGTATGGTATTAAAAACAATGGCCTTTTTTTGATTGTATTTCCGCATCATTTCTTCAACCAAATCATCAGCTGCCCCCTGCATCCAGCTTTCCTCGGCATCGATCAAAATAGACACCTCCAAGTCATGCGCTTTTTTGCAGACTTTGTCGTATCTGTTCACTACACGTTGCCATTCTTCTCTTTCTTCCTTGGTAAGATTTTCACCCTCCGTTATCTTTTGATAAAGTTTAAACCGTCCAAATCCGGTAGGCTTAAAAACAATGAAGGGTATGGCGGGATTCTCTTTAACAAAATCGAGGGTTTTCATGGCCTTTTCGTAACAGGTGTCCAATTGATTTTCCACCTCTTGCCCTTCAACCGAATAATCCAATATTGTACTTACTCCCTTTGCGAACATTTTGTCGGCGACCACCAAACACTCTTCCTCGTTTACTCCCCCGCAAAAATGATCAAAAACGCTGGCCCTAATAAGTTTTTCTACAGGTAGGTGTGCTTTTATGGCAAAGTTGGTCACGGCAGTACCAATTTTGACCAGGGGTTCGTTTGCAATCAATTTGAATAAAAAATATGCCCTTTCTAATTCTGAGTCTGTCTTAAGTGCAAATGCTGTTGCAGTATCCTCAAAAATTTCCTTCATTTATATGAATTTATTAAGGATTCAAATATAAGTACAGATTTTATATTCTTATCATATAAAATAATGTTTATTTTGCCATAAATTGATCAAAAATGAATTCTATTACGACACCTACCTACGCTGTACATTTTAGTGAAAAGGGCTATGTGGCCCTAAACTACCACTTGGCCAAATCCAATTATTCCAAAATCTTCGTTTTGGTAGATGAAAACACCCACAATTGTTGTCTGCCTCTTTTTATGTCTAAAATTGAAGGCGATTACGATTTTGAGATTATTGAAATAGAAGAGGGTGAGGTTAATAAAAATATAGGTACCTGCACTCAGGTTTGGGAGGTCTTGTCCGAATTGGATGCAGATCGAAAAAGTGCCATGATCAATCTAGGAGGGGGTGTGGTTACAGACCTAGGGGGCTTTGTGGCATCCTGTTTTAAACGAGGTATAGATTTTATTAACGTACCCACTACCCTATTGTCCATGGTGGATGCCTCTGTTGGGGGAAAAACAGGGGTTGACTTGGGGCCTTTAAAGAATCAGGTCGGGGTTATTAATCAACCGCAGATAGTGGTAGTGGATACCGACTACTTGGATACCTTGGACCAAAGGCAGTTGAATAGTGGTTATGCGGAAATGCTTAAACACGGGCTTATTAGCAATGCCAATTATTGGGAAACATTAAAAGGTAATACTAGTTTTGAGAACTTGGATGAACACATCCTTACTTCGGTGGCCATCAAAAATGACGTAGTGCAACAAGACCCTACGGAGCAGCACTTGAGAAAAATATTAAATTACGGGCATACCTTAGGTCATGCCGTGGAATCCTATTTTTTAGAGAGTGAAGCGCACGAACTTCTATTGCATGGTGAGGCTATCGCCATCGGTATGATTTTAGAGGGATATCTTTCCTTTAAATTAACTGGGCTGAGCAAAAGTGCTCTGGAAGATATCAAGGCTACCTTTCTTGGGAGGTACAAAAAAGTAATTTTTGCGCAGAATGATATAGATACCATTCTAACCTTGTTGAAATTTGACAAAAAAAATTCACATGGCAATATCAATTTTGTTTTGTTGAAAAGCATTGGAGAACCTGCAATAGACATTAAAGTTACCCCGGAATTACTGGAACAAGCTTTTGCTTACTACGCGGAATAAGGGTTACACACACTAAAAACAACCTTTTTACAACTCTTTAACAGTTTGATTATCAAATTTGTATAGTTTAGGTGGTATTAATAACCCACCTGATTTTATCAGGGTAAAAACCAAACAATGTTACGGAAACTTGTAGATTACAAAAAGCTTAGTCATGAGGTGGCTACTAGCTTAATAGATACCTATCCATATGGCTATGGTGATGAGGATATAATAATGTTTAAAAATGCCCATGGGGAAATTATAGAAGCTGTGGAGGTGAAAACCGAGGATTGTATTTATTTGGTTAAAATAAGTAAAAGCTTGGCCAATTTTATTTCGAATTTTGAGGATAATATGGAAAAAGAATTGGAGGGTCAACCAGAGACCATAGAATTTACTGCTCCCTCAGATGAGTTGGAATTGGAATTCAACCAAGAGGAAGAAGAAGCGCAATTGGATTAAGACTGTAGATATCTATTCGCCATAATTATTTGATGGTGCTTTTGGTGTCCGGAAATTACAAGGCCTAATGTAGCCACAGTCCATTCTATATTGCTGGCAATACCAGTTCGGTTAAGATCGTCATTATTCAAATTGGTGAACAGATTAATGGAAGCTTCCCTTACCGCTTTATATTCGGTAATTAAGCTTTCTTTACTTCTAGTGTTTGCATTGGAATATTCAACAAAAAGATCTTGGTCAAAACCTGGCAAGGGTGTTTTGTCATTTCGCAAAAAACGTAGAGCCCTATATTGAAATACGCGTTCCGTATCAATAATATGTAATAATACCTCCGCAATGGTCCATTTGCCAATGGCGTATGAACTATGTAATTTCTCTTCAGGAATACCTTCCGCAAACTGGATAAAATTAGTTTTCCCCAATATCAGTAGGTCCATTAATTCGCTATCGTCCAATACAGAAAGATAAGTGGCATAGAACTCTTTGTAGGCTTGGGTAGGTAAACTGGATTTTTTCATTTGTAAAGATTTATGAATTGTAGGTTGTCCTGACTTTCTTACGTAATATTAACAGTGTGTAAAAAAAGATCCCAAACAAAAACTGCTTGGGATCTTTACCATTTTTTGTCTTTAAAGATCAATTACATTTCATTGAAGATGGTGTGCATTAGACGCTTTTTGTCATTAATGCTCTCTTCTAAGGATATCATGGTCTCTGTCCTGTCTATACCATCAATATCATCTATTTTAAAGATAATATTTTTAGCATGATTGGTATCCTTTGCGCGTATTTTACAGAAGATATTAAATTTTCCTGTAGTAATACTGGCTACGGTAACATTTGGAATTTGATTCAGTCTTTCCAATACAAACTTGGTCTGATGTGTTTTTTCCAAAAATATACCTACATAGGCGATAAAGGCATACCCCAATTTATCATAGTCCAATGTTAAAGATGATCCTTTGATAATGCCTGATTCCTCCATTTTCTTTACACGAACATGTACTGTCCCTGCAGAAATCAGAAGTTTTTTGGCAATATCGGTAAATGGTGTTCTGGTGTTGTCAATTAACATGTCCAGAATTTGATGGTCTATTTCGTCTAATTTTACTTTACCCATTAGTGCTTAATTTTAATGCAAAAATAATAAAATATCGAATTAAATGTAATGAATCAATCATTTTTTTATGAAAAACGTAACTTTTTTAGATTTTTTAAAAAAAATATTTCATTTTAGTCCAGTAATTCAATCAACTCTGGCCGATTATTTAATTCTTTTAAGTCATTAATGTCCAAGCAATTGTATGTTTTATGTCCAAATTTGCCTTGTAAATCCCCTATTTCTTCCAATTTCAACTTGAATTCAATTCTATTATTTAGCAGTGTCTCCACGAAAAGAATCCCAGCACTAATACCTGAATTGTATTTGGAATTAAGTAGTTGAACATTCTGGATCAAGATGTCATAATATAATTTATTGTTATCCGGAATATCGAAGTAAGACTCTTGTTCGTATTGGTCGATGGTTTTGCTGGAAATTATTTCGATGGCCTTGAGCATGGCGATGAATATATACTTCCTTGTGTTTTCCCGATCATAGTCTTTGGGAAAATGACCCGATTCGAATAATATGGTAGGGATATTCAACATTTGAAAAGTGTCTCCAACACAATTACTATTAAATCCGTCATCATATCTCCCGACCTGGCCAGGAATATGCTTTTGCAATTCCTCGTTCATGGCAGCAATTATTTGCATGCTTGTGCCCCTAGTTTTGGAAATACTTCTTTCCTTATCATGTGCAGGTGCCAAAAAAGAAACTGTAGCAGGTTTAGGGGAGTTGCCTACATTAAAAATAGTACGCTGGTCATGTAAATTGAAGCAATAATCCGGGGCAAACTCCTCGTAAATATTTCGTAATACAACGCTTTCGGGCTGGGTTCTATCTTGGGCATCCCGGTTTAAATCCACGCCATTGGCGTTGATCCTTGTATAGGCCATTGCACCATCTGGATTTAATATGGGGACCATCTTTAAAGTGCAATTCTTAAGAATGGACTTGGACAGATTTGATTCCAATTTAAGGAAGTTCATTAAATCCACGACCGCTTTAGTAGTGGTGGATTCGTTTCCGTGCATTTGGGACCACATCAAAATTTTGATAGCCCCTTCGCCTACAGTAATGCTTTTAATGGCCCGACCTTCTACTGACGTTCCCTCAGTTCGGGTCTTAAAATTTTTAGGGAGTGAGTTTATAAATGGGTCAATGTCCTTGGGTGTAATATACCTTCCTTTTATGGACCCCTCTTTTATTTGATCATAATTTAATGGCATGCTTTGTACTCTGGTTTTGTTTAAACATTGCAAAGGTAGGTTCAAAATAATTTACATATGTAAACTATATTGTATAAATATGTAAATGTAAATTGGTGGTTGTAATCTGGGTGGTCACCATTTATTTAGTCCTTCTAAGATTCAATATAGATTTGTTATAGTATTATTCTTAATAATTATTAATCAAAATAATAGGGAGTATTACATAAAGTTATAAGTTAATTAATGTAATTAAATTATCCTATTTTTGATTCCAAGATGTAATATGGAATGATTACTTTTACAATATAAATAGTTACAAAAGTGAACACTTCGGAGTTTATAAAAAGGATAGATCAAATTTTGAAATTCCATGACCTTTCGGCATCAGTTTTTGCGGATACAATTGGTGTACAGCGTTCAGGCATATCCCACCTTTTGGCGGGCAGAAATAAACCCAGCCTGGAATTTGTACTCAAGGTTGTCTCTTCCTTTCCTGAGGTTGATCTGTATTGGTTGTTGTATGGTGAGGGTGTATTTCCAAAGAAGGGTAAAACTGCCCCCATTACAAATTCTTCAGGCGATAAAGTTGTGATGAACGAGGTTGTTGGAGGTGATTCTTCCAGACCCAAGGCTATAGATAAAATTATAATATTTTATGCTGACGGAAGTTTTAAATCCTATTCTGAAAAATGAATTTGAATTATTTGTTTTTTGGATGATTTCAGCATCAAATTCCTTTATTTTGTAGAATGATTAAAAACATGACCATCGGCTTGACAATTCTCCTGTTCGGAATGGGTTCCTGTTATAGGCCAGAGCGAAATTGTAGCGATTTTAAAAACGGAAAATTTTCCTTTACGGCAGAAGTTTCTGGAGAAAATCTCACTACTACCTTTGTTAGGCACGATTCTATTGAGTTGGACTATTTCCAGGGTAAGGTGGATACCTCTTCTGTTAGGTGGATAAATGATTGTGAGTATATTGTTAAAAAGCTTCACCCGAAAAATATGGCCGAGGAAAAATCTATTCATATGAAGATATTGTCCACAACCAATAATTCCTATACATTTGAATATAATGTGGTTGGTAGTGCCAAAAAATCCAAAGGAACCGCCATTAAAATAGAGTAACTATGTTTGAGATCCTATCGACCCCTGACGCCTGGGTAGCCTTGCTTACACTAACCTTTTTGGAGATTGTGTTGGGGATAGATAATATTATTTTCATCTCCATTATTGCTAATAAACTCCCTAAAAATCTTCAAGCCAAGGCAACTAATTTAGGGCTGCTTTTGGCGATGGTGCAAAGAATAATATTGCTATTCGCTGTTTCTTACCTGATAGGACTTAAAAATCCATTTTTCTATGTTGAGGCTTCTTGGGTCTATTTAGGTATAAGTGGGCAAGCCTTAATATTGTTTTTTGGGGGACTTTTTTTATTATACAAGAGTACCTCGGAAATTCATGAAAAAATTGAAATGCCGGATCATGATGAAAGTCAGGTCAAAGCCAAGGGTATTTCCAGCCTGTCCAATGCAATTGTTCAGATTGTGCTTATCGACTTCATCTTTTCTATAGATTCCATTCTTACAGCGGTCGGGATGACAAATGGCATAGGTAATAAGCCAGGAGATGCCTTGTTGTTGATGATAATTGCTGTTGTTGTTTCTATAATAATTATGATGGTTTTTGCCAATCCAATACGTTTATTTATCAGCAAGCATCCTTCTATGCAGGTATTGGCACTTTCTTTTTTAATCCTTATAGGGTTTATGTTGATTATGGAAGCAGCGCACTTAAGTCACGCTAAATTCTTTGGCAATGAAGTTGGTGCAATTCCTAAAGGCTATCTATATTTTGCTATAGCCTTTTCGCTGTTTGTGGAATTTTTGAATATTAGGATGAATAAGAACAAACCGTCTATTCCAAAGGAATAACGCCTTTCGGAAACAATAGATTGATTGGCTTATTATTGGGGAGATTGATCTTTAAAATAAAGACATAACACACTAATAAACATTAATTTAATGTTCTTGTGTTAAAGTAATTATTTACTCGAATTAGTAATTATTTTATTGGCATTCTAGGTTCTAGGAGCCTTTAAGTGGGGGGTTACGATTTATCTTCTTTTGAAGCCTCTTTCTGATAGTATTTAATTTTCCGGGTCTTATAGGTGTTGTCAGGTGTAATGATCTGCTTGATCCAATTGCCTGATTCATGACTATCATACTGATAGATGTAATCTTGGATATTAACCGACTTCCCATTTGTAGTTTTTAATGAGGTTAGCATTCCTTGTGGATTGTAGGTGTAATTAGCACTCTCAGTAGGAGTAAATGTTTTTTGGATCAAGTCGTACGAAAACTTTTTCTCGGACACCAATTTATTATTGCCATTATAAGTTTGTTCCAATGCTTTCTGAGGTTGTCCGTCCAAAAATTCCTTTGTAAGAATTAATTTTAGAGCCAAATTATCCTTCCCTTTTACTTTTGAGGTTCTAATAGATTTGTAGATAATGTCGTTCAAATAGTAGGTCTCGGTAATTTCTCCTTTATAAACTTCGTATTTTACAGCGGTTTCATCAATGCCGCTATCATTGGTGCGCTTTATTGTAGAGATTCTTCCATCCTCTCCGTAGCTGTATTCATATTGATCTAAAAATTCTTTATTGTATGAAATTATTTTTTCGGTAATCTTTTTGCCGTCAGTGGTATCCAGTTCATAGAAATTAGCAATGGAAGTGTTCTTTACGAAAATCCCATCCCTATAATTCTCTACCCTCTTTTCCAATAGATCACCTCCATTAAGTTTATATAGTGTAATATCATAATCTGTGTCGCTATATCGAGTAACTGCTTTGGTCAAGTACCCCTCTTCGTTGAAGTCGTACTCTTCCTTACCGTAATCAGTAGCTACCAAACAGGATTTAACTGGACCTTTAAGATCAAAATCCTGTACTGTAAAAACCTTTATTTCCTGGGCAAGTAGATTTGAAGGGAAAGCAGATCCCAGAACAATACAAGTGCAGCAAAGAATAGTGGGCAGGTAGTTTTTCATCATATGCCAAAATTAGTCTTTATAGCGTCATAATAAAAACAAATAAAACAGAACATAAAAAATCACTAGCATTGCATAATGGACTTTTGCCGCCCATTTCCGTTTTTTTATGTTTCTATATTGAAATGTACCTTTTAAAGGAAGTCAGTTTAAATTATGGGTTTGTTTATAATTGTTTTTTGTATTGACTCTCTTGTGGTCTATGTTATTTTCTTCAACTTGAGGGTTTTTTTCTTGTTCTGAAAGTTTGTCAAGTTCTCTTTTGCCCTAAATTTTACAATTTTAGAAATTAATGACAATGGTAAGGGCTGGTCCAGAGGAAACTTCACTGAGCCTTTTCCTTGCTTAAAGGGAGCCAGATCTTTTTCAAATTCTTTGTGGCCTGTAGGCGTGGCATAGAAGCCAATGTGATGTTTATAAGCAGCGAAGTACACTAACATTCCATAATATTTATAGGCTGGCATCTTGTAGCTGATCAGTTCTTCTGCTTCAGGAGCCGCTTCTTGTACAGTCCTTCTAAGTTCTTTCAAAATATCTTGCACCACTGCGGGGAATTGGCTTATATATGCTGAAACATCACTTACTGGATTAACGGATTTTATTGCTGTCTTCAAAATTTTTATTATTTAAAAATTGTATATTTTTTAATTTTTAATATTCTTATTTTCAACTATATGTATATATTTATTGAATTTATTACTTTAATTATTTCATTTATTTTTTAGAGCAGCTAAGTATTTAATTTTCCATGGTAGCTTGCCATTCATGCATAAAGCCATCCCATTGCTTTTGGCATCCGAACAAGATCAGCCATCTTGTCCATATACTCCCTACTTCTTGTGTCTATGTTCAACAGAACTTTGTTCCATTGGGCTGAATCAAATAGGGTGGTGTTTTCTATAATTTGTGCTTTCCGAAAATAAAGATAATCCAAAATTATCACAAAAATAAGTTGTAATTTCATCAATATCAGAGGTTTGGTCCTATTTTATTTGGAACTTAAATGTGTAATAATGAGCTTTAATCAAGACCTCCAAAAATTTATAATTCATTCAAATTAAGTTTATGGATGCATAATCCTATTCTTGAAATAAAAGCGGGCATGGAAACCTAAAATCCCAGTAAAAATTAGCGTTATTTTTAAATTTTTTCACTTTAAAGATTGTATTTCCGAGTATTTTTTTTGGGTTACAATTGGCGCTTTCCCCCGCTATATTTAGGCTGAGAGATTTATAATAAATTAGGTTTATTTTTATTCTAACATGCTGTATATTTGTTTCTTATAAAATGCCAAACACTAACCATGGGCATTAAAGTTTTTGTAGGTCTTGTTTCAAATGTGGAACAGGATATTCAGGACCGTTCCAAGTTATTTGGCATGGGTCAACTTTAATGGTATATGGTGGTTTATCTAAATTCTGACCATGAAAAACACTAAGTTAAAATGCATTTTAATAGACGACTCCACGGTTCAAAGACGTGCAGTGGCCAAAATTATAAAGGAACATTCCAAACTAGAGCTTATAAATGAATTTGATAACGGTATGGAGGCCAAAAATGTTATTGGCAGCAATACTATAGATTTAATTTTTCTAGATATTGAAATGCCGGGGTTTAACGGCTTTGATTTGCTGGAATCTCTGGAGCACAAACCTCAGGTTATCCTTATTTCCGGAAATCCTAATTATGCGATGAAGGCCTTCGACTACGATGTTACCGACTATTTACAAAAACCAGTGGACAAAGTCCGTTTTGATATTTCAATTAAGAAAGCGATAAACAAATTTGAACTTCAAAATGCCGAAGAGATTGAACTGGAGTATATTTATGTAAACAGTAATCTTAAGAAGACCAAGTTATTTTTGAACGAAATTTTGTGGATCGAGGCTTATGGCGATTATGTGAAAATTATCACTAATGAGAAAAAGACATTGATTCTTTCTACCATGAAAGCATTTGCCAAACAGTTGCCTAAGGACAAATTTCTTCGGATTCATAAATCCTACACTGTAAATCTTGAAAAAATTGAAAATTTCAATGGTTCTACGGTAGAAGTTAATGGTCAGGTTATTCCTTTAAGCAGGCATAAAAAGGAGGCATTGATTGAGGCATTGGTGATAATAGAATAATCCTCATTATCTTCTTGGATGCCTTATGGTATATAAATAAGGCCTTGTAATCCCTTTATTATATAAGTATAGTGGGACTTTGGATTTTTAATCACATCCGTGTAGCCACTTTAGCATTTCACCTTACAATTCTTTTTGCTAAACTAGGACAGGTAAAAAAATAATTTATCGTTAAATTATTTTTATATTTACAAGATAAATGAGCAAATTATTTTCCATATTACTTTCACTTTTACTTTTGGTCCAAAGTTTTAACTTGGATATGGTAGACGTTGCCCAATTGGACGATTTTTTGACGCATGCCCAATTTCATAAGGAGAAATACGGGGATAACTTACTTGTTTTTATATCCAAACATTATGGAGAGCTCAAAAAGCAACACGATTTAGAGCATAGTGAAGAAAAACAGGACCATGAAGAATTGCCCTTCAATCATCAAACCTGTTCCCATTTTTCTACCGCTTTTGTAATAATAGGAGCAGACATTTTGGTACTTAAAACTGCGCCAGCAGCAGATACTTCTTCAAACTTTTTTTACCAAGAGTCCAATTACCCTAAACAAAATTCCGATATCTTCCAGCCTCCCAAGGTCGCATAATTCATTACTGATACAAATCATTTTTTAACAAGCTGTTTCGTCATAGCTTGCAATCTTTTTATCTATGAATTATGTTGTCAAAGATTATACAATTCAGTATAAAGAATAAATTAATTGTTCTTTTATTTACAATAACTATTATAGGTTTTGGATTATTCTCCTTAACCCAAATACCGATCGGTGCCGTTCCGGACGTTACCAATAACCAGGTTCAGGTAATTACCACTTCGCAAAATTTGTCCACTCAGGATATGGAGCAATTTATAACCTATCCGGTAGAACTGGAGATGGCCAATTTACCAGGCGTGGTCGAAATTCGTTCCGTATCAAAATTTGGACTTTCTGTTGTGACCATAGTCTTTGAGGAGAATATGGGGACTTATTTGCCGAGACAGTTGATTTCCGAAAAATTAATATCGGCCTCGGAAAAAATTCCTAAAGGGTTCGGTACACCACAAATGGGGCCAATTACAACAGGTCTAGGGGAAATATATCAATATATTCTGGATACAAAGCCCGGATATAAGGATAAGTATTCTGCCATGGACCTTAGAACCATTCAGGATTGGGTGGTTAAAAGACAGCTCTCCGGAATCCCGGGTGTGGTGGAAGTGAATACATGGGGCGGTTATCTGAAACAATATGAGGTAGCCATAAATACCCAAAAGCTGAATGCCATGAATATTACCACGGCCGATATCTTCACGGCTTTGGAAATGAATAACAGCGTTTCTGGAGGTGGTTATATCGAAAAAGTAAATCAGGCCTACTTTATTCGCGGCGAAGGGTTAATTACATCGCTTAAGGATATTGAAAACATCGTGGTTAAAACCACCAATAGCCTACCTATCTATATTAAGGATGTGGCCAAGGTAGGTTTTGGCAGTGCAACCCGTTTTGGGGCCATAACAGGGAATGGAGAAGGAGAAAAGGTTTTGGGACAGGTAATGATGTTGAAAGATGCCAATTCCAAAAAAGTTATAGAGGCCGTAAAAGAACGTATAGAGGCCATTTCAAAGTCCTTGCCCGAAGGTGTTTTTATCAATGGATTTTTGGAACGCAGTGAGCTAATTGGCAAAACAACCTTTACCGTTGCAGAAAACCTAATTTTAGGTTGTTTGATCGTCATTTTTGTAGTGGTTTTGCTCCTGGGAAATCTACGGTCGGGTCTGGTTGTGGCTTCCGTAATTCCACTTTGCCTATTCTTTGCCCTCTCCTTGATGTATATTTTTGGGGTAGACGCCAACCTAATGAGCCTAGGGGCAATAGATTTTGGTATCATTATAGATGGAGCCGTAATAATCGTGGAATATATTGCCTTTAAAATAACCGCCAAAAAGGGGGCATTGCAATTGCTGGGGCCGGGTGAACAGCAAGCACTGAAAGATGAGATTACCTACACTGGAGCTTCCAAAATGATGAACTCCGCCATCTTTGGGCAGTTGATTATCCTAATCGTATTTATCCCAATTTTATCACTTAGTGGTGTTGAGGGAAAAATGTTTAAACCAATGGCACTTACCTTTAGTTTTGCCTTGATCGGGGCAATGATACTATGTTTTACCTATGTGCCGGTAGCAGCTTCTCTTTTTATAAAGCCCTCTACCCTATCCTCGAAGAATATTTCGGTACGACTAATGGATTTTTTAAATAGATCTTATGACCCCATTATTAGATGGGCGTTAAAAAAGAAAAAATTAGTATTAGCTATTTCTGTCATGCTTTTGGGAAGTTCAATATATCTATTTACTACTATGGGCGGGGAATTTGTACCTACGTTGGATGAAGGGGATTTTGTTATTCAGCCCGTTTTGAAAACAGGAACTTCATTGAGTCAAACTATAAAAACCACCACTAGGATAGAACAGATTCTTTTGGATAATTTTCCAGAAGTCAAACAGGTGGTTACTAGGATCGGTGCTGCTGAAGTACCCACGGATCCCATGTCAATGGAGGAAAGTGATGTTATCATTATCCTGAAATCCAAAAAAGAATGGGTTTCTGCGGAAAGCAAGGATGAACTTGCCGATAAATTTAAGGAAGCCCTTTCTGTAATTCCGGGAATGGAGGTGGAATTTACCCAGCCTATTGAAATGCGCTTTAATGAGCTTATTACTGGGGTCCGTGCGGATATCGCCATTAAAGTTTTTGGTAACGACCTGGAAATCCTCAATAAAAAGGCAAATGAAATAAAAAACCTAATAAATAATGTAGAGGGGGCTGCTGATATTATGGTCGAGAAAATTGCTGGTCTCCCACAAATGAACGTAAAATTCGACAGGGCAAAGATTGCTAGGTACGGTCTAAACATTGCCGACCTAAATAGCCTTATCTCCATGGGGTTTGCCGGGACTAATTTAGGAAGCGTATTTGAAGGTGAGAAACGCTTTGATCTAACTTTGAGGCTGGACGAGGATAGTAGGAAGGACATCTCCAATTTGAAAAATTTGTATGTGGATACTCCTTCGGCCGGTAAGATTCCCTTAGGGGAGTTGGCCCAGATTTCCTATACTACCGGGGCCGCTAAAATTTCCAGGGATGATACCAAACGCAGGATTGTCGTAGGGATCAATGTAAGGAACAGGGATCTACAATCGGTAGTGGATGATGTTCAAAAGCTCATTGAAACAAATATTAAATTACCTACCGGCTACACCATTACCTATGGAGGGCAGTTCGAAAATTTACAAAGTGCCAAGGACCGATTAAAAATTGCGGTCCCAGTGGCTTTGATCCTTATCCTAATTATGCTATATTTTGCATTTAATTCTATAAGGGAGGCCCTAATTATTTACTCCGCAATTCCACTGGCGGCTGTAGGTGGTATACTTCTTCTTTTTGTTAGGGATATGCCATTTAGTATCTCGGCGGGAGTTGGCTTTATAGCCCTTTTTGGTATTGCCGTGCTTAACGGGATAGTATTGATAGAACATTTTAAGGAACTAAAACATCAGGGAATGGAAGATTCGGATGAATTGATAATCCAAGGCTCCAAAGACAGGTTGAGAGCTGTTTTGCTTACCGCATCCGCCGCGGCATTGGGATTCCTGCCAATGGCTGTTTCCACCAACGTTGGAGCAGAGGTGCAAAGACCTCTTGCTACTGTAGTTATAGGGGGACTTATTACAGCCACTATACTCACTTTGGTAGTTCTGCCCATCCTCTACTCTATCTTTCATTTAAAAGATAAACAGGCGGTTGTCAAATCTAATAGTAGTTCTAAGATACTAGGTTTGGTATTATTGTTTAGTTTGGGTGCCTCTGTAGTTCAGGCTCAAGAGGACGGACATAATTTTGATGAAATACGTGCTATGGCCCTTAAGGGTAATTCGGGACTAAAGGCTTCGAGTTTAAAAGTGGATGAATCAAAGGCGCTGATCGGAAGTGCTTTCAATTTTGACAAGACAGAGGTATATTATCATTACGACCAAAATAATCTAGCCTTTAACAACAAACCATTGAAGGTTTTCGGATTACAGCAGAATTTCCTTTTCCCTACCGTATATTTTGCAGGTAAAGGAGTCAATAAGGCCAATTACCTAATAGAAAATAGTAACTATGAGCTGAAAAAGCAACTTCTGGAACAGGAATTGGCATCCAGTTATCATGAGTTGCAATATGCCCGGCAAAAGGAAAAAACCTATAGTGAATTAAATACGCTGTATGAACGTTTTTCCTATTCAGCGCAAAGAAGGTTTGAACTGGGGGAAAGTAATTATTTGGAAAAAATAACGGCCCAGGCCAAACAAAGGGAACTTCGGACCCTTTATAAAAAAGCCGTTGAAGACGTTAATCTTGCCTATAATCAACTAATTAAAACGGTGCAACCAGATTCTACATTATTGGTTAAAACCGTGCCTATGGAAAAACTCCGGTTAAAGGATATCAATATCGAGGAAAATGTGGGTATGTCGTACTTTGAAAACAGAAATAAAATGTTCGTTGCCAAGAGTAGTCTTGAACAACAGCATTTATTGCCAGACCTAAACTTTAATTATTTCCAGGGTACCAATTCCAATTTGGGTGAAAATCTCTATGGTTTTCAAGTGGGTATTAAAATTCCACTATTTTTTAGTGGTAATGCCTCCAGAATAAAGGCGGCGAAGATAGCCAAGGATATTTCCCAGGCAGAATCCAAGGATTATCGAGTACAACTCAAGGCCAAGTATCAATCTCTTATGGGACAGTTAAAAAAGTATGAAGAGGTATTATCCTACTATGAGACCGAAGGTCAGGGTCTTGCCGATGAAATTATAAAAACGGCGACCTTAAGTTATCAAAGTGGGGAAATTGACTTTTTCCAATATATCCAAAGTATGGAAAACGGCTATAACATTACCCTCACCTATTTGGAGAATCTAAATGCCTATAATCAAACTGTCATTGCAATTAATTTCATAAACCTATAAAATAAGAATTATGTCAAGTAAACTATATATCCCTATACTATCTATACTTTTATTAAATGTTTTGGCCTGTGGGGATTCCAATAATAAAACTAATATTCCTGACAGTGCCGGGGGAATTGATAAAAAGGCAAATACGATAACTATTACCAAAGCTCAATTTGAAGGGGAAAAAATGGAATTAGGGAGTACTAGTCAGCAAGATTTCCCCGTGGTGGTGGAGGTTACAGGTACTATTGATGTCCCGCCCCAAAACAAGGCAATAGTTAGTGCTTTTTCTGGCGGGTATATAAAAAGAACCCCCCTTTTGATTGGCAACAAAGTAAAAAAGGGACAACCCTTGCTTAGCTTGGAAAATCCAGAATTTGTTCAAATTCAACAGGAATATCAAGAAAGCTTTGAACAGCTTAGTTTTCTTAAATCCGAATTTGAAAGGCAAGAAAGTTTGGTTGCAGAGCAAATAACCTCACAAAAGAATTTTTTAAAGGCAGAGAGCGACTACAAACGTAACCTTGCTAGGTATAATGGCTTGGCTCAAAAGCTTAAAATGCTAAATATCTCTCCGGAAAATGTTGAAAAAGGAATAATAGTCTCGGAGGTAACCATTTTTGCTCCTATAGATGGTAGTATCACCAAGGTAAATGTGAGTAAGGGGATGTATGTTTCTCCTTCGGATGAAATTATGGAGATTATAAACACGGATCATATACATTTGGAACTGTCCGTATTTGAAAAGGATATAATGAAAATCAAAAAGAATCAAAGAATACGTTTTAGGATTTCTGAAGCTTCTCAAGAATATTACGAAGCGGAGGTATATTTGGTAGGTACCTCAATTGATGCTGACAGTAGGACGGTAAAGGTACATGGCCACTTACATGATGATGAGAACCATAATTTTGCTGTTGGTATGTTTGTGGAGGCTGATATCATTACCGAGAACAAGAATATTAAGGCATTGCCGATTGAGGGCGTTGTAACCATGGATAATAATCAATATGTTTTATCCTTGGTTTCCGAGGCCAATGACGGAAATATTTTTGAAACAAAGGCAGTTAAGACTGGTGACAGCTTTAACGGATATATAGCCATTACCGATATGGGCGAGTTAAAAGATACTGATCGTGTAATTGTAAAGGGAGGGTTTAATTTGTTGGGCGAGTCTGGCGGTGCGGATCAGTAATCAGCTTACCGTTTTTAAAAAAAAAGATAGTTCATTATAATTTGCTGGCTTCTGTACGCCAAATAGTTATCCAGAAATGCTTTTAATGCATTTCTGGATAACTATTAATGGATTAATAGGGTATTGATAAATAGTGTTGAATTCGAAATGATGAAGTTAAAGAACCAGTATTAAACATTAGAACCTCCTATCTGGCGAAAAGCCGCTTATGTCCATAGAAGTCTTCTTGTTAGAAATTATTTCAGAGACCAATTGCCCCGTAACGGGACCCAGACTCCAGCCCATCATGGCATGTCCCGTGGCAATCGTTAAATTTCCCAGGGTACTGCTTTTTCCAATATAAGGCAAGCCATCTGGAGAAACTGGACGTAGACCACTTTTGGCATCAGCTATTTCCTTGGCGTTGATTTCTATTTCTGGATAAAATTCCTTGACCGCTTTGGCTATTGCCTCCACTCGCTCTTTTTTAATGACGTTATTGATTCCAGAAAATTCCATGGTTCCTGCAAAGCGGGTATATTCCTTCATGGGAGTCACGGCTACCTTGGCTTCCATTAAAATGGCAGGAATGGTAATCCCTGTCGGGCGGGGAACGTTTATGCTATAACCCTTACCTGCTTGTATGGGAAGTTTAAGCTTCATTTTCTTGGATAATTTTTCACTCCAGGAACCAGCTGCCAGAACAATTTCTTCGGGTAAATACTCGGTCTTTTCTGAAATCACTTTGGTTATTAGGCCATTATCCATCACTATATCCCTGACCTCTTCATTGGTTTGGACGATTACACCGCTTCGCTTTAAATAATCCAACATTTTCACCATGAATTCCGTTGGTGTGGTATGTCCGTCGCACTCATAGTGCACAGCCCCTTTAACATCCATGTTAAGGTTGGGCTGTAATTTGTCCAAGGTTTTTTTATCCAAGGAACTAACTTCCAGGCCCAAAAAGGAAGCTTTTTTGGCGACCTCCATTTCATGCCCTCCTTCTGCGTCCGTTTTATATAACATTAACAGACCTTTTCTTTCCAGTTGAAAATCCCCTAAATCCCCGGTATTTTTAATAGCTGCGAAAAGTTCCCTGCTCAATAGGTTTATTTCCTTGATCAACGGAATGGCCAGAGCTACCTTTTCCTTGGTAGAGGATTTATGAAAATACCAGGACCATTTAAAAAAGTCGATATCCCAACGAGGTTGCATGTAAAAAGGACTTGTTGGACTAAACATCCACTTGATACCTTTAAAAATCATTCCAGGCGAGGCCAGAGGAATAATATGGCTTGGGGTAATATACCCGGCGTTGACAAAGGAGGCTCCGGTAGTAATATCCGACTTATCCAATACGGTGACCTGATGCCCTTCCTTATGTAAAAAGTATGCAGAACAGAGTCCTATTATACCACCACCAATAACTAATACGTTTTTTCCCATTCTATATTACTTGAAATCCGTGTGCATAGGGATCATCATCGTCAATAATAATATTATTATATCCGTACACCTGTGCCCATCCTTTAATACTGGGGATAATCGCTGTTATTCCGGAAAGTGTGGTTTCTTCTACAACTCTTCCAACAAACTGTGAACCAATAAAACTTTCATGGATAAAATCTTCACCGACCCTTAATTTTCCTTTTGCATGCCATTGTGCCATTCGTGCAGAAGTACCCGTGCCACAGGGTGATCTGTCTATGGCTTTATCCCCATAGAAAACAGCATTTCTTGCCGTGGCCTCAGGTGAAATAGTATTGCCCGTCCAAAGGATATGGCTAACGCCGTTTATGGTAGTGTTTTCTGGATGGATAAAGTGGCTGGGGTATTTTAGATTGATCTTTTCTCTTATCTCTTGACTGAACTGTATTAATTTACTGGCAGAATATTCTTGAATTCCCTTGAAATTTTTTTGTGGATCAAATATTGCATAGTAATTGCCACCATAAGAAACATCGAAAATGAGTTCCCCTAGATCTGAACAATTTATGGTGAGTTCTGAGGCAGCTAAATAGGATTTGACATTGGTCAATTTTACCCAATCCACCTTTTTGTCAGTCTGGTGGTATTGGATATTCACCAAACCAGCAGGAGTTTCCATGCGAATCCTGCCTGGTACTTTAGGGGACAGTAGGCCTTCCTCTATCCCAATTGTTATAGCCCCAATTGTACCATGTCCACACATAGGAAGACAACCACTTGTTTCAATAAAAAGGATACCAAAATCGTTCTCTGGGTCGGAAGGCGGGTAAAAAATACTTCCGCTCATCATATCATGGCCTCTGGGTTCAAACATTAATCCTTTCCGAATCCAATCGAATTCTTTCAGAAAATGCTGGCGCCTTTCGCTCATGTTGTTACCTGATAGATTTGGTCCTCCCCCGGCAACCACCCTAACGGGATTACCGCAAGTATGGGCATCCACGCAAAAAAAGGTCCTTTTGGCCATTACCCTAAATCTTCTGTTTGGTATGCTCCCCGTTCACAAGTCTCATTATCTCCAACGGATTATCATTTTTTAAGGCTTCCGGTAATAATTCTTGAGGCCAACTTTGAAATGACACTGGGCGTACCCATCGTTTTATGGCAGAGGTTCCAACCGAGGTAAATCTGCTATCGGTAGTTGATGGGAATGGACCTCCGTGCATCATGGACGGACAAACTTCCACTCCTGTAGGCACTCCATTGAAAATTATACGTCCTACCTTATTCACTAGTGCATTTACCACCTCTGGATAAGCTTTTATTTCGGTTTCCGATCCTAAAATAGTTCCTGTTAGTTGTCCTTCCAATTCTTGGGTAACCGTTACCAGTTCATTTTTGTCCTTACATTGAACAACTATTGAAAACGGACCAAAAACCTCTTTATGTAAAACTGGGTTGGATAGAAAATCTTCGGCAGATACGGTTAAAACCTTCTGTTGTGCGAAATTGGGAGCTACACTTATATTATATGACGCCACCTCTAGGGTCTTTGGCTGTGAGGATAGTTCCCTTTTACCTTTTTCGTAACCTTCATATATGTTGGGATGTAACATACAAGTAGGATCCATTTTTTCTATTTCTGTGCCTAAAGTGCTTACAAAACTATCAAGGGCCGGTCCTTTTATGCCTAGAATAAGTCCTGGGTTGGTACAAAATTGTCCCGCTCCCAACATAATGGAGCCTGCATATTGGGCAGCCCATTCGGACCCTTTTTGTTCCAAGGCAGATGGTAGCACGATCACTGGATTAATGCTGCCCATCTCAGCAAAAACTGGAATTGGCTCTTTACGTTGGGTAGCCAACCTATATAGGGCCATCCCCCCATTTGTACTACCGGTAAAACCAATTCCTTTTACTTTTGGATGCACGGTTAATAGCTGTCCTACCTCTAAATCACTACTGTTCAAATTGGAAAAAACGCCATTGGGCATGCCTGTTTTTTTGGCAGCTATTACAATTGCAGAGGCTACCAACTCTCCAGTGCCGGCATGCATTGGATGACTTTTTACAATTACGGGACATCCTGCAGCTAGGGCACTAGCGGTATCTCCCCCAGCTGTAGAAAATGCCAAGGGGAAATTACTGGCACCAAATACAACAATAGGACCAATGGGCAGTAACATTTTTCTTAGGTCTACCTTTGGCAATGGCTCCCTGTTGGGCTGCGCGGTATCTATGGTAGCCTCTACCCATGAGCCTTCCTCCAATAAGGTGGCAAAAGCACGAAGCTGTCCCATAGTTCTGCCACGTTCTCCTTTTGCCCTGCCCTCGGGCAATCCTGATTCCTGTACATAAACCGAAATCAATTCATCCCCCAGCGCTTCAATTTCGCTGGCGATAGCCTTTAAAAATTCAGCTTTTTTGCTGTCTGAAAAAGTTCGATAGGTTTCAAAAGCTACCGAGGCTTTTTCCACAGCGGCATTAACCTCCTCTGGAGAAGCCTCATGGAAAATCCATTCTGTAGGTTTATTTAATTGCGGATTGAAAGTTGAATATGTTCTACTGTTCTTGGCCGATGTATCAACTCCAATATAGTTTTTCCCTGTAATCATTATGAATATATTATAATTATTCGCTATTAATTAGCTTGTATTTTCTCCACTAAAGTAACACTTTAGCTGGTTTTTTCAGTTACTTTTGGGTTAAACCAATACGGATTTGTAATTAGGAAGCGTAGGCCTGGTCCTCATTCCTTCTTCAATAATTCTTAAGACCCTTTTTCTTTCCTCGCCTTGAAGCGGCAGTCTGGGAGCCCTCACTTGCTCTGTTCCAATGCCGGTCGCTACTTCTGCCAACTTTATATTTTGGACCAATTGGGGATTTATATCCAATTCCAATAAAGGTAAGAACCATCTGTAAATAGCTAGGGCCTCCTTGATTTTTCCAGCTTTCGCCAAGCTATAAATGGCAACAGTCTCTGCAGGAAAGGCACTTACCAATCCAGCAACCCAGCCGTCAGCACCCATAAGGACACTTTCCAACCCTAAGGTGTCAACACCTGTCAAAACTTTTAGGCGATCGCCAAATCTATTTTTTATTCTTGTTATATTTGAGATATCACGGGTAGATTCCTTAACCGCCTGTATGTTGTCCATGCTCAACAATTCCTCGAACATATCCAAGGTTACTTCTATCCCATAATCTATAGGATTATTATAAACCATAATGGGTAAATCAGTGCTTTTGGCAACTTCCTTAAAGTAGGTTACGGTTTCAAAATCATTGGCCTTATAACGCATTGGTGGAAGCATCATTAATCCACTAGCGCCATATTGTTTTGCCTTAGAGGCAGCTTCAACAGCACCTTTGGTCGTTTGTTCCGCTATATTAATGATCACCGGGATATTTCCATCAACAATTGCTACGGTCTCCTGAATAAGTATCTTCTTTTCATCGTCTGTAAGTGTGCTGGCTTCACCTAGGGTTCCGCCTAAAATAATAGCGTTGACACCTGCCTCCATTTGTGCCCGAATATTTAGCCCGAACATTTTTAAATCCAATTTATCCTCTTTCGTGAATTTGGTGGTCACTGCAGGCATAACGCCTTCCCATTTAATTTGCATAGCTATAATTTATAATGATTTACAAATTTAGTTAAATCGCTCCCCTTGGGATAAAGGTATATTAGCCAAATATGAGAGAATATTAACTAATACAAAGTGTTTTATCCTAATATAAGGGAATATAGTATTCTATGGAAGGCCAAAAATCGCAACTTATGGCATTCTGCATATTTGGTCCATAAAATAAGGGTATAGAGCGGTTAATAACTTATTAAACCAGATACGGTCAATACACGGCACAGTTTTATAAAAATAGTAAGATTGTTTCTATAAGATTTCCCTATTTTTGAAAATTCTGAAAATAATTAAATAATACCCAATGAAAAAAATATTGTTTGTTGCGCTAGGGCTTTCCTTGGCCTGCAACTCATCACAAAAAACGGTTTCTCAGCAGACGGAATCCATAAAATCCGTTGTGGACCCTCAAGTTTATGCAGAATCCATTACGGAAGCGGAATTAAAGGAACACTTATATACCTATGCCTCCGATGAATTTGAAGGTAGGGATACAGGTGAGCCGGGACAAAAGAAAGCGGTGGAGTATTTAAAGGCGGAATACGTGCAATTAGGGATTCCTGCAGCCCAATCCGATGGGAATTACTTCCAAAATGTACCATTGGTCATTAATCGGCTTCCAAAAGGGAGTGTTTCGATTAATGGAAAGAATTTTGAAAATGGGGATGGCCTGTTGACCTTTTCCGCCGCCATAGGCAGCTATGATAATATTGTATATGTAAACCATGGCGTAGAGGAAGAAAACTATTCAGATTATGCCGGATTGGATATAAAGGGCAAAATTGTATTAATGAAAGCAGGGGAACCTGTAAATGCGGATGGCACCTACACCTTATCGGGTACCAATGAAAAATCTGTATGGAGCAATATGTCCGAATCTATTGGAAAAAGAATGGAATTAGCCTCGAGCAAAGGTGCCATAGGGGTTTTGTATTTCGATGAGGCCAACTTTGGTCGTTTCAAAAATAGATTCAATTTTATGCAGGGCAACGATGGTGGTAGTATGGTGTTGAAAGATGAAATTGAATCTGATTTTTTCAGTTTTTTTATTGATGCTACGGTAGCCAATGCCATTCTTCCCAATATTTTATCCGAGAGCACATCTAAAAATGTTGCCACAGAATTAGTTTTAAATATTGAAAGCGACAGTCAAGATTTGGATTCGGAGAATGTGGTTGCCGTAATAAAAGGTTCGGAAAAGCCAAATGAGTATGTTATAATTTCGGCACATCTAGATCATGTTGGAGTAAATAGTGCTGGGGAAATTTTTAACGGGGCGGATGACGATGGATCAGGAACAGTTGGACTCTTGGAGATAGCCGAAGCCTTTAAGAAAGCTGCGGATGAAGGCCATGGCCCTAAAAGATCGGTTGTTTTTCTACATGTTACTGGTGAGGAAAAGGGACTTTTGGGTTCTAAATACTATGCCGATCATGACCCTATATTTCCATTGTCCGAAACAGTGGCCGATCTAAATATTGATATGATAGGAAGAATAGATCCCAAACGCAAGGGGGACAGGAATTATATTTATTTAATTGGTTCTGATAAATTGAGCACCGAACTTCATGAACTGTCCGAGGCCGTTAACAAAAAATATATGAACATAGAATTGGATTACACCTTTAATGATGAAAATGATCCCAACCGTTTTTATTACAGAAGTGATCACTACAATTTTGCCAAGAACAATATTCCGATAATATTCTATTTTAATGGTACTCATGCCGATTACCATCAACCTGGTGATACGCCGGACAAAATAAACTATGACCTTTTGCAAAATAGAACTAGATTGGTATTCCTTACTGCTTGGGAAATAGCCAATAGGGATGCTCGTTTAAAGGTGGATAAGGCCACAAAGTAGCATACACTATATTAGGTTGCTAAAAGAGGTGATTGAAACCAATTCAATCACCTCTTTTTTGTTCTTTTATATAATTTTAAAGGTTAATTAGGGGTTGTAATTAGCAATTGGTATGCTAAAGTGGCAGCATATAATCTGGGATTGGAATATTTTAGGTTATATTCCAAACATTCATCAATATTTATGTTGAACATCGTAATTATTCCTATAATAATTTCAATGATTTATAAGATAGTCTTAATTTTGCATGCTAGTGAAAAAGTAGGCTTTGGGCCTCTTTATAAAAAGAAATCTAAGATCATAAATCATAACCCTATAAAATGAAAAAAACGTTATTTGATAAAGTATGGGATTCCCATGTTGTTCATAAAATCGAAAATGGGCCGGATGTATTATTCATTGACCGTCACATGGTACATGAGGTTACTAGTCCAGTAGCATTTCTAGGAATAAAAAGTAGGGGTATTCCAGTGATGTATCCGGAGCGTACTTTTGCCACCGCGGATCACAATACGCCTACCATTAATCAGCATTTGCCGGTAAAGGATCCACTTTCCGCCAATCAGTTGAAGGCATTGGAGGAAAATTCCAAGGCTCATGGTATATCCTATTGGGGCCTTGGGCATGAAAAAAATGGTATTGTTCATGTTGTAGGTCCAGAATACGGAATTACACAGCCGGGAGCAACTATCGTATGTGGTGATTCGCATACCTCTACCCATGGAGCATTTGGTGCCATTGCCTTCGGAATTGGAACTTCCGAGGTAGAAATGGTTTTGGCTACCCAGTGTATTATGCAGCAGAAAGCAAAATCTATGCGTATTAACGTCAATGGAAAACTTAGCAGAGGTGTTACTCCAAAAGATGTAGCCTTGTATATAATTTCCCAATTGTCTACCTCTGGTGCTACAGGTTACTTTGTGGAATACGCAGGGGATGTGTTCAGGAACATGACCATGGAAGGTAGGATGACGGTTTGTAATCTGAGTATAGAGATGGGTGCCCGTGGAGGTATGATCGCTCCTGATGTAAAGACTTTCGAGTATATTAAAGGACGCGAATTTACTCCGGTTGGTGCAGCTTGGGATACAGCTATGGAATACTGGAATACATTAAAAACGGATGAGGGAGCTACTTTTGATAAGGAGATAACTTTCGATGCCGCGGATATAGAACCTATGATTACCTACGGTACCAATCCAGGGATGGGTATCGGAATTTCCAATGGTATTCCAATGGCAGAAGCTGTGGAAGGTGGTGTTGCAACCTACAAAAAATCACTTCAATATATGGCTTTCAGTGAGGGCGATAATATGATTGGGAAACCAATAGATTTCGTATTCTTGGGAAGTTGTACCAATGGACGTATTGAAGACTTTAGAGCCTTTGCCTCTATTGTAAAAGGCAGAAAAAAGGCAGATAATGTAACCGCATGGTTGGTGCCTGGATCACATAAGGTGGAGTCGGCCATTAAGGAAGAAGGTATATTGGACATTTTGCACGAGGCTGGCTTTGAATTACGCGAACCTGGTTGTTCTGCTTGTCTGGCCATGAACGATGATAAGGTGCCTGCAGGTAAATATGCAGTTAGTACCTCGAACCGAAACTTTGAAGGTAGACAAGGTCCTGGCTCAAGAACGCTCTTGGCTAGCCCACTTGTTGCAGCAGCAGCAGCCGTGACTGGAAAAGTAACCGATCCAAGGGAGTTGATGCCGGAATTGGTCTAGAACCAAAAAGCACTTCTTTTGGCCTGTCCTTAAATTCAGGACGGCTTTACAAGTCTGGTCTTGGAGAGTTGATAAGGATAAGGTTAAAGAAGACCGAATAAAATTGAAATAACAAATAAAGTTTAATTTTCGTTTTGCGCTAGGCGCTAAGCACATAAGTTTAAATAACATGGCATACGATAAATTTAATATACTTAAAACAACTGCAGTTCCACTTCCTATAGAAAATGTGGATACCGATCAAATTATACCAGCTCGATTCCTTAAGGCTACTGAGCGCAAGGGTTTTGGGGACAATTTGTTCCGAGATTGGCGCTATAACCCAGATAATAGTCCTAAAAAGGATTTCGTATTGAATGACCCTACCTACAGTGGTAAGATTTTGGTAGGTGCCAAGAACTTTGGTTCGGGTTCTTCTAGGGAACACGCTGCCTGGGCCGTATATGATTATGGATTTAGGTGTGTGGTATCCAGTTTTTTCGCAGATATTTTTAAAAATAACTGTTTGAATATAGGTGTATTACCTGTTCAGGTGAGTGCGCCATTTTTAGAAAAAATATATAAGGCGATTGAAGCGGACCCTAAAACAGAATTGGTCGTTAATTTACCAGAACAGACAATTACCTTGTCCACCACTGGCGAATCGGAAAATTTTGATATCAACCATTATAAGAAAGATAATATGCTCAATGGCTTTGATGATATTGATTACCTATTGAACATAAAAGAAAATATTAGGGAATTTGCCTTAGATACCCCTTTGTAAGAAATTGGGTTCCGGTTTATCTCTCGAAGTGTTTTATGTAGCGTAGCTTTTTTCTTGATATACCACGGCGGGAATTTATTACTTTAGATTTTTGGACAATAGAAATACGGTTACTAGTTCAGCGTAAATGAAAAAAAGAAAAATTGAAATAATGGACACCACCCTTAGGGATGGAGAGCAAACCTCTGGAGTGTCCTTTTCAGCAACAGAAAAGCTTACCCTGGCCAAGTTATTGTTGGATGAGTTGAACGTGGATCGAATTGAAATAGCTTCTGCCCGAGTATCGGAGGGAGAACTTTCCGCTGTACAACAGATTGCAGAATGGGCCAATACAAAAGGGTACATAGACCGTGTTGAGGTTTTGACCTTCGTGGATGGCGGTGTTTCTATTGATTGGATGAAGAAATCAGGTGCCAAGGTCCAGAATCTGCTGACTAAAGGTTCCATGAACCATTTAACGCATCAACTTAAAAAAACTCCTGAACAACATTTTAAGGAAATAGAAAACTCCATAGCTTCGGCTGCCAAGGAAGCTATAACCACCAATGTATATTTGGAGGACTGGAGCAATGGTATGCGAAATTCCAAAGAATACGTATTTCAATTTTTGGATTTTTTAGCTACCCAACCCATAAAAAGAGTGTTGTTGCCGGACACTTTGGGTATCTTGACCTATAACGAGACATATGATTATATATCGGAAATAGTTCAGCGTTATCCCCTGATGCATTTCGATTTTCACGGTCATAACGATTACGATTTAAGTGTTTCAAATGTTATGGAAGCCATAAAGGCAGGTTGCCATGGACTCCATTTAACGGTAAATGGTATGGGCGAGAGAGCTGGTAATGCTCCAATGGCCAGTGCTATAGCGGTAATAAATGATTTTATGCCGGAAATAGCGGTTGGCGTAAACGAATCTTCCCTATACAAAGTCAGTAAGTTGGTATCCGCATTTACTGGATTTGTCATTCCGGCCAATAAGCCCATAGTGGGAGATAATGTCTTTACCCAAACTGCTGGAATACATGCGGATGGAGACAGTAAAAAGAACTTATACTTTAATGATTTAATGCCAGAACGTTTTGGCAGAAAACGTAAATATGCCTTAGGTAAAACTTCTGGTAAAGCCAATATTCAAAAGAATTTACAGGAACTGGGATTAACCCTTAACGATGATGAATTAAGGAAGGTAACAGCCCGTATAATTGAGTTGGGAGATAAAAAGGAAAAGGTTACCAAAGAGGATTTGCCTTATATTATTTCCGATGTTTTGGATAGTGAGACCTATCAGCAGAAAGTTTTTGTAAAATCGTATGTGCTCACCCACTCCAAGGGGCTAAAGCCTTCCACTACCCTATCCATTGAAATAAATGGAGAACTCATAGAGGAACATGCCCAAGGTGATGGGCAATACGATGCCTTTATGAATGCCCTAAGAAAAGTATATAAATCCAAAAAAATGGAATTGCCCGTATTGATAGATTACGCTGTACGTATTCCGCCAGGGAGTAATTCCGATGCCCTCTGTGAGACCATTATTACATGGAAAAGAGATGATAAGGAATTTATTTCTAGGGGGTTGGACTCCGATCAGACAGTCTCTGCCATTAAGGCAACCGAGAAAATGTTAAATATTATACAGGAAAAACACAAACAATTTTAACCATGCCATTCGAAAAGCGTTTGGCAAAAAGCAAAAATGAATGAAATTAAAAATTGCCCTTTTAGCAGGAGATGGAATTGGTCCTGAAGTAATTGATCAAGCTGTAAAAGTATCCAATGCGATAGCCAAAAAATACAATCATGAGATTAATTGGACTCCGGCCCTAACCGGTGCAGCGGCCATTGATGCTGTTGGCGAACCTTATCCAGATGATACCCATGCCATATGTGAAGCAGCTGATGCGGTTTTATTTGGGGCTATTGGTCATCCCAGGTTTGATAATGACCCTTCCGCCCAAGTGCGTCCAGAACAGGGCTTGTTAAAAATGCGTCAAAAATTAGGTTTGTTTGCCAATGTTAGGCCCACTTTTACCTTTCCTTCACTTATAGATAAGTCCCCTTTGAAACGCGAGCGTATTGAAGGAACTGATCTAATTATTCTAAGGGAACTTACAGGAGGAATTTATTTTGGTAAAAGAGGTAGGGAAGATAATGGAAATACCGCCTATGACACTTGTACCTATACCCGTGCTGAAATTCAACGATTGGCCAAAAAAGGATTTGAAATGGCTATGACCAGATCAAAAAAACTATGTTGTGTAGATAAGGCCAATGTCTTGGAATCTTCAAGATTATGGAGAGAAACGGTACAAGCTATGGAAAAGGATTATCCTGAAGTTACCGTTTCTTATGAATTTGTAGATGCGGTGGCCATGAGATTGGTACAATGGCCAAGTTCTTATGACGTTATGATCACTGAAAACCTTTTTGGAGATATCTTAACGGACGAAGCTTCTGTAATATCAGGATCAATGGGTTTAATGCCATCGGCTTCCATAGGGGAAAAAACAAGATTGTACGAGCCTATTCACGGTTCCTACCCACAAGCTGCAGGTAAGGATATAGCCAACCCATTGGCGACCGTACTTTCAGCTGCTATGATGTTCGAGGATTTTGATTTAAAAGAAGAGGCTCAAGCTATAAGGGATGTGGTAAACAAGTCCTTGGCCGAGGGAGTGGTTTCAGAAGATTTGGCAGAAGGTGGAAAAGCTTATAAAACCAGTGAAATAGGTGATTGGCTGGCCAAGAATATATAATGTAAATGTCATTCCTGCTTAGGTGGGAATCTATAAAAAGAGGGCGTCTAATTAGATTTAGACGCCCTCTTTTATGTTACAACAATTTTATCCGAACCTTCGATTAGGAATTGAAAGCCATTTTTCGTTTGGTATTGACCGCCCTACTTCTAGAAAAAACAATGATCATTACAGCAATCGCTATTCCTGTTCCTGCCATAAGAGCTCCCACTAAACTGGCAGATGTAAAACCAAACCCCATGGCGATGGGCAATCCGGCAAAGAATGCACCTGATGCATTGCCCATATTAAAGGCACTTTGATTCATAGAAGACCCCAACATTTCAGAACCCTTGGATGCTTTTATAATGGCCAATTGAATGGGGGTGCCTACCATAAAGGAAACAATTCCTATTATAAAGGTTAGAAAGAGAATGGCTATAGGGTTTGCGGCAACCAAAAAATTGATAACCAATACAAGGACCATTAGGGATAAGCTAATGATTACGGCCTTCAATGGATTAAATATCTCAGCCATTTTGGCACCTATAAAATTACCGAACACCATACCCAAACCGGCCAATATCATGGCATAGCTTACCATACTCTCTGAATGCCCCGATACATTGGTCAATAATGGGGCAATATAACTATACCACGCAAAAAAGCCACCTGTACCAATGGTGGTTAGCAATATTAGCAACCATATTTCCACTCTTTTAAAAACCTTCAAATCCTTGATAAATCCCTCAGAAGACGATTTTTCCATTTTTGGAATCCAAAAGTATATACTTAGCATTGCTATGATACCTACAATACCCACTAATAGGAAAGAAAGGTTCCAATTATAATGATGGCCCAAATAGGTACCTATGGGCACTCCTATTACATTAGCTATAGTTAGTCCGGCAAACATAGTAGCAATGGCTTGGGCCGCTTTTCCTTCTTTGGCCAGTTTACCTGCCACAACTGCTCCGATTCCAAAAAATGCTCCATGTGGTAATCCAGATAGGAACCTAGATATTATTAAAGTGGTATAGCTGGTGGAAAAAGCTGAAAGTGTATTGAACAACGTAAACCATACCATAAGATATAACAACACCTTATGTGCTGGCCATTTTCCACTTAATGCGGTCAAGGTTGGCGCTCCAACAACAACGCCCAGCGCATAGGCCGCAATAAAATGCCCGGCTTGTGGAATACTTATTTGAAGGGAATTGGCTACGTCTGGTAGAATACCCATAATTACAAATTCGGTCATACCTATACCAAAGCCTCCTACCCCTAGGGCTATAAGCGCTTTTTTGTTTGATTTGTCCATACTCATAATACTTTTATTTAATGAATTATTACAGGTACAATATTACTACAAGGTATTTCCCTATCGCTATGGAGAATTAACCAATTTATATTCATTTATATCCTGTAAAAAAAGGCGCAAAAGTAAAACTCTTTGTTCAAATCCCTTTCATAATTCTTAAATGTTATGGTTTATTGGGAAAAATTTAATAGTTCCTGTCAATTTTGGCCCTCAATGGCCTGCCCCCTTATAGAGCTTAAATTCATTGTACTATACGATTTATCAATAATATGCGTTGATGTCTTAAGTAATTTGATTACAAGGATTACATGAATTTTAGTATTTTTCTTACAAATAGTCTAGATAATGAAAATATATCAACACAAAATACTTCATCTTGAAGACCTTGACGCTTTGGATATCAATTTTATTCCAGAAGTATTCTTTCTCTTCGCATCCCCTTCTTTTGTGGGTACTGAAGAATTTGTGGGCAAATTGGCCAATAAATTTGAAAATGCTATTTTGATCGGTTGTTCCACTGCCGGTGAGATTTTGGGAAATGAGGTGCTGGACTCCACTATTGCCTTAACAGCGGTCAAGTTTGAAAAAACTAAAATTAGAATGGAAGAGGTTGATTTGGTTGCACATAACCTAGATAGTTTTGCCGCTGGCCAAGCCTTAAGCCATAAGTTAAAAGGAACTGATTTAAGGCATATTTTTGTTCTTAGTGATGGGCTTATCGTAAATGGGGCCGAATTGGTAAAAGGCTTGCATACTGATCTGGATAAATCGGTAAGTATTACAGGAGGATTGGCGGGGGATTGTTCAAACTTTGAAAATACCTTTGTAATCTCGGGTTCAAAAATAGCTGCGAAAAAGATTGTTGCCCTTGGTTTGTACGGTTCGGAATTAAATATTGGGTTTGGGTCCAAAGGGGGTTGGGATAGTTTTGGAATTGAAAGGTTGGTGACAAACTCCAAAAATAATGTGCTTTATGAATTGGACGGTCAACCTGCCTTAGAGCTTTATAAATCATTTTTGGGGGACATGGCGAAGGATTTGCCTGGTTCAGGTCTTCTGTTTCCCTTAAGTATGAGGGATGAGGATAACCAAATACCAGTGGTAAGGACTATTTTGGCGGTTGATGAAAAAAGTGGAAGTCTTACTTTTGCCGGCAATATTCCCCAAGGCTCTTATGTGAGATTAATGAAGGCCAATATAGATAGGATTATTGGAGGTGCGGAACAATCTGCAATAATTACCAAGGGCAGTACTGAAACTCAACATCAATTGGCATTTTTAATAAGTTGTGTTGGCCGTCGGCTAGTTATGAAACAATTAGTGGAGGAGGAAGTAGAGGCTGTCAACGACGTATTTGATAACAATATTTATACTACTGGTTTTTATTCTTATGGTGAAATTGCCCCATTTGATAAATTTTCACCTTGTACCCTGCACAATCAAACCATGACCATAACAACGTTTTCTGAATGAGCCATAATTACCACAGATTACTTAATAGACAGCTTAAAAAGGTAGGCTTGGACGAAAGTTCCCTGGAGCTTATATCGCCTCTATTGCATCAGGTTAATGAAGCTTATAAGGCGTTTGACAGTGACTTGGAACATGTGGAGAATGTCTTGGAGAAAAGTTCCCAAGAATTATTTCAAACCAATCAGCAATTAAAAAACAGTATAGAATCCATTTCAGGGCAATTGTCAAAAGTAGCGGGGAATATAAAGGACGTTATTTTTGAAATGGATTTGGAAGGCAATTGGTCTTATCTAAATCCAGCATGGCAAACTTTGACAGGATTTAAGGTGGGGGATTGTTTGGGAAAACCGTTTCACCAATTTTTGAAGGATGACCAAGGAAAGGACTACACGAATCTAATAGATTTAAGAAAACCCAATTTTAAAACTATTAGTAAAATTTTTAAATCCCAAACTATTGGTGGCGAACATAAATGGTTGGATTTTTCTTTGAAGGTTATTAAGTCTGAAGATGGAAACATTGAAGGCTATATTGGGACTATTGTTGATATCAGCAAAATAAAGGAAACGGAATTGGCCCTAATAGAAGCCAAGGAAAAGGAATCTATGGCCAATAAGGCCAAAGACGAGTTTCTCACAACCATGTCCCACGAGATAAGAACACCGCTCAATGCGGTTATTGGAATTAGCCACTTGTTACTTTTGGAAAATCCAAAAAAGGAACAGTTGGAAAACCTAAGTTCCCTAAAGCATTCCTCGGAACATTTGTTGTGTTTGGTAAATGATATTTTGGATTTTAATAAAATTGCCTCTGGTCTATTGGAATTGGAGGAAAGGGATTTTAGTTTAAATCAAGTCCTCAATGGTTTACAGAGTATATTTCATAATACGGCAAAGGAAAAGGACTTGAGGCTTCTTGTCAAGACAGACACTACGCTCCCTAAAACCTTTATTGGTGACAGTACTAGATTGTCTCAAATCCTGACCAATCTGGTCAGTAATGCCATTAAGTTTACAGAGGAAGGAAAGGTTACCGTGGATATTGAAGCCGTGGAGATAGCTAATGATTACTGCGTTTTGGAATTTATTATTTCCGATACGGGAATTGGTATTCCTGAAGATAAACGGGATAAAATATTTCTTTCGTTTGCCCAAGCCAATTCGGATACCACAAGAAAATATGGTGGAACGGGACTGGGCCTTGCCATATGTAAACGCTTGCTGGAATTAATGGATAGCGACTTGAAATTGGAAAGTGAAGTGGGCAAAGGATCTAGTTTTAGTTTTAAACTGAAACTAAACAAGAGTTCAATGGCAGATTATCAGCAAGACGTATATGACTTTGATGTCCAGTCCATTCATCAGCAAGAAAACCTAAAAGGAGCTAGAATTCTGGTCGCTGAGGATAATAAGATCAACATTATGGTCATTGAGAAGTTTCTATCCAAATGGCAGGTCGATTTTGATATTGCTGAAAATGGATTAATAGCCATCAATATGGCTATGGAAAAAACCTACGATATGATCTTGATGGATCTTCAAATGCCTGTTATGAACGGTTTTGAAGCTAGTAAGGCCATTAGGGAATCCGGCAACCCACTGAACAAGGTTATGCCCATATATGCCCTATCCGCTTCCACGGGTATGGATATTAAAAATCAATTGGGGGAATACGGAATAGATGGTCTAATATGCAAGCCTTTTAACCCTACCGAATTATTTAAAACATTGACGAATATACTTCAGCAAAAATACATTCACTAGACCCACTTTTTAATACGTTTGCATTTTTTGTGTTAAATCCCAGATCAAATTAAGTTATAAATTCTTGTTATTACTATAGCAGTAACTACTAGGTTTTAAAAATTGGAAATAGGATAATAAAAAGGCCCACTTAACAATTGTGAAGGTGGGCCTTTTATTTTTCAGGAACATTAAGAATTAATAATCCTGTAAATAACTTCTAGAGTTATAAGATATAGTCGGTACTGATAAAGTTGGACAATCTGGATTCCAATAATTGTTCCACAGTTTCATTGTTAAGATCATTGTCTTTAAAGGCCACAAAAGTTCTTATGGAAAAGGAACGTAGGGCATCATAAACACTTAGAGTTGCCTGGGCAGAATCTTTTCGTCCCGTAAATGGGTAAACATCAGGGCCACGTTGGCAGGAACTGTTAAGGTTTACCCTGCAAACCAAGTTTACCAAAGTATCTATTAATGGTGCAATGGCATAAACATCCTTACCAAACAAACTTACCTGTTGTCCATAATTGGACTCGGCCATATCATCCAAGGGTTCTTCAATATCCTTGAAGCTTACAATTGGGATTACAGGCCCAAATTGCTCTTCCTTATAGACCCTCATTTCTTTATTCACAGGATAAAGTACAGCTGGCCAAATGTAATTGTCGGAATGCGTACCTCCTTTTTTGTTTATTATTTTAGCACCCTTTTCTCTGGCATCATCAATTAATTCCTGGATATAGGCTGGTTTTCCAGGTTCGGGCAGGGGAGTTAATTTAACGCCATCATCCCAAGGGTTTCCAAATTTAAGGGCATCTACCCTCTCGGCAAATCGTTTGTTAAATTCACTGGCAATATCCTCGTGGACATAAATTATTTTTAGCGCGGTACAACGTTGTCCGTTAAAGGATAAAGTTCCGGCAATACATTCATCGATGGTTAAATCCAAATCGGCATCTGGAAGTATGATGGCAGGATTCTTGGCCTCCAAACCAAGAACTAAACGCAGTCTATTGCTTTTCGGATGTTGGTTTTGCAGCGCATTGGCAGATTTACTATTCCCGATCAATGCCAAAACATCAACTTTTCCTGTTAGCATTATTGGTGCGGCCACTGCCCTACCCCTACCGAATACAATATTCACCACCCCTTTAGGGAAACTGCTTTGAAAGGCCTCCAAAAGTGGTGTGATCAATAAGACACCGTGTTTTGCAGGCTTAAAAATTGTGGTATTCCCCATAATTATAGCGGGAATAAGTAAGGCAAAGGTTTCGTTCAAAGGATAGTTATATGGTCCTAAACACAATACCACTCCAAGTGGTCCCCTTCTAATATGGGCATAAACACCATCGTTTTTTTCAAATTTGGCAGCATCTCTGTCAAGTTGTTTGTAATCCTCTATGGTATCATTAATATACTCTACAGTTCTGTCGAACTCCTTTTGGGAATCTGGGAGCGATTTTCCAATTTCCCACATTAAAAGTTTTACGATTTCCTCCCGTTTGGTCTGCATTTTCTTCACAAAAATCTCCATGCAATCTATCCGCTCCTTAACGCGCATTGTTGGCCAAATGCCCTTACCCTTGTCATAGGCTGCCAAAGCTGCATCCAAGGCTTCCAACGCTTCTTTTTCCTCCATGTCCGGAATAGTTCCCAATAAGGTGGGTTTATATTTATCGGTACTGGATATGGTTGAGTATACCTCAGATGTTTTTCCGGTCCAAGATTTTAATTCGCCATTTATCAAATAGGTTTTTTGGTGAATAACTCCAGCAATATTAAATTCTGACGGTATGTTTGATTTGCCCATATTGGATTTTTTTAAAAACTGAAATGGTTAAAATTACTTTTCAGCCCTCTAAATTAATAAATCGGGAATTTTAATTCTCTATAAATTTGATGGAATATTCGTAATAATGGCGCAAAAATGCTTTTGAAACCTGTCTTATCATGAATAAATGATGTAAAGAGGCTATATTAAATACTGAAATAAATCTGGCTTATCATTAATGTAGTCTCCAAAAAAGTTATTGTCCTTCATCCTCTTTACTAGGGGAGCCAAATCTTCCGGACTTTTTAATTCTATTCCAACTACGGCCGGAGCATTTTCCCGACTCGATTTTTTTGAATATTCAAAATGGGTAATATCATCAGTTGGACCCAATATATCAACAACAAATTCCTTTAAGGCACCCGGTCTTTGAGGAAAGCGTACAATAAAATAATGCTTTAATTTACCGTAAAGTAAAGCGCGCTCCTTTATCTCGGCAGTACGCGTAATATCGTTATTGCTACCACTCACAATACACACCACATTCTTACCTTTGATAGCTTCCTTAAAGTCATCCAATACGGTAATGGTAAGGGCACCTGCCGGTTCTACCACAATGGCATCCCTATTATAAAGATCTAAAATAGTTTGGCAAACCTTACCTTCCGGAACGGTGACCATATCATAAAGACATTCCTTGCAAATATCAAAAGTAAGATTGCCAACCCGTTTTACTGCCGCACCATCAATAAATTTATCTATATGTTCCAATTCCGTATTAATTCCCTTTTCCATTGAGGTCTTCATGGATGGGGCACCTTCGGGTTCCACGCCAATAATTTTAGTATGGGGCGACAAGGTTTTGAACACCGCACAAAGGCCCGATGCCAAACCTCCGCCTCCAACGGCCACAAAGACATAATCTATTGGTTTTTTTGTCTGTTCCAATATTTCCAATGCCACCGTAGCCTGACCTTCTATGATTTTGGGGTCATCAAAAGGATGGACGTAGGTTTTTTTCCTTTCAATACAGAATTTCTTGGCAGCATCCGAGGAGTCATCAAAGGTATCTCCCTCGAGTACCACGGTTACCCAATCCCCACCAAACAGTTTGGTCTGCTCTACTTTCTGTTTTGGTGTAACGGAAGGCATATATATGGTGCCATGTATTCCCAAGTGATTACAGGCGAATGCAACACCTTGGGCATGGTTCCCAGCACTGGCACAGACTACACCATTTATTGTTTCATCTTTGGTCAGGGAGCTGATTTTATTGAAGGCCCCTCTAATTTTGTAGCTTCTTACCCTGTGTAAATCTTCCCTTTTTAATAGAATATTGGCCTCATAGGCCTTGGAGTATCTAATGCTCTGCATTAATGGGGTAATATCCGCCACTTGCCTAATTGTTTCGGCAGCCTTTTTAATGTCCTCCAATTTGGGAAAATATGGTTTCATAGGTATTTATAAACAAAGGCCTGCCGAGTTAATAAAACTTGGCAGGCCTTCAAATTAGTAATGTTGAATTATACTATAGGTTTCATAGCGGTCATTGAAGCACGCAACCTTGCCCCTACTATCTCTACTGGATGTTCGCGTAGAGCTTTGTTGACAGCAATTAATTTTGCATTATCAACACCAAGATGTTTTTGGTCGGCAAAATGTTTTCCAATTACATCGGTCTCTATAGTTTTCATGAAATCGGCCAATAAGGGCTTACAAGCATGATCAAACAAATAGCAACCGTATTCAGCTGTATCGGAAATTACCCTGTTCATTTCGAACAATTTTTTTCTTGCAATGGTGTTTGCTATCAAGGGGGTTTCATGAAGTGACTCATAGTAAGCAGATTCGGCGATGATTCCAGATTCTGTCATGGACTCGAAAGCCAATTCTACTCCAGCCCTTACCATGGCCACCATTAGAACACCATGGTCATAAAATTCCTGTTCAGAAATTTTATCGGAACCAGCAGGAGTTTTTTCGAAAGCGGTTTCTCCTGTTGCAGCTCTCCAAGTTAATAGGTTTTTATCGTCATTGGCCCAGTCCTCCATCATAGTTTTGGAGAAATGACCGCTCATGATATCGTCCATGTGTTTGTGGAAAAGCGGACGCATTATATCCTTTAATTCTTCTGAAAGTTCAAAAGCTTTGATTTTTGCAGGGTTGGACAAACGATCCATCATATGGGTAATACCACCGTACTTTAGACCTTCTGTAACTGTTTCCCATCCGTACTGAATAAGCTTGGAAGCATATCCTTTATCAATTCCTTTTTCAATCATTTTGTTGAAACAAAGAATAGAACCTGTTTGTAACAATCCACATAGAATGGTTTGTTCTCCCATTAAGTCAGATTTTACTTCTGCAACAAAAGAAGATTCCAAAACACCGGCCTTATGTCCTCCAGTGGCTACGGCATATGCCTTAGCTTGGGCCAATCCCTTATCCTGTGGGTCGTTATTAGGGTGTACTGCGATCAATGTAGGAACGCCAAAACCTCTTTTGTATTCCTCGCGTACTTCAGAACCTGGGCATTTTGGAGCAACCATAATTACCGTTAGATCCTCACGGATCTGCATTCCTTCCTCTACAATGTTAAAGCCATGTGAGTAGGATAATGTAGCTCCTTTTTTCATTAGTGGCATAACGGCAGAAACTACACTGGTATGTTGTTTGTCCGGAGTTAAATTGATGACTACATCGGCAGTTGGAATAAGTTCCTCATAGGTACCTACCGTAAAACCATTTTCACTAGCGTTTATAAAAGACTGTCTTTTTTCTTTTATAGCTGCGCCCCTAAGGGCATAAGAAATATCCAAACCGGAATCGCGCATATTAAGACCTTGGTTAAGACCTTGGGCACCACATCCTACAATTACAATTTTTTTCCCTTTTAAAGCGGATACACCATCAGAAAATTCAGTAGATTCCATAAACCTACATTTTCCCAATTGGGTCAGTTGTTCTCTTAATGATAGTGTATTGAAGTAATTTGCCATTTTTTAAACTGGATTTTAAATCCCGATTAGCTTCGGGGTTGATTATTTATTGATTAAACTCTTTTAATAATGATGAAATTTTCATTTCAGATTTGGTAACTGCTATCCGCCCAGACCTTACAAATTGCATAATGCCATAGGGTTTCAATTGCTGGTACATATCATCGATTTCATTTCTTCTACCACTTTTTGCCAAAACAAAGAAATCTCTGGACACAGTAACAATTTGGGAATTACTCTCCTTAATGATATTTTGAATATTTCGTTCATCGAACAATAAGGAAGAAGCTACTTTAAATAATGCCGATTCCTGATATATGGTTTCTTCATCGGTATGATAAAAGGCTTTAATTACCTCAATTTGTTTTTCAACCTGTCCAACAATATTGCGAACCCAATCTTCAGTGGTGTACACAACTATAGTGAATTTGGACACATGTTCTATTTCCGATTTTGAAACATTTAAACTCTCTATGTTTATATGTCGCTTTAAGAATATCCCTGATATCCTGTTCAGTAATCCTACGCTATTCTCGGAGTATACTGAAATTGTAAACCATTTTTTTTCCATCTCCTCATCCCACCCCTCAAACAAAAATATGAGGTTACGGGCAATTTAAATTAATATTTATTTTATTTCAAACGTATATCCGATACCGATGCTCCTGACGGAATCATTGGAAAAACATTATCTTCCTTTTCTACCTTAACTTCCAAAAAGTAAGCATCCTTGGAGGCCAACATTTCCTGAATGGTCGATTTTAAATCCTTTCTTTCGCTTATGCGCTTGGATTCTATATGATAGCCTTCCGCAATTTTAACAAAGTCAGGATTAACCATTACCGTGGAGGCATACCTACTTTCAAAGAAAAGTTCCTGCCACTGGCGTACCATTCCCAAATGATCATTATTTAGTACCACGATCTTAACAGGGGTCTTGTTTTGAAAAATAGTTCCCAATTCCTGTATCGTCATTTGATAACCGCCATCACCAATTATGGCCACTACTTCCCTATCCATTGCCCCCATTTTGGCTCCTATTGCCGCGGGTAACGCAAAGCCCATAGTTCCCAATCCACCAGAGGTGACATTACTTTTTGTCTGTTTAAATTTGGCATATCTACAGGCTATCATTTGGTGCTGACCAACATCTGATACTATAATTGCCTTATGACCACTGGCTATATTGATTTCCTCTATAACCTCCGCCATAGTGAGTTTTTCCTTGGTAGGATAAACATCATTTTTGATGATCTGGTCAAATTCTATCTTATATTTTTCTTTAAACTCATTGTGCCAAGCTTCATGCTTGTTGTTTTTGATCAAAGGCAATAATAAATCCAAAGTGGCTTTGGAATCGCCCAAGACTGCAACATCGGCCTTTACGTTTTTGTTTATTTCCGCAGGGTCTATATCAAAATGGATAATCTTTGCCTGCTTGGCATAGGTGTCCAGACTTCCGGTAACCCTATCGTCAAATCGCATACCAATGGCAATAAGGACGTCGCATTCATTCGTCAATAAATTTGGCCCGTAATTACCGTGCATTCCTACCATCCCTACATTTAAGGGGTGATCGGTATCCATAGCGGAAAGCCCTAGTACGGTCCAAGCGGCTGGAATGCCAGCTTTCTCTACCAAGGTTTTTAGTTGTTCCTCTGCCTCCCCTAAAATTACGCCTTGCCCAAAAACAATAAAAGGCTTTTTGGCCGCATTGATCAAATTGGCAGCTTCCTCAATAGCTTTTAGGTCTGGTTTGGGGTAAGGGTTGTAACTACGTACCCCTTTGCAATGTTCATATGAAAAATCGAACTCTTCAACTTGTGCATTTTTGGTAATATCCACCAACACTGGACCAGGCCTACCGGATTTTGCAATATAGAATGCCTTGGCCAATACCTCAGGAATTTCAGAAGCCTTGGTTACTTGACAGTTCCATTTGGTTACAGGAGTGGAAATTCCTATGATATCAGTTTCCTGAAAAGCGTCAGATCCCAACAAATGTCTTGCTACCTGTCCGGTAATGCAGACCATTGGAGTAGAATCTATCTGTGCATCGGCAATACCGGTGATCAAGTTGGTGGCGCCCGGACCTGAAGTGGCCACGGCTACACCTACTTTTCCGGTTACCCTGGCGTACCCTTGTGCTGCATGGGTAGCTCCCTGCTCATGCCTAGTTAAAATATGCGTAAGTTTATGTTGAAATTTATATAATTCATCATACAGGGGCATAATTGCCCCTCCGGGATATCCATATATTAAATCTACACCCTCGGCCAATAGGCAATGGATGATAGCTTCAGCTCCACTAATTCTCATGGTGCCCTGCTTTGTTGACGCTGCTTTTTCCTTATTTAATGTTTCCATAATTGTAGACCTAATCGGTTAACATACTTGGTGTAAAACTCTTATTGTTATTCTCCCTAATCTTTAAATTCGTCGGTAACACAACCTTGTGAGGCGGAAGAGACCGTTTTTGCGTATTTATATAAACTACCTTTTTTTACTTTTAATGCTGGTTGTACCCAATTTGCCCGACGCGTCTTGATTTCTTCTTCGGACAAGGCTACTGAAATACTATTTTTTTCAGCATCAATAGTAATAACATCGCCATCCTTTAACAAGGCTATTGTTCCTCCATCCTGAGCTTCTGGGCATACATGACCTACAACGAAACCATGGGTTCCTCCTGAAAAACGACCATCTGTGATCAAGGCAACATCCTTACCTAGTCCGGCACCCATTATGGCAGCCGTAGGTTTCAACATTTCCGGCATCCCTGGACCACCTTTTGGGCCTTCATAGCGAATAACCACTACATCTCCCTTTTTCACCAATCCTTTTCCGATACCGGCATTGGCCAAGAACTCATCATCAAAGACTTTGGCGGGACCACTAAAATGAAGTCCTTCCTTTCCTGTAATTTTCGCAACGGCTCCTTCTTCAGCAAGATTTCCGTACAATATTCTTAAGTGTCCAGATGCTTTTATAGGAGCGTTCAGCGGCTTTATTACTTCTTGTCCTTCTTTTAAACTTGGAACCTCCGCAAGATTTTCAGCAACGGTTTTTCCGGTTATGGTTAAACAATCACCATGCAACATTCCGTTTTCCAACATAAACTTCATAACCGCAGGGGTACCGCCTACACGATGAAGATCTTCCATCAAATATTTACCGCTCGGTTTTAAATCCGCTAAAAATGGCGTAGTATCACTAATTCTTTGAAAATCGTCCAAGGTAAATTCAACATCCGCTGCTTTTGCTATGGCCAGGAAGTGCAGAACAGCATTGGTGGATCCTCCTAAAAGGGTTAGCAAGCGCACAGCATTCTCAAAAGATTTTCTTGTAATAATGTCGCTAGGCTTAATATCATTTTCCAATAGATGCCTTAAGGCAAAACCAGCACTAATGGCATCCTGTTTTTTTTCTTTGCCAATGGCAGGGTTGGAAGAATTGTAAGGCAAGGCCATACCCAAAGCTTCTATAGCCGA
>TARA_R110000868_G_C10972850_1_pt1 | contig 46465 bp, 41 predicted proteins | sample TARA_R110000868 | Tara Oceans TARA_R110000868 (sample SAMEA4397489) | marine metagenome | biome: Polar Biome; feature: [SRF] surface water layer (ENVO:00010504); material: water (ENVO:00002006), including particulate matter (ENVO:01000060) such as... | depth 5 m | reverse complement strand
TCTCAATGAAAATCCCGGGTCACTTCTCAGTGCAACTCAACAGTCGTTGGCTTGGAAAGCTATTCCCCCTACGGCCCGGGCACCTCGTCCAACGTCGTCATCCGCGGTATTGGCCTGAATGATTTCGGTGAAGGCCATGAAGCGCCCGTCACTTCCTATGTCGACGAGTTCTACATCGTTGCCGTCCCCGCAGTCGACTTCGCGTTGTTCGATCTTGATCGCGTTGAAGTTCTGCGCGGGCCTCAGGGCACGCTCTTTGGCCGCAACTCGACCGGCGGCCTGATCAATTACATCACCAAAAAGCCCAGCCAGACGCCCGAAGGCTATTTGTCGGCAAGCTTTGGCCGCTTCAATGATCTGAAGCTGGAGGCCGCGGCGACTGCCCCGCTTACCGATACCCTGTCGATGCGGGTGTCGGGTACGTCGCGTCACAGCGATGGCTTCCAGAGAAGCCTGAACCCCGCTCTCGATCGCGGCGGCCAGGCTGGATCGGACGCCGCCCGTCTGCAGCTTCGCTACGAAGGCAACGATGGCTGGGATATCCTACTCAAGGGCGAGTATGGCCGGACCAAGACCACGCACGCTTATTACGAAAGCAAGACCGGCTTCGTCGATAACAACGGATTGGTCGTTGCCGACGCCTCGATCGTTGACGCTGTTGGCTATGCGGAGCGTAACACCGGCGCCGCAAAGAAGAATGTTGTCGACGTCAACGATGCCGCATTCCTACGTTCCACCGGTTATTCAGGCCTGCTGCGGGCTGAGAAAAAATTCGGCAACACCACCTTCACCAGCATCACCGGCTATCAGTCCTACAAGCGCACCATGCAAGAGGACAGCGATGGCACGCCAAATCCGCTCGTCGTCGCCAACTTCCCCTATCAGGGCGAGCAGGTGACGCAGGAACTGCGGCTCTATCATGACGGTGGCGCGACCCGCTGGACTGCCGGTCTTTATGGCCTGCATGCCGTCGGCAAGGATCAACCGACCGCCACCTTCAACTTCCCGCTCGATGGACCGACAGCCGTTGACCCGGCGACCGGTCTCTACAACGGCACATATTTCCCGATCAGCCTTAATGCCGACTGGCGCCTGCGCACGAATTCCGGCGCCGTGTTCGGCCAGCTTGAGCAGGACTTTGGCCAGTTCACTGCCATCGGCGGCATCCGCGTGACGCGTGACAACAAAACCTTCGCCGATGCCGACAACGCGGCTTTGCGCGACTGCGGCGGTGGCGCGGTTGGCGATTGTTTCCTCATCGAAGATGGCGGCACGGGCACGCCAGTGCCATTTCGCTTGAAGTATAAGGCCACGCTATGGTCGGGAAAGATCGAGCTCGACTATAAACCGGACAATAACAACCTGTTCTACGCCAGCATTTCGCGCGGCACAAAAGCAGGTGGCTTTAACAACGGCTTCTATCCGACCGGCCTTTCGCTTACCCAGATCCCTTATGGGGACGAAACGTTGATCTCCTATGAGATCGGTCAGAAGTCGACCTTGTTCGACCGCAAGCTGCGCATCAATACATCCGCCTTCTACTATGACTACAAGGACTTTCAGGCCTTCAACTATGTCGGCCTGGCCGGGCTGATTAACAATCAGGACGCCAATGCCTATGGCGTGGAAACCGACATCGAAGCCGCTGTGACGCCGGAGCTGCGCCTCTATGTCGCGGCTGCCTATCTACACACTAACATCAAGGATGTAGCGAAGATCACGCCAACCGGCACCAACGTCGTTGCGGATCGTCCGATGGCATTCGCTCCCAAGTGGAGCGGCAGCGGCGGAGCGACCTACACGATCGAGCTGCCGAACGATCGAAGCTTGGCATTTGACTGGAATTTCGAGGCCCGCTCGTCACGTTTCTCCGGTAACTTCGGAGATACGGGCACGCAGTTGGAGGGCTTTTTCAAGCACAACGCATCTGTGACCTTCGAAGCCTCCGACCATTGGCAGTTGCGCGGCTTTGTCGATAATATCGGCAACCGACTGAACACCACTTATGGAGGCCCATCCTTCGCGTCGCTCGGCATCATCCAGGTCCGTTATGCAATGCCGCGCACCTATGGCGCCGCCTTGCGCTATCGCTGGTAATATCCGTCGACGAGGACAGCAGTCATGAACCAGCCCGCTCGCCCCACCGCCTATGTCAACGGCCGCATCTACACTGTTGATGCGAGCCGCCCGTGGGTGGACGCGATCTTCGTACAGGATGGGAAGATCGCGGATATCGGTACCTCGGTCGATATCCTGGCGGCGGCGGGCAGTGACTGCGCTGTCGTGGATTTGGCAGGTCGAATGATCATGCCGGGCATCCATGACGCGCACGGCCACATTCTGCTGGCCGGGTTGAAGCATCGTTATGAATGCCGCCTGCCTGCCGATGCGCTCGGGCGGGATTATGGCGAAAGGCTTTGTGATTGCATCGCGTGCTCGCGTGGCAAGCTCAGCGGGTGGGTGATCGGGGGCGACTTCAACCCCACCCTATCGGCCCCGGGCGAGGTCGATCGAAAATATCTCGACGAGAAATTCCCTGATACCCCCGTCTATTTGCACGATTATTCCCTGCACCATGGCCTCGCCAATTCCAAGGCACTCGAACTCGCCGGGATCACGGCCGACACGCCCGATCCGTTCGGCGGTCGCATCGTGCGCCGCGCTGGTTCGAATGAACCGACCGGCGAGTTGGTCGAACGCGCAACATGGCAATTGTTCAATGCAATGCCCAGCCCCGAGCCGGACGTTCATCAGGCCGCTCTGCGCTGGGCGCTGGAAACTGCCAGCCGTTTCGGCGTCACTGGCATTCAGGAAGCGTCCGCGAGCCGCCCTGAGCTGGAAATGCTCCAGAAGATCGATCAGGAGCAAGGCCTAACCCTGCGCGTCTACGCGCATATCCCCTGGCGCGAGGAGCATTTCGGCCACGCCACGTCCGAAGCGCTGGAGCGGCTGATAGAGGAACGTCGGCGCTTCGCCAGCGAGCGGTTGAGCACTGACTTCGTGAAAGTCTTCATGGATGGCTCACCGCTTGGGCCGCACTTCACCGATGCCCAGCTCGATCCGCTGACCGGGCAGCCACAGCCCGGCAAGCTGCTCCATTCGCGCGAAGACCTCGCAGCCGCGCTTATCGCTTGGGACAAGGCGGGGATCACCGCGAAGATTCATTGCACCGGCGATGCCGCCGTCCAGCTCGTCCTTCAGGCGATGGGCGACATGCGCGCCGCAAGCCATGAAGGAACGATCCAGGAAATCAGCCATTGCTGTTTCGTCCAGCCAGATGACCTCGCTTCGTTTGCCGAGCTGAACGTAACCGCAGAAATGTCGCCGCCGATCTGGTTCGGCGACATGCCCGAACTCGCCCCCTTCCGGGAGCGCGGTTATCCGTTCGGCACACTCGCCAGAATGGGCGCACGCGTCACAGTAGGCACAGACTGGACCTTCCTGCCCGAGCCGAATCTGTTCCCGGCATTGCAGGGATTGCTCCAGCATGGTGCGGAGTCCGTTGACTTGGCCACAGGCATTGAGATGCTCACTCTGTCCGGCGCGCGCGCGGTTGGCGCTGAGGACAAGGCTGGATCGATCTCCCCCGGCAAGTCTGCAGACTTCATCATTCTCGACCGCGACCTTTTCGCTATTCCGGTAGACGAGATTAGTGAAACCCGCGTGTTGACCACTATCTTCGAAGGACGCATCCTGCACGATGTCCGCTGATGGTGCGCCCATCCCGATCATGCTGGTTACAGGCTTCCTGGGAGCCGGAAAGACCACGTTGATCGGCCAAATGCTCGACAACCCGTCCTATGCAGGCAGCGCGCTTTTGGTCAATGAGGTGGGCGAGATCGGTATCGATCAGGATCTGCTCATGCGCGCAGGATCGCCACCACCGCAATTGCTGGCCAATGGTTGCGTCTGCTGCGTGATGAATGACGATCTTGGCCTTGCGCTGCGTGACCTCGATCTCCGCCGGCGGGAGGGCTCTATTCCGCCTTTCACGCGCGTGATCGTCGAGACCACCGGCGTCGCCGATCCGGCCCCGATCCTCACCCGCCTGATCGCGGATGGCTGGATCCAGCAGAACTTCGTGCTGAGCGCTGTCATTACGCTGGTCGATGGCGTGCTTGGCGCGAAAACGCTGGAGACCTACCCCGAAGCCGTCAGCCAAGTGGCGCATGCCGATGTCCTGCTCGTCAGCAAGGCCGATCTGGCGACGCCCGATGGTCTGGACCAGCTATGCGCGCTGCTGTCTGCCAGCGCACCGCACGCGAAACTCCTGATTGCAAATAGCGAAGCCGCAACAGTCGAGACCTTGCTCACGCCCTTCCACCCGCCTCGCCTTCTTGACGGCTGGTCAAGCGAGGACAAGTCGAGCCGCATCGTGATGATAAGCCGCGATGCCGCCAGCGCAGAGGCCATGGCGGATATACAGCGCCTGTTGGACATGGTCCCCGCCGCGCACTGAGCTCGATCAGTCGAAGCGATCCAGACGATAGGGCGTGGGGTCGACGACTGGCACCTCTCCCGTCGCGATATCTGCCGCCAATTGCCCTGCGCCGGGCGCGGTGCCAAATCCATGCCCCGAGAAGCCTGTGGCAAGTGTCAGGCCAGCCAGTTTGGCGACCGGCGATATGATCGGCAGCGAATCCGGCGTGACGTCGATCATCCCCGCCCAACTCTCCGCCACCACTGCGTCGCGGAATACCGGCCACGCCGCAGCGAGATTGCGCATCGCCTCGGCATTGAGCCCTTCGTTGACTGGCGGGTCGATCGTGCGGACATGCTCGAACGGCGATGGACCGTCAGCCGCCCAGCGGCGCGGCATCGCAAGATCGTCAACAAGGTCACGGCCCAACGACAGCCGGACATTCTTCCATTGCGCGCGCAACATAGGGAGATAGCGTCGGCCGAGCAGCAGGCTGTCGAGCACCAGGGGCGCCACAAAAGCGCCTCGCTGCGTGATCGTGTAGCCGCCATCAATCCGCTTGCGGAAGGAGAAGTCGGGCGCGCCCACTGCGATATCGGTCGGCCCCTCCATCGGTGCGGTGCGCACGACTGAAGCCACCAGCGGCAGCGTCGGCAACGAGACACCGAGATTGGCAAGGAAGCGCCGTGACCACATGCCGCCCGCCAGGACGACATGCTCGCAGCGGATTGCGCCATGCTCAGTGACCACGCCGGTCACCCGACCCGCCGTGATCGAGAGGCTGCGCACCGCACATTGCCCGACGATGACTGCACCCTTCGCCATCGCGGAAGTTGCAATCGCACTGGACGCCAGCAACGGCTCAGCGCGTCCATCGGAAGGCGTGTAGATGCCCCCCGCCCAACCGCCTGTTCCGCCGGGCACCAGCCGGTCGATGTCCGCTGGCCCCAGCAGCCGGGAATCAAGACTGGCGCCACTGATCGCATCCAGCCAGGCGCGATGGCCCGCCATCTCGGCATCGGATCGGCACAGATACATGATGCCCGCCTGCCGATAGCCCACATCCGCTCCGACCCGTTCCGGCATCGCAGCCCATAAGCGCTCGGATGCCATAGCGAGCGGCAGATCATGCTCCTCGCGTCCCATTTTGCGGATCCAGCCAAGATTGCGCGACGACTGCTCGCCCGCGATCCCGCCCTTCTCCAGGACCACCACCGGAATGCCACGCTCCGCAAGAGTCAGCGCCGTCATCAGGCCGACGATGCCACCGCCGATTACCACCACCGTCGTCGCCTCGGGATGGCGGCCTGAAGTCTTTACCGGAGTGATCGCTGGAGCCACCGCAACTACCTTTGTTCGTTATGTTTACCGTCAGAGGGTGATCGTGATCTCTTTGACATTGGCTTGGGTGGCGCCCCGATAGGCCGTCACTTCAATCTCCACTTTGAATTCGGCCATGCCAAGTGGAGGGCTCGTCAGCGTCAGGGTGGGATTGATCCCCCGCATCTTGCCGGCATAGGCCTCCATCACCGCGTCGATATCCTGCGGAAACTGGACGAACACGCGGGCCGCGATGACATCTTCAATCGACGATCCGACCGCAGCCAAGGCGGCGTCGATGTTAGAGAGAACCTGCAACGTCTGTTCGGCAGGATCCTCGGGGATGAGCTTGGTGCGCGGATTGCGACCCGCGGTGTTCGACACGAAGATGAGATTATCGACGGCGATCAGCCGCGAATAGGCGCCGCGCTCCTCTGCGGGAGAACCGGTTTTGACTTTGACGATATCGGTCATGGTTGATTTCCTAAAAAACGGGCAGGGGGGCAACGAACTACCGCAGAACGGGCTGATCCCAGAGATTGAGGCTGACGCCGATCCCATTCTCTATGGCATTGCGATACACCACCGTGCCCCACGCCACGTCCTCGACCGGCATGCCACCGACCGACATGATGATAATTTCATCGTCATTCCGGCGTCCGGGCGCTTCGCCAGCGACGATCTTGCCCAGATCCTCGATCTGGTCGCGCGTCATACGACCTTCATCGATCAGATCCAGGAAACGGATGCCGACGACAGGCACATTGCGATGCACCGGCTTGGGGTTCTCTTCATGCCACGCCTCGTAGAGACCGGGATTATCGAGCACCTTGCGGATTTCGGGTGCTTCCATCCCCTCGTCGATATTGGTGAGCGATGGCATTGACAGGAAGGTGCCAGGGCTTACCCATTCGCGCTTCACGACCGGATAGATCGAGGGATCTCCGATCGCTCCCGATTGGCAGAAGGTGACGATATCGGCGTTGCGGACAACTTCCTCCAGCGTATCGACGACCTGAATCGTGGTGATCTGCGGATAGGTTTCGGCGATCCAAGTCTGGAAGGCTGCGAGGCTCTCAACGCCGCGCCCCTTCACCTTCACCGTGTCGATCAGCGGGCACACCGCCATGAACGCCGCCAGCGAAGTGCGCGCCATAACGCCCGGTCCCAGAATACCGACCACCTTGGAATCTTTGCGGGCAAGGTGGCGTGCACCCACGCCTGGCACCGCGCCGGTCCGATAGGCCGAGAGAAGATTAGCCGACATGAAAGCCAGCGGCGCGCCCGTATCGGCATCGTTGAGCACGAAGGTCAGGATCGAGCGGGGCAGGCCCTTCTCCCGATTGGCGATGTTTGAGCCGTACCACTTCATGCCTGCGGTCTTGAAACGGCCGCCAAGATAGGCGGGCATCGCCATGAACCGGCGGTCTGGGGTCGGCTTGGGCATGTCGGGAAAAGGCGAATCCTCCGGAAAAACGACGACTGAGCCATGCGAATTATTGCTCGGTCCGGCCATCCGATAATCGCCGTGATAGAGGAGCGCGAACATCTCCTCCATTGTGTCCACGCAGGCGGCCATGTCGGTCACGCCGGCTCGGATCATGTCTTCCTCGGACAAATAGAGGAAATCGATCCGCGTTGAAGTTGTCTTGGTGCCCGTCATTGTTTCATTCCAGAATCAGTGCCGCGATAACGCGGCTGGTTTGTCGTTATTCGCGGTGTTCTAGGAGCGCAGTCAGCACCCGCCCCAATTTGCTCAGTCGCGGCCATAGTGTTTTGCGAGAGCAGCGATGGCGTCCGATCCCAAACTTTCCGGCACGGAAGCAGCCATCAGCGCGCCTTGGGGGTCATCAGCATGGTAGCCGCGCTTACCGGTCCGGAAGTTGACCAGTTGTTGCGCAATATAAGTGCGGTCCAGCCGATTGAGTGCTGGCGCCTGCATCTCGAAATTTCCCTCACCAGCCGCGCCATGGCATGTGGCGCAAGTCGGTACGATATCAACAATCGAAGCGGGTACCGCGCGGCTTGCAACAGGGGCTGCAGCAAGCTTGGGTAGGCCAGCAACATAGGCGACCACCGCTTTTACGCCATCGGCACCGGGAATGGCGGTCGCTCGGCCAACCATCGGGAACCCATGCGCATCGTCCATCTTGCCACGCTTGCCATCGCGGAAGTTGGTCAGCTGGCGTGCGAGATAGTCGGAATGCTGTCCCGTAAGGTTTGGGGCATACATGTAATTGAGCCCCTTGGCGTCATTGCCATGGCACCCTGCACATGTGGTGAATATCGCCTTGCCCACGCTTTTGTCGACCAGACGTCGTGAGCCCGGAGTAGCGGTCGCCATCGCATCGCCACCTGCCGAGACATCGACGCTCTTGTCGCCTTGAAAGGCCAGCAGCACCTTGCCGCTATCGATAAACTCCTCAAAGCTGACAATCTTGCCATTACGAACCTTGAACACATGGACCAAGTCCGCCTTGTAGCGGATGCCGGTCGCACGGACGGTGCTTTCTTCGGTGCCTGGCACCGCCACGGTATCGCCTGTCACGACATACTCGAGTTGGGTCGCCACCGGGTTATCGAGAGTTTCGGCTACCTTCGCAAAGAAATCGGCGACGCCCGCAGGCCCGTGCCGCGTGCCGCCGAAAGGTAGCTGGCTGGCGGGGCCGTAATAGGTCCAGCTCGCATCCTTTGCGATCAGCCGCTCCAGCGCCGCCATGTCGCCATGTTCGAACGCTTCGTACAACTGATGCACTACGCTTGCCGGATCGTCGGCGGGCTTCTCTGGGGTCAGCGCTTTTGCGCCGGCGACACCAGAAAAAAGCAACAGAGCTGCGAGCAGGCCGACTTTGGGCGAGGGCATTTTCATATGGTTTCCAAATGCAAGATAGGTGTGCCGGCGATGACGGCTTTAGTCATGACTGGCCGTAAAAGCCGTGGAACTGACCTTGGGGATCCCATTGCCTGCGCAGTTTCTCAAGTCGCGCCCAAGCCTTGGGAGAATAGCAGTCCCGGATATCCTCAGGCCGCCCTTCCTGATCCATCTCATTTATGTAGCTGCCCTTGGCAACAGCCTTGAGCTCCTTGAAAACCTTCAGGCAATAGGCACGGCTGGGCGCTTCCTGCGCAGGCTCGTCCCATTCCAGATAATAAGCCACATAGAAGCGGCCGATCCGCGAACAGGCCGCGTCGGGCATGCTGTTAGTGCCCATATAGAGCACCACCGGCGTGCCACGGGGGGCGGGGCAATCAGGAATATGCCGCTTGAGGACCGCGATCGCTTCCATCGGCCGATCAGTCCAGATGTTATCGCCCATCCAATAGGCCTGCGGGAATGCGGCTTCGTTATCGCTATAATAGCGATCGAAGCTACCGGCGCGGTCCTCGACCTTGTCGAGGGCACGAGCGATGAGCGGATCCCGCTGGAGCAGTGCCAGCTTGCGCCGTCCTTCCGCCTCGCTTGCGGCAAATGCGTTGACATCCAGATAGATTCGCTGTCGCTGATCGACTGGCGCATCTTCAGCGACGCCCGGCAAGGCAGCGACCGAATACAGCACCTCGACATCCTTATCGAGTTGCGGGACGACCTTATCCATCAATCGCGTGACTGCATCGAGTTCCGCGAAGGCGAACGTGTAAGTTGCGCCCCAGATGACCTTGGGCGCATCAAAGCACTGCAGGTGGAAGCGAACGACAACACCGAACAGGCCGGGACCGCCCCCGCGGACTGCCCAGAAAAGATCGGCATTCTCGCTCTCGCTGGCGCGTAGAAGGCGGCCGTCCGCCATCACGATGTCGACCGCCTTGACGGCAAACACGCTCATACCCTGCGACCAGGCATTAGTGTTCATGCCAACACCGCCACCTAGCAGGAAGCCGCTGATTGGAACCGTACCGCAATGCGCGCCGGGAAAAGCGAGATCATCCTGGGCAAGCCGCTCGGCCAGGCCCCGGCAAAAAACGCCTGGGCCGACGACAGCGAGCTTCGCCGCCTTGTCCACCGCGATCCCGTCCAGGCGACTGATGTCGATGAGCATTCCCCGATCGCGCAGGAAGCACGCCGCCATGCTATGGCCACCGCAGCGTGTCGTGACTTTCATCCCGGCCGTCGCAGCGAACCGCACAGCTTCCTGCACATCCTCGATACGCTCAGCCTGCACGATCATGTCGGGGCGGCGATCTGCCTTGGCGCGCTGCCAAATCATCGACTGGCGCCAAACCTCGTAATTTTCGTCATCCTTGACGACGACAGTTCCGGCGATCCGATTCTGCAGATCGGCCGCTGCGCTTCCTGCCAAGGGCGCTGCAAATCCGGCCGCACCGGCGAGACCCGCCATCACCGGAACCGCCAATGTACTGGCTTTCACGAAACGACGCCGCGACCAAAGCTCTAATTGGGACATGGAAGCTCCAGATGTTCTGTCCGAAGCTTATAAGATTAGTGCATTCCGCAATACAACGGCGACTCCACGGTCACTTGTTGCGTAAGCGGCAACATCCGCGATCAGCCCGCCCATCTGCCACTTCACCGATCGTGATGGTCGGCGCCCGCGGTATGGTGGCTTTTGCCCCGCTTCACCCCATCTAACCACCTGTAATCCTTGAAGGGGGTGGTCCGTCACTAGGAGAAGATACGGATCAGGCTTGTTTTCAACTTTTCCAGAATTTCATCATGTGGATTTTTAGCTTTCAGCTATGACTTCATTCCGCGCTTGCGGGGCTGGCATCGTCGCAACGATTACATTGAAGCCAGACGATCTTTATCGATATGGCCTGCTTTGTCGCGCAGCCTATTCAATATGAATTCAGGCCGAAAGATGTTGGACACCTCATTCTAAGGTGCCCAACAGAAGGATGTGACGGGTTGGTGCTTACTTTATTGGTGGATTACTTGCACCGTCGTAAACTCGGCTAGACCCAGAGTGCCGAACTCAACGCCGATGCCTGATTGTTTTACGCCACCAAATGGTGCGTCAGGACGGACCATTGCGTGGCTATTAATCCAGACGGTGCCGCATTCAAGCTGGCTCGCGATGGCAACCGCCTTGTCGGGACTGCTTGACCAGACGGAACCGCCAAGACCATTGGGGTTGTCATTGGCCCGGCCTATCGCCTCATCGATATCGGTGTAACGGATTATCGGCAGGGCAGGGCCAAATTGCTCTTCGTCGACAATCGCCATACCTTCCTGAACATCCGCCAGCAAAGTGATGGGATAGAAGAGGCCATCACCTTCAATTGGCGCACCGCCACACAGTATGCGCGCTCCGCTGTTCCGGGCGGTCTCCACCAGGCTTTTTACGCGTTCGAACTGCATTTTGTTCTGGATGGTGCCAAGCTGACTATCGGCCGACATACCATCTCCAATCTTTACGCCTGCAGCATAAGCAACCAGTTTGTCGCATAGCTCGTCATAAATGGAATCATGGACATAGAGGCGTTTGATGGCAGCGCACACCTGTCCGTTGTTGAGGAAGGCACCCCAAAAGATTTTCTCGATCGTAGCCTCATCCAATGTGACATCGGGTAGAAGGATGGCTGCATCGTTGCCGCCCAGCTCAAGAGTCAGCCGCTTAAGCGAGTTGGCGGCGCTTGCCATGACATGCTTCCCGGTCCGCGTCGAACCGGTGAACACGATCTTGTCGATGCCGGGGTGCGCCGATATCGCCTGACCAATTTCATCAGGACCTGCCACTGCATTGAGCACGCCAGGGGGAAGTGCTTCCTGCATCAGCTCAACCATGCGCAGCGTTGCGATGGGCGTGTAGGGGGAAGGCTTGAGCACAACGGTGTTTCCAGCGCGCAGTGCAGGCATTATGTGCCAAATGGCGATCATCACCGGGAAATTCCACGGTGTAATGGACGCAACGACTCCAATCGGCTTGCGATGCATTGCGACCCGACCCTTGTCGTCGTCCTGAATATACTCGACCGGTAGATCGAGCCCAGCGGTAAAGCGGGTCCAGGCAGCGGCTCCGCCGACTTCCCATTGTGACCCTAACCCGCCCATCGGCTTGCCTTGCTCGCGCGTGATGAGCTCGGCAAGCTCGCTTATGTTGGCTTCGAGGATGTCGGCAAGCGTATTGACCGCTGCTTTACGCTCAGCATCGGGCTTGCCCGCCCAAATGGGGAAAGCCTGCCGCGCGGCATCGACAGCGCGATCAAGATCGGCCGACGTCGCGGCCGGGCACAGCGCGAACACTTGTCCGTTGGCTGGGTTGATAACATCGATATGAGCGGCGGTAGTTTCGGACTTACCGTCGATGATGATGGGATAGGCTTGGGTCATAGTTTTAAACTCCTTGCTTTCCATGTCGCGCAGTTTCTGCGGCATTCGGCGCATTCATGTGTTTTGCGTGGCGTCGAGCGCTCTGCCCTCAGGCTCGTTCACCGGCATTATTCTTCTCCGCGCAATGTACCAGCCTGACGCGATCAGCAGCACCGCTCCCATCGGGATTAAAGCGTCTGGATTGGCTGAAAGGCAGGCGACAAATACAAGTGCAGACAACAGAAGCGCTATCAAAGCGGTAACCACACCGCCAGGTGCCCTGAAGGGGCGATGCAGTTCAGGCCTATTGAGACGCAGCCGAATGAATCCAGCGAGCACGACGCAATAGGATGCAGTCAGAAGCGTCACCATCGTCACGATGATCTTGTCCGGCGAAATGAACGACAGCGGGAAACCGATAAGTCCGATGGTGCCAAGCGAGACTATCGGTGTGCCCGACTTGTTTTGGTATGATAGCAATGCCGGGAGAAAGCCGTCGCGAGCTAGCGCAAATAATTGCCGGGATGCACTGAAAACTAAAGAAAAAAGCGTAGCGATCAGCCCAAAGAGCGCGCCAGCTCCAACAATTTGGGCGAGCCATATTGCTACGCCGCCTGCCGGTGCCCTCATTGCTTCGAGCAATGGGTCTGCCGCTGCCCCGATCCTGCTCGCGCCACCGGCCCCAGGCGCAAGTACCAAAACACACATAGCTGTCAAAAGTAGAACGCCAATTGCACTGAACATGCCGAGAGGTATGTCCCGTTCGACATTAGTTGCTTCTTCGGCCGATGTTGCGGTTTGCTCGACTGCGATGAACATCATTATCGCAAACGGAATACACGCAAATATGCCTCCGGCATCGATCTGCCATTTGCCATCGGGCAGGACATTTTGAAGCTCGAAATGAGGCAGCATCACAAGTCCGAAGGTCAGCAGCGATAAGACCGCGATGAGTCCGGCGACAAGCAGCACCGAGAGTGCTTCACCCACACCTTTCATGTGGATGGCAATTATGATCGCGAACAATATAAGCTTGAAAACAGGCCCGCCGAAGCCTGTGACGAATTGGCTGTAGGCTGAGATAAACTCAGCAGCAGCGCCGGTGCTCACCGCAAGTGCAACGAATATTGCCACGCCGACACCGTAACCGGCTGCCGGTCCGAAACTTTCCTCACAATATGTATACAGCCCACCGGCATTCGGAATCGCGGTAGCTAGTTCAGCGACACACAAAGACAGGGCAAAACATAGGGTCGCCATCAGAAAAGTAGCGACTATCATATCGGGCCAACTGGCCCGCGATAAGCCATAGTTCCAGCCGGCAAACTGTCCTGCCACTACCAAACCGACCCCGAGGCCCGCGATTTTTTTCCAGCCGATAGTCTTGCGTCTCAGGTCCATGCAATTGTCCTAGCAGGCTGTGAAGCGCATATTTGTCCATCGTTTCCGGGGATCTTACGAGGAGTTTTTGCGCCGCCTTGTTATCAAAAAAGAGCAAGTTTACAGTTAGAGGACGTTAGGGTTTCGCCAGAGGTGGAACCCAGACATCCGAAGAATATCTCTATCGAAGGCGGTGAAGCTTGTAGAGTCGGTGCCATGCACGCTGCCCCGCAGAGGCGCATTTCTAGCAAGGCCGCGCTGATGACATGCGCAGAAAATGCTCGCACCTCAGCGATACCCGCCCCCCATTTAATGCGCTCTAAAATTGAGCACTTGAAACCTTCCGTGACTATCATCGAGTCAAAACAGAAAAACCATTGCAAAAGGTGTCATAGATTCGATAGTTTACGCCATTGATGCAACGGCGTTACTTATGCGCCGATCGCACGGGCAGGGGGGCTTATCGTTATTGTGGGTGCAGGACTTCGAGGTTCAGTGGTTGTCGCTGTGGCAAGCGAGTTTTCGCTTCGCGGCGGTGATTCCGCGGCCGTTCTGCGACAACATGGTCTCGAGCCGGACGCTCTTTCCAATCCTGGGGTCAAGGTACCGCTCGCGCGATATGTCGCGATGTTCGAGGAAATGGCCAATGAACTTGCTGATCCATCGTTAGGTGCCCGACTTGGCTTGGCCATGCGTCCCGTCGCACTCGGGCCCGCTGGAATGGTGATGTCCAAATCTCGCTCGATTATAACTGCGCTGGAGCGCCTGACGCGCTTTTTCACTACCTTTCAGCCTGATACTCAGTCTGCCCTTCTGGTGGGGGACGGTGAGGTGACCTGGACCTACCGATTGAGCGATCCGGCGATCTGGCCGCGGCGCCAGGATTCGGAATTCACCATGTCCTCCCTGATCCAGTTCATAAGGTCGGCATTTCTGCGTCACTGGCGGCCGCAGATCGTTCAGTTCGAGCATGGGCCGATATCCGAGGACGATACCCTAATACTTGAAGGACTTCTTGGCTGCCCGATACGATTTGACGCAGCGAGCAATGGGATAACGTTCGCCCTTAGCGACGCGCGTACTGACCTTCGCGAAGAAGACGCTGATCTCATGGCGACGCTGGAAGGCTATTTGGCCGACATCATGCCTTCCGAAATAGGGGTGAGCTGGACAAACCGGGTGTTGGCATTGATCGCGACCCGACTTGGTCATCGGTCTGTTACTTTAGAAGAAATTGCATTTGATCTTGCGATAGCCCCCCGCAGCCTGCAGCGTCGGCTTGCCGAGGAAGGGACATCCCTGCGTCAACTGTTATGCGATCACCGCAAACAGGTGGCAGACCTGCACCTACGTGCTGGTGTGCCGCATCTCGGGAATCTTGCCGCTGCTTTGGGTTATGCTGATGGCACTACATTCTGGCGGGCGCATCGCGGATGGCAAGGCGTTCCACCCAGTGCCGTTCGCGCAAAACGCCGCTGAGGGTCTGCTGTAATCAGCCCTCAAAGCGTTCCAGCCGATAGGGATACGGATCTATTATCGGGCTGTCGCCCGTCAACAGATCGGCTGCGAGTTGCCCTGCTGCAGGAGCGGTGCCAAATCCGTGCCCAGAAAAGCCCGTAGCGAGCATGAGGCCGGGAACTTGGGACACCGGTCCGACGACGGGCAAAGAATCGGGGGTAACATCCATCATGCCTGCCCAAGTCTCGATTATCTTTGCCTGCTCGAATATTGGCCAGGCTGCGCTGATGTTTCGCATTGCTTCGGCGTTTATTCCTGCATCCACCGGCGGGTCCATCGTCCGCACACGCTCAAAGGGGGATGTCTGGCTCCCCGACCATCCCCGACGCAACAGCAGGTCGGAGAAGAATTCCCGACCAAGCGATATGCGGAGCAAATGGCGCTGATGCTTAAGGGCTGGCAAAAACCGGGTGCCGAGTAAAAGGTGGTCGAGAGTGAGGGGCGCTTTGACTGCGCCACGCTGAGAAATCGTAAAGCCGCCGTCCAGGCGCTTGCGGAAAGAGAAATCGGGACCGCCGGTCGCGATCTCTGTTGGGCCGTCCATCGGCGCCGTGCGCATCACAGATAATACGAGCGGCAATGTCGGCAGGTTCACCTTGTGCTTGCTCAAGAAACGGCGCGACCACATCCCTCCTGCCAGCAGGACTTGATCGCACCGGATCTCTCCAAACTCTGTGACGACGCCGCTTACTTTTCCGCCAGACAGCGAAAGTGTGCGAACCGCGCAGTTCTCGACGATAATTGCGCCATTGCGTATCGCGCCTGCCGCTATGGCACTGGCGGCAAGAGACGGTTCTGCTCGCCCGTCAGACGGAGTGTAAATGGCGCCCGCCCAATTGCCTCGACCGCCTGGCACAAGACTGTCAATTTCGCGATGGCTTAACAGTTGCGTATCGAGCGCGAGATGGTCGACCGATTTCTTCCATGCCGCATGGGCGGCCATTTCGTTCTCGGACGCCGCCAGAAACATTATCCCGGTCTGGCTATAGCCAAGGTCAGCGCCGAGGCGCTGGGAAAGGTTCGCCCAAAGCCGATCTGAAGCCGTCGCCATCGGAACATCGGCTGCCGCACGACTTGTCTTGCGCACCCACCCCAGATTTCGAGAGGATTGCTCGCCCGCAAGCTTTCCTTTTTCGAGCAGTACAACAGGGATGCCCCGCTCGCTTAGGCTGAGAGCGGCCATCAGCCCGACGATCCCACCGCCAATGATCACCACGGTCGTACTTTTGGGATGCTGCTGGCTTGTCTGGACGGGTGCGATGTTTGGAGCCACGACGGTGTTCCTAAATTGGCGGGAAAGGGCGATCCGATTGAGTTAATTAGAGAGCCTGGGTACGCCGCTCCGTTTCTGCCTGTCCGGCTCCGCGGAAGGCCGTCATCTCGATTTCCACTTTGTAGATGGTAGAGCCGAGCGGAGGGCAGGTCACCGTACTTGCCGGATCGATGCTGCGAAACTTCTCACCCACGACTGTCATAACGGCCATGGTGTCGGACGGCTCCTGTATAAATACACGTGAGACCACGACATCCGCCAGGGTCGCGCCAACGGCCGCAAGGGCGCGTTCGACATTAGCAAACACCTGGTGGGTTTGCTCAGTCACATCCTCAGCGATTTCCTGAGTTTCCGGATTGCGGCCCGCTGTATTCGATACGAAAATCCAGTCGCCGACCGCAACAAGCCGTGAATAGCTTCCCATTTCCTCGAACTTGTTGCCGGTTTTGATCTTGATGAGCTTAGTCATACGTTCTCCGCAAAGGCGTGATGGATCAAACCGGTCTTGAAGGGTGAGGCCGATTTGTCATGAGGTCAGCGCAGGACCGGGACGTCCCACAGGTTCAGGGGCACACCGATCCCCCGCTCGATCGCATTTCGGTAGATGACCGTACCCCATGCAACATCTTCGACAGGCATGCCGCCGACCGACATGATGATGATTTCATCATCGTTCTTTCGACCAGGCGCTTCGCCAGCCACAATCTTGCCGAGATCCTCAAGCTGCTCCTTGGTCATTTTACCTTCGGCGATCATATCTAGGAAGCGTACGCCAATTAGCGGGACGTGGACGTGCGCAGGCTTGGGCAGTTCCTCAAACCAGCATTCGTATAGACCGGTGTTGTCCACGACCTTTCTAATGTCGCCATGTTCCATAGCTTCGTCCATCTGGCAGCTCGCGGGCATGACCAGGAAGGCGCCGGGCTTCACCCACTCGCGCTTTACTATTGGATATTTGGATGGATCTCCGGTTTCGCCCGAGTTGCAATAGGTGACAATGTCTGCGCCGCGAACGACGGCCTCCACCGTATCCACTACTTCGACATTTACGATCTGAGGAAAGGTCTCGCCTAACCAAGACAGGAAACTCTCAAGGCTTGCTTTTCCGCGGGCCTTGATTTTGATTGTATCTATTTGGGGGCAGACGGCCATGAGTGCCATCAGCGTTGTCTTGCCCATGACGCCGGGTCCGACAAGCCCGACGACTTTTGAATCCTTGCGAGCAAGATGGCGTGCCCCGACCCCAGGTATGGCACCCGTACGGTATGCCGACAGCAGGTTCGCGGACATGAAGGCCAAAGGTGCCGAGGTGTCTGCGTCGTTGAGGATGAATGTAAGAATCGACCGCGGCAGCCCCTTTTCACGGTTCGCGATATTGGAACCATACCATTTCATTCCCGCGGTGCGGAAGCGGCCGCCAAGATAGGCGGGCATCGCCATGAACCGGCGATCGGCTGTGGGTTTCGGCATGTCTGGAAAGGGCGAACTTTCCGGGAAGGTCACCATCGCGCCATGGGAGTCGCTGTTCGCTCCGGCCATGCGATAGTCGCCGTGGTAAAGGAGGCCAAACATCTCTTCCATGGTATCAACGCAAGCAGGCATGTCCGTGACGCCAGCCTTGATCATGTCGGGCTCGGACAAATAAATGAAATCGATTTTGGTCGAAGCGCTCATGGATTTTCCTTCTGCTATTGCCGACGCGTCGCAGTGGACCGCGCCCCCTTCACACTGCGGCCCGAACAGGCAGAGCGTCGATTTTCAACATCAACTACCGTGACAGAACCGTTGCCAGTCGGTGCATTACCATTATCGGGGGTGACTCTTACAATTGCGTCTCGCGTCAAAGATTCGATAATTCGCGCCACCAGCCTGAGTGCCCCGATCAAGGATCTCCCCGAACCCACTGCTGATTACAGATATATGTAGTGGATTGCCTTCTTGGCACATGACAACCAACAGCGACCTGAATTTCGCATTTCGCCTATTCGGCAGGAAAGGAAATAGTCCCGGCGCTGCTCGCACAGTATCATGGCACGGGGAGCGGCAAATTAGGCACTCTGTGTCGCGACACGGCATGCCGGGATTGAAAGAATGCCGAAAAACGCATGACTTAGGGATTATCGTGATGACGAAAACCGGCTTCTATACCGATGAGTGGACCTTCTGGCACTCAGTGGGTCTGCAAGCCTTGTTTTTGCCCGTTGGGGGCTATGTGCAGCCACCAAGCGGTGTCGCTGGCGCAGATACGCCTGACGCCAAGCGGCGGCTGCTATCTCTCTTGAAAACTTCAGGGGTTCTGGATCGTCTCTCAGTTGATAAGGGGAACCCCGTCGATAACTCCGATCTCGTCCGCGTTCATACCCAACGCTATATTGATGAGTTCAAGAAGGTCAGTGCTGAGGGTGGGGGCGATATAGGTGATTTCGCGCCGTTCAGCGCTGGGGGATTTGATATTGCTTGCATTTCCGCAGGTCTTGCTAAGGCGGCCGTCGCAGATGTGATGAGTGGGAAGGTCTCCCGCGCCTATGCGCTTTGTCGCCCCGCCGGTCATCATTGCCTCGCGGACCGCTCCATGGGATTTTGCGTGCTGGCTAATATTCCGATCGCGGTTGAAGCGGCTCGGGCCGATTTTGATTTGGGGCGTGTCGCCATAGTTGATTGGGACGTTCATCATGGCAATGGCACCCAGTCGATTTACTATGATCGCGATGATACGCTGACCATTTCTATCCATCAGGAGAACTGCTTCCCACCGGGCTACAGCGGCATTGCTGATCGTGGTGAAGGTGCGGGCGAGGGCGCGAACATCAATATTTCGCTTCCCCCTGGCGCGGGTGATGCCGCTTATATCGCTTCAATCGATCGCATCGTGCTACCCGCCCTGGAGCGCTTTCAACCTGATCTGATCGTCATTGCAAGCGGGCTAGATGCGGGTGCTGCAGATCCTATGGCGAGGATGTTGGTTCACAGCGAAACATTCCGCGTAATGACACAGCGAATGGTGGACGCCGCGGATCAGCTATGCGGCGGGCGGCTCGTTGTTGTGCATGAAGGCGGTTATTCAGAAGCAAGCGTGCCATTTCTTGGTTTGGCCATTGTTGAAGCTCTCAGCGGAGAAACGAGTGACGTCGTCGACCCTACCTTGGCAATCTTCCAGGCGCAGCAGCCTGGGCCGCAAACGAGCGCTTTTCAGATCGAATGGGTTGAAGGTCTGGCGCGAACGTTCGCTGCATAGGACGTTAGCCTTCTTGGACCGGCAAAGACATGGCCGGCCATCAGTTTTAGGGAATTCTCGTCGACGTACTTCCGCTTGGGGGAGCGGCTCTGGCGGTCGGGCGGCATGTCGGCCTCAGGCAAATGGCGCTTGCGTCTAAAGCAGCGGCATTGCGAACAAAGCTGCCTGGAAATGGCGCCCGGGAGAATGTCAGCCGAAGGCCAAGTCTGATGGTCGATGGATCGACGGCGGCCATTTAGCGCAGGCTACGGCCGCTATTGCAGGGGAGCTTTGTATATCGCGCTTAGTGCTCAGTGACCCAATAGTGTCGTTAAAGCAGCCGTGTACATATGCTCGCGTCGAAAATAATAGTTGACTATTCAAGTTATGGGGATGAATGTGAGCGGGGAAGAGCGGCATTAGAGCCGAGGCATGCAAATGCGCTTTCGGGAGACTAAAATGATAATTACATCTCAGGCAGAGATGTCGGCAGAGGCAGTAAAAGCCCAGTCGTTCGAACGGCTCTTGGATGCCGTTCGCAAGAGCCGCACTCAATTTTCGCGTGACCAACAAATTAGCGCTGAAGTCGTCCAGTTGATGCGCGAGGCAGGTTTTTACCGCGCCTTGGTGACCAAGCGATTGGGCGGTGACGAATTGTCGCCCATGGCCTTCTTGCGCATGGTGGAACGGTTGTCTGAAGTCGATGGCTCGGCTGGCTGGGTCGCCAGCTTCGGCTTTTCCGCCGTCTATCTATCGGCGCTTCCAGTCGCGACACTCCAGCAAATCTATGCTGACGGACCTGATGTCGTCTTTGCAGGCGGCATCTTTCCGCCGCAAAAGGCGGCCGTCGTTGAAGGTGGTTTAGAGGTTTCCGGTCGCTGGTCGTGGGGCAGCGGTTCCACCGGTGCCGACATTATAGGCGTCGGCATTAAGGTTGAAGGCGATGCCAGTGGCGGCCTGCCTCTGATTGCGGTCATGCCGGCTTCGAAAGTGCAGATCGAACCAAATTGGGATGTGATCGGGATGAAAGGAACCGGTAGCCACGACATGGTGGTCGATCGCGTGGTCGTGTCCAGGGATTGGACCTTCATTCGCGGTGGTAAATCCAGCCTCGACGAACCCCTTTGTCAATATCCGACGATGGCTCTTGCGGCGCAAGTGCTGGCCGTGGTGGCGCTCGGCACCGCTCGCGGTGCGATCGACGTGCTAAGCGATATGGCGGGCGCACGGGGATCCATAACGGGTGCTGCGAACTTTGCTGAGCGCCCCTATTTTCAGACCGATATTGCCAAGGCAGAGGCGCTTCTTCGTTCAGCCCGTGCTTTCTTTTACGAAATCACAGAAGAAGCTTATACCACTTTACTGGCGGGGGACGAACTCTCTGCGCGGCAACGTGCGTTGCTGCGCCTGGCGTCGACTAACGCCGCGCGAACCGGAGCTGATGTCGCACTTGCGGTATACCGCCTGAGCGGCACCACCGGTATTGTCCATGACCATATGATTGCACGCCACATGCAGGATGCGATGGTCGTGCCGCAGCATGCTTTCCTGGCGGACGGTACCTGGCAGAACGCTGGGCGCGTCCTGCTCGGTATGGAATCGCCTCCAGGTTTCCCCTGATTACATAAGAGGATTTTCAAGCTATGTCGCAAAAGCCAAAGCTACGCGTATTGTTCTGCGGTGCGGTCCTTCAGAATTTCTTTGATTTGCCGAGTGGCGAGATCGGAAAAGTATGGGCCGCCACAGGAGAGATGCTCAAAGGTATTCGCGATCTGCCTGGTGTCGAGATTCTCGGCACCATTGATGACGATCAGACGATGGTCGGTACCTCGCCTAATGGCTGGCCCTGGACTTTCTACATTCTCGCCGACGTACCTGATCGTGATACCGTCGTTGCCGCCTGCAATCTGTTCCGCACGATAGAGATCGGCGAACACCGCTTGTGGCGCTACATTCGCGTGGAGGCCCGCATTGGGCGTGAGCTGGTGATTCCCGAATGAGTGCCGACGTCGCACTGGTAACGGGCGGCGCGAGCGGGGTGGGGCTTGCCATCGCGCATGCGCTTCACGCGGGCGGCTTTCGCGTGGCGATCGGCGATATCGACGAGGCTGGTGCGAGAAGAGCGGCCGAGGCAATTGACCCAAGTGGCGATTCGGCCATTGGTTTGCCTCTCGATGTAAGGCAGGAATCGGCCTTCGCCGCTGCGCGCGACGCCTTGCTTGCGCGTTGGGGTTCGGTCGAAGCCCTCGTCAATAATGCAGCAGCCACGGCGGCAAAACCGGTGTTGGACATTACCCCCGAAGAGTTCGACGCAGTAATCGCAGTCAATCTTCGGGGAACGTTCATTGGCAGCCAAGTCTTTGGCCGCCTCTTCAAAGCGCGGGGCTATGGCCGCATAGTCAATCTCGCTTCGCTGGCCGGGCAAAATGGCGGAACGGCAACGGGCGCACACTATGCCGCTTCGAAAGGCGGTATCATTACGCTAACCAAAGTGTTCGCTCGCGATCTGGCGCCATTTGGCGTTACGGCCAACGCCATCGCGCCGGGGCCGCTCGACACACCAATGGTTCATGAGACCATCTCGCCTGACAGAATGGAGCAGTTCAAGGCGAACGTACCTGTTGGCACCCTCGGCGACCCTGCTTTCGTAGGATCGATGGTGACGCGGCTCTGTGCAAGAGATGCAGGCTTCATCACAGGTGCGACCATCGACATCAATGGCGGTCTCTACATGCGTTGACAATTGCCCCATCGAAGAAACTGCTTCGAGGGATCACGTTAAAAATAAGGGGGAAATGGATATGGTTCAGGTTAAGGGAATTATCCGCAGCGTGCTTTTCGGGGCGACAATGCTTGCCGGAATGCCGACGATTGCAGCCGCGCAGGACGCCGTTTCGCAGGGGGGCGCCGCAACAAATACCTCGTCAGATGGCTTGGGCGATCTAGTCGTGACCGCGCAGAAACGCGAGCAGAACATCCAAAAAGTCAGCCTTGCTATCAGTGCGCTGGGCCGTGATGGCTTGGCCGACCTCGGTCGTCAGGACATATCTGCGATTGCTGCAAAGCTGCCGAGCCTGCAGATCCTCGCCTACAGCCCAACGCTCACAGTGTTCAACATCCGTGGCGTCTCGCAAAATGATTTTGCCGATACTCAGGAGGCACCGATCGCCTTCTATAACGACGAAGTCTATGTCAGTGCGCTTGGCGCTATTGCCGGGCAGACATTCGATCTTGAGCGTGTTGAAATGTTGCGCGGTCCACAAGGTACATTGTTCGGTCGCAACGCTACGGGTGGACTTGTTCAGATCGTCTCGGCAAAGCCAACCCGGGCGCTTTCAGGTTTTCTGACGGTCACCGGCGGGAGCTATGGGCAGATCGCAACGGAGGGCGCGATCAGTGGTCCTATCAGTGATGGCTTGCGCGCTCGCTTATCTTTCACGACGGAGCATCGCGACGGCTATATCAAGAATAGCACAGGCAGGGACATCGGAAATTCCCGCTTCTACGCCGGTCGTTTCCAGCTTGCCGGTGATGTCGGAGAGACAGGGTCGTTCAACCTGAAGATTCAGGGCATGCGTAACGACAAGGAACGAAATGGCGGTCTGTACAGCCACCGTAGCGCCGTCGCGAATGCCGACGGTCTTGGCGAATATGTCGGCCCGAACGATAATCCGTTTGGTACGTGCAACGGTTGCGACATGTTCGGATACGCTCAGGCAGGATCGGACCCCTATCGGGTCGCGTTCGACGGCCCCAACAGCTTCAGTCGTACGTTTTGGAGCGGGACGCTTCGCTATGAGCAGGATTTGGGAGGCGTCACGCTCACGTCGATCAGCGACTATCAATATTTGAAAAAGCTTTACGGAGAAGATGGCGACATGTCGCCGCAGTCCATTTTCCGTTACTTTACCGCACAGAACCTTGATCAATATTCGCAGGAGCTTCGGCTCTCCGGGAATAGCGACAGATTGAACTGGGTGGTCGGTGGCTATGCGATCAAAATCATCAGTGACAACGACTACAATACTGACCTTTCCGCGATCGGGTTGGACGAGGTCTATGGTGGCCGACTCAAGACGACTTCACTTGCGGCATTCGGTCAGCTTGAATATTCGGTCAGTGACCAGTTCACCCTCGTCGGCGGGCTGCGCTATTCAGCCGACCGCAAGACACTCGATTTTACCCACATGGAAAATGGCGTCGTCGATTTCACCTTCAATCGCGCAAGCGTTGGCAAGATGGCACGGCAGAGCTTCAATGACTATTCGGGCAAAGTCGGTATCAACTTTACCCCGAATGACGACACGCTGATCTACGCAAGCGTTAATCGCGGTATCAAGGGCGGTGGCTTTGGTACCCCGGCCTTCAACCCGGTCGATCTTAGCACTATTCCTTTCAAGGAAGAGGTGCTGACCGATTATGAAGGCGGTGTGAAGCTGACCTTGGGGCGCACAACGCACCTTAATCTTGCAGCGTTCTATTATGACTATCAGGATTACCAGGCTTTTGAATTGATTGGGATTGCCTTGGCCGTTCGGAACAAGGATGCCACGATCAAGGGGCTGGAGCTTGAGTTCAACACGCGTCCAGTTGACGGTCTGTACCTGTCCGCCTTCGCTACTTATCTCGACAGCAAGGTGAAGGGCGTGTCGCTACCGTCGGGCCGCGTCGCCGACACTCGCATGCCGCAGGCACCCAAGCTTAGCGTCGGCGGACTGATCCGTTACGAGGCATCCGTAGGCGATGGCACCTTAGCGCTTCAGACGGACTGGAAATATGATAGCGCGCAATATTTCTCGACCTTCAACGCGCCCGTCGATCGCCAACCAGGCCGCGTCGTCGGCAATGCGCGGGTGAGCTATGCCTTTGACGATCGCAAGTGGGAACTGGCAGGCTTTGTGTCGAACCTGACCAACAAAGAGTATAGGCTGTATAATCTCGACCTGTCGGGTCCGTTCGGTTTCACGCAGCAGACCTACGCTCGACCACGCTGGTTCGGCGCAAGCATCACGCGGCGTCTTTAAAAGGCGGACTAGGAAAAAAAGGGGCGGCTATTGGCCGCCCCCTTTTCGTTTGCAAGATCCGGCTCTCAGCCGTCGTTCTCCACGAGCTTGTCAAAATAGGTCATGCCAACGTTCGCAATGAGCGATCCGCCATCTACGGCCAGCACCGCACCATTGACGAAAGACGAGGCGGGGGAGAGTAGCCAGGCAATGGCCTCGGCAGCCTCGGCGGAACTGCCGGCACGTCGCGCCGGTACATGCTCGCTGACCTTTGCATAGGCGCCTTCAAGATCGTCGGCGATATGCATCGTCTCCATCTCCTCATCACCCATTTCTGTGCGGATCCAGCCCGGTGCTACAATGTTTGCTCTAAGGCCGTCGCGGGCATGCTCATATGCCAGTGCCTGCGTCATTAGCTGAAGCCCAGCCTTAGAGGCCGAATAGGCCGCAAGACCAGGCCCGGTCTGGACGCTACCAACCGAAGTAATCGCAACGACTGCACCCTTGCTTGCGAGAAGATGAGGCAACGCCGCTTGCGTCATGACGAAGGGGCCGGTGAGGTTAATCCCTATTTGCTGGTTCCAGGAGTCCAGGCTCATTTCGCTGAAGGTCGCATTGATGAGGATGCCCGCGTTAAGCACAAGGCCATCCAGTCGACCGAACCGCTCAATGACTTGTTTGACCAATAGTATCGACGCTGTGGGATCGCCAACATCGGTCGTAAAGACGGCTGCGCCCGTTTCGGCTGCCACGATATCCAGCGGCTCTCGGCGACGTCCGCAAATCACGACCTGCCAATCGCGAGACAGCCTGCGCGCCGCTGCTGCTCCGATACCGCTACCGCCACCGGTCACTATGACTACTGGCTTTTCAGATACAACGGCCTCGCTCATTTGCGTCTCCTCGCAGTGGAATTGGGTTTGCTAAAAAATATCCATCGACGGCAAAATATTGCAATTTAGTTGAATATGCCAGTTTTAATTGGACTGGAGTACAAATTGTTATATGGTTGTGCGTGACGATAGCTCGGGAGGCCGGTGTGCATTGGAGCGATAATATTCCGCTTACGGACGGCACGTCTTCGACGCTGCTGCAAAGGCGTATTGGCGGCTACCCTGAGCGGGGCCGCTATACCTTTTTGGAGCGCTGCTGGTCACACGCTAGGGCGGTTTCGCCATTGCGTCGCAATACAGTGGCCTTGCTGGCTTTGCATTACCTGCCCGCCGCCATCGCGTTTCGGCGTCAGTGAAAGGATCGTAAATGTCTTCCGATGAAGCGCTGCTCGAGCGCCGCTACCATGTGCTAGGCCGCAATGCCCCGTTGTTCTACGAACGACCTGTCCATCTTGTGAGCGGAAAAGGCGTGTGGGTTACCGATGCCGATGGTCGCGAATATCTCGATGTCTATAACAATGTTCCCCATGTGGGACATTGCCACCCACACGTGGTCGAGGCCATCGCGAAACAGGCAGCGACGCTTAATGTCCATAGCCGATATTTGCATGAAACGGTGGTCGCTTACGCCGAGCGCCTGACGGCGACCTTTGATTCCAGCCTGTCGAGTGCCGTCTTCACGTGTTCCGGCACCGAAGCAAACGAACTCGCGTTGCGCATGGCGCGCTACCGCACCGGCGGGGAGGGCATCATCGTCAGCGATTTCAGCTATCATGGCAATTCACAGACTTTGGCAGCTGTGACGACTTGCTTTCCCGTGCCTGAAGCCTTTCCCCGGTTTGCGCGCAAGGTTGCCATTCCAGATCCTTATCGCGACCGGCACGACCGCAGCGACGAGGAACTGTCCAATCATTTTGCCGCTCAGGTGGATGCAGCGGTTAAATCGCTCCAGGCCGACGGTATCAAAATTGCCGCGCTGCTGATCGATACGGTATTTGCCAATGAAGGCCTGCACGATCCGGTTCCTGGTTATGTCGCCAAGGCTGTTGAGATTGTCCGGGCGGCAGGGGGGCTGTTCATATCCGATGAAGTGCAGGCGGGATTTGGCCGGACGGGGGACGCGATGTGGGGCCATCAACTGAGTGGCGTGGTGCCCGACATTGCTACGTTGGGAAAGCCGATGGGCAATGGCCATCCGATTGCTGGTCTGGTCGGTCCGACCGACCTCATTGATAGCTTCGGACTCGCTGCGACCTATTTCAACACGTTCGGCGGTAATCCCGTCTCGGCTGCGGCCGCGTCCGCCATGTTGGACGTGCTGGAGCGCGAGCATCTGCTGGAAAATGCCCGTAACGTCGGGGCATATGTCAAGACAGGGCTTAGAGCGCTCGCCGACAAACATTCGATCGTGGGAAATGTGCGTGGCCGCGGACTATTTTTCGGGCTTGATCTGGTTAAGGGGGATGCTGATCGGTCTCCGGCGACAGCGGAGACGAAGCGGGTCATGAACTTGATGCGGGAGAATGGTGTGCTGATCAGTCGTATTGGCCGCCATGACAATATCCTGAAGATGCGCCCACCTATGGTGTTCGCCAAGGAGCATGCCGACCGGCTACTCGCCACGCTCGACGACGCTCTCGCTTCGATTTGACGGGGACGATAATGACCGACTTCTATTCCCTTGGCGAGGACGACCAAGCTGTTCGTCTGGCAGAACTTGCCCGCATCGCGCTAGCCCGATGGCCGGGCGAATATGATAACCTTAGCCTAATCAAATATCGCGAGAATGCAGTGTTTTCGGCCCATCGCAACGATGGCGAGCGGGTCGCGGTACGTGTTCACAGGCACGCTTATCATAGTGACAGGGCGCTACGGTCCGAACTTCTATGGATGCAGTCGCTTGCCGAGGGTGGGATCGCGGTGCCGCCCATCCTACCCAGCCGGGACGGGCATGTCTTTGAAACGGTGTCTGCCCCCGGCGTACCTGAACCGCGGCAGATCGATGTGCTTGGCTGGTTGCCGGGCACGCCCGCTGGCACGTCTGAGGAAGGGCTAAACCTCGACGAAGCTGGCGCTGAGCGGCTGTTCTTCGATGCGGGTGTCCTCGCGGCAATGATGCACGATCATGTCGGGATGGTGGAATTCGGTGAGGATTTCGAGCGCCATGCCTGGGATGCCGAAGGATTGATCGGCCCCGATCCCTTCTGGGGTCGTTTCATGGAGTTGGAGCTACTGAGCAGTGAGGAGCGCGCCCTGCTCTCCGCTGCGCGTGCGCAAGCCGCGCTGGACCTCGCGGCTTTCGGTCAGGGTTCGCATAATTATGGATTGATTCATGCCGATTTCGTCCCCGAAAATCTCTTGATTGAGGATGGCAAGCTGAAATTGATCGACTTTGACGATGGCGGTTTTGGCTGGCATATGTTCGATCTTGCTACGGCCCTCTATTTTAACCTGGACCATCCGGCCTACACCATCATGGAGCGTGCACTGTTCGAGGGCTATCGCACTGTGCGAAAACTGCCTGAGGATCATGAGGCAACGCTGCCATTATTTATGTTCCTTCGCAGCACAACCTACTTGGGTTGGGTGCAGACGCGCCCCGAAACACAAACAGCGCGCGAGCTTGGGCCGTTTCTCGTTGAGCGCTGTTGCTTGGTTGCGGAGCGTTATCTTAGTCAAAAAGCAACTGCTGGCCGAACTGGATAATGAGCGCTCTCGTGATGGAAGGGGCTACTCGTGCTACGCAAGCGCGCGGTCGCGTGCGGAGGGAATCCTTGCTCGCTGCCGCCCGTGAGCTGCTGGCCGTGCATGACAGTAGCCAGATCACGCTGGCAGACATTGCTGCGCATGCTGCTGTACCAAAAAGCTCCGCGTATCATTTCTATAAGGACGCCCTGGGCCTTTATGTAGAGTTGGTTGCGTTGCTCGACGCCGAATTACAGGAGTTGATTAAGCACCCGCTGCCACGTCTAGACAACTGGGAGATGGCAATGGCTGTGATTATCGATCGTGCAGCGGCGTTCTTTGATAATAATCCTGCAGCCCAACAACTGATGCTATCGTCGCAGACGCCACCGCTTATTAAACGATCTAGTCGCCAAGCCGACATGGATACCAGCAGATTGATCGAAGCGCTGATCGATACGCAGTTCATCCTCCCCGTAATTCCTGATCGCAGCCGCATATTTTTTCACGCGGTGGAGGCGGCAGACCTGATGTTCGGTCTCTCACTTTTGGAATGCGGTCGCTTGGAGGACAATATGGTTGAGGAAGCAAAGCGGATGAGTTGCGCTTATTTGGCGCTATACCTCCCCAAGTATATGCCGCACCGGACATAGCCGATGTCAGTTAGGCGACTGTCCTTGGGTTTCTAGCTGCTCCAATTCTGTGTCCGCAACTGTGCAGGTGGTGTCCCAAAGCGGCGCTTGAACAGTCGGGCAAAATGACTGCTGTCGTTGAAACCGGCAGCATAGGCGATCTGGCAGACTGATCGATGCGGGGATGTCGGGTCCATGAGCCACCGCTGGGCCAGTTCGAGACGCAGGTTGGCTAGCCAGCGGTGCGGCGTTGTGCGGCTTTCGGCGAACAGGCGATACAGACTGCGGCGTGACAAACCGAATTTATGGCCTAGCATTTCGACATCGAAGTCAGGGTCGCTTACCTGCGGCATGGCCCATTCGCGCATGCGCGCTATCTGTTCGCTTGCGCGTGTACGACGACCTTCCTCGGGACCGTACCTATTGAGGGCGTTCTCTAAAAGCGACATCGTTACGGACATTGCAACGGCATCGTCGCCATAATCCTCGTCCCCATCTGAGTGTAGCGTCTGCAGGATGGCAGAGAGCATACGGGTCGAGCCGCGTTTCCCGGCGACATGATGGCCATAGAGCGTGTCTGCGTTCGGCCGCATACTCGAAAGCATCTCACGGGGCAGCGCAAGAACCATCGACTGTGTACCCGTATCACCCACCTCAATAGTACAGGCCTCCCGCGAGTCCATAAGGACTAGGTCTCCAGCGCAGAGTGACACACAGCGGCCATAATGGTGGACAGAGACGTCACCCGACATAGACATAAGAATGAATGCTTGGTGCGTCCATGCGCCTGACAAGGCAGGGCGGATGCTCCGTACCCCTTGGGCACGAACACGAAAGCCTCGAAAAGGCCCCGCAGCAATAGGACTCATCCCGCCCCGCGCGCGAGGCGATGTGCCTATCGGCTCGATGTCGAAGACGCCATAGGCTTCACGCAACGACTGCTCGAACCGGTTTAAAGCTCCTGATCCCGACATGCCGGTCTATTCCCGTGCAACGTGGGCGGCCGCGATTCGCATCCACCCCTCCATGTCGATGTTCCCCTCGATTGCATTCCTTTTCAAGTATATTTGAATGATGTGCGCTGACTGTCTTAGAGAGTGGCGCGCTTTGGCATCCCAAGACGCTTTTTTGGCACGCGCGAGCGGGAACCTCATGACAAAGTCGTTTAGCTTAGCGCTTGCAGGGCGTGCAGCCGCCATAGTTTCATCGGGTCCAATCCCCGTGAACGAAAAAAAGGAGGGCCAACCTGCGTCCGATATCCAAAGGGGATTCATCGCCATGAAGAAATTTTCTGCCGTCCTATTATGCAGCGTAGCATTCGGAGTTGGAGCGCCGGCCTTCGCGCAGCAAGCTAGTGAAGCTGATGCCAATACCACTACCGAAATCGTGGTCACTGCGCAGAAGCGCGCCCAGTCAGTCCGTGATGTCGGCATTGCTATTACCGTTTTCGGCGCGGACGACCTTCGCCGCTCCCAGGCAACCGATGTGGGAGCGCTTGCGAGCCAGTTGACGGGCGTCGTCGCCACCACCAGCGTCAATTTGCCCGCTTTCACTGTACGCGGCATCGGCCTTAACGAATTTGCGTCGAACTTTGACTCGCCGGTCGCGATCCACGTGGATGAGGTCTACAAAAGCAAACCGTTCATGGCGACCGTGCCCTTCTTCGACATCCAACGGGTCGAGGCATTGAAAGGACCACAAGGTACGCTGTTCGGTCGCAACACGACCGGCGGCTCTGTCAACTACTACACGCAAGAGCCCGAGTTCGAAACGAGCGGCGGGATGAACTTCAATGCCGACAATCATGGCCGTGCTCGTGTCGACGGGTTCGTCAACGCTGCACTAAGCGATGAAGTCGCGGTTCGGGCATCTTATCTGGTCGCGCAAGGCAGTGGCGGTCCTTACCGTAATCTCCTGACGGGAGCAGATTATGGCGCGCCTAATCAGATGGTTGGCCGCTTGCAGCTCAAGTGGCAGGGCGCAAACACGTCTGTGCGGCTGATGGGCTATGCGTTTCGCGATAAAAGTGAACTTACCCCATACAAAAGTCCTGGCATCTTCAATCCGGACGGCTCGCTTTGCCCCCAAGTATTCACCGGAGAAGTCCGCAAGAACCGCGGCGCATGCTTGAAATATGGACCATTCGTGCCGGGACCGAACCCGCTTGGCCTGCGCGAAACGCAAAGCATTCGCGAGCTTTCCGCCGATAACCCGCAGGGCGCCAACAATAACGCCTATGGTGGCTATGCCCGCGTCGAGCATCAGGCGGGCCCTGTCACGCTCACGTCTATCACGGCATTCGATTATTTCCAGCGGGACCAGACTGACGATCCTGACAATTCGCCTTACGCCACCGCTAACCAGAATTATTACGCCCGTATCAACCAGTTCTCGCAGGAGTTGCGCCTTTTTGCCAAACTCGGTCGCCTGAACCTTTTGGTAGGTGGCTTTTACGAGCATGACTCCATCACGGACGTGACCAGCGCCGATCTTTCCCAGAACGCATTGCTTGGCCTGCCGCCGTTTGCGCCTCGCCTGGCCGCCACGTTCAAGCAAAAGGTCCGGTCTTTGGCGGCGTTCAGCAACGCGGAATATGCGCTAACCGACACGCTCAGCCTTATTGCCGGATTGCGCTACACCAGCGATAGGACTTCCATCGACGCGCAGACCTATCTGGGTGCAAACGATCCTACAGGACGCACGCACGTCGTCACGCCGGTGATCCCGGCGGATGCACTGGTCGATCGTCGAACCGACAACACCACGTCGTTTCGTGCGGGCATCAACTGGAAGCCCACACCGGACCAACTGGTTTACGCATCGATCTCGCGTGGGTTTCGCAGCGGGGGCTATAGCATTCCTTTCGGCGGTGTAATTACCAGCTTCGATCCGGAAAGGCTGACAGCGTATGAGATCGGCTCCAAATCCCGGCTGCTGAATCGGATGCTCGACCTCAACGTTTCGGCGTTCTTTTATGACTATAAGGATCTGCAGACCAACGTCGACGATCCCTCATCGCCGCTTGTTCCGATCACCCGCAATATCGGTGGATCGCGCACCTATGGCGTTGAGGCTGATGTGACGCTTCGGCCTACGCCTACCTTCCTGATCAGGCTTGGCGGCAGCTATCTGGACTCCCGCTTTCGGAACACCGACGCTGTGATCACCACCTATGCCGGACCGATTTCGCTCGACGGCAAGCGTCCTGTCAACAATCCCAAGTGGTCAGGCCAGGGCATGGTGCAAAAGAGCTTTGAGATTGGCGCCGGTCGCGAACTGATCGCTAACACCGACTTCCGTTACGTGGGGAATCGCTTCCTCGAAGCGACAGGCCAAGTTTTTGATCGCGCACCGTCCTATTGGGTTCAGAACGCGCGGTTAACGCTTGCTAGCAAGGAGGGCGGCTGGGAAGTCTCCGCTTGGGGCAAGAATATCTGGAACAAGGAATATCTTACATATCTGAACAATGTGAGCTTTTTCCGCTTGGAGATTTACGGCGAGCCGTCGTCTTATGGTATCTCGGCTGCCTTCAAGTTCTGACTTTGGGCGAGCCTCCGGCGGAGGCTCGCTTTTTTGATCTTCCAAAATAATCTGTCTGACGCCGCAGTTGAGTGATCGCCGTAAAGAGCTATGAGCCTTTCCAGAATTAGGCAAAGGCTGCAGGAGAAGTTTGTGGAAGGCGGTGATTTCAATGCGCGGGAGTGGCCGTTCTTCTGGATCACCCAGACTGCTGGACAATATGTCCGCAAGGTTGAGCCTGCTTTGCGGGATATCGGTCTGGATATCCCGCGGTGGCGTGTGCTTATGTGTGTGGTGCCAGGCCAAGCCATCGGCGTGACCGAGATTGCCGAACTCGCAATCGCCAAGTTGCCAACGATGCTTAAGATTATCCAGCGTATGGAGGCTGATGGCCTTGTTGCCTGTGCGCCTCGCGCCAGTGATGGCCGTGTAACTGACGTGTCCCTAACGGAACGCGGTCTTGAGGCACGCTCCCGCGCCTGGGCTGTTGCTAAGGCGATCTACGAACGAGCTTTTGAGGAGGTTTCCGGCAGCGAAGAAGCGCGCCTGAACAAGCTGCTGGAGCGAATATACAGCAGCTTGCGCAGCTGACGCCGATCGCACCATGTGCGAACAATCCTTGGCTGGTGCATGCCTTGGAAAAACGTCAGAGCATTGCCAGCCGAGGCTTCTTTCAGAACATCTCAACGTAATTATTTACCCCGTCATCAGGGGTGCGGCCATCATACCCTGCTCCAGTTCGACACAGAGACGTTCCAATAATCGGGTTAGCTCGGATTGATCGGCAAGCCGCCAGCTTACGATGATGGGCGAGATCGCATCGCGTTCTGCTATTGGTCGATAGACGACGTCGTCGCGGCGCAGGCGCTGCACTGCGGCTGGGACGATGGCGATCCCGGCGCCCGCTGCGACAAGCCCGAGCGCGGTCTGTAGTTCGCGAACTTCGCGGGTTGAGCCAGGCTGAACCCCATGGTCCTCAAGCACTGCAAGCAGTTGGTCGGCGTAGCTCGGTCGAGGCTCGTTAGGATAAAGGATTAGCATCTCGCCAGACACATGCGTGAGGCTAATCGGCTGACCGCCTTCGAGGCCTCGCGGGTGATTGGCGGGCAGGGCCATCAATAGCCGCTCGCGTGCAATCAGGCGTCGCTGAATTGCGGGGTCCTCGAACCGCAGCCGCCCGAATCCCGCATCGATGCGACCGGCTTTGAGAGCAGCGATCTGCACCAGGGTGTTCATTTCCACTAGATCAACCTCGACCTGCGGCGCAGCCTCGCGAAAGCGACGAATGAGATCGGGCACCGGGCCATAGATTGTTGACCCGACGAATCCGATCACGAAGCGCTTTCCGCCACCTAGCCGGTGCTGCTCGACAGCCACTTTGAGCAGCCGTGTTGCGTTCATTACCCGCTGAGCATGCTCTAGCAATAATCGTCCTGCGTCGCTCAACACGATCGGACGGCTTTGCCGGTCGAACAACTCGACGCCCAATTCTCTCTCCAACTCGCGGATTTGCCGGCTAAGCGGCGGCTGGGCGATGCCGAGTATCTCCGCAGCCCGTGTAAAATTACCTTCCTGCGCGACAGCAAGAAAGTACCGCAAGTGTCGTAGCTCCATGACTATACCTATAGAGTATGGTGTAGGACCCATCAAGTCTTGGCTTTGGCGCATATCGCGCGGTACTGTCGAGATAACACAAGTATGGAGAGCTCGATGATAGCCATCGAACGGGTGGAAACGATTCTCGTCGATGTGCCGACGATCCGCCCTCACGTCCTTGCAATGACGACGATGTATCGGCAGACCTTATGCTTGGTACGGGTGCATTGCGCCGATGGCGTGGTCGGCATGGGGGAGGCGACCACCATTGGCGGACTTGCCTATGGCGAGGAAAGCCCGGAGGGCATCAAGCTTGCCATCGACACCTATTTCGCACCAATCCTGTGTGCAAGCGATGCAGCTCGTCCGGGAAGCGTAATGGCGGCCTTGGCAAAGGCGATTGTTGGCAATCATTTTGCGAAATGTGCAATCGAGACGGCGCTTTTCGACGCACAGGGAAAGCGTACGGGTCTTGCTATCAGTGAATTGCTGGGCGGCCGTGTGCGTGACAGTTTGCCAGTGCTCTGGACGTTGGCCAGCGGGGACACCGCTCTCGACATAGCTGAAGCTGAGGCGATGATCGACAGCCGCCGGCACAATGCTTTTAAACTCAAGATCGGCAAGAAAGCGCTTGCTGACGACGTGGCCCATGTTGGCGCCATAAAGCGGGCGCTTGGCGATCGTGCCTCCATCCGCGTCGATGTGAACATGGCCTGGGATGAGACCACGGCGCTACGGGGCATGAAGATGTTGGCCGCTGTCGGTTGCGATCTCGTAGAGCAGCCCATTTCCCGCAATAATCGAGCCGGGATGGCGCGGCTGCGGGCTGCGGGGATCATACCGATCATGGCGGACGAAGCGTTGCACGGTCCGGTGGATGCCTACGATTTCTCTATCCGGGGTGCGGCAGATGTGTTCGCAGTGAAAATCGAGCAGTCCGGTGGCCTCGTCGCTGCCAAGGCAGTACAAACGATCGCAGATGCAGCCGGTGTTGCCCTTTACGGCGGCACAATGTTGGAAGCAGGCGTCGGAACGATTGCGTCGGCCCATGTCTTTGCCACTTTCGATACGCTGGCATTCGGCACCGAGCTATTCGGGCCGCTGCTGCTTACTGAAGAAATCCTCGAGACGCCTCTCGTTTACGGAGATTTTGAACTCAAGGTGCCCGACGGCCCGGGCCTTGGCATTGCGCTAGATGAGCAGCGGATTGCTTTCCTCAGGCGAGATGCCGAGCCTCGGCCAACCATTAGCATCGCCAGCGCACAGAAAGGCTGAACATATGCTCTTCAAGGTAGAAATGGACGTGAACGTCCCACACGACTACGATGCTGACCGTTTTGCGCAGCTCAAGCAGGCAGAGAAAGATCGCTTCCAGGAACTCCAGCGCGCCGGCATTTGGCGCCATATCTGGCGCGTTGTGGGCCTCTATAGCAATGTCAGCATTTTCGACGTCGAAAGCAGTTCCGCGCTGCATGATATTCTGACCGGTTTGCCGCTCTATCCCTTCATGGATATCAAAGTGACAGCGCTTTGCCGGCATCCCTCGTCCGTCCATGACGACGACCGCTGAACCGACCACATACATTTAGGAGACGGATGATGCATGTAGATTTTATTCAAACCCAGCCTGTACAAGACCTTCTCGATCGCGCGAGCGGCACGTTGGTAGCGGGCGGCAGTCCCCGGCTGAAGGCGATCCTGCGCGACTGGCTTGCGTCCACCATGGAATTGATCGTCAAGCATGACATCGATGAAAGCGAGTTTTGGCAGGCAATCGCCTTTCTGCAGAATGGTGCTGGCGAACTGGGCCTTATCGTGCCTGGTGTCGGGCTTGAGCATTTTCTGGATCTGTACATGGATGCCAAGGATCGGGAGGCCGGTCGCGACGGCGGTACGCCGCGCACAATTGAAGGGCCACTTTACGTCGAAAATGCGCCTCTAGTCGAAAACGATGCCAACCTTACAAGCGATCCGGATGATACAGGAACCCTCTACATGACGGGCCGTGTCATGGGTCCGGACGGTGAGGCCGTTACGAACGCAGTCTTGCATGTCTGGCATGCCAATTCGAAAGGCTTTTACTCGCATTTCGATCCCACCGGGGAGCAGACGCCGTTCAACAACCGTCGCCGCATCAAGCTCGGCTCAGACGGCCATTACTCGTTCAACTCGAAGATGCCGAACGGCTACAGCGTGCCTCCCGCCGGCGCGACCGATCAGCTTATGTCGGCGCTTGGCCGCCATGGTAACCGACCGGCGCACGTTCACTTCTTCGTTGAGGCACCCGGCTATCGGACGCTGACCACGCAGATCAACTTTGGGGACGATCCGTTCGCCGCCGACGACTTCGCCTTCGGTACGCGGGAAGGTTTGCTACCTGTTCCGAACCGTCAAGGGGATAGCGCCCATATAGCCTTCGACTTCACGCTCCAGCGGTCGGAGGTGGCCGATGAGGAAGGTTTCTCGCAACGCGTGCGAACGAGCGCCTGAGGAACCTTATCCGATGAGCAAAATCTATCCGAACCCCGCCGCCGCCCTAGAGGGTCTGTTATTTGACGGGATGACAATCATGTCCGGAGGTTTCGGGCTCTCAGGCAATCCTGAGAGCCTCATCCCGGAGATCCGCCATGCGGGCGTTAAATCTCTGACGGTGATTTCGAACAATTGCGGCGCGGATAATTTTGGTCTGTGGATGCTGTTGGAGAGCCGCCAGATTCGAAAGATGATTTCATCCTATGTCGGTGAGAACAAGCTGTTCGAGCAGCTTTACCTCAGCGGAGAGTTGGAACTGGAGTTAAATCCACAAGGTACGCTCGCGGAGCGTATCCGCGCGGGCGGGGCTGGCATTCCCGCTTTTTACACGCGCACTGGCGTCGGCACGATAGTGGCCGACGGAAAGCCGGTCGAAGAGTTTGAGGGCGAAGCTTATGTCCGGGAAACCTGGCTCCGCGCGGATCTTTCCATTGTGAAGGCATGGCGCGCCGACAGCGCAGGGAATTTGATGTTCAGAAAGACTGCCCGAAACTTCAATCCGAACATGGCGACGGCGGGTCGCATTACCGTTGCCGAGGTTGAGGAAATCGTGCCTGATGGCAGCTTCGATCCCGATCATGTTCACACGCCTGGCATTTACGTCGATCGTATCGTGAAGAGCACGATCAACGAAAAGCGCATCGAAAAGCTGACCACGCGCCAGAGGGAGGCGTAAGATGCCTTGGTCGCGTGAACAAATGGCGGCGCGGGCAGCGCTGGAGTTGCGGGACGGCTATTATGTCAATCTGGGTATCGGCATTCCCACGCTGGTCGCGAACTATATCCCTGATGGGGTCAGCGTAACCCTTCAATCGGAAAACGGCATGCTCGGTATGGGGCCGTTCCCTTATGAGGGGGAGGCCGATCCCGACCTGATCAACGCGGGCAAGCAGACGATTACGGCGCTTCCCACCTCCAGCTTCTTCTCTTCGGCTGACAGCTTCGCGATGATCCGCGGCGGCCATATCGATTTGACGGTATTAGGGGCTATGGAGGTCGCGGCGAACGGCGACCTTGCCAACTGGACTATCCCGGGGGAGATGGTGAAGGGCATGGGCGGTGCCATGGATCTGGTGGCGGGTGTGAAGCGCGTCGTTGTCGTAATGACGCATGTTTCCAAGAACGGTACGCCGAAAATTCTAGAACGCTGCACGCTGCCGTTGACCGGGGCAGGCGTGGTCGATCTCATCATTACGGATCTGGGTGTGTTGGAAGTCGATCGGTCGTCGTCCATGCTCAGGCTGATCGACTTGGCTCCAGGCGTTGACGAGGACGAGCTTCGTGCGAAAACTGGCGCGCCGATCATTGGAAGGACCTCTGTTGATGCCTGACGCCTTCATCTGCGATGCCATTCGCACGCCTATTGGGCGTTTTGGCGGCGGGCTTGCGAGCGTAAGGCCCGATGATCTTGCGGCTATGACGATCGCCGCATTAATGTCGCGGAACACGTCGCTGGACGCCGCGGCTATCGATGACGTCATCCTTGGATGTGCCAACCAGGCCGGCGAAGATAATCGCAATGTCGCGCGTATGGCTGCCTTGCTCGCCGGTCTGCCGGAAAGCGTCGGCGGATCGACGATCAATCGGCTTTGCGCGTCCGGCCTCGATGCGGTCGGCAGCGCCGCGCGTGCGATACGCGCTGGTGATGCGGAGATTATTGTCGCGGGCGGCGTTGAAAGCATGTCCCGCGCCCCGTTCGTAATTCCCAAGGCAGAGAGTGCCTTTTCACGCTCTGTTTCCATCGAGGACACAACAATCGGCTGGCGGTTTATCAATCCGCTGATGAAGGCAAAATATGGTGTCGATTCGATGCCCGAAACGGCCGAGAATGTAGCATCCGACTTCAACGTTTCACGAGACGATCAAGACGCATTTGCGTTACGCAGCCAACAGCGGGCGGCGGAATCTCTAAAGTCCGGTTTTTTTGCGGATGAAATCATGCCGGTCACGATCCATGGGCGGAAAGGCGATCTCATAGTCGAGCGAGACGAGCATCCCCGGTCCGAGACTTCGCTCGATGATCTTCGTCGCCTTAAACCGATTGTACGCCCCAATGGCACAGTGACGGCTGGCAACGCTTCGGGCGTAAACGACGGTGCGGCCGCTATGATCGTCGCAACCGAGGACGCGGCGCAACGATTTGGGCTTACGCCGAGAGCGCGGATAGTGGGGATGGCCAGCGCAGGAGTTGCCCCACGGGTGATGGGCATCGGCCCCATCCCTGCGGTCAATAAGCTGCTCGCACGCCTGGGTCTTACCATCGGCGCCTTTGACGCAATTGAGCTTAACGAAGCTTTCTCCAGCCAATCGCTAGCGGTCCTGCGTGGTTTGGGACTTCCCGACGACGCTGCTCATGTCAACGCAAAGGGAGGCGCAATTGCGCTTGGCCATCCATTGGGTATGTCGGGCGCGCGTCTGGTGCAGACCGTTGTTCATCGCCTGGAAGTAGAAGGCGGTCGTTTAGGACTGGTGACCCTTTGCGTTGGGGTAGGGCAGGGGCTTGCCCTGGCGGTAGAGCGGATATGAGCGAGGGTATTGTCTCTACCGGCGATAATTGCCGGATTGCCTATCATATAGACGGCCCTGATGGGGCTCCCTTCCTTATTTTGTCAAACTCGCTTGGTACGGCGATGGCGATGTGGGAAGCGCAGATGTCCCATTTCGCTGCGCACTTTCGCGTTGTTCGGTACGATAGCCGAGGGCATGGTCGTTCCGATGCGCCTGCGGGAAGCTATTCGATCGATCGCCTTGGCCGGGACGTGATCGAGCTGGCCGACGCGCTGGGGATTGACCGTTTTCATTTCTGCGGTCTCTCCAAGGGCGGCATGGTGGGGCAATGGCTCGGCTGGCGGGCGCCAGAACGGCTAGAGCGTCTGGTGCTTGCCAATACATCTGCTTACATGGGTCCGCCTGCAGGTTGGGACGAGCGCATCCGCTTGGTGCTTGCTGCGGGCATGGGCGCGATGACCGACGCAGTGCTGGAGCGGTGGTTCACGCCTGCCTTCAATGCCGAAGCTAGCGCGGCACTGGACGCTGTACGCATGATGCTGCTGGCTACCGAGCCGCAGGGTTATGCAGGCTGCTGCGCCGCTATCCGCGATATGGACCAGCGTCCCTTGCTGCCATTGATCGACGTTCCTACGCTCGTCATCGCCGGGGATGCGGATCCCGCTACGCCAATCGAGCACGCCCACCTGCTTGCCACCGGCATACGGGGCGCGACGCTCCATATATTGACGGCAGCTCATCTGTCGAACGTCGAGCAACCCGAGGCGTTCTCCAAGGCCGTCCTGGATTTCTGCGGCGTTGGCATGGTCCTTTGACGGGGGCGGCAGCCATTCCGCACATAGATCTCCGTCGTGTGCGCCGAGCGGTGATCGGATCGGTCGTTGGCAATGCTCTTGAGTGGTATGATTTTTTCCTTTTTAGCGCTGCGGCTGCGTTAGTTTTCAACAAACTCTTTTTTCCAACGGGCGACAGGACGGCCGCATCGCTGGCGGCCTTGTCGATATATGCCGTCGGTTTTGTTGCGCGACCGGTGGGCGGACTTGTGTTCGGTCACGTCGGTGATCGCTATGGACGCAAAGCGGCTCTTATCTGGACGCTTTCCATAATGGGGGTGGCGACTTTTGCGATGGGTCTGCTTCCGACCTACGAACAGATCGGCTGGTGGGCGCCCGCTTTACTCGTCGTCTTGCGGCTAGTTCAAGGCTTGGCAGCGGGCGGCGAGTGGGGAGGGGGTGTGCTGCTAATTACGGAGAACGCACCTGCGCATCGGCGCGGCTTCTTCGGCGCTTGGAGCCAAGCCGGCGTAAGTCTTGGCTTTGTCATCTCATCACTTGCCTTCTTTCTCGTCCGACAACTACCCGATGCGGACTTCTATGCGTGGGGTTGGCGACTTCCTTTCCTTGCAAGCATCGTGATCTTCGCTGCTGGCATATTCATTCGTAAACGAGTCATGGAAACCGCGCCGCTGAAAGAGGGGAAGGACCCTGCGGCTCTGCCTGTGGTGGCGCTGCTGCGTCGGTATCCCCGTGCCTTGATGCTCGGCATCGGCGCGCGATTGGGCGAGAATGGCGGATCGCAACTGCTGATTACGTTTTCGCTGGTCTATGGCACTTCGGTTGGCGCTTCCACGGACGTGCTTCTAATAGGCGTCATGCTCGGTATGATATGCGACAGCGCTATGATGCCTGTGTTCGGTGCCCTTTCGGATCGGCTCGGGCGTCGCCCGGTCTATATGGCGGGCCTCCTGGCAATGGCGGCTTTCGCTTATCCCTTCCTGCATATGCTCGGATCTGGATCGGCTGCTCTCATCATCCTCGCCTTCGTTATCGGCAACGGCTTATGTCACGCTGCGATGATTGGTGTGCAGCCCGCAATGTATAGCGAATTGTTCGAACCAGAGGTGCGTTACTCCGGTCTGGCCTTCGTTCATGAGGTGGCCGCGGTGATAGTGGGCGTGGTGCCCCTGATCTCAGCGGCGCTGCTTGCCCGGTACGGTTCGCCGGTGCCTGTGGCGATCTATATCGGAATACTTTGCTTACTCAGTCTCCTGTCGGTGTGGGCGTTGAGAGAGACTCGACCGACGCGGGCACAGGCCCACTGAGATTCTCGGCCACGCGCTTAAGGAGAGCGTTCAGATGATCGATCTCTTCGGCGTTCATTCCAGCAAAGGCCTGCTCGTAAAGTTTTGCGGCAGACCGCCATGCCTCGTCGCCCGCGATTTGGCCCTGGTCGGTTAGCACCACTTCCATCACCCGTTCTTTGCCCGGGCGGGGCTGCCGAAGGACAAGGCCGTCGACTTCCATACGTTGAATGATTTTTGTCATGGTAGGAAGTTTTTCGATTGTATGCGCCGCAATTTCGCTGACGCTAGCCACGCGATCCTGATGTAGTGCCATGAGCACGCGCCAGCGCGGCATGTCGAGCCCGGTCGGTCGCAGTATCTCTTCCATGCGCGCCCGGTAGCGCCCGCCGGCGCGAGCCAGCCAATAAAAGGGCCAGCTGCGATAGGTGATGCTGGGTTCCCTGGTTCTGCTCATTTCATCTCGGTCCTTTCGACAACAAATAGCAAAATCTAGGTTGAATATTCAACCTAGATCATTATACCCATGTTGAATATTCAACGTAGGTATAGTTCGATGGCGAAGGACGCAATTTTCATTGAGCAATTCCGCCTCGGCGGGGACGGGCCGAGAGTGGCCATCAAGGATTGCATCGACATCGCGGGCTGGCCGACCCGAGCGGGGAGCGAAGCACTGGTCGATGCTCCTCCTGCGAGTCGTCATGCTGATGTTGTGGAAGCAATACTTGCGACGGGCGGGTGCATTGTCGGCAAGACCAATATGCACGAACTTGCCTATGGCGTGACAGGTGTAAACCGATGGTTGGGAACCCCACGCAACACACGTTACCCTGACCTGATACCCGGTGGATCGTCCAGTGGGTCAGCGGCGGCAATCGCTGCTGGGCTTGCGGATGTGGCGATTGGTACTGACACTGGCGGCTCGATTCGGATGCCTGCTGCCTGTTGCGGTGTGGCTGGCCTGAAGCCCAGCTTCGGAAGGGTCAGCCGCAGAGGCTGCACGCCGGCTTCCTCCAGCCTTGATTGTGTGGGCCCATTCGCGCGGAATGTTGCAGGTCTGGAGATGGGGATGTCGCTCATCGATCCGACATTTCAGGCGGCAGCGATCCCTGCCGCCGTTAGGCTCGGCTGGGTCGCAACGGAAGCGGACGAGGAGATCGTCGCCTCGGTCAGAACGGCCCTACAGCGTGCCAACGTTGAGCTGATCGAGACACCGCTCGACGGCCTGCAGGAGGCATTTCAGGCTGGCGTCACGATTATGGCTGCCGAAATGTGGGAACTGTTCGGCGCACTGGCGGAAGATCCTCGCATGGGCGCCGACGTGCAGGCACGCCTTCGCGCGGCTGCCAGCGTCACCCCCGCCCAGGTCGCGGCGGCAGAGGCGGTGCGGAAACGCTTTCGCGCCATTGTCGATAATGCGCTGGCTAACGTCGACGCGCTGGTCCTGCCGGTCCTGCCATCGGTCCCACCCAGGCTGGACGATCTGGGTGATGCCGCGCGGATGCTCCGACTTACGTCGCTTATTCGTCCTTTCAACCTGACGGGACATCCGGCGCTCTGTATCCCCATTGACGGCCCCGGAGGATTTCCTGCCGCAATCCAATTGGTCGGTGCCCACATGGATGACGCGCATCTGTGTGCTGTGGCACGCCCGGTGTCGGGGGAAGCGGTATGAGCGAGCAGAACGAAATTGCGGCGCTGCGTGCCGAATTGTCGCATCTTTACGCCAAGGACGCAGTCCGCGCTGTGGTCATGCAATATTTCCGCCTTTGCGACACGCTCGGTCCTGACACATCCATGGACGATCTGCGCAATTGCTTCACCCGCGATGCGCTGTGGGAAGGAAGAGGGCGATATCGCAAGGCGTTTGGTCGTCACGAAGGAAGGGACGCCATCGTTGCGATGCTCGGCAGCTATGCCGTTCCCCAGCCGCACTTTGCGATGAACGCCCATTTCCTTTCAAGCGAGACGATCACGGTGTCAGGCGATACTGCCGTTGGCTTGTGGACCATGTTGCAGACGTCCACGTATCGCGACGGACGATCGGATCTGCGCAGTGCAGCGCTTACGATCCATTGCCGCGTCGAGGATGGCCGTTGGCGGATCTCCCATTTCATTACCGAGAACATCTTTTCGCGTGATGTGGACCACTGGTCCGACACTGCACCGATTTCCGTGCCAGACAATTGAACCGAGGAGAGATCATGAGCAACGCTGACCTTGCCGAGATGGTGCGCCCTGATCGGGCGCTAACTCCGCTTTATACCGATGCCGATATTTTCACCGAGGAAATGGAGCGGATTTTCAAGAACACCTGGGTCTGGGTCGCGCACAGCAGTGACATAGCATCGCCCAATAGTTTCAAGACATCGCATGTCGGCCTCGAACAAGTCATCGTCACGCGTGACAAGGAGGGCAAGATCCATACCCTTCTTAACCGCTGTCGGCACCGCGCGGCAAGCGTCTGTGAAAAGCGGCAGGGCAAGGCGAGCGTGTTCGTCTGCCCCTATCATGGCTGGAGCTATGAACCGAACGGTCGCCTCCGCAAGGTGCCGCATAAGGCGGGCTATCCGGCTGAATTCGACAGTGTCGAATATGGCCTCGTCTCACTGCGGACCGAGGAGTATAACGGGCTTATCTTCGCTACGTTCAAGCAGGATATCGAGCCGCTGGTAGACTACCTGGGGCCAGCACGTAAATGGATCGACCTGTTCATGAAACAGGGCGGCGGTTATCCCGTCAAGGCACTGGGCGAACATCGTTTCCGCTTTCCAGGTAACTGGAAAATTCAGCTCGAAAACACCACTGACGCTTATCATTTTCCAATCGTTCACAAAACCTTCCTCGATTCGCTCGACGCTGAATCGGAAAATGTGTTCGACGTGCTCGGACAGGGGGGCTGGGTAGAGGATCTCGGCAACGGTCATAGCGTCATGGTTATGATTCCCGATCTGATCGACCTTGAGGAAAATCTCGATGCTCCGATCCCGCAGCGTTTCATGGATCTCGCCAAAGAGCTGGCAGAAGAAGGGTATCCGGACGATCAGGTGCGCAAAATCGTTCGCGCAGTCGGGGGCGCGGGGTTCAACCTCAACCTTTTCCCCAACGTGGCCTGCTCAATGGCTTTCTTCCGCGTATTGCGCCCGATCAAGGTCGACGAAACCGAGATCACCCATGTCGCGATCGGTATGGATGGTGGACCTGCGGCAGCCAACCGCATGCGGCTTCGCTTGCACGAACATTTTCAGGGGCCGATGGGCTTCGGCACGCCGGACGATGCCGAGGGCTGGGAGCGGGTTCAACGCGGCGCGCGTTCGGGCCAGGACCTTTGGATAATGCTCAACCGCGGCGTAGATGCCCCTGAGGGCTGCGCCGAACCTGGCCATAATGCCGGTGACGTTAGCGCCGAGACTGGCATGCGCGCTGCTTATCAGATGTGGAAAAGGATGATGACGGCATGACTATCATGATGGACCCAGGTATCGCATCGATCGATGTGCCGACTCTGGCCGAGGCGACCGCCTTCATCTGGGCGGAAGCAGACATGCTCGACCGGCTTGACTATAAGCAATGGCTTCCGCTCTGGACCGAAAATGGCCGGTACATCATTCCGACTGAGCGTGGCATCGATGATTATGACGACAGGCTCAACATTGTAAATGACAATGCGGAGATGCGCGCTGCACGGGTGAAGCGCCTGCTGTCGGGCTTTTCCATGTCGTCGGCCCCGCCGGCGCGGACCGTACGCACCGTTTCGCGCTTCGTTCAGTTGGCTGACGATGGCGGCTTGACACTGCGCGCCGCCCAGATCGTTGCCGAATATAAGTATGAGCGAATGCGGATACTTGCGGCAGACGTGGTATATCGCATTGTGCGCGAAGACGACGGGTTGAAGATCGACCGCAAGGTTGTCACGCTCGTAAATTGCGACGATTATCAACACGGCATCGGTTATCTACTCTAGGCGACACTCATGGACGATATAGATTATGCTGCTGCTCGCTTCGTGGAGGCGCGCAGCACTGCGCAAGGCCTTGCGGATTATCCGGGGCGGCTTCCAGAAAGCCTTGATGCGGCTTATCGCGTGCAGCAAAAGGCAATTGCTGGCTGGAGCGACCGAGTTGTCGGCTGGAAAGTTGGACGTATTCAGCCTCATCTCGTCGGATTGTTAGGCGCAGAACGCTTCATCGGCCCGGTGTTCGCGCAGACCGTGACCAAGGCGGGTGCAACGAATTATTTTCCTGCCTTCCTTGGCGGGGTCGCGGTATTCGAAGCCGAGGTTATGATCTCGGCCGCTGCCGATGCGCCTACCGATAAGCAGGATTGGACTGCTCAGGAAGCGTCCGCCTTGGTGGCCGCCATGAACGTCGGTATCGAAATCGCTGGCAGCCCGCTGGCGTCGATCAACGAACTTGGCTCGTTGGTGACGATCGCTGGCTTCGGCAACAATAATGGACTCTTCGTTGGTCCGGAAATACTGGATTGGCGGGAGCGAGACTGGCAAAACCTTATCTGCATGGTGCGCATCGGAGGAGAAGTTATCGCGGAGGCAAGTGCCGCTGCAGTACCTGGCGGACCATTGGAAGCCTTTACTTTCGCTCTCGGCGAGGCAGCGCGCCAAGGCCGGCCCATCCGTCGTGGCGACATCGTGTCGACAGGCGCGATCACCGGTATGCATGTGGTGACGATTGGACAGCGGTGTGTAGCGACATTCGGCGGTGTAGGTGACATTGATTGTGAGGTCATACCTGCGGTCGCACAACCTCACGCGGAGCGGGGTTGTGCGCGCTGAATAGAGAAGTCACTATTTGTGCCATATAAAAATTTCATAGGGTGGGAAACAACAGGGGCTGCGGGGAGCCATCGGGTTAGCGCAGACCCTGCCCGGATCGACGGCGTGTATCGCGGTCCGGTAGGGCTTGTCAGCGGACGGTTTGCCCTGATCGAACGCGCCGGGGATTTCACGCTGTTGGCGTGGCGTCCGAAAACGCGAGCGGATTGTCGGTCGACGGCTGCCATCTAATTTGTGAGTCAGCGGGGGGGGTAACAATCTCCGAGCGGCTCTCGACAAGAGATGTCCGCATGTTCATCAGGGTGCCTTAGGTCGGAATCTTTCATCATGCGCCCGCCAACGCAATAGACGATCGGCAACTTGCTAATCGCCTCGTCCAAGTTTTCTATACGGCTGCATAATATGATCACTATGAAATAAATGCAGCGTCGGCACGGTAGCTAATTTTAGCCTCTGCGGCCCGCCAGACATCAAACGATCGAAGAGGAGTGACGCAAGGCCTTAGCAGCCTCCCCTAAGCTGCTGGAAATAAAAGTATTGCCGGTTTTATTTCTTTAGCGTGGCCAAATAGGCTATAACGTCTTGCCGGTCTTTGGCCTTGTTCAAACCGACGAAAGCCATTTTTGTGCCCCGCACCATTGCCTGCGGAGCGCTCAGGAACTTGTCCAGACTGGCTTTGTCCCATGTAATAGTTTGCGCCATCATCGCGCGGGAATAGGCAAACTTCGGAACGCTCGCAGCCTTACGGCCGATGACGCCATTTAACGGCGGGCCGACCGAGATTTTGCGTAAGCATCCGGTGAGAACCGCGGATCAGGCGGCTTTGCGTTGA
>TARA_R110000868_G_scaffold411035_1_pt1 | contig 46550 bp, 47 predicted proteins | sample TARA_R110000868 | Tara Oceans TARA_R110000868 (sample SAMEA4397489) | marine metagenome | biome: Polar Biome; feature: [SRF] surface water layer (ENVO:00010504); material: water (ENVO:00002006), including particulate matter (ENVO:01000060) such as... | depth 5 m | reverse complement strand
TTCAGGGATAGGTTCATCACGATGCATTTCTAGCCAATTATTAAAAGCATCACGGTCAATGTATAGACGGCCACCTACGCGAACAATAACCTGAGCAAAACCGTTTTTCTCTGCATGGAATATCCACCAACGCATTTTACCATTGGTGATGATAGGGGAGGCATTTTTAACGATTTGTCCTGCCCCCTTATATTGAGTACAGAAAATAAATTAGTCTTACATAGTTGAAAAACGTGAGGCTGGTTTACAAAATAAGGACACAAAGAAAGGGGGCAGGACAGAATTTCTCTTATATAGAAGTTTCTAAAAGATTAAACATATCTTGAAAACCGTATCTACCAGTGTTATGTTGTTTAAATGCGTATGTTTTTAACAGGATTAATTATTTTATCTGTGCTGACCCTTTCAATGGTTAGCTCTGTGCATGCAACTGACATGGCAGACAGTCACCACTCAAACCTTCAAAATAATGTAAATCATGATACGCACCATGAACCTATGTCTTTAAAGGAATGCGAAGTGGAATGTGAAGGCCTTGTATGCTTACATCATGTTTCAGCTTTTCATGAACTTCTACCGGAAATGGATAATTTCAAAAAAGAATCTGAAAAGTTTTTTGAAATAAGCGCCGTTCTATCAAGCCCTATATACGGATTAAAAAGACCCCCTAAATCTTAGTATTTAAACCTTCATAAAACATCGATACATCTATGTTTTGAAGGCATTTTTATGTGTGCATATTAAATTGCACTCTCACTTATTAAATACGCAAAGATAAGAGAATTCAAATTATGAAAAATTATAAATTTATACTACTGGCTCTGCTGTTAACAGCTGGTATAGCAAATACTTTACAAGCCGAAGAGCAACATGAAGAAGATGATAACCACGAAGAGTTAACACATATTGAACATGCAGAAGAGGAAGATGATGATGATCACGACGAACATGAAGGCGAAGATAATGGCCCTGATGAACATGGAGAAGAAGAAGTTGTAACTCTTAGCCCTCAAGCTGCCGCTACTTCTGGCGTTATTTCTAGCATTGCGCAATCTATGAAGCTTAAACAAACTATTCCACTTACTGGTAAAATTATGTTTAATGACAATAGAACAAGCACTGTACGTTCAAGGCTATCAGGAGTTATTGAAAAGGTTAATGTAAACCTTGGAGATGTTGTTAAAAAAGGCCAGAAAATCGGTGTTTTATATAGCAATAACAGCTTAAGTACTTATGATATTATTGCTCCTTTAGCAGGCACTGTCATTAAAAGAAATACAAACCTTGGTGATGTAATTGAAGGCGAAGAGCTTTTTACCATTTCTGACCTTACCTCTGTTTGGGCTAAGTTTCATGTGTTCCCTACAGACGCATCAAAGCTTAAAAAGGGTCAATCAATCAGCATTGAAAGTATCACCCAAAAAGTGCCAAAACAAGAAGCTAGTGTTTCAATGATTTTCCCTACAGCAGATACTTACAGTCAAACTATTATTGCCATTGCAACCGTGGAAAATGTAGACAATATTTGGAAACCTGGCATTAACATTAAAGGCCAGCTAGTTGTTAATTATGTAGACGCTGAAATAGCCATTCCTCTAAGTGCGATTCAAACGTTTGAAGGTAAAAAAGTCATTTTCATCAAAGAAGATAATAGCTATGAACCACGTGCCATTAAAACAGGGGCAAATAACAACGGCTTCGTTGAAATTTTAGGTGGTTTAAGCGCTGGTGAAGAGTACGTTTCAAGCGGTAGCTTTGTTATTAAAGCAGACCTTTTAAAATCAACCGCATCACATAGCCACTAGGAGGGAAAAATATGTTAGAAAACATCATAAAGTCCTCCATCAAACATAGATGGTTGGTTCTTATAAGCGTTATAGCTATTTGCGCATTAGGTATTTACAATTTCACAAAACTTCCTATTGACGCCGTGCCAGACATTACCAATGTGCAGGTTCAAATTAATACAAGAGCTGATGGATATTCGCCACTTGAAGTAGAGCAACGTATCACGTTTCCCGTTGAAACGGTTCTTTCAGGCATACCTGGCTTAGACTACACAAGGTCTATGTCACGCTATGGTTTATCGCAGGTAACTGCTGTATTTGAAGACGATACAAATATATACTTTGCACGTCAGCTTATTGCTGAAAAACTTGGCCAAATAAAAGGTGATATCCCTACAGGGTTAGAACCTATTATGGGGCCTGTCACGACAGGCCTTGGTGAGATATTTTTCTATACCGTTACAGCTGATAAAAATGCGACTAAAGAAGACGGCACAGCTTATTCAGCAATGGACTTACTCACGATACAAGACTGGATTATAACACCACAACTACGCAACTTAAAAGGCGTGGTAGAAGTGAACACGATTGGTGGTTATGAGAAGGAATTCCACGTACAACCAAAGCCTGAGCTTTTATTGTCATACGACATTACAATTAATGATGTTATAAAAACTTTAGAAGCCAATAACAGTAATACGGGCGCTGGTTATATCGAGCGTAATGGTGAGCAATACCTTGTACGCATACCGGGACAAGTGAGCAATATTCAGGAAATATCAAACATTGTTGTCGCTAACCGAAATGCGCTAACTGTGCGCATAAAGGACGTTGCAGGGGTTTCTTTAGGTTCACCACTTCGTACTGGTGCAGCAACAAGAGACGGCAAGGAAGTTGTCCTTGGTACAGCTATGATGTTACTTGGTGAAAACTCGCAAGAGGTTTCAAAACGTGTTGGTGTTAAGTTAAAACAAATCGCCACTAGCCTACCAAGGGGTGTTGTCGCAACGCCCGTTTACGACCGTACAACTTTGGTTGAAAAAACTATTAAAACAGTGCAAAACAATTTAATTGAAGGTGCGTTACTGGTTATTGTTATATTGTTTTTACTGCTTGGTAATATGCGTGCCGCACTTATTACGGCACTCGTTATTCCTGTTTCTATGTTAATGACAATTACAGGTATGGTTGAAAATAAAGTGTCTGGTAACCTCATGAGCATGGGCGCTTTAGACTTTGGTTTAATAGTGGATGGTGCGGTGATTATTATTGAAAACTGCTTAAGGCGTTTTGATATGGAGCAAGCAAAACTTAAACGCTTGTTAACCAAGGACGAACGTTTTGCATTAACAGCAAAAGCTGCAGCGGAAGTTATTAAGCCAAGTATATTTGGTATTCTTATTATTACCGTTGTTTACTTGCCGATATTTTCACTCACAGGTGTTGAAGGTAAAATGTTCCACCCTATGGCATTTACAGTTGTAGTGGCTTTGCTTTCAGCTATGTTACTTTCGCTTACACTTGTGCCAGCGGCTGTCGCTATTTTCATTACAGGTAAAGTACATGAAAAAGAAAATATAGCGATTATTAAGAGCAAGCAAGCTTACAAACCTATGCTGTTATGGAGCTTAAACAACCCTGTTAAAATTGTATCAGCAGCCGTTCTGTTGGTTTTCATCAGCTTATTCACAGCCAGTAAAATGGGAACAGAATTTGTACCTACGCTTGACGAAGGTGATATTGCCGTGCAAGCTCTACGTGCGCCAGGGACCTCATTAACGGAATCGGTACGCATGCAAAAGCTCATGGAAAAACGTCTGGTACAATTCCCAGAGGTTCGTACAGTTATTGCACGTATTGGTACAGCAGAGGTGGCAACCGACGCCATGCCACCCAACATTGCCGATACTTATATTTTACTCAAAAACCGTGACGATTGGCCAATCCCTGATAAACCAAAGGCTGAATTAATTTCTGAAATGGAAATAGCGTTGGCAGAAATACCTGGCAGTAACTATGAATTTTCTCAGCCTATCCAACTCCGCTTTAACGAGCTTATTTCAGGTGTGAGAAGTGACTTGGCAGTTAAAATTTATGGTGACGATCTTGAGATGCTTCTTGAGTCTGCGGGTAAGGTTAGCCAGCAACTGGAAGGTATTGATGGTGCATCTGACGTTCAAGTGGAACAGGTCAGTGGGTTACCTGTGCTTAACATTGTGCCCAACCGAGCACGTATAAATGCTTATGGTTTAAGTATATCTGATGTACAAGACGTGCTTGGTACCGCCATGGCAGGGCGTCAAGCTGGGACAATTTATGAAGGCGATAGAAGGTTTTCGCTTGTTGTGCGTTCACCAGAAAATTTACGTCAAAGCCCTGAAGAGCTTGCGAGGCTACCTATCCCCCTTAGCACGAATGAAAAGGACGGTATAGACGATAACCCCGACTACGTACCTTTGGGTGAAATAGCCGATATTAGTACCATATATGGGCCTAATCAAATTAGCCGTGAAAATGGTAAAAGGCGTATTGTTGTGACTGCCAATGTACGTGGCCGTGACCTAGGTGGTTTTGTTGAAGAGGTTAGGCAAGTTGTTTCGAGCAACATTCAGCTACCGACAGGTTATTGGCTTGAATATGGCGGTACATTTGAACAGCTTATATCTGCAAAAAACAGGCTATCTATTGTTGTGCCTATTTCATTATTGCTTATTTTAGGGCTCCTGTTTATGACATTTAATTCTACCAGAATATCATTGCTTATATTTTCAGGTGTACCACTTGCCTTAACTGGCGGTATAGCTGCCTTAGCCATGCGTGGTATTCCACTGTCCATATCAGCGGGAATTGGCTTCATTGCCCTTTCTGGTGTGGCTGTGTTAAACGGTATTGTTATGTTGTCATTCATTCGGGAGCTTGAAAAAGAAGGCAAGCCAATACACGAGGCTATTGTTGAAGGTGCGATGACACGTTTACGACCTGTGCTTATGACAGCACTTGTGGCGTCCCTTGGTTTTGTACCGATGGCATTAAATACAGGTGCAGGTGCGGAAGTGCAAAGGCCTTTAGCAACGGTTGTGATTGGCGGAATTATATCTTCTACTATTTTAACATTGTTGGTTTTACCTGCACTTTACAAATGGTTCCCACATAAAATAAAACGTCGTTAAAATAAGGGTAACGATGATGTTGAATATAAGCCCTTTTAGGAGGGCTTTTTATACCATATAATTTTTTTAATATTTTATCCGAAGGTTTCTTCCCATTTTTAATGCTCTCAAATATCTTGCAGAAACGCTACTTAATTCTGCAATACGAGTTGTACCATGCTGTTTTATGGCTTGAACAACTGTTTCAAGTTGCTTTTGCAGTTTGTTCATTATCTAAGTAATAAAAAAACCTCTGTATTTATGGAGATTTATAAAAATATAAACCACTTTGAAATACCATTGCTAAAAACATAAAAATGAATTAATGTGCTACACATGAAAAAGGTTTTTTTAACATTTATATTGTGTGTAGTATTTGGTTTGCCAATGCTAGCCCCGTTTGCGCCTCACGATATGCTACATCGCTTACACGACGGCTTTGAAGCACACCACTCAACTAATGCAGTTCATCAAACTGAGAATATTCTCAGTAAAAAGTCTCATAAACAAAAAGAAATAATACAAGATCATCATCATCCAGTTCATTTTGATATAGTTACATATTTCAAAGATTATCTGCATGTTGACTTGCAAAAAACACAAACCTATACCTTAGCAATACAAAAACAAAGCAAGTCCCCTGATTTTAACATATTAGATTCTTTAATAGTAAAGGATCTGTTTGTATTTAGCCCTGTACGTAACACTCCACCTTACTACGGTGATGTAGCACTTGTTGCCCCTCAAATATATAAAACCACTCAGCGTATTCGCATTTAAATACCTCCACTAAAAAGCAATACTAATGTCTGAATTATATTCAGACACTAAACTTGTGTGTATTATAGGGGATTAAATCTTCCTTTAAAATACTCACTTAAAAAATTATAAAATGAGTTTAAAATGATTCAATATTTTAATAACAATAGGCTAACCCTCTTTATGGGTTTACTTACTGTGTTTGCAACTGCGATAGGAATGTCTCCTGATGCTCTTGCTCATGGTGTCACTGCTGGTGACAAAGGTTATATCCAAGAAATATCTGGAATAAACTTGTTACCGTTCACCTACCTTGGGGCAAAACATATGATGACTGGCTATGACCACTTACTCTTTTTGTTTGGCGTGATTTTCTTCTTGTATCGTCTTAAAGATGTAGCTATTTATGTGAGTTTATTTGCACTTGGTCACGTTATTACACTACTTTCTGGCGTGTTAATGGAAATTAGTGTAAATGCATATATTATCGATGCAATTATAGGCTTCTCTATCGTCTATAAATCACTAGATAATATGGGTGCTTATCAACGCTGGTTCGGCTATCAACCGAATACAAAAATCATTACTCTAGTTTTTGGACTGTTCCATGGCTTTGGCCTCGCAACAAAAGTTCAAGAGTATGATGTTTCTTCAGATGGACTTCTTCCAAACTTACTTGCATTTAATGTGGGCGTAGAAATAGGGCAAATACTTGCTCTAATTGCCATTTTGATATGTATGGATTTTTGGAGACGTTCACAAGATTTCATAAAGCATGCTTACACAGCAAATATTATAACAATGACAGCAGGATTTCTGCTGGTTGGCTACCAATTGGTTGGCTTTTTTACATCTTAACTTATTTATATAAAGGAAAAAATTATGCATAATTCAAATATCCCGGAAGACCTAGAGCTTCCAACAACAACCTACCTTATTAAAGCCACCATTATTTCTATCATAGTGGCAGGAATACTTTTAGTAACTGTTGTAATGCCTGCTGAGTACGGAATTGATAAAACAGGTGTAGGCAAACTATTAGGCTTGCAAAAAATGGGGGAAATAAAAGTTTCTCTCGCAGAAGAAGTTGAGGCTGATAAAGCCAAAGACATGGCAAAAAAACGAGTGGTTGAAGAGGTCGTACAAGCAGAAGTTATTGTTACTACACCAACTCCACAATCTGCAATACCAGTACTAAACCATGAAATGAAAGTAACGCTTGCCCCCGATGAAGGCACTGAAATTAAAGTGACCATGCTCAAAGGTGCAAAAGTTACTTACACATGGTGGACTAGTGGTGGTAAAGCCAACTTTGACGTTCATGGAGATTCTAAGAAGCTTAAAATTGGATACCACAGCTATGGTAAGGGTTCAAAACAGCGTGTTGATAACGGGGTTATTGTAGCCGCTTTTGATGGGAACCATGGTTGGTTTTGGCGTAACAGAACGTCTAAGACAATGACTGTAACTCTACAAACAAATGGCGAATATACTCAAATTAAACATATGAAATAAGGATAAAATAAAGATGAATAAAATATTAATGATTGTGGTGGCACTTGTTATTGTAGGTGTAATTTTAATTACTGTAATGGGTAACAAGCATGATTCTGAACATATGAATGATAGCAGCCCTATTAATACGGATAACTATGGTGAACATGGACATGGTCATTAAAATATAAACATATACATAAAAGCGGAATTGTTTTGTTAGCAAAAAAGTTTAAAAAATGTTATTTACTTCTCTTAAAATAGCCATTGTCGCTTTTATAGTTGTGTTTGCTTCATGGCTATCAGACAAAAAGCCTGAACTCTCTGGATTTATAACAGCTTTACCTTTAGTTTCTATTTTAGCTATAGCCCTTGCTTATACTCAAAGTCAAGATACAGCCAACACAGCTCAATATGCTAAAAGTATCATTTTTGCAGTGCCTATCTCTTGGTTGTTTTTTGTACCGTTCTTTTTTACTGATAAGTTTAACTTAAGCTTTTGGGTTTGCTGGGTGCTTGGTTTAGTACTGCTCATCATTGGATATTTTATACATCATTGGATGTTGAAATAAGATACTAAAAACCACACCATGATTAGAGTTTAGTCTAAAAACGGAACTGTCTCACCTTTCACTATACTCCCTCTTCGGAGGGGTTTTAATAATGTGACAGGTTAAGGTCTGTTGTAAATTAAAATTGTATGAAGTTAAATTTATTTGAGGGATTAATATGTTTTACACGTATACTAGATAAATGAATTAATATTAGAGGTACAATTATGCCAGTAGAAAAATTTGACCAGCTATTAGATAAAGAGTTTTCACAGTCGCCAGAAAACCCTAAGTTGGATAGTTTAGAGCTAGACGTTATGCGTCGCATTACCGCTATAAAAAATGATCAGACCATATCGTGGTACGATAAAATGTTTGCCTCGTTTTTAATTCCGCAGTTTCAAGCGGCATCCGTTGTTTTAGCATTGTTTTTAGGGATCGGCACTTCACCTTTTATGCCCAATGACAGTGTTGTTCCTAATAAATTAACATTAGAAGAATTCTCGTATAACTCACCACATTTGTCATTAAACTTAAATAAGGAATTAAAATGAAACGAAGGTATTTAAATGCATTACTATTTCTAGTACTTGTTGTGGGGATCTCATTTGTAGGTTTTTATTTAGGAAAGAATATGATGCATCAAGGTGAACATCCTCACTCTAATGCTACAGAATGGCATACACTGCTTCACCGTCAATTGGACTTAACAAACCAGCAAGAGCTAGAGTTAGCTAAACTTGAAAAAGTATATTTGCAGCATAAAAAACAGTTAAAAATTGAAATGCATAACGCAAATAAGAAACTTGCTGATGCTTTAAGTGCAGACAAGTCTTATAGTTCTAATGTTCAAACGAGTGTTGATGAAATTCATCATATAATGGGTGAAATTCAGAAAAAGACAATACAACACCTTCTTGAAATACGCCCAATTTTGACGCCTGAACAGAACATAAAGTTGGAGCAGATGATTACAGATGCCCTCTATCAAAAACAATAATGTGGAAATCACAGACGAAGCTTTAGTAAAGCAATTATTGTCAGGTGATGAAACAGCTTTAAATGAATTAATGAAAAGGTATAAGCGTAAGCTTTACTCTTTTATTGTTCATTATGTGAAAAATGACGACATTGCATATGACTTGTTACAAGAAGTTTTTATTAAAGTTTACTTGAAGGCAGACACATTTAATCGTGACTTTAAATTCTCTACATGGGTTTATCGCATTGCAACCAATATTTGTCATGATTGGTCACGCAAGGAAAAATTCAAAAATATACTATCTTTAGATAATCTAATATCTGGTAAAGATGATGGTATGTCATACCATCAGGTTCTTGCCTCAAATCAAAAAAATGTCGAACAAATCGCCGATTTAAGGCAGCAGCTTGTTTTTATGAAAAATGAAATAATAAAACTGCCGCATAAATTAAAAACTGCATTAATATTGTTTTCATTAGAAGGTAAGTCTCAATCAGAATGTGCTAAATTACTTGATGTAACAGAAAAAACAATAGAGATGCGTGTATATAGAGCCCGTAAAATTTTATTAGAAAAATTTAAAAATAATTTTGAGGGGTGAATCTTTTCTGTACGTATAAAGGGGGTAATTAATAAAAAAGGTTATTCATGAGAACGCTATTTTTCAACCTACTTGTAATACTGTCATTAGTACCAATGGTTGTTCATGCAACAACAAAAACATTAGAAACTTACGTTCAACAATTAGTAGAACATCCTGAAGTATTAGAAATTCTATCTAGAAGCAATTCTAATGCTGAACTTGCTTCTGCCGAAATGGGGCTGCCAGACCCTGTCATTATTCTTGGTGTAGATAATCTCCCTGTAAATGATCCTTCATTTGATAAGTATCTTCCGAGCTCTAAGGTGTATGGATTTAAGCAGGCATTTCCTAATTATTCACTAAGAAAGGCTATGTCTTCAAAGAAAAGCCAACTATCTAAACAAGAAAAATTAATGGCAAGTTATATAAAATCAAAACTTGAATATATGTTGGTTTCTACTTTAATAAAGCTAGATAAAGTTGAAAAACAACAAAAAATAGCTAAAGTACAACTATCAAATTACAAAGAATTAGAATCATATTTTAAAGGCCGTTTAGAATCTGGAAGCGGTGTCTATTGGCGTTTTTCTCAGGTTGATGTAGAACGTTCTCTGGTTGAGCAAAAAATAAATAATTTAATCGCTGAACAAGACGAAATTGAAGGTGAACTTATTAGGCTTGTTGGCGAAGTACCTAAAGTAAAAGTTTATGAAATTGTAAGTACTGAATGGAGTTCTGTAGATGATATGTATCCTGTAAGTATTGCACAAGAAAAGGTGGCTGTGAAAGGCTACGATGTTGAAGCTGCAAATGCAGCATATGGTTTTAATTATGGGGTTCAGGCTTTATATAAGGAACGTGAAAGCGGTCAAAACTTTGATGGAGAGGATTGGTTCTCTATTCAAGCAACAGTCTCGATACCATTATGGTCAAAATGGAATCAAGCTCCTAAAAAACGTGCGGCTTTGGCGCAACAAAATGAGTCGGAACAACGTCTAGAAAAGGTTAAACGTATCTATTTAAAAGAAATGAAAACATTACAAAGTAAACGTGATGCGGCCCTAAAAAACGTTCATATACTACATAGTAAAAACTTGGCTTTAAAAGATATGATAAGTGCCGCAGAGAGGACTTATGAGTCGGGTGAAACATCTTTGGATGCTGTTTTAGAATCACAAATTAGTCGTCTATCAATTCAATCCCAACTAGAAGAAGAGCGATTTAAACATATGTCATTGCTCGCAAAAATCAATAGTTATATTAGGAAATAATCATGCGTATTTTAACTTTATCTTTAATGATACTAACCCTTATAGTTTCTTCAGCAGTAGCTGCGAGTGAGCAATATACTTGCCCTATGCACCCACATTATATAGCTGAAGAAATGGGGAGTTGCCCTATTTGCGGTATGGACCTTGTACCATTGGCGGCAGAAGAAGTGGAGGAAATAGACGCAAATATAGTTCAAACATCAAGTAAAAAAGAAATTCTTTATTGGGTAGCGCCTATGGACTCTAATTATAAAATGGATAAACCAGGTAAATCACCAATGGGTATGGACTTAGTGCCAGTTTACGCAGAGGTTGCAAGCTCTAATGGTGATAATTCAACAGGACGAAAAGCGGTTACTATTCCAGCTGAAACAATTCAAAATATGGGCGTACGTACTGAAAAGGCTCAAATAACAATGTTTGGTACAGATATTCGTAGTTATGGTTTAGTCACAGAAAATGTACGATTGAAAAAAGACATTTCTAGCCGTGTTTCAGGATGGATTGAAGAGCTAAACATTACATCTGTCGGTGATATTGTTCAAAAAGGTGACCTGTTATTTACATTGTATGGCCCAGAGCTTGTATCTGCTCAACAAGATTATCTTTCAGCATTAAATTCTAAAGCTAAAGGCAGGGTTTCTTCCACAGCTAAACGCCTAGAGTCGCTAGGCGTTCAGCAAAAGTTTTTAAATGATCTTAAAAAGACGCGTACAAAAAAACAAAACATTCCATTTTATGCGGAATCTGACGGTATTGTGAGTATGTTAATGGTGAACCAAGGTACTTATGTTAAACCTGGTATGCAGGTAGCGACTATACAAGATTATTCAAGTGTTTGGGTAAACACTAGTGTTGCAGAGAAGGATTTACAATTTTTATCAAAAAACACAAAAGCAATGGTGATATTCCCTAATATTGGCAATATTGAACGCAAAGCTTCTATTGATTATATTTATCCAACAATTGATGCGTCTAGTCGTACAGGTCAAGTTCGCCTTGTTCTAAGTAATAATGATGGTTCGTTAAAACCTGGTGCTTATGCCGATGTTATATTTGAAGCTAATATTGATAAGCGCCTTGCCATACCTGTTGAGGCTATTTTAAAGAATACAGAAGGTGATCATGTGGTTGTTGATCTTGGAAAGGGGCGATTTAAATCAAAACGAGTGAAGGTGGGTATACGTACAAAAGGTCGAGCGGAAATTGTTTCTGGTTTATCTGTAGGTGATAATGTTGTTATTACTAGCCAGTTCTTAATTGATTCGGAAAGTTCACTGCGAGAATCATTCAATAAATTAAAAAATTCCCAGAAATCTCTAGCTGAATTAGAGGTTGGTGATGAACAAGTTTCGATGATAAATCACCTTATAGATGCAGCTCTCTATATGCATGAAAGTCTTTCTATAAATAATAATTTTGAGTCTTCGTATCTTATGCCTGCATTGAAATTGAACGATCATCTTATGCCTCAGTTTCGTGGCACAAGGCTACAGTTTATTTTAGAAGGTGCTGAAAAAGCCATTCTAGATGCTCAGGCAAGTATAACAGACAACGAGCTAAGGGAATCTTTAAGTCAACTTTTAATAGCGCTAGAACCTTGGTTGTTTGAAGGCAAGCCTGATTATTACAAAAGCAAGGGATTGAACGTATTTAAAGATGTATCATCTGAACGTCTCTGGTTACAAATAGAAGATAAGCCAAATAACCCTTATGGTTCTGGTGAGTCCGTTCTTAAAAACTGGATAGAGCAACAAGTGCTACACATTCAAAATAACGTGAACCCTTTAGAAAGTGTTTACCATGTATAATGAAGGGGAAGATAATAACTTATCTCACGATCCAACAAAATCATTTATTGCTAAGGTTATTGAATGGTCGGTTAACAATCAACTTTTAGTTTTTGTTATGGTAGCCATACTTATTGTGGCTGGTTCAATGTCTGTCAAAAATACACCATTAGACGCAATTCCAGATCTAAGTGACACTCAAGTTATTATCCGTACGGAATTCCCAGGGCAGTCACCGCAAATTGTTGAGGACTTGGTTACCTACCCATTATCAACAACCATGCTAGGGCTTCCAAAAACAAAAGATGTTCGTGGTTTTTCTATGTTTGGAACTTCCTTTGTATACATTATCTTTGAAGACGATGTTGACCAATACTGGGCAAGAAGCCGAGTTAATGAAGCATTGTCCAAAATTCAAAGTGACTTACCTCAAAATGCTTCTGTTCAAATGGGGCCTGATGCTACTGGAGTTGGTTGGGTATATCAATATGCTTTAATTGACCAAACTGGCAAGCATAGCCTTGCAGATCTACGAACTCTACAAGACTGGTTCTTGAAGCTTGAGCTAGCAACGGTTGATGGTGTTTCAGAAGTTGCTTCAGTTGGTGGTTTTGTAAAAGAATACCAAGTATTGGTAGACCCTAACCGTTTGCGTGCTTACGATATTCCCCTTCAACGCATTATGAATACAGTTAAATCGGCGAGTAAAGAAGTTGGTGGCCGTGTGATTGAGCAAGCTGAAATGGAACTCATGATTCGCTCCAAAGGGTACGTCACATCTTTAAGTGATTTAGAGAAAATAGTTGTTTTTTCTAAGGGTGGTACGCCTGTTTTATTAAGTGATGTTGCACGTATTATTGAGGGGCCTGAATTACGCCGTGGTGTTGTTGAGCTTAATGGTGAAGCTGAAGTTGTGAGCGGTATTGTTGTTATGCGTAGTGGTGAAAATGCCTTGAGCGTTATTAAAGCCGTAAAAGAAAAGCTTAAGCAATTACAAAATGGCTTACCTGAAGGTGTAGAAATTGAAACTGTTTATGACAGAGCACCACTGATTGAAGGTGCCGTTGATTACCTGATGCATAAATTGATAGAAGAGGGACTTGTTGTTGCTCTTGTTTGTTTTGTTTTTCTTCTGCATGTACGTAGTGCGTTTGTTGCTATTATTACTTTACCGCTAGGTGTTCTAGCGGCATTTATTGTGATGTCGTACCAAGGGCTAACGGCAAACATAATGTCACTTGGTGGTATTGCCATTGCCATTGGTGCCATGGTTGATGCTTCTGTAGTGATGATCGAAAATGCTCATCGGAAAATATCGGAAATGCCAGATGATGCTACTACTGCTGAAAAAAGTGCAGCTATTTTACTCTCAACAAAAGAAGTTGGGCCAGGGTTGTTCTTTTCCCTATTAATTATTACGGTGTCATTTTTACCTGTATTTGCGCTCACAGGGCAATCATTCCGTCTATTTAGTCCCTTAGCTTTTACAAAAACATACTCTATGGCATTTGCTTCGATTCTCTCTGTCACTGTTGTGCCCGTTTTGATGCTTTGGCTTATCAAAGGTAAAATTAGAAAAGAAGAAGAAAATCCATTAAATCGCTGGTTTGTTAAAATATATAAACCAATACTTGCAAAGGCCTTGAAAGAAAAACACAAGGCTTTACTATTAGCATTTGCATTGCTATTAAGCATGGCTTTCCCCTTAATGAAGACAGGTTCAGAGTTTATGCCTGCCCTTTATGAAGGTGAGCTTTTATATATGCCAACAACACTCCCAGGTGTTTCTATCTCTAAAGCAAAAGATATACTGGCTCAAACAAATCGACTTATAAAAACAATACCCGAAGTTGAGCGTGTTTTTGGTAAAGCGGGTAGGGCAGATACAGCGACGGACCCAGCCCCAATTTCTATGATAGAAACATGGATAAGCTTAAAGCCCAAAGACGACTGGCGTGAAGGCTTAACGATTAAGTCGTTAATTGATGAACTCAATAACACTGTCAAAATTCCTGGTTTAGTGAATAGCTGGGGTTACCCTATTAAAATTAGAATGGATATGATTTCAACAGGAATACGTACGCCTATTGGTATCAAAATATCAGGCTCTGACTTGAATGAAATTAGTCGTATTTCTCTAGATATTGAAGCTGCTGTTAAAGATGTTAACGGTACAAGAAGTGCTTTTGCTGACCGTGTTATTGGCGGTAAATATCTAGAGATAACGCCGGACCGTGATGAATTAGCACGCCAAAATATTGACCTGGGTGTGTTCCAACAAATTATTCAAACGGCACTTGGTGGTATGAAAATATCTGAGTCAGTCCAAGGCCGTGAACGCTATAATATTATGCTACGTTATGAGCGTCGTTTCCGTGAGCAGGATAAAGATATTGCAGATATTTTAGTGCCAACACCAATGGGCCAACATATTCCACTAGGTGAGGTGGCCACAATTGAATTTATTGAAGGCCCACCGATGCTGAAATCTGAAAATGCACGCCTTACAGGCTGGGTTTTTGTTGATATAGCGGATAGAGATATTGGTTCGTATGTGAAAGATGCCCAAAAAATTGTAAATGAAAAAGTTAAGTTGCCAGCTGGTTATTCAATCACTTGGTCTGGCCAGTTTGAGCAAATGCTTGAAGCTAGAGAGCGTATGAATATAGCAGTACCAGGTGCTATCATGATTATTTTCTTACTCTTAATGATTCACTTTGGCCGTTTAGATAGAACTTTAATGGTTATGTTGTCATTACCATTTGGCCTTATTGGCGGTGTTTGGGCTTTATACTTTGCAGACTACAACTTTTCTGTTGCCGTAAGTGTTGGCTTTATTGCTCTAGGCGGTATAGCAGCTGAAACAGCTGTTATTATGCTGCTTTACATGGACCATGAAGTACGTCATACGAAGCCAAGTGATGTTAAAGGATTGGTTACTGCTATTACCCATGGCGCTGTTTTGCGTGTACGCCCTAAGCTAATGACAGTTGCAGTTATTATGGCAGGTTTATTGCCTATATTTATCACAGAAGGGATAGGGTCTGATGTAATGCGTCGCATTGCACTGCCAATGCTAGGCGGTATGGTAACAACAACTATTTTAACGCTCATTATTATTCCTGTTATTTACTATATTTGGGAAAGTAGGCATTTTAAGAAATAAATTTGAGGGATGTTTCATTTGCTTACGTATTAGTTGTAGATGGTAATTAACTAATATTAATTAAGTTAAATTTTAAAGGAGTATAATAATGAGAAAGTTAATGGGTATTGCGCTCATTGGTTTTATGCTAGTCGGAGTTGTGAGTATTGCACAAGCTGAAGAGGAAATTTACAATTGGAGAAGTGAGTCTGGTATTGAAAGTAATGATATGCATAAGGCACATTTAAATAATATTAACGCATTTCCAAGCCAGCCTGGTGAAATTTGGAATTGGTATGAGGAAGAGGGTGTTGATCACCCAGAAAAAATTAAGAATAATAAAGACTATAATGATCCATTGTATAAGTTATAATTAGAGAAATAAATATGGGCTCCTGTAATAGGGGCCTATTAAAAACACAAATTGATAGGGATACGAGAATGAAAAAAATATTATTTACAGCTTTAATTCTTTCAAGTGCTCTTCCGCTAGCTGCTTTTGCGGGACATGGCCACGAAGGTATGCAAGGAATGAAAAGCATGCATGGTAATCACAATATGGAAAAAATGGAACAAAAATCAAAAATGGCTATGGGTACAGGTGTCGTACATAGTATTAGTCATATGAATAGAACTGTTAATTTAACGCACGAACCTATCCCAATGTTAAAATGGCCAGCAATGACAATGGATCTAGCTGTGTCTGATGACGTTAAGCTTAAAGAAATTGAAATTAACAAAGAAATCAAATTCCACATTCAGCTTGGTGATGATAAAATCTTCCGTATTACGAAAATTATGGGCTCTACTTCTGGTGAACAATATATGATGGAGGGCATGCACGAAAATATGAAAGGTATGCACGGCAATATGAAGGGTATGATGAATCAATGTATGGATGCAAGCTGTATGTCAGACCATGATGATACCGATGCCGATGCAGAAAAATCTAATTCTAGTAAACATGATCACTAAATATTTAAAGGAACATTGAAATGCGTAAAATACTTCTAGCAACACTATCTTTATCATTGTTACTACCTTTATCTGCCTATGCAGGTGGTTCACATGGTGGACATGGAATGGCTAAAATGGATCATTCCAAAATGAATATGGCTATGAATCAAAGTCAAAATGCGGCATACCAAGTTCTTGTAAAAGGGATTGATATGATGGAAAAGACTGGTTCAGATAAATATATAAAAGAGATGTTGTCCATGGGACCTATTATGGAAGAATGGCATGAAACAACTGAAGGTATCTATGATGCTATTGACGCTTTAGAAACTTATGCTGCAACATTAGGTATTGATAAGAAAAAAGCCTTAGAATCTTCTATTGAAGAGTATAATGACGTTCTTGATACCTTTCATATGGCGACACATGATGCAGAGGCAAAAGACGTTCAAATAGCTATTGGTGGTAAGGTACAAGAGGCTCGATTTATCCTAGAGAAATTAAAACCCCTTATGCACTAATATTATTAAACTGAAAGGAATAAAACAGTGAAGAAGAAAAACTGTATGACTAAGCATAATTTAATTACAGCCTTATTCATAGCTTTTACGCTGTTTTACCTTTTAACTGAACATAGGGTCTATTTTTTTGGTGCATTACCATATCTAATTATACTTTTATGCCCTTTGATGCACATTTTTATGCATCATGGTCAAGGGGATAATCACAAACATAATGATCATGAAGAGGATGAGTAAATAATGGAGCATGGGGCTGATTACGGTTACGGTATGTGGTTTATAGCTATCGTCAACATTGTTTTCTTTTTGGCATTTGCATTTACATTTGTAAAACCAAAAACAAAATTTGACTGGAGATCATTCGGTATGTTCTCAGCCTTTATTGTCGCTTTGTTTACAGAAATGTATGGTTTCCCTCTTACTATATTTTTACTTTCTGGTTGGCTGCAAAGTAAATACCCGAGTATAGATTTTTTTGCGCATGAAAATGGGCATTTGTTACATACCATACTTGGCTTTGAGGGAAACGCTCATTTTGACCCTTTGCATATTGCTAGCAATATTTTTATTGTGATAGGATTTTTACTTCTATCAAGTTCATGGAGAGTACTTTATAAGGCTCAACGTAATGGTACACTCGCAAAAGATGGTTGGTATGCTAAAATGAGGCACCCTCAGTACATGGCGTTTATAATTGTTATGGTTGGCTTCTTATTGCAATGGCCGACTGTTTTAACGGTTCCAATGTTTCCAATATTGGTATGGATGTACGTTAAATTGGCGAAAGCTGAAGAATCTGTAGCACGTAAAGAGTTTGGCGAGGCATACGAAAATTATGCATCTAAAGTACCAGCATTTATTCCTCGTTGGAGTAAATAAAATAATAATAAAAATTAGGAGAATTATATTGTGATCGTATTTTTAGGAGATATAGCATTTATATTGGAATTAGGTGTAATAGGCGCAGGTTTAGTTACGCTATACTATGCAATGAAAGAAAAATCTAAACTTCTTAAATTGGCGGGATATATTATGGCTGTAGGCGGTTTACTAACAGCGCTTTGTACAGGATATTTTTCTACAAAATATTGGCTTGACGGCGCATATGATAGCGCTACGCCAATGAAGCATCATAGGTCTATGTAGCAATGTCAAAAATGTGGATAAAACACAAATGAAAAATGATAATAAACAAACAAAAGGTAGTTGTTGTAGTAAGCCTAAAATAAAAGAAGATATATCTCCTACAGAAAAAAAGGACAAAGGCTGTTGCAGTCAAACACCTAAAAAGGTGAAAGCTGAAAGTACTGAAGCAGATGAAAAATTAAAATGTTGCAGCAAATAAAAAACAAATAAGGTATAGAATAATGAACCACAATCATGAGCACGCCCCTAGTTGCCATACAGAGAAAAAACGTGAAATGGATTACCTTTTATGGAGTTCATTTGCACTGATCTTATCAGGGTACTTTTCATATTGGCTTGCAAGTGAAAGCTTTGCTGATATTGAATGGTTAACAACCTTTACTTCATCTGTATTTGAATTAACCAATACAATATGGTTTGGGGTGTTATTAGGGATTGTATTTGTAGGCCTTCTTGGGCGTGTACCCCGTGAATTTGTAATTTCTATACTAGGCAAGTCAGGTGGTTTGAGCGGTATACTTAGAGCTACAGGTGCTGGCGTTTTATTAGACTTGTGTAGTCATGGCATTCTTATGGTTGCTATGAAGCTGTATGAGCGTGGTGCAAGCACAGGACAAGTTATGGCTTTCCTTATTGCTAGTCCTTGGAATTCATTTTCCCTCACGATTATTCTTTGGGCTCTGGTTGGTTTCTGGTGGATGATGACCTTCTTGTTAGGTTCTTTAGTTATAGCTATTATTTCAGGGCTTATATTTGAGTGTTTAACAGCAAAAGGTATTCTGCCAGAAAATCCTAATAAAATAGATTTACCTACCGATTTCAAGTTTTGGCCAGAAGCTAAAAAAGAATGGAGAAAAGCTAAGGTTGATACAAGTACTTTAGTGGCAATGCTCAAGGAAGGTTTCCAAGGATCTCGTATGGTTTTAAGATGGATTTTCTTTGGTGTAGTATTGGCAGGGGTAGTACGCTCATCTGTCTCACCTGAAATGTTTCAAACTTTATTCGGGCCAACGCTTGCAGGTTTAGGCTTAACAGTGCTAGTCGCAACAATTCTGGAAGTTTGTTCTGAAGGTAGTATGCCTGTAGCGGCAGACATTTTGACTAAAGCTGGCGCACCTGGTAACTCCTTTGCATTTTTAATGACTGGGGTGTCAACAGATTATACTGAGATTATGTCCCTTAAAGGAACCACGAAAAGTTGGAAGATTCCGTTGTTCCTTCCATTGGTAACTTTACCGCAGGTTCTTTTATTAGCTTGGATACTGAATACGGTTGGCATTTAACTTATAATCTATTTTTAACTCTAGCAAAATGAATAGGTTACTTTTTCACAGAGTTACAAGTACAATTAGAGGCTTTCATATTTAATGAAAAAAATAATCAACTTAAACGATCCCTAACAGTGACGACTCTAAGCCTTTATGGTATGGGTACGATTATTGGCGCTGGTATTTATGTACTCATCGGAAAGGTTGCCGCTGTATCAGGCGTTTCAACAGCCTATGCATTTCTACTTTCTGGATTTATTGCAATGTTTAGCGCTCTTTCTTACGCTGAGCTTGCATCCAGATTTCCTCAAAGTTCAGGTGAGTCGGCTTATGTATCAAAAGCCTTTAACCGTGATTTTTTAGCAAGAATTGTAGGATGGATGGTTGTATTAACAGGGATAGTTTCCTCTGCGACACTTGCCAATGGTTTCCTTGGCTATTTAAATGTGTTTATTGATATATCATCGACAGCCGCTATAATATCTCTAATACTCGCCCTTACAGCTTTATCTGCATGGGGGATTAAAGAGTCTGTTTTCTTAATTGCCGCAATTACCTTACTCGAAGTAGGCGGCTTAATATTTGTTGTTTTACTGGCCGATGGCAATAATGGAATCCCTTGGTCTAAAATTGTAGAATTGCCTTGGAGCCCCACTGAGGCTTCTTCAATTCTTGTGGGTAGCTTTTTAGCCTTTTATGCTTTTATAGGATTTGAAGATATGGTTAATGTCGCCGAAGAGGTTAAAGAACCGAGAAAAACAATTCCTATAGCTATTATATGGGCGGTTGTTTTATCAACCTTATTGTATGTGATTGTTGCAGCTGTCGCTATTCGACATATGCCCATAGCAGATCTAGCAAAAAGTGATGCCCCACTTGCTGATATTATATCTCAAAGCGGTTATTCTCCTGTATGGATAAGCCTTATTAGCCTTATTGCTGTTATTAACGGTATTCTTGTTCAACTCATCATGGCTTCAAGAGTGCTTTATGGTATGGGTAAACAAGGACTAGCACCTGAAATTCTATCTCGGGTGAATTCACGCACGCAAACGCCTATTATAAGTACGCTTATTATTGCATTATTTATACTTATATTTGCGCTCTGGTTGCCACTGATAACCCTAGCGAAGATAACAAGCTTTTTTATGCTAAGTATTTTTACACTGATGAATATTTCACTCATTGTTGTAAAACGAAAAGATAAAGAAACCTTGGGCGTTACAACATTTCCAATATGGGTACCGATTATTGGTACTTTTTTATGTTTAATGCTTTTGGTGGCACAAATATAACTTATCCAGTTTTCTCATTGTCATGACTGATAACAGGAATTGCCCTTAAAATACATCTACACTTTAAAGTTTCTTTGATGGGTGGGTTTGCCTGCTGAAGACTTTTTTATCCGCTGTTTTCCGTAATAGAGGGAGAAACCTATAAGGCTCCTCCCTCTGGTAATGGCTCGTCTCTGTTTTGATTAAGCCATTCGTTGAATGCGTCACGATCTAGGAATAAGCTACCGCCGACACGAACTATGGCATGCGATAAACCAAGTTTATCAGAATTATAAATCCACCAGCGTACTTTTTGTTCAGTAAGGGCAGGGCAAGCATCAACAATTTGTTTAACTGTTCGTAGTGATTTATAATCTGTATCCATTGAATGCCCCTATACGTTATTGTGTGATATTGTATACTTATGAGTTGTAGCATTAATGGTTGCGCAACTTTAACTGTAGTTAAAATATAGATTTGTTCATTTTCTCGACTATTTTCATGGTGTGTTGTTCTGTTAAATGTGAATATCTTTTAACCATTGCAAGAGTTTTATGACCGAGGACATCAGCTATCTCTGCAAGGGTTGCGCCGTTCATCGCAAGGTAAGAGGCTGCTGTATGGCGTAGGTCGTGAAATCTGAAGTTTTCAATGTTAGCCTCAGACAAGGCTTGGTTCCATTGTATCTCTGTAGCGACAGGTTTAGTGCCGTCAGGGCGAGGGAATAGCAGTTCGGTATCGTCTCTTCTCTTTTTATATAGCTCTTGAAGTAACTCTTTAGCTTTATGCACTAGTGGCACCGAACGTCGCTCATCGTTTTTTGTATCTTCGAGGCGGATAAGATTGCGTTCAAAATCGACATTTTCCCATTTGAGAGTTTTTATTTCATTTATTCGTGCACCAGTAGATACTGCAATGACAACAATTGAATAAAGGTATGAATTGCTGGAGTTTTGGCAGGCGCTTAAAAGGGATTTAAGCTCTGCTTCTGATAAAAATCGAACTCTACCTCTTGGTTCTTTAGGGCGTTTCACTTTTTTGACAGGGTGAGACTCAATCCATTCCCACTCGTTGACAATAGTCGTGTACATGGCGGATAAACTAGCTAGATAACGCACAACATTGGCAGGTGAGTGCGTTGTGTCGTGTCTGATATTCCCATAACCATCTTTAAGAGGCTCGCTTAAAAGCTTGTCTCTACATTGTGAGATCATTGAGGTTTTTACGTCAATAAGTCTATTATGTCCAAGTTCGTTAGCCCACCACATGAGATGTGTTTTTACAGTCCTTAAGGCGTTAGGGGATGTGTAACGTATACGTGCAGAGCTTTCGAGGTATTTATCAATAACCTCTTTTAGGGTGAACCTTTCTGCCTCTGATGTTTTGAAATAGCGATTAGAACGTATTTGTGCTTCAGTCTCTTCACCCCATCTTTTAGCGTCGGTTTTCCTAGAGAAAGTTGCGTTTTGTACTGGGTGCCCCTTAAGGCGAACGGTAACCCTAAAATGAGACTTACCATTTTTTACTGTACGTTCCTCTATAGATGCCATATAATTATCCCTGATATTAAAATTAATATATACTATATTATAATCACTTACACCAACAATTACCAGTTAAAAAATGGGGTAATAATGGGGTAATATCTCTCAATAAGTCTCAATAATCACCAATAGCGTATTTTTATAATCCTTTGAAATATATACTGTTTAGCACTGTTTGTTGTTGCCTTTTTTGTGGCTTCAAGGTCTTAAAATCTTGCCAGTGTCGGTTCGAGTCCGACCATGCCCACCAGTTATTTAAAAGCCTCCCTTGGGAGGCTTTTTTATTATTTTCATGGATGTTTTTTTAGAGCGAACGAGGGGCTTTACATGAAAAGCAGCTTATTTGGGGCATGTGTATTACATAAATATATTGTTATGCTTGTTTAAAAGCCTCCAAGTGGAGGCTTTTAAGTGTTATTTTTAGGACATAGACTCCTGTATGTATTTATGCCAAATATTTTGTCAATAAGCCCAACATTTCTTTGTCATGTTTTCTTTATTCTTTTGGGGTGACATCACATTTCTTACCACAGCATTTGTGGCAAGTGTTTATACCCAAAATTTTGTATAAGAAGCAAAAACTATATGACGCACTTAGAATCATAGCTATCGCTATTATAATTAAGGCAATGGATATTCCACCTTCTACTTGCCCTGTGTGGGTAGCCCATAAAGCGATTGCTGCAACAGCAAGCCTGACTGTTTTATCTACAATACCTACATTTTTATGCATTTAGGTTCTCCTTTTAGAGCTGTTTGTTTTAATCTCATATATATATTATAGGCGCTTTTAAACGGAGTTGCACTTTTAAAATAGTGGTAGAAGGTGATCTAACAGGGATGTATATAAAACTTGCTCATTCCTTATGAAATTGCCATAATTACGTTGTTTAATAAATGAAGGGAGTTATGGTTCGTGTCTCGAAGAAGCTTGGAACAACATGACTTGGTACTTGTGAGTGCTGCTAAAAATATCATAGAAAAACATTTCAAAGAAGATTGGCACCATATTGGTGTGGCGTGCTTGGGTAAAAGTGGGAAGGTTTACACTTCTGTAAATTTGGATACTTATGTTGGAGGGATGGCCGTTTGTGGTGAGCCACTTGCTATTGGGCAGGCTGTATTGGAGGAGGATCTTCCTTTTGTATCTATTGTAGCGGTGAGGAAGCCAAGAGCTTCCCGTGAAGATCAAGAAATTAAAATTGTTTCTCCTTGTGGGAAATGTCGCGAGATGATCGCGGATTATGCACATGAGGCAGACGTTATTTTAAGTGACGATGAGGGGGAGTTTAAAGTTAAAATTTCTGCTTTGCTGCCTTATAAATTTATTTCAAATAAATCAAAAAAAGGACGTCTAGATGACTGTTTACATGTTAGCTGAAAAGGAAATTATTCCAGCAAAAAAAGGGAGTGCACCCTATAGTTTGACCGAAGCACAGAGTATGCTTGAAAAGGTGGGTGAGCCATGGCACTTAAATGAAGATGCTACGAAGATTCATGTGTCCTATAAATTTAAAAACTTTAAACGTGCTTTGCAGTTTGTGAATGAGTTGGGCATGATTGCCGATGCGGCAATGCATCACCCTGATATTCAATTGGGTTGGGGTTATGTGAATTTAGAAATACAAACGCATTCTATAGGTGGTGTACAAGAGGCTGATTTTGTTTTAGCGGCTAAATCTCAGCGTATTTATGAAGACTGTATTGCATAAAATATTACTTACCTAAAAATAAATAAAACGCCCGAGGGCGTTTTATTTATTTTTTGAGATGGCATTATTCCATAATTACGCCAAAAGTAACGGCACCAATAGCTTCACCAGTTTCAGGGTCTGTAATTGTTGAGCTGAGTTGTGCTGTAAAAGCTTGCACTGATTCATCAAACTTCACTTCACTCACATGCGTTGCGCCAGATCCTTTGAGGAATGTTTCTTTCCACTTGGCTTCGTCGCCTTGCCAGTAGTCTGATGTGATGTCACTCATTGCAACGTTTAAGCCTTTGTTGTCCATGACAAAAATTTCACCATATTCACCGTCGTTCCCGTCTTTGATTGCTACAAGTTCTGCTGACGCGGCGTTGTTTAAGACTTCTGCTACTTTTACATGGGCATCAGTTTTTACTTCTGTACGCCACGCTTTATCGAGCGCTATAATAGCAGCTTCGTCAAGTCCTGCATGTTTGGCATTTTGTGCTTTGATAGCAGAAATAATAGCGCTGTTTTCTGAGATTGATTTAGAATCTGATGCTACTTTTATTTTGAAAAGATCTAAGTCTTGCGCTTGAGATAGTGATGCTACCATAACTAGTGCGCCTGTAAGAAGGAAAGTTTTAATGTTTTTCATTTTTATTACCTTTAAGTGTTTTGTGTTGTTATTGTATTTACATGTATATTATGATGCCTTTATTGCTTACTTACAAGTAAGATTACAAGTAAAATGCAAATTATTTTAATAAAACGAAAGTGTGTGTATATGTCTGCAGCATATTTAAACGGCAAACTTGTAGAAAAGTCGGATATATCTATTTCGCTTGATGATTTTGGCTTTGCAAGGGGTAACGTTGTGTTTGAATTAACGCGTATTTACGGGGATAAGCCTTTTAACCTTGATGCTCACCTTGCGCGTTTAATGAACAGTTTGAAGGTCTGCAATATTAGCCAGCCTTTTTCTAAAGAAGATTTTAAACGTATGACGATGGATGTTATTCAACGTAATAAGTTCCCGCAAAGTGTGGTTAAAATTTATATTACTCAAGGTGTCGCTAAGTCTTCTTTGTGGAGTTTGCAAGTTGCGGAAAATTTTGACGCAAAAATTATGCTTATTCAAGAGCCTTTTAAAGCCTTTAGCGATATTTATCCAGCACATGAAAGATATTATAAAGAAGGTATAGCTATTGCCACAGTTGAATTAGAGCGTACTCAGCCTGAAGCTAAGACGACAAACTATTTAAATGCTGTTATTGCCAGTTCTAAAGTGGCGACGAATGGCTTTGAGGATATATTATATATAAATCGTTTAGGTGAGGTGACGGAATGTTCTCGCAGTAATATATTCTTTGTAAAAGACGGTGTGCTTATTACACCGAAAACAGATGTGCTTGCAGGGGTAACAAGGCAAGTGGTCTTGGACTTAGCGCATAGCTTGAATATCCCTGTTGAAGTGAGGGCTGTATTAAGAGGTGAAATTGCGACGGTAGATGAAGCTTTTATGACGGGATCTACAGTTGAATTGATGCCTGTAAAGCAAATTGACGAAAAACATTTTGATCTGTCTCGTTATAGTGTCTATGAAAAGCTATGGCAGTCGTTTAAAATGGAAATTTTAAAATAAATAATAATATTAAAAATCATACATTTGAGTTTGATGTTGCTTTAAAATTATACATTTTTTATGTTTTTTCTGTATTTCATAGAGCAAGAAGAGTAATATGCAATTTGATTTGAATAATAATAAAAGTAGATCATGTTAGTAGAATATTTTCCGGTACTGATATTTTTAATTATTGCCACAGGCTTATCGCTTGTTTTGACAGCGATTCCCTTTGTTTTAGCTCCTAAGCGTCCTGACGCTGAAAAGGCGTCCCCTTATGAATGTGGGTTTGAAGCTTTCGACTCTGCGCGTAAGCGTTTTGATGTTCGTTTTTATTTAGTGGCTATCCTGTTCATTATTTTTGACTTAGAAGTAGCATTTTTATTCCCATGGGCGGTTGCATTTGGCACGATTGGTTTGTTTGGGTTTTGGTCGATGATGATATTTCTTCTAGTTCTAACGTTTGGTTTTATTTACGAATGGAAGCAGGGAGCTCTTGAATGGGAGTAATAACAAAAGTTGATCCAGGTAGCGTTGCAAATGAATCTGGCGTTGAACTTGAACAAGGATTACGTGACCAAGGTTACGTTTTAACTTCATTAGATGATGTTGTAAATTGGGCCCGTGCTGGCTCTATTTGGCCAATGACATTCGGTCTTGCTTGTTGCGCTGTTGAAATGATGCACTCTGCAGCAAGCCGTTATGATATGGAGCGTTTTGGAACGTTGTTCCGCCCATCTCCAAGACAAAGTGACTTGATGATTGTTGCTGGTACATTGACCAATAAAATGGCACCCGCTTTGCGTAAGGTTTACGACCAAATGCCAGAGCCGCGTTATGTTATCTCTATGGGGTCTTGTGCGAACGGTGGTGGATATTATCATCATTCTTATTCGGTTGTGCGTGGTTGCGACCGTATTATCCCTGTTGATATTTACGTACCTGGCTGCCCTCCGACAGCAGAAGCGCTGATTTATGGCGTGTTGCAATTACAGAAAAAAATTAAACGTACGCCTGTCTTTAAGCGTTTGCCGCAACAATCGCCGCAATATGCTTATAAAGAAGGTGAAAAAGCGCCTTATACAGATAGAGAAAAGCATACAGGTAAAGCCTAGTATAAAAGCTTGATAATATAAATAAATAGAGCAGAATATTTAAAATGACGCATATTGATAAACTTCACGACGCTTCAAAATTAGAACGTTTGCTAGAGGCTGTTGAAAAGAAATTTAGCGACGGTATTTTGAATGCTGAAATTGCAAACCGTGAACTTACATTAACAGTTAGAAAAAAAGATACGCTTTCAGTGCTTAAATATCTGCGAGACGACCGCCGTATGATGTTTAAATGTTTGATGGACGTTTGTGGTGTGGACTGGTTAGGTAAACGTGATGAACGTTTTGATGTAGTTTACCACTTGCTAAGCTTAAACAAAAACATGCGTGTGCGCGTTAAGGTTTCTATTTCTGAAGATGATCATATGCCTTCTGTATGTGAATTGTTTGAATCAGCAAACTGGTTTGAGCGTGAAGCTTATGACATGTTCGGCATCCAGTTCGATAAACACCCAGATTTACGTCGTATCTTAAATGACTATGGCTTTGACGGATTCCCACTTAGAAAAGATTTTCCACTTGTTGGTAAGGTTGAAGTTTATTATGACGAAGATGAAAAGCGTATCGCCTATAAGAAGGTAGATATGCCACAAGAATTTAGACGTTTTGATGCACAGTCCCCATGGGAAGCGATGACCGGAAACGCAAGTCTTGCGGACGATGCAAACATGTTTAACGAAGATGAGTTTAAGGGGTAGATAGGAAATTATGACAACAACTACCACAACAAAAGAAATGGAATTCGGCGAAAACTTTACGCTGAATTTTGGTCCTCAACATCCAGCCGCTCACGGTGTTTTACGTCTTGTGCTTGAGTTGGACGGTGAAGTTGTAGAGCGCGCTGATCCGCATATTGGCTTGCTGCACCGTGGTACTGAAAAATTACTAGAAAATAAAACATATGTGCAAGGTTTGCCTTATTTTGACCGTTTGGACTATGTTTCTATGATGTGTCAAGAACATGTGTATTGCTTAGCTATTGAAAAGCTTTTACAAGTTGAAGTACCACTTCGTGCAAGTTATATCCGTGTAATGTTTAGTGAAATCACGCGCTTACTTAACCACTTAATGTGGCTTGGAACACACGCTTTAGACGTGGGTGCTATGTCAGTGTTCTTATATGCGTTCCGTGACCGTGAAGTTTGCTTTGATTTTTACGAAGCTGTTTCGGGTGCACGTATGCATGCAAACTATTTTCGCCCTGGTGGTGTAGCAAAAGACCTACCTGAAGGTCTAACAAAAACAATTAAAGAATTTACGGAAGCAATGAAGGGGCGTATTGATGAATACGAAGACCTTTTAAGTGAAAACCGTATTTGGAAACAGCGTACTGTAAACATTGGTGTGGTAAGCGCAGAGCGTGCGATGAGTTATGCCTTTTCAGGGCCTATGCTCCGTGGTAGCGGCGTGCCTTGGGATATCCGTAAAGCAGAACCATACGAAGTTTATGATAAAATCAAGTTTGATATCCCCGTTGGTAAAAACGGTGATAGTTATGACCGTTATCTTGTGCGTATGGAAGAAATGCGCCAAAGCTTAAGTATTATTGAACAATGTATTGCAGATATGCCAGAAGGGCCTATTAAAGTTCAAAACTTTAAAATTTCCCCACCAAAGCGTGACGAAATGAAATCTTCTATGGAAGCGATGATTCATCACTTTAAATACTTTACAGAAGGTTTCCACGTGCCAAAAGGTGAGGTTTATGTTGCGATTGAAGCACCAAAGGGTGAAACAGCTGTTTATTTGGTGAGTGAAGGTGGTTCAAAACCTTACCGTGTGAAGGTACGTGCTCCAGGATTTGCGCATTTACAAGGGTTAGAAATGATGACAAAAGGACATATGCTTGCCGACGTAACCACTGTTATTGGTACGCAAGATATTGTATTCGGGGAGATTGACAGATAATGGCAACAACAGCAAAAAAAACTCAAGCTGCAATTAAAATGGTAGGCCCTGAAACGCAAGTACGTGCTAACCATAGTGGGCTTGAGTTTTCAAAAGAAACAGAAGCTAAAATTAAGCGTATCCTGAAACGTTATCCAGAAGAGCAGTCTCAATCAGCACTTATTCCTGTACTTAAATTAGCGCAAGACGAATTTGGCGGATGGTTAAGCACATCTGCAATGCAGTTAACGGCTGAACGTTTGAATCTTCCATATATTCGTGTTTATGAAGTTGCCACGTTTTACACCATGTTTAATCTAGACCCTGTAGGCAAATATCACGTACAAGTTTGTACGAACTGCTCATGCATGATACGCGGAAGTGATGCTATTGTTGAAGCGGTTAAAGAATATACAGGCTTAAAAGGTCAGCATGAAATTTCAGACGATAGCTTGTTTACATTAACAGAAGTGGAATGCCTTGGTGCATGCGTGGAAGCGCCAATGATGCAGATTAACAATCACTACTACACAAAGCTTGATAAAGAACAAACACTACAAATTTTAGATAATCTTAAAAAAGGTAACGAAGTTGTAGATGCGACACCAACAAAGCCAATGAAGGATAGTTACTAATCATGACAACTCCAAAACTTTCAATCGACGATAAAGTATTTAAAAACCTTGATGGCTCAGGCGATTGGGGTATTAAAGGTTATGAAAAACGTGGCGGATATAAAGGTCTGAAAAAACTTTTAAAAACAGACCCTTCTGTACACATTGATCAACTTAAAGGCAGTGCTTTACGTGGTCGTGGTGGTGCTGGTTTTCCTACAGGGTTAAAGTGGTCGTTTATGCCAAAACCTGACGGTATTAAACCAAATTACTTGGTTTGTAACGCCGATGAAGGTGAGCCCGGCACTTGTAAAGACCGTGATATTTTACGTTACGATCCGCATACCCTTGTCGAAGGTATGATTGTCGGTTGCCATTGCCTTGGTGCAAAAGTTGGTTACATTTATGTACGTGGCGAATATTACGATGAGTCTTCAAGGCTTAATCAGGCTATTGAAGAGGCACGCAAAGCCGGTTATCTTGGAAAAGACATTCAAGGCACAGGTGTTGACGTTGAAATATATGTTCACCTTGGCGCAGGCGCATATATTTGTGGTGAAGAAACCGCACTTTTAGAATCGCTTGAAGGTAAAAAAGGCCAACCTCGTGTGAAGCCTCCGTTTCCTGCGGGCTATGGTCTTTACGGTTGCCCAACAACAATTAATAATGTTGAAACCATTGCTCAAGTACCACCTATCTTGAAAAAAGGAAACGACTGGTGGTGCCAATTTGGTCGTGAAAATAATCACGGTACAAAAATTTTCTCTGTTTCTGGCGCTGTAAACTTGCCAGGTAACTTTGAAGCGCCGATGTCTATTTCTTTAAAAGAATTAATTGATGAATATGCAGGTGGTGTTATTGGTGGTTGGGACAACCTACAGGCCGTTATACCTGGAGGGTCTTCAACACCAATGCTGAGTGCTGCAAACTGTAACACGGCGGTTATGGATTTTGATGGTTTGCGTGACCTTGGTACAGGCCTTGGTACAGCCGCTGTGATTGTGATGAATAAAGATACAGATTTACTACGTGTTATGGCACGTATTAGCCATTTTTATAAGCATGAAAGCTGTGGTCAGTGTACACCATGCCGTGAAGGTGTGGGATGGGTTTCTAGGTTAATGGATCGCCTTATTGCAGGCGAGGGAACACTTGAAGAGTTAGACCAGATGTATGATGTTACGAAAAAAATTGAAGGTAAAACAATTTGTGCCTTCGCCGACGGTGCAATGTGGCCTGTGCAGGGTACATTAAAGCATTTCCGTCATTTATTTGAAGAGCGTATTAAAGAAAACATGAAGGCAAACGGATAAGATGAGCGAAAATAATACAGTTACATTAACCGTTGACGGTAAAGAAGTTACAGTTCCAGCAGGTAGTTCATTGATGGACGCTGCAACGGCGTCTGGCGTTGAAATTCCACGTTTTTGTTTCCACAAACGTTTAAGTGTGGCGGGTAACTGCCGCATGTGTTTGGTTGAAGTTGAAGGTGGTCCTCCAAAACCAACGGCTTCTTGTTGTTTCCCCGCGGGTAATGGCATGGTTGTGCACACAAAAAGCCCTATGGTGAAAGAAGCACGTAAAGGCGTGATGGAATTCTTGCTTATTAACCATCCTCTAGATTGCCCAATTTGTGACCAAGCTGGTGAGTGTGACTTACAAGATATTTCTGTTTCTTACGGTTCTGACTGTTCTAAGTTTGGTGAAGGTAAACGCGCGGTTGAAGACAAAGACATTGGTCCTAAAATTAAAACCGTTATGACACGTTGTATCCACTGTACACGTTGCATTCGTTTTGCAACTGAAGTGGCTGGTGTAGAAGAAATGGGTGCGACCTTCCGTGGTGAAAACATGTCGGTTGGCACATATGTTGAAAATGCGCTTGAAAGCGAACTTTCTGGTAACATGATCGACCTTTGTCCTGTAGGTGCCCTAACATCTAAACCTTACGCCTTTACAGGCCGTAACTGGGAAATGGTGAAAACAAATTCTATCGATGTGATGGACGCATTAGGTTCAAACATTGAAGTGCATAGCCGTGCAGGTAAAGTCATGCGCATTGTCCCACGTGAAAACGATAGCGTTAACGAAGAGTGGATTTCTGACACAGCACGTTTTAGCTATGATGGTTTATATGAAGACCGCATAACATCTCCGCTTGTAAAAGTGAAGAGTGGTAAGCTTCAAAGTATTGGTTGGAAAAAAGCAATTGAAACTGTTTTACCTAAACTAACAGGTAAAAAAGTCATTGCTGGTTTAGCAGGTGATGTGCACAGCGTTGAAGATTTGTATAGCTTTAATGCCTTTATGAAAGAAACGTTAGAAACACCAAACGTTGACAGTCGTATGGGTGGCTTTAAGCTTGATGGAGAATTTCGTCCGAGTTACATTATGAACAGCACAATTGAAGGTGTTGATCACGCAGATGCTATTATTCTTGTGGGTACAAACCCGCGTTTAGAAGCACCTGTTTTAAACGCCCGTATTCGTAAAAATGTACGTGGCCGTAATATCCCTGTTTACATGGTAGGTGCTGAAGTTGATTTAACTTATTCTTACGGATTAATTGGTGATAAACCTTCAGATTTAGAAGATCTTTCAAATGGGAAGTCTGCTATTGCTAAAGTTCTAAAAGGCTTTAATAAGCCGATGATTATTCTTGGTGCAGATGCTATTTCACGCAGCGATGGTTTAGCTGTTTATAAAGAAGTTGAAAAATTATCCGACACTATTGGTGCGATTGATGCGCATTGGAATGGCTTTAATATATTACATAATAAAGCAGGATTGGTTGCAGCGCTTGACATGGGCGTAACGCCGGGTAAAGGCGGTATGGATATCGCAAAAACACTTAAAGCTTTGAAGGCTGGTGAAGTTGATACACTTATTCTTTACGGTGAAAGCGATGCGGTAAGTGCAGAAGATTTAAAAGGTGCTAAATTTACTATTTATATCGGTACGCATAAAGGCACTTACGCTGATATGGCTGATGTTGTTTTACCTGCAGCTGCTTATACGGAAAAAGATGGCTGGTGGACGAACACAGAAGGTCGCGTGCAAGAATCAAAAGCTGCTGTACACCCGTTATTAAATGCAAAAGAAGATTGGAAGATTTTCCGTGCGCTTTCAGGCGAGCTTGGTAAAGCTTTACCATTCGATAGCTTAGAAGCTTTACGTTTAAAAATTTCTGAAGATAACAAGCCATATGAAAATATTGGTAAAGTTTCTTCGGCTCAGGCTTGGGTATGTGTTTCGGGTAAAGGTAGCTTGTTAAAATCTGCTTTTGCTAACCCTGTGACGAATTTTTATAAAACGAATGAAATTATGAAGGCTTCTCAAGTGATGACTGAATGCGCTAAAAGCGTCGCTCATAAACAAAATGCAATGAAAAAGGTAGGTTAAGTTGATGGAATTTATTCAACCGTATTTAGACTTAATAAATTTAGAGAATTTACAAGAACTTGCTTTGCTTGTCGCTCAGGTATTGGCTGTGACTGCGCCTTTGCTATTTTGTGTGGCTTACCTTACCTGGGCAGAACGTAAAATTATTGCAGGTATGCAATTGCGTAAAGGGCCAACACATGTGGGTTGGGCAGGTTTGGGTCAGCCTATTGCTGATGCCGTTAAGTTGATGTTTAAAGAAAACGTTATCCCTTCAGGTTCGGCTAAAGTTGTTTACTTAATGGCGCCTATGATGGTGATGATTCCTGCTATTACAGCTTGGGCCGTTATTCCATTTGACGAAGGCCTTGTTTTAGCGGATGTGAATTTAGGTGTGATGTACCTTTTAGCGACGTCTTCTATTGGTATTTACGGGGTATTGATGGCGGGTTGGGCTTCTAACTCTAAGTATCCATTTCTTGGTGCTGTGCGTACAGGTGCTCAAATGATATCTTATGAAGTTTCAATGGGTTTAACCGTTTTAAGTGTTATTTTAATGTCGGGATCTATGAATTTATCCGATATTGTTAAAGCGCAAGAAGGTATGTGGTTTATGATACCCGCATTCCCAATGTTTATTGTATTTATCATTTCTATCTTAGCTGAAACGAATCGTGCACCGTTTGACTTACCCGAAGCGGAAGCGGAACTTGTTTCTGGTTACTTTACTGAATATGGCTCTTTAAGCTTTTCACTATTTTTCTTGGGCGAATACGCCAGTATGATTTTGATGAGTGCTATCGCCGTTATTTTATTTATGGGCGGATGGTTGCCACCATTTGACTTTGCTCCATTTACTTGGGTTCCAGGATTTATTTGGTTCTTTGCGAAGATATCGTTTATTCTATTTATCTTCTTGTGGGCAAGGGCGACTTTCCCAAGATTTAGATATGACCAATTGATGCGCCTAGGCTGGAAAGTTTTCCTTCCGTTTACATTATTCTGGCTTGTGCTGACTGCTGGCGCAATGCATGTTTTTGATTTAGTTTAATAAAGGTATTTCATTATTATGAATTTCATACAGTTTTTAAAACAATTTTTATTACTCGATGTTATTAAAGGGCTTTCTATTACCCTTAGGCATTTGTTTGAAAAAAATATTACATTGCTTTATCCTTGGGAAAAAACACCTATTTCTCCACGTTTTCGTGGCGAACACGCGCTGCGCCGTTATCCAAATGGCGAAGAACGCTGTATTGCTTGTAAATTATGTGAAGCTGTATGCCCAGCGCAAGCCATTACTATTGAAGCGGCTCCAAGCAAAGACGGTTCAAGACGTACCACACGTTACGACATTGATATGGTGAAATGCATTTATTGTGGCTTATGTGAGGAAGCTTGCCCTGTAGATGCAATTGTAGAAGGTCCAAACATGGAATTTGCTATGGAAAACAGACAAGACCTTGTGTATAGCAAGGAAAAATTACTTGATAATGGTGATAAATTAGAACCAACTTTGGCACAACGTTTACAAAACGACGCCAAATATAGATAGGAATAAACGAATGATTGCAGATCTACTTTTCTTTATGTTCGCAAGTGTTTTACTTTTGGGAGCTGTAGGGGTTGTCAGTGCTAAAAACCCAATGTTTAGCGTACTATTTTTGGTTTTATGCTTTTTTAATGCCGCAGGTTTATTTATTTTAATTGGCGCTGAATTTTTAGGACTTCTTTTGATGATGGTTTACGTTGGCGCTATTGCGGTGATGTTCTTATTCGTCTTAATGACTGTAGACATGTCTGTGGACGTAAAGGAGCGTAAATCTCCTATGTTTACATTTGCGTCACTTGCTATTGGCGCTGTGCTGTTGGTTGAACTGATATTTGCACTTATGGGCGGTGTGGCTTCAACAGGCCGTATTGCTGCAACAATACCACTTGTGGATGATGTTGAAAATATTATGCAATTAGGGCAGGTGTTGTTTACAAATTATATGTATCCATTTATCACAGTTTCTATGGTTTTATTAGTAGGCATGGTCGGTGCTATTGTGTTAACACATCGTCGTCGTGAACATGTTTTGAGACAAGATATTGGTGAGCAAATTTCACGCACACGTGAAGAAAGTATTGCGTTGGTTAGCCCAACGCTTGGTAAGGGTATTTCTTAAGGCTTTGCATTAAGATTGTTTTTTAAGTATATAATGAATAAAGAGAAAAAATGGAAAATATTACGTTAAATCACTACCTCACATTGGCAGCAATTTTGTTTATTGTTGGTGTTATTGGTATATTTATGAACCGAAAAAATATTATTACGATTTTAATGTGCATCGAACTTATTTTACTTTCTGTGAATATTAATTTTGTGGCATTTAGTGCCTTTATGCATGACTTAAACGGTCAGATTTTTACATTCTTTATTTTAACTGTTGCAGCAGCTGAAGTTTCTATCGGCTTGGCAATTTTAACAATTTTCTACCGTAACCGTCATAGTGGCGCTGTAGAAGATTCTAACGTGATGAAAGGGTAAGAACATGATTACGCCAGAAATTGTTTTCACAATTGTTCTTTTACCTTTATTCGCTTCTATCATTGCAGGTTTGTTTAAACCTTATATTGGTGATAAAGGGGCGATGGGGGTTACAACAACAGCTGTTTCTATCAGTGCTTTGTTGTCACTCTTTACATTTTATCACATGGCTTTTAAGCATGATGCGCAACCTGCTTTTACAGAAATACTATATAACTGGTTAAATACAGGTGATCTTAACCTTAACTTCGGTGTTATGGTTGATAAACTTACAGTTACAATGCTTTTGGTTGTGACAAGTGTGAGTGCTTGTGTGCATGTTTATTCTATTGGTTATATGCATCATGACCCTCACAGAGGACGTTTCTTTAGTTATTTGTCATTGTTTACATTTACCATGTTGGCTTTGGTTACAGCACCTAATTTATTACAAATGTTTTTAGGTTGGGAAGGTGTGGGCTTAGCTTCTTATCTTCTTATTGGTTTTTGGTTTAAAAAACCTGCGGCAAACGCAGCGGCTATGAAAGCATTTATTGTAAATCGTGTGGCTGACCTTGGTTTACTTATTGCTATGCTTACTTTAATTGTAAATTTAGGTACGTTAGATTACGCTGTTATTTTTGCAAATATTGGTGAGTTTTCAGATAACACTTTCAATTTCCTAGGCTATGATATGCATATGCTTTCACTTGTGGCAGCGCTTTTATTTATCGGTGCTATGGGTAAATCGGCTCAGCTTGGTTTTCATACATGGTTACCAGATGCCATGGAAGGTCCAACACCTGTTTCTGCTCTTATTCACGCAGCAACCATGGTAACAGCGGGCGTGTTTTTGGTTGCACGTATGTCGCCATTGTTTGAGTTTGCACCATCTGTTTTAGAAGTTGTAGCTTGGGTAGGTGGTTTAACAGCTTTTTTTGCCGCTACTATTGGTTTAACACAGCACGATATTAAACGTGTGATTGCTTACTCAACCTGTTCACAGCTTGGGTATATGTTTTTCGCTTGCGGTATTGGTGCTTATCCAGCGGCTATTTTTCACCTGACAACTCACGCATTCTTTAAGGCGCTACTATTTTTAGGCGCTGGTAGTGTTATCCATGGTGTGAATGACGAGCAGGATATGCGTAAAATGGGTGCGTTGAAATTCGCGATGCCTATTACATATTTCTTAATGCTTATCGGTTCATTGGCCTTAGCGGGTGTCCCACCGTTTGCTGGTTTCTTTTCTAAGGACCTTATTTTAGAATCGGCATTTATGAGCCATTCTACCACGGGTGTTTGGATGTACGCTCTTGGAACTGTGGCAGCCTTTATGACAGCATTTTATAGTGCACGCGTCTTTTACCTTACATTTTATGGTAAGCACCGCGGCGATAAGGAAGCCTTTAAACACTCGCATGAATCAGGCGCTTCAATGCTTATCCCTATGATTATTTTAGCTTTAGGCGCTGTTTTTAGCGGATGGTTATTACATGATATGGGTAACTTAGACTGGTGGCAGGGTGCTATTAGTATTCAGTCTTACCACACAGGTTTAGAGTCGGCACATCATATTACTTGGCAGTGGAAATATCTTCCATTGGTTATTGTATGTTTAGGTGGCTTAGTTGGAACTTGGTTCTACCTTTGGAGAACTGACTTGCCTGCGAAAGTTTCTTCAGCCCTTGGCTTTGTTTATACGGTTGTTTACCGTAAATGGTTGGTTGATGAACTTTATAACGGCCTTTTCGTTAAACCTATTAAATGCTTATCAAAATACTTGTACTTATACGGTGACGTTAAATTTATCGACGGCTTTATGGTTAACGGATTAGGTAAAGCGACAGTTATTTCTGGTATGTTATTGCGTAAAGCTCAAAGTGGTTATATTTTCCACTATGCCTTTGTTTTGGTATTGGGTGTTTGTGCTTTAATGAGCTGGTTTATATTATAAAATAAGGAAATAAACAAAAAATTATGGAAACTATTAACGCGCATATGCTGACTATACTAACTTTCCTTCCATTATTGGGGGCGTTGGTTATGCTTATTATTCCTGGTGATATTGAAAATAAATCGAAAAATGCACGCCATTTAGCTTTGCTATTTTCACTTGTGACATTTGCCTTAAGTATTTATATGTTAATTGGCTTTAAAACAGGTACGCCTGAAATGCAGTTTGTTCAATATTATAGTTGGATAGAAAATCTAAATATCAATTATCATATGGGTGTTGACGGTATTTCTGTTTTATTTGTAGTTTTGACAGCGTTACTCATACCACTTTGCGTGCTTGTTTCTTGGAAGTCTGTGGATAAACGCGTGCCTATGTATATGGCAGCATTTTTGGCGTTAGAGTCGTTTGTTATCGGTGTGTTCTGTGCCTTAGATATGATGCTTTTTTATATTTTCTGGGAAGCCATGCTTATACCTATGTTTCTTATTATTGGTGTGTGGGGTGGTGAAAACCGCGTTTATGCAGCTCTAAAATTCTTCCTATATACGTTCTTTGGCTCTGTTTTGATGCTGATTGCAATGATTTATCTATATCTTGAAAATGGGAGCAGCTTTGACATTCAATCAATGTCTAACTTATACATTTCAACCGAGGTTCAAATTATCTTATTCCTAGCGCTCTTTGCTGCCTTTGCTGTGAAGGTTCCTATGTGGCCTTTCCATACATGGTTACCAGATGCACACGTACAAGCACCAACGGCAGGCTCTGTAATCTTGGCGGGTATTCTTCTTAAAATGGGTGCTTATGGTTTCTTAAGGTTCTCAATACCTATTTTGCCAGAAGCAACATACTTATTTACGCCTATGCTTTACGCTTTAAGTGTTATTGCTATTATTTATGCGGCTTTGGTTGCACTTGCTCAGACCGACGTGAAAAAAATGATCGCATATTCATCTGTTTCGCATATGGGATTTGTAACCTTGGGTATTTTTGCGGCGACAACTGAAAGTATGCAGGGTGCTGTGATGCAAATGGTTAACCATGGTATCGTTTCTTCTGCGTTGTTTATGCTTATCGGTGTTATTTATGAGCGTATGCATACCCGCGATATTTCTAAATTTGGTGGTATTGTTAACCGTATGCCTATTTACGCTGCAATATTTATGCTCTTTACAATGGCCGCAGTTGGCTTGCCTGGGACAAATAGCTTTATTGGTGAGTTTTTGATTTTAACAGGGGCTTATGCGGCTGAAGGCGCTCAGGTTTATACTGTGATTGCTTGCGCAGGTATTGTACTTGGTGCTGTTTATATGCTTTCACTTTATAAACGCATGATAATGGGTGAACCTGTGACACAAGAAATTATGAGACTTAAATACATGGATATGCGTGAAAAATTAATGTTTGTCCCGCTTATTCTATTGGTTTTATATATGGGTCTTGCACCAAACCGAGCTTTAAACATTACAGAAGCATCTGTTACACACCTTGTTGGTGAATATGCAGACAGCGTGGCTTTATTTAAGGCACAAGATAATAAAACACTCATCTCTTACTTAGGGAAATAGGAATAAAAAAATGACTGAATTTAATTGGACATGGTATAGCGCTGCAACACCAGAAATTTTTGTAATGGTAATGTGCCTTTTTGTATTACTCGTGGGCGCATTTTCTAAAAAATCTTTTGAAAAAAGGGTGGTGCGTAACCTTACCATCATATCTCTATTAGGTGCCTTTTTACTTGTTTTAGACAATGTTTCTGATATACGCCAATTTGCTTTCCCTGTAACAGATGTTGAAGGTGACAGCGTTTCCGCTTTAGGATCATTATATGTGGTAGACACGTTTACGTCCTTCATTAAAGGTTTTATTATTGTATGCGCTTTATTAAGCTTGTCACTTACAAATGACTTTATGATGCGCAAGAAAACATTTAAATTTGAATATGACGTTCTTATTTTGCTAAGTGTACTTGGTGCGATGATTATGGTGAGCGCGCAAGACCTGCTTATGATGTACATTGGTTTGGAATTAATGAGCTTTTGCCTTTATATTTTAACGGCATTTCACCGTAACGAAGTTAAATCTTCTGAGGCAGGGCTTAAGTATTTTGTCCTAGGGTCTCTAGCCTCTGGTTTACTTTTGTTTGGTATGAGCTATATTTATGGCGTGACAGGGTCAACATCATTTGACGGTATCCAACAAGCGTTTGCTAGTGGTGCTGGCATTGCAAATGCCCCAATGATGACGACATTTGCGGTTGTTTTACTTATTTCAGGTATGGCCTTTAAAATGAGTGCTGCACCGTTTCATATGTGGACACCTGATGTTTATGAAGGGGCGCCAACACCTGTGACAGCTTATATGGCTATTGTGCCAAAAATTGCAGCCATGGCTATCTTTATACGCGTGTTAGCAGAACCTTTAATGTATATGGCTGATGAATGGCAACAGATTGTTATAGCGCTGTCTATACTGTCTATGGCTGTGGGTTCATTAATGGCTATTGTACAAACGAATTTAAAACGTTTATTAGCATATTCTTCAATTGCTAATATTGGTTTTATGCTTATTCCTTTTTCTGTGGCTTCGTTGGATTCAGTAGATGAGGTTCTTTCATACCTTGTTGTTTATTGTTTGATGACGCTTGGTATTTTTGGTGTGCTTCTTTCATTACGTAAACGCGATAAATTTGTAGAAACAATCGATGACCTAAAAGGACTTTCTAAAACATCACCAATTCTTGCCTTTTGTATGCTCATTCTTATGTTTTCATTGGCAGGTGTTCCTCCTTTTGCAGGCTTTATTGTAAAACTGGCTGCTTTTAAAGTTGCTGTTGATATGGGCATGGCATGGTTGGCTATTATTGGTGTTATCTTCTCGGTTGTTTCAGCTTACTACTGCTTGCGTATTGTTAAGGTTATGTACTTTGATGAACCTTCTGATAAATTTTCACCAGAACTTCCAACAGAGCTGCGTCTCATTGTAGGGATTATGGTTGTATGTGTTGTTGCATTTGGTTTGTTCCCAGACAGCATTTTATCAGCGACGAACTATGCAGCTTCTAGCTTGAAGCTTGCAATTGGTTTTTATGGCTAATATTGTTCGTTATACTGAGGTAACTTCAACCAATGACGTTGCCAAAAACCTTGCTTTAAAAGAGGCGCCACACTTTACTTGTGTTGTTGCCTCTAGGCAAACTGCGGGTAGGGGCAGGCGTGGGAAGGTATGGACAACATTACCAGATAAAAGCATTGCTTGTTCTATTATTCTACGAAAAGAAGTCACGCCTCTCTTACCTTTGATGGCATCACTTTGTGTGCATGATGTCATTTCTAAATATACAAAATGCGATATAAAATGGCCGAACGACGTTCTTATAAACGGCAAAAAAATAAGTGGCATTTTAGCTGAACGCATAGGCCGTGATGGCGACGCCTTTTATATTTTAGGTGTAGGTATCAACGTTAAAAAATTTGAAAAACCCGAGCTTGGAGATGTGCTTGGTACATCCATTGAAAATGAAACAGGCTCATCCGTGTCATTAGAAGATGTTTTAACATCACTTATAGACTCTTTGAAAAAACACTTGATGATGGAAGATTCTGATTTATTAAAGAGTTACAGGGATAAATGTGCTACAATTGGACATGAAGTCACTTGGGTAAGTGATTCACAAACTTTAACGGGCACGGCAAAAGAAATTACACATAATGGCAGCTTAATACTTAATGTAAATGGCTGTGATCATGAAATTATGAGTGGTGAAATTGTGGCACAAGGAAGCAAGGTTTAGTTATTTTGCTTTCTGAAAAGAGGCAGGGTAATGACAATAAAAAAAGGCTATACCTTAGCAATAAGCATAGGTAATTCTAATATACTTTTTGGGCTGTTTGCCGATGATAAATTTATCAGCAAGTGGCGAATGGAAACAACCAAAGGGCGTACAGCAGATGAATATGGAACATGGTTATTAACAGTATTTGACTATGTACATATAGATGCGTCGCTTATATCGGGTGCTGTGATAAGTTGTGTTGTACCTTCTGTTGATATGGTTATGACCAGTATGTGCCGCCGCTTTTTTAAATGCGAGCCGCTACATATTACACCAGGAGTGAAAACGGGTGTTCATATTAATTATGGGCGTGCAGGCGACTTGGGCCCAGATAGACTTGCTAACATTGTTGCCTTAAGTCATAATTATAAAACGCCAGCCATAGTGGTTGATTTTGGCACAACGACGACGTTTGATATGATTGATGAAAAAGGTGTTTATGTTGGTGGTGTTATATCACCTGGTGTATCACTTGCACTTACGTCACTTTCTTCAGCCGCACCGCAATTGCCAGAGGTGGGTATTGAAAAACCTAAAAGTATTTTAGGCAAAAATATTGTGCATTCCATGCAAGCAGGGTGTTACTTTGGCGCAGTAGAAATGATTACAGGCATAACCAGCCGTTTGTGGAAAGAAATAGGTGTTACAGGTGGAAGCTGTATTGCGACTGGCGGTTTCGCCCGAGATATGGTAGAAGATTTAGAACAGTTTGATGCTCTCGACCCGCATTTAACATTAAAAGGGTTGAAATTGATATATGATCGCAATGAAAAATAAGCCGCTCATACAAAATGGAAAGCGTAATACGCATAACTGATGTTACGTCTTTATATATAAATAAAGCAGGTATTCTGCTTATAAATAAGAAATGGGTATGAAAAATATTCATTTCAAACTAAAGGAAAAAAATGGCTAAAAAATCACAAAATCACGGCTTTACAGCCTTAGCTCTTGGTGGGCTAGATGAAATCGGTTTAAACTTAATGGTCTATGAATGCGACGGTGACATGATACTTGTTGACGTGGGCTTAACATTCCCAGATGAATACTCTCCAGGTACAGATATTGTTGTACCTGATATTTCTTACATTGTAGAAAATATTGACCGTCTTAAAGGTATCTTTTTAACACACGCACACGAAGATCACTTAGGCGCACTTCCATACCTATGGGAAGAATTAGGTAAAGCACCTGTTTATGCAACAAAATTTACGTCTAAAGTATTAGGCGGTAAAATGTCACAGTTCGATCAATACGCACCAGAATATCAAGTCAACGTTACCAAAGAAGGTGAACGTTATAAAGTGGGTGAGTTTGAAGTTGAATATGTTTCTATTACACACTCCATACCAGGGGCGGCGGCACTTGTTATTCGTACTAAATACGGTACAATTATAAACACAGGTGACTACAAGCTAGACCCAAATCCTGTATTAGGTTCACCATCCAACATGTCGCGATTGGCAGAAGTTGGTAAAGAAGGTGTATTAGCGTTATTCGGTGATTCAACTGATATTTTTGGTGAAGGCACAAAGCCAACTGAAACAGACTTGGCCGAAAATTTAGATAGCGTTATTGCAGGTCAAAAAAAAGCGATTTTCGTTTCACCATTTGCATCTAATTTTGAACGTATTTTGTCGGTAAGTGAAATTGCAGTCAGACATGGACGTAAAGTCGCTTATTGTGGCCGCTCTATTTTGAACATGGTTCAGTATGCCAAAGAATGCGGATATTTCCCTGATTATCTTTTAGATCATGTAGTAGACATGAATGAAGTGGGTAATATCCCACGTGAAAAAATTGTTATCTTCGTAACGGGTTCTCAAGCGCAGCCAAATGCCATGCTTAACCGTTTAAGCGGTGGCGACAATTTCCGTGGTATTCAAATTAAAAAAGACGACACGGTTATTTTGTCTTCACGCCATATCCCAGGTAATGAACGTGCGATTCAACACATGATGAACCGTCTTTCAAAGGTGGGCGCTAAAGTATTAAGTGGGCACAACGAATTTGTACACGTAGGTGGCCATGCTATGAAGGGTGAAGTGTTAGAAATTTATAACACTATTAAGCCTCAGTATGCGGTTCCTTCTTATGGAAGTTACCATCACTTAAAAGAGCATGAAGCATTTGTAAATGACAATAAATTAGCTCAATGCTTATTTATTACAAATGGTGATAAATTACACTTAGCACCAGAAGAGCCACATATTGTTGAGCGCATTGAAACAGGCCGTAACTATGTTGATGGTTATAATATTTTAGATGATGATAAGTACATTTTGCGCGAGCGTCGTCAAATGTCATTTGAAGGGCTTGCGACAGTCACTTTAGGTGTTGATTTTAGAAATAAATCAATCACATTTGGACCTATTTTGCAAACACGTGGTATTGTTGATGAAAAGCTACAGCCTGATGTTGTTGCTTCTGTTATTAGTGAAGTTGAACGTAGTTTGTCACGTAAGTTTAAAGGCGGACGCATTGATGATCCTTTAGAAGCAGAAGAAATAATGCGACAAGCTGTGCGCCGTGCCTTTGGGCGTGAGCGCGGACGCAAACCAGTGACAATTCCATTGGTTGTTGAAGTAAACGATGTATAGTAATTGCTAAAAAAAATAGGCGCATTTTGCGCCTATTTTTTTTATGTATGTAAACGCTTAAAGCTCGCTTACAAGTTGTCCATTAAGTTCTAAACCAACCTCAACAAGGATGTTGGTACCATTGGTTGTATTGCTGTAGTGAGCAAATGTTGTGCCATCAATTTCTGTGTCCGCACCACGTATGCTATATTCACTAGCATCAACAATATCACCTGTATCCCCAGAAATAACCATTTGCTGAGTATCTGAAATACGAAGTACATCGGCAGCATTTAATTGAATTTGAGTGATTTGCGCATCGCTCATATCTACAGATTCGATGCTGTTTATAGCAAAATTACCAAAATCAACTATTGTATTTGTGTTTTGAATGAGTAGGGTATCGTTACCTTGACCGCCATCAATAACGCTGTCATTTGCGTCATAAACAAGTACGTCATTACCACTTCCACCAAATAACTTATCAGAGCCCAACCCACCGTCAATGTAGTCGTCACCTTCGTCACCGTAAAGTGTGTCTGATGCTATAATATTTTCTTCTAGGCTCGCTGTAAGATTTGTAGAAATACCTAATATTTCAGAGCCATTTGTATTGTCAATAGGGTCAAGGTAATGCGTAGATGCAGAACCTATACCAACGGCATGCGATTCAATGTTGTTTGCATCGGCATAGTCTGACCAATCAAAACTAAGGTCTGATTCACGATTCCCGTATGAAGGGCTACCATCAGAAACAAAATACATAACATTATGGTGTGTATTTGTTGTTGTTGCTGAACTATCGAATACATCTCTTGCTTGTTCTAGAGCATCTGTATAATTTGTACCACCACTTGCATTGAATAGAATTGGATTATTTACATAACTTTCAAAGGCATCAAAGTCATTTAAATTAAATGTCTTGGTTTTGGCGTATGTATCAAATTCTATCAATGTAATAGTAACGTCAGTGTCATAGCTTTCTAAACTGTTAGAAAGGTTGGTTAACGCCGCACGTAAAATATCAATTCTTGGTGTCGCACCTGTTACGGCATCTGTCCAATTCATGCTACCTGAAAGGTCAACCGTTAAAACGATATTGTATGTATGTAATATAGATCCGTCTGTTCCATAGTCCATCAGAATATCATTACCTCTACCGCCGTGTAAGGTATCTTTACCATCACCACCTTCTAAGTAGTCATTACCACCGTAGCCGTGCAATGTATCGTTACCTGCACCGCCATGTAAGCAATCATTATCACCAGCGTTCTGGTTACCTTGATTGTCACCATGTAGTGTATCGTTACCATCGCCGCCATCTAAGCGGTCTTCACCCATGCCACCGTGTAAGGTATCATTCCCGCTTCCACCGTTTAGTACATCATCACCATCTTTACCAGAAAGCGTGTCATTACCAGCTAAACCTTCTATATAATCATTTTGTGTCGTGCCGTTTATAACGTCGTTATGTGCCGTTCCTGAAGTTGTGTTTTCTGAAACGTGTGCTTTAAGCGTCGCTACATTCGATGTTGCACCAGAATCATCAGTTACTGTAATACTTAGCTCTCTTGTGCCAGATGTACTTGTGGTCGAATCAAAGCGAACTTCTTCTATAACAGCTTCATAGTTAGCAATGGTATCAACGCCTGTTAGGGTAAGTGTACCTGTTGCAAGGTCAAGGCCGACTTGAATATTTGTACCCACAATATATCCTTGAGCGTTAATAGTGTAGTTAGGGATATTCATTTCGTCGCCAGCTACAAAGCCTGATGATACTGTAATTTGGGCACTTTGAAGGTTCGTACTGTCAATATCTTTAATTTGAACATCGCGAACAATTTCAATGCTTTCTTGGCCAAAGCTGTTGCATAATCCTTTTAATGTAAGGGTTGGAGCTGCGGTTATCTCTGGTGTGTTGGCAATATCAATAAATACAGTTGCTGTTGACGTGCCACCGTTGCCATCTGTTACCGTATATGTAAATGAATCTCGTCCATATACGTCTTGCATTGGCTGGTATGTAAATGTTTCTGTTGCCGCATTATATGTTAGCGTACCACCAAGCGCTGTTGATGTATCCACAGACATAAGGCTCAGACTATCCCCATCAGGGTCAATATCATTGTTTAAAAGCTGTTGAAGCACGAAGTTGAGAGCCGTATCTTCTGTGGCGTTTAAAGCGTCGTTTACAGCAACAGGTGCATCATTTATAGGTGTAACATATACATGCACGGTAGCTGTAGATGTGCCACCGTTGCCGTCACTTATACTATAATCAAATGTATCTGCGCCATTGTAGTTGGTTGCTGGCGTGTAAACAATTGCGCCCGTTGCTGGGTTAAATGTAACTGTCCCACCGTTTGCTGTTGTGCTGGCCACATTTGTGATGGTGAGGGTATCACCGTCGCTGTCTGTATCGTTTGCAAGAAGCGTTGTCGCTGTTAAGTTTAAAGACATATCTTCATTTGTAACATAGTCACTATCGATAGCGCTATTACCTGTAAAATCAATACCTGCAATATTAACTACGTTGTAACCTGGAGTGATTTGAAGTATAGAATCATCAAAATCGTTATCTCCAAGATTAGGTAAATCTTCAAATGATATTTGGACAGAGTTATTGCCGTTTGTAGCTTCAACATGAGCATGTTCTAAACCATCAGGGTTTAAATTGCTATTGCTTGTATGGTAAACAGGTGCGTTAATATTAACTTGTGCACCATTATCATCGATAAATGTTAGTTGTGGAGCGGAGGTGTCCAAAATATTTGCAACGCCGCCTTGTGTGTTCGTAAATGAAAATGTTCCATTTGTAAGGTCTATGTTACTTACTTGGTTGTAGCCATTAGCAATAATGAAAAACTCAACATGAGCACCTTGCGGTAAATTAAGGTCAGTAGATGATGAACCAGGTGTTAAGTGGCCACCGCTACCAATACTTGAGGCATTTTCAAATGAAATTTGTGCGTCGTGAATATTACCTTGGGCATCAACAATGTAGTAACCTACAACATTTTGATAGCCTGCCGCTTCGCCCATAAATACCATTTCAACAGCGCTGTTTTCAAATGATGGTGATGAGTTACCATCGTCGTTAGCAACAGGTGCATCGTTAACAGAAGCAACGTTAA
>TARA_R110000868_G_scaffold377087_2_pt1 | contig 46593 bp, 33 predicted proteins | sample TARA_R110000868 | Tara Oceans TARA_R110000868 (sample SAMEA4397489) | marine metagenome | biome: Polar Biome; feature: [SRF] surface water layer (ENVO:00010504); material: water (ENVO:00002006), including particulate matter (ENVO:01000060) such as... | depth 5 m | reverse complement strand
TCGAAAGCATGGGCCTCATCAACGGCAACTGACCCCCTCAACGGGTCCAGGCCGGGGCACCAGGCCGGTCACCACACCGGCCGCACCCGCGCAATCGTCAAAACCAGAACCGCCCCGGAGACATCCTCCGGGGCGGTTTGTTTCGCGCGCGAAACATTTCAGACAGCCGTCCCTGCCCGTTCATCGCCGAGGCGGGGTCAGTCGCGGTCTTCGCGCCGGCGCAGCCAGGTTTCAAGCTCGACCAGAAAGCGCATGTCGACGCCGGGACCGGCCAGATGCACCTCGCCCGTGTCAGCATCGAAACGCGTCTTTACGTCGCCAACCCGAACCTCGCGGCGCGGCTGTTTCGGCGCATCGGGTCGCGGCGCGGGGGGCGTCACCGCAACGGGTTCGATGGGCTGGCGTGGCGCCGTGGGGCTGGCACTCTCCGCCCCCACGGCGCCCTGAGACAGGGCATCGGCAAGGTGCGCCTGTTCGGCCTCGGGGGAGTCGGGCGGCCGCGCCACCAGATCGGTGCGCAGGCGGCCACGCAGATCGGGACGTTCGCCCAGGTGCTTTGCCAGGTCCAGCCCCAGACGTTCGCCAATCGCTGTCGGAAAGCGCAACACGCCATCCAGCGCCTCGACCAGGGTGGTAAAGCTCTTGATCTTGGACCGTTTCGCGCGCGAAACATTTTCAAACAGGCTGTTCAGCGCGGTCTTGAGATCGGGATAGACGCCCTGCTCGACCGATTTCACGGCAATCCGGGCGCGTTCATAATAGCTGAGCCCGACGCGGATCTCGTTTTCCTCGACCATCGCGACATAGGCTTCGGCGGCGTTTTTCGGGGCCCGCACAAGCGCCAGAACCTGTCCGAAGCGAGCATCCTCGCGGGACAGACGCTCCAACGCGGCAATCCGCCGCCACCCTGAAATCAGCCCATAGCGCGGGCGGCTGGCCTCTCCCCTGTCGACCACCTCGATCGGGGTTTGCTGGCCACGTTTGCGCAAGGAGTCGACCAGCGTCGTCAGGTCTGCCTCGTCCGCCATCAGGCGGTCCCGCACAAGATGGGCGAGGTCGATATCCCCCAGTTTCAGCGACTGGACCAGTCGGCCTTCGCTGCGGGCCTGGCGCATCGCCTCGGTCAGCTCCGACAGGGCGGCCGCGGCCGACGCCTCGCCCGCGACCTGGGCAATCGGCGGACGAGAGGGCGAGGCAGGGCGATTGCGGGTGCGCGCGATCCCCAGAGGATAGCCCTTGGTTTCGAGGTCGTCAGGCATCGGCTCCGGGCGCGGCGCCTCGGTGTCGGGTGTTGCCGGGGCATCGGTGCCCAGGAAATCAGGGTTGGCAGGGGTCAGACGTTTGCGTTTGGCCATGCGGGGCCTCCTTGGTCAGGGTCGTCCCGCAGGGTCGGGCAACAGGGTTAACAGGATATGGCGGCAGCGTGCGCCGGCGACAGGAACCGCGGCATTTGTTTCGCGCGCGAAACATTTTGCCGGGTGAGCGGGGCGAGCAAAGCGGGCAGGGCCCTCATACCGGAGGGTCATTGCGCAGGCTCCTGCATGGCTGCGGCCTCGATCTCGTCCCGGCGCCAGGTGCCCAGAAGCAGGCGTTTGAAAGCCGCATAGGTTTCATCGAAGGTGGCACGACCACGGGCATAGGTTTCACGGTTGAAGTCGCGATAATCGGCCTCGTAGATGCCATTCACCCGCTCACCCGCCTGCCCGATCAGGGCGGTGAAATCCTGCCGCTCGGGGGTCAGGGTCCGCCCGAGGTAGGCCTGCATCAGCGCCGCCAGTTCGCCCTGCTGGGCGCCGTCGTAGCGGGTGATGACGGCACGCACCGCGTCCCATTCAAAGGCCAGTTCGGGCCGCCCGAGCGCGCGGGCGGCGATATTCTCGCCCTCCTCTATGCTGGCGAAGGTCGAATGCAGCATGTCGAAGAAACGCCCCGTGGAATCGAATTCGAGGAACGAAGCCCCCACCGGCACCAGCAGGATATCCGCCGCCGCCAGACCGTTGATCGTGAGATAGCCCAGGGCAGGGGGGGTATCGAGAAAGATCACGTCGTAATCGTCCAGCACACCGTCCTGTTCCAGCACTTCGGTCAGCGCATCCCAGAGCTTCCAGGTGCGGGCCTGCATCCGCCAGACCGGGATCTGGAATTCGGACCAGTAGAGGTTCAGCTGGGCACCGATCAGGTCGATATTGGGCCAGTGGGTTTTCTGGATCAGGTCCGGGGCCTTGACCGAAAGCGCTTCGTTCAGGGTGTCCTCCATAGGCAGGGGCGGATCGCCGCGTTCGATGCGGCGCTGGTTCTCGGTGCGCAGATGGGTGGCATAATGACGGGCCAGCAGGGGAAAGACGGTCTGCCATTCATCCTCGACCTGACCACCGAAGATCGAGGTCATGGACCCCTGGGAATCCAGATCGATCACCAGCACCTTGTAGCCATCAAGGGCGGCCGACATTGCCAGATGCGCAGCAGTCGACGTCTTGCCGACGCCCCCCTTGAAGTTCGCCACGGCGACCATCTTGGCAGGCAGACCTTCGGGGCGGTAGGGTTTGTATTCCTTCGCCTTCGATCCTTCGGCGGCGAAATGGGTGCGCAGGCGCAGCACCTCGTCGAGGGTGAACCATTTCGAGCCGCCCTCGGTTTCAGACTGGCCCTGAGGCAGATCCGGGTTGGCCTTCAGCACCCGGCGGAAATGCGGGGTGGCCACGGGGATCAGGTAGCGGGTAATCTCCCAGGTGGAGAACAGGCGCAGTGATTTGCGCCCCTGATCGTTCATCCCGCGCGAAGCGAGATCCGCCCGCCCGCGGGTGCAGGCCCGGGCCAGATCGCTGAAGCGTTCGGTCGAAAAGGGCGCATCGAGATCGCGCAGGGCGCGGTCCGGGTCGATGTTGAAATAGGGCGGGTGCTCGTCTTTCATCACTGCCTCATGTGCTGTGTTTTCACCAAGATATCACGAAAACGCGCATATGGAACAACTCCCGGCATCTGATTCCTTTTTTCTAGGAAAATCCGGGGCTTCCAGAGGGGGAAATGGTCAGTCAGGAGGCGGGGTGATTTTTTTGTATGTGTTATATTCGTGTTATTTAGAGTGTTACGCCCTTTGGGTGAACAGCTTAGCATATTGATTTCATTTTTAATTTTCCCCCTTCAATCGGATCGGGCGATTCCAAACCCACGATAAGGCGACTCTGAACCCCCGTTGAAGCGACTCCGAAGCCACGTTGCGAAGACTGGACCGGGCGCGCGGGCAGGATTAGGGTGGGTGTCAATGAAACCACGAAAAGGCCGGAGGTCCCGCGACAGGCATGGGGGGCGATCCGGACCGGGTTCAGGGTGTTGTCCGAAGGGGCGGCAGCCGAGGCGAAACGGGCAGCAGGACGGGCACAGGCATGGCCGCAGCGATGAGCATGGGGGGCAGGACTCCCGGTGGAGCAGGGCAGGGTACCCTCTTGCCTGACCGCTATCCGCAGGTCGATTTCTTTATCTGCGATATCCTGGATGCCATCCCCAAGGATGACATGGCGACGATGGAGCATCCGGTGTTCAGCCTCTCGACGCGGCCGGACAGGCGCATCCTGTCCTATGAACATCGTGGCACCCAGATCGAGGTGACGCCGAGCGTCAAGGGCCTGGCGACGATCCACGACAAGGACATCCTGATCTTTTGCATCAGCCAGCTGATGGCGGCGATCAACGCCGGGCGTGCGGTCGGCCGCACCCTGACGCTGCGGGCGCATGATCTGCTGGTGGCGACCAATCGCGAAACCAGCGGTGATGCCTATCGTCGTCTGCGCGAGGCCTTCGAGCGTCTGGCGGGGACCCGCATCACCACCAATATCGTGACCGGCGACAAGGAAATCACCAGCGGCTTCGGCCTGATCGAGAGCTGGGAGATCGTGCGCAAGAGCCGGGGGGGGCGGATGATGAGCGTGTCGATCACGCTGAGCGATTGGCTGTTTCGGGCGGTGATGTCGAAATCGGTGCTGACGCTGAGCCGGGATTATTTCCGTCTGCGCAAACCGCTGGAGCGGCGGATCTACGAACTGGCGCGCAAGCATTGCGGACGTCAGGACAGCTGGCGCGTCTCGGTCGAGGTGCTGCTGAACAAGTCCGGCAGCGCCAGCCCGCGCCGGGTGTTCCGAAAGATGATCCGCGACATGATCGAAACCGACCATCTGCCTGATTACGAGATCGCCGAGGAACCGGGCGACATCATCCGCTTTTCCTCGCGCAACCGTCTGACCGAAACGACAGGCCCCGAGGCGCCACCGCTGTCGGTCGCCGCGATGGCGCAGGCGCGCAGCCTGCTGCCCGGCGCGGACGTCTATGCGCTGGAGGCGGAATGGCGCGGCTTCTGGGCGGCGTCTGGCCGGCCAAGGCTGCGCTCGGCCGACGCCGCCTTTCTGGGCTTTGTGAAGAAGAAGGCTGCATCCGGGGCGTGATGGCGGCCTGCCTTGCGGCAGGGGACGGCTTGCCCCTCAAGAGGCATTGCCAGTTCCGCCTTACGGGTGTTTGCCTTTGCAGGTTCGCAAACGCGGCGAACGGCGTGCGCCTTTGCCCTGGGAACACCAGACATTTTTACCGACCAGATATTTCACGGGATCACATATGAGCATTCAGCAACAGGCCTCAGGGTCACGCACGTCAGGCCAGGCCCAGGGCGGGCGCATCGTCTGGCTGGATATCGGCCGGGCGATCGGCATCGTCCTCGTCGTTTACGGACATGTGGTGCGGGGGCTGTTCAGCTCCCATATCCTGGCGGACCCGGTCTGGCGTCAGGTCGATTTCGCGATCTATACCTTTCACATGCCGCTGTTCTTCTTTCTCAGCGGGATGAACGTGCGCCCCTCGCGCGAGAAGCCGGGGTTCTTTGCCCGCCGCGCCCGCGCCATCGTGCTGCCCTATCTGGTGTTTTCCCTGTTGCAGGGCGCGGTGCAGGTGGTGCTGGCCGGCAGCACCAATGGCAACAAGGGATGGGCCGACCTGCTGCTGATCCCGATTTTCCCGATCTCGCCCTTCTGGTTCCTCTACGTGCTGCTGATCTATGTCGGCGTGGTGTCTGTCTGGCGGCCGGGGTGGCCGATGATGGCTGTGGCGGCCGTGCTGCTGCTGCTGTCACCGCTGGCGCGGGATATGGACGGCTGGATCCTGTTTCAGATCCTGTACTTCTTTGCCTTCTACGTGGCCGGGGTGCTGTGGCAGCCGCCGCGCCTTGCTGCGGGGCCGCGGGCGCTGGTCGGGTTGGGCTGTCTGATTGTCTGGGCCGGGGGGGCTGGTCTGGCCTTGTTCGCCGGTGTGCCGGTCGATGGCTATTATGCGCTGGTGATGTTGCCTGTGACGCTGGCAGGAATCGGCATGGTCATCATGCTGGCGCAGATGCTTGAGGGGGTCGGGGGCTGGTTGTCCTATATCGGTCAGAACGTGATCGCGATCTACGTGATGCATATCCTGGCCGCCGCCGGAACACGCATCATCCTGTCGGGGTTCGGCATTTCTTCGCCTGCGCTCCTTGTTGTCCTGGGCACGATGGCCGGGGTCGTACTGCCACTGATCGCGCTGGTCGTGATGCAGCGGCTGAAAATCGCGCGCTTCGCCGGCCTGCCCCAGCGATAGGGCCACTTGTCCGGGCGTCGTGGCCAGAGGCCCGTTCCTGCGCCTTTGCCGGGGATTTGCGCTGTGCGCGGCGGTGCGATCCGCCGCTGGGGATGTGAATTTTTTGTATCGCCAGATCGGGCTTTGCCTCATTGTGCCGCGCCGCAGCACAGAATGTCCGGCGCGATCCCGGTGACCCGCTTGCGAGGGGTTGAGCCTTGGGCGAAGCCTGCTAACAGTGACGGCATAAGAATTTTTACGCATAGGTTTCGATACGATGCCATTCACCCAAATTACCCCGGTCCTTCTTTGTGGCGGCTCCGGTACCCGGCTTTGGCCACTTTCCCGCAAGAGCTACCCGAAACAATTCGTTCCCCTGGTCGGAGAAGAGACGCTGTTTCAGGCGTCTGCAAAACGGCTGTCGGGCACAACCGAAACGCTGTCCTTTGGCGCGCCGATGGTGCTGACCAATGCCGATTTCCGTTTCATCGTCACCGAGCAGCTGGCCGGTGCCGGTATCGATCCGGGCGCGATTCTGATCGAGCCGGAAGGGCGCAACACGGCGCCCGCGATCCTGGCCGCGGCCCTGCGCCAGGCTGAAACGGACCCCGAAGCGATCATGCTGGTGGCCCCCTCGGATCACGTCGTGCCCGATGCGGCGGCCTTTCACGCCGCCGTGGCCCTGGGGCTGGAGGCGGTCGCCGCCGGTGACATGGTCACCTTCGGAATCACCCCGACACATGCCGAAACCGCCTATGGCTATCTGGAGCTGTCGGAAAAATCCGACGGCCAGCCGGTCAAGCTGTCGCGCTTTGTGGAAAAACCCGACGCGGCGCGCGCGGCCGAAATGCTGGCGGCTGGTACCTTCCTGTGGAACGCCGGGATCTTCCTGTTCCGCGCCAAGGACATGATCGCCGCCTTCGAAACCCTGGCCCCGGGCCTGCTGGCCCCGGTCAAGGCATCGCTGGCCGAGGCCAAGACCGATCTCGGCTTCCTGCGCCTGTCCCCCGAACACTGGGGCGACGCCGAAGACATCTCGATCGATTACGCGGTCATGGAAAAGGCGCCGAACCTGTCGATCGTGCCCTTTGCCGAGGCCTGGTCGGACCTGGGCGGCTGGGATGCCGTCTGGCGCGAAACCGGCCCCGACGAAAACGGCGTCGCCACCAGTGGCGAGGCCACGGCGATCGATTGTTCCAACACCTTGCTGCGGTCCGAGAGCGAACGCCTGGAAGTCGTCGGCATCGGGCTTGAGAACATCATGGTCATCGCGATGAACGACGCGGTTCTGGTGGCCGACATGACCCGTGCGCAGGACGTCAAGCTGGCGGTCTCGGCGCTCAAGGCCAAGGGCGCGGCGCAGGCCACGCATTTCCCGAAAGATCACCGCCCCTGGGGCTGGTTCGAGAGCCTGGTCGTGGGCGGGCGTTTCCAGGTGAAGCGCATCATGGTCCATCCCGGTGCGGCGCTGAGCCTGCAATCGCATTTCCACCGGTCCGAACACTGGATCGTGGTGGAGGGTACCGCCCGCGTGACCATCGACGATGAGGTCAAACTGGTCACGGAAAACCAGTCGGTCTACCTGCCGCTTGGCTGCGTGCACCGCATGGAGAACCCCGGCAAGGTGCCGATGGTCCTGATCGAGGTCCAGACCGGCGCCTATGTCGGCGAGGATGACATCGTTCGTTACGAAGACGTCTATGCCCGAAGCTGAGATCGGAGCCTGCCCCGGCACAACGCCGGGGCGTGATCCATCGGCATCGGTTGCGAGGAAGACACAATGAAAATAGCCGTCGCGGGAATCGGATACGTCGGTCTCTCGAATGCGGTTCTGCTGGCCCAGCACCACGACGTCGTGGCGCTGGACCTGTCGGAACATCGGGTGGCGCTGGTCAATGCCGGCAAGAGCCCGATCGTGGACGCCGAGATCGAACATTACCTGGCCGAAAAGACCCTGAACCTGACCGCCACGACGGATCAGGATCTGGCCTTTCAGGGGGCCGATTACGTCATCGTGTCGACCCCGACAAATTACGACACGGTCACCAACCATTTCGACACCAGTTCCGTCGAATCCGTGATCCGGGCGGTCAACCGGATCAACCCGGCCGCCACGATCGTCATCAAGTCGACGATCCCGGTGGGCTACACCGCCTCGCTGCGCGAGACGATGGGCTGCGACAATGTCATCTTCAGCCCGGAATTCCTGCGCGAGGGCAAGGCGCTCTATGACAACCTGCACCCCAGCCGGATCGTGGTGGGCGAGCGGTCGGCGCGCGCCGAGACCTTTGCGGCGCTGCTGCAGGAAGGGGCGCTGAAACAGGATATCCCGGTGATCTTCACCGGGTCCTCCGAGGCGGAGGCGATCAAGCTGTTCGCCAATACCTACCTTGCCATGCGCGTGGCCTATTTCAACGAACTCGACAGCTATGCGATGAGCAACGGGCTGAACAGCCGCGATGTCATCGAAGGGATCGGCCATGACCCCCGGATCGGCAGCCATTACAACAACCCCTCCTTCGGATATGGCGGGTATTGCCTGCCCAAGGATACCAAGCAGCTGCTGGCCAATTACACCGAGGTGCCGCAGAACCTGATCCGCGCCATCGTCGATGCCAACCGCACCCGCAAGGATTTCATGGCCGAGCGGATCATCGCGCTGAAACCGAAGATCGTCGGTGTGCACCGGCTGGTGATGAAGACCGGCTCGGACAATTTCCGCGACAGTTCGATCCAGGGCATCATGAAGCGCATCAAGGCCAAGGGGATCGAGGTCATCGTCTACGAACCCGCGCTGGCCGAGGAGACCTTCTTCAATTCCCGTGTCGTGCGCGACCTGGCGGCGTTCAAGGCGGAATCGGATGTGATCCTGGCCAACCGGATGACGGCTGAGCTGAGCGATGTGGCCGACAAGATCTTTACCCGCGACCTGTTCGGCGCGGATTGATCAGGCTGGACGGCCCCGCGGATTTGCCTGCGGGGCGATGACCCAAGTATTGTATTGGCGGGCCCCGGCCCGAAGAGGATTTCCATGACCGAGATCGCTGGCGAATTGGGTTCCGAAGCATCGGGTGCGCCGCGCCCGCAACTGGATGTCGGGATCGTGCATGACTGGATGCCCGGTCTGGCCGGGGGCGAGCGGGTGGTGCAGCAGATGGCAGCCACCTTTCCCAACAGCAAGATATACACGCTGTTCGATTTCCTGAGCGCGGCAGAGCGGGCCGAGGTCTCTGGCGGTGCCCCGATCGAGGTCAGCCGTCTGAACACCTGGCCCGGCGTGCAGAAATACTATCGCTACCTGCTGCTGCAATGCACCCGCGCGATCGAGGAATTCAACGTGACCCATCACGAGGTGGTGCTGAGCTCCTCGGCGGCGCTGGCCAAGGGGGTCATCACCTCGCCCGAGCAGCCCCATATCGCCTATATTCACAGCCCGGCCCGCTATGCCTGGGATCTGACGCACGAATATATCGATGAGCTGGGGGGCTTTGCCGCCGGGCTGAAGAAACGCGCCGCGCGAGAGATGATGCACCGGTTCCGCAAATGGGACATGCGCACCGTGGCGCAGGTCGATCACTACGTCGCGAATTCCGAGTTCATCCGCAAGCGGATCTGGAAAACCTGGCGGCGCGAGGCCCAGGTCATCTATCCCCCCGTGGACACCTCGGCCTTCGACCTCGGGACCGGCCCGCGCGAGGAGTTCTATTTCACCGCATCACGCATGGTGCCCTACAAGCGGATCCCGATGATCGTCGCGGCCTTCAACGCCCGCCCGCATCTGAAACTGGTCGTCTCTGGCGATGGCCCGGAAATGGACAAGGTGCGCGCATTGGCCGGGGCGAATATCGAATTGCTGGGCCATGTGCCTTTCGAGACCCTGCGCGAAAAGATGCAGAAGGCCCGTGCCTTCGTCTTTGCCGCCAAGGAAGATTTCGGCATCGTCCCGGTCGAGGCACAGGCCTGCGGCTGTCCGGTGATCGCGCTTGGCCATGGCGGGACCGCGGAAACGGTGCGCAACCTTGGCATGGATGATCCGACGGGCGTCTGGTTCGACCGCCAGACAGCCGAGGATCTGGGTGCAGCGGTCGACCGTTTCGAGGCCGAGCTTTCGGCCTTCAGTGCCGAGGCCTGCCGCAACAATGCCCTCAGCTTTGGCGTGGCGCGGTTCCGCCGGGAGCTGGAGGACTGCGTGCGCGCGCAATTGGCCTGAACGCGCAGACGTGGATGCCTAGCCCAGAACCCCGTTCGAGAAGACCTCGATCCGGCGCAGCTGGGCCTTGCCGAGGGGGGGCCACCAGCCCGGCGTGATCTCCTGGTCAGGTAGCACCCCGACAGACATGTCGCCATAGGTCAGACGTACATCATATGTCCCCGACAGAGTTTCGAGTGCGGCGATATCGGCGGCACGTGTGGCGGGCGCACCGCTGGTATGGATAGGGGAACTGGCGTTGCTGCCCTGTTCGACCTGAAGCCCCCAGAGGTGAATCGTGCCCGCGGCGGCCGGCATGGAATCTACCCGGTGCGGATAAACCCGGATCTCGGTGCAGCCCGCAGGGACGGTGAAGGCATGCGCGATGCGGGTCCAGCCATTGCCATGGATGTCCGTTTCATAGGCGGTGGTCGGGGTGGCGCTTGTGATGAAGCTCAGGGCGGTCTGGTTGTAGACCGCAAGGCGGTTCTCGCTCGCGGTGCCGAACTTGCGATAGTAGCTGAAGGTCAGCGTCTCGCCCGGGGTGGCGGGGATCAGGGCATAGAGGAAACCGTCGCTGCCCGAGACCATGGAGGCGTTCGTCGTGCCATCGGGCGAGGTCTCGGTCGAGGCCGAGATGGTCAGGCCGTTCGGAGATTGCCAGACAGCGGCCTGGGTCAGGTCATGGCTGTAGGGCAGTCGGTTGCTGGCGGCAGCTTCGATCAGCAGGCCCAGAATGACCGGAGAGAGAGGATCGCGGGCCAGGCGGGCGGTATCGGCACCGACCGTGGCAAACAGACCGGTGGCCCCGATCTGTGGCGCAGGCCCGGCCCGGGTCAGCGACAGCCCGGCGGGCAGGCTGCCGGTGGTGCAATCGAAGCTGGCCAGGGCGCGCGCTGCGGGTCGCCCCCCGGCCAGCGTTGCGATGGAATGATCGAGACCGATCATCATGTCACCATGAAGGCATGGATACCCGAGGCGGTCGTGCCACTGGCCTGGACCTGGCGCACACCGACCGGCAGAATGGAAAAATCACCAACCTTGACCGACCGCAGCTCTCCCTTGACGGACATGAAGGCGATCGTTCCAGCGGTTTCGACAAAGAGAGCGACGGCGACCTGCGCCAGATCCGTGTCATCGGCAGGCGTCACCGGGACAAGATCCTGGCTGGGTCCGTTGAGGGCCTGGGCGCGGCTTTCAAAGGGATTTCTCACTTAACTCTCCTCTACATGGTCCGGGGGGCAAATCTGCACGGCCCGTGCGACGTTGCATTGCAGGAGGTTCTAGAAGTGAATGCTTAACCGTATCTTCTGCCACCGTGCGCCGCACCTGCGACGGCAGGGGCTGCAGGGGCGGGCCGGGCGACTGCTCAACTTACCGCCATGCGCAAGATCCCGCGACATTCGCCCTGATTTTTCGCCGGCTTCATCTCGACATGGCGGAGCGTGGGGAATAAGCCTTGAAGGTAATTGAACAGCTATACTTTACTCAGACGCATTGGCGTCATGGGGACATGAGATGATACTTCAGGCGCATCCATCCGATTTCCGCGCCGCCCGGACCCGAATTTTCAGAAACCCGAGATAATATCAAATGAAACGCATAGTTAGTGCCTTGCTCCCCCCAGCATTGCGGAACCGTATTCATGCCTACAGGGCCAGGAAAAACTGGGACGAGGTGCTGAACAACTGGGCGCAGGCCGCCGCGCAGGGCAAGGCCGCCACCCTGTCGCAAAAGCGCGGACGGATCCTGATTTTCCCCAGTGATCTGGACGCCATCACAGGCGCCCTGGGCGACGATGCGATGATCACCGCCACCGTGGACATGTTCCGCACCGTGCATCCCGATCTGGCCGTCGACATGTTCTGCAGCGCGGGCGCCAGCGAGATCGTGCGCGCCAAGGGGTTCACTCCGGTGATCCTGCCCCCGATGAAAGATTTTCCCCAGGCCATGGCGGACCGTTTCAAGGGCGCGCCCTATGACGCGATGATCGCCCTGGGGGCGGATATCATGGATGGCTATTACAGTGTCACCTCGACCGCCCGCATCCTGATCGCCGCCGACCTCGCCGTGCGCAACGGCATTCCCGCGACGATCCTGGGCTGCAGCTTCAACGACAAGCCCGCCCCTGCGCTGGCCGCGGTCTATGGACGGCTCGACAAACGGGTCGATCTGAACATGCGGGACGAGATTTCCTTTGACCGGGTCAGGGCCTTCGCCCCCGTCACACCCCGTCTCGTGGCCGATTCCGCCTTTACCCTGGCCCCCGGCCATGCCGACCCCGAGGCCGTGGCCTGGGTCGAAGCGCAGCGCGCGGCGCAGCGCAGCGTGGTCGGCGTGAATGTGCACCCGATGCTGATCAAGGGCGCGACCGAGGCGGACGTGGAAAAGATCGTCGCCGCCTCCGTGACCGCGCTGCGGGATGTTTCCGGCAGGCAGCCGGTGTCCTGGCTGATGCTGCCGCATGATTATCGCGGTTCGGATGGTGATGCGACCTGCCTGCGCCCGATCTTCGACCGCCTGAAGGCTGCGGGCCTGACCAACCTGCACTACCTGGATGGCGAACACCGTGCGGCCGACCTGAAGGCTGTGGCGGGGCATCTGGACGGGGTGATCACGGGGCGGATGCACCTGGCGATTGCCGCACTTGGGAAAGGCGTGCCGGTGCTGAGCCTGACCTATCAGGACAAGTTCGAAGGGCTCTACCGCCATTTCGGCCTGCCGCGCTCGCTGCTGCTGCCTCCGGCGATTTTCGACACACCCGACGCGCTGGCCAGCAACATGGAAGACTTTGTGACCGCGCTGCCGGACCTGACCGGGATCGTTGCCGAGGCAAAGCCCAAGGTGCTTGATCTGGCCCGGGAAAACTACACGCGCTATACTGCGCAGGAAACCGTCTGACGATGTGCTGCAGAGACGGATGCCCCGCATGAAAATCGTCCTCGTCACCAGCGTTCCCGCCTTTCCGACCACGGCCGGCAACCGCAGCCGGATTCGGGAACTGGCCCGGGCCATCACCGACCTGGGGCATGAGCTGACCTTCGTGTCGCTGCCCTCCGAACTGGACCAGGGCGATCCTGCAGCCCATGCGGCGGCCTTCGGTGCGGATAATTACGTGCAGATCGACAATGGCGGTGCCTTTGGCCACAAGCTCTATCGCGCCCGCCGCAAGGTGCGCCTCGGGGTGCGCAAGGCGCTGCGCCTGATGGGCTTCGAGACCGGGCATTATTCCGCGCTTGATCAGACCTGGAGCGATCGCTGGCAGGCCCGCCTGAAAGAGGTCGGGCGGGATGCCGATGCCGTGATCGTCGAATATGTCTTCAACTCCCGCGTCTTCGAGGCCTTTCCGAAAGCCGCACGGCGGCTGCTGGATACCCATGACGCCTTTGGCGACCGACATAAATCCTACCTCGCCCAGGGCATGAAGATCGGTTACTGGATCTCGCTGCGCCCCGAGGATGAAAACGCCGGGTTCCGGCGGGCCGATGCGATCCTGGCCATTCAGGAAGAAGAGGCCGAGCGCTTTAGAAAGCAGCTCGCATCGGACGGGCAGGGCGGTTCCCAGGGGAATGGGCGCGGGAATGGACCCGAGATCGACATCGTCAGCCATTTCCTGAACCTCGGGGATGCCATCGAGGACTTCAGCAATGGCCACACGGCAATGTTCCTGGCCTCCAACAACCCCTCCAACCGCCAGGCCATCCGCGATTTCATCGACAACGTCCTGCCGTTGGTGGTGCAAGAGATCCCTGATTTCGATCTGGCGCTGGTCGGGTCGATCTGCAGCCAGGTCCCGGACATGGCAAACGTGACCAAGCTGGGGCGGGTCGATGACCTCAAGGATGCTTTCCAGCGCTCGCCGCTGTCGGTGAACCCGATGCTGGTTGGCACCGGCATCAACATCAAGCTACTGGATGCAATGGCCGCAGGTGTGCCGACAATCTCGACAGAGACCGGGGTGCGCGGCCTGCCCGAGAGCTATCGCAAGGGCGTCGTCATTGTCGGCGATCGCGATTATGCGGCCTTTGCCGCCGAGATCGTGCGCTTTGCCCGCGACGAGGCATTGCGCCGGGAAATGGGCGCCGCCGCCTATGCCGAGGCCGAGCGTTGGAACGCAGAGCAGGCCAGTGCCCTCAGCCGGTGCCTTTCGGGCGCCTGAGATCAGGGTGCCCGGCGATCGACATCGCCGGACATGATACGGATGACATCACGAATACAGGGGGTGAAGGGTATGCAAACGACCTCGACACATGCCTACGAAGACCAGTTTTCGCCTGAGTACGACATCGCTGATGCCCCCGCCCCCGAGCGGACGATCATCATCGCCTCGACACCGCGTTCGGGCAGTCACATGCTGGGCCACGCGATGACGGCGACCGATGCCATGGGGCGCCCGTTTGAATATTCGCCGCCGCAGAACGCCGAGGAATGGCAGCGCCGCCTGGGTCAGCCCGACATGAAATCGGCCCTGCGCGAAATCATGAAGCGGCGCACGACCCGGAACGGCGTCTTTGCGGCCAAACTTCACTATGAACACCTGTCCCTCTTCGGGGGCCTGCAGGCGGCGCTGGATTTTTTCCCGAATCCCGTGGTGGTGCGTGTGGTGCGCGCCGATCTGCTGCGTCAGGCAATCTCTCTCTGCGTGGCACGTCAGACCGGCGTCTGGATCAGCTCGATGACGGGCAACGGCAAGACCCCCGTCTATGATTACGAGGCGATCCGGGCCGAGGTCGAACGGGTGGCCCTGCACAATGCCCTCTGGGACAGCGAGCTGGCTGCGGCCGGTGTGCCCGCCCTGACGGTGGAATTCGAAGCGTCGCGCACGGATACGGCGAATGTGCTGCGGCGGATCGCGGATTTCGCGGGGATCGACCTCGCCGAGGCCGCCATTCCCGACCAGCCGCGCACCCGCAAGCAATCCGGCGGTCTGGCCGAGAAATGGATCGAGGCCTACCGCGAGGATCTGAACCGGACAAAGGGCCGTTCTGGGGTGCGGATCATGCGCAACGTCCTGCACAAGCTGAAGTAGGCCCACCCGGGCCTCCGGGCCGGGACACCCAAGTTGGCAAGTTGGAAAGCGAGTTGAGCGTGGATATCAAGGATGTCGTTTCAGGTGGGTTCTGTGTGGGCTGTGGCGGTTGCGCTGCCGTGGCCAGCCAGAGCATCAAGATGCAGCGCAGCGATGAACAGACCTACCTGCCGCAGCTTGCCGATGCCGCGCCCGAGGTGCTGGAGGCGGCAAACCGGGTCTGTCCGTTCTCGGATGCCTCGCGGGACGAAACGGACCTCGCCCAGGATCTCTACGAGGGGCGCGTGGATCACCGGGCAGAGAGCGCGGGTTATTACCAGACGCTTCATGCAGGCCATATCAACGACGATGCGCAGGTTCTGGGCAGCAGTTCCGGCGGGCTGACCAGCTGGTTCCTGCTGCGGCTGCTGGAACAGGGCCGCATCGATGGGGTGATCCATGTCGGCAGCACCGGTACGCAGCAACCGCTCTATGATTTCACGGTCTCCGAGAGCGCGGACGAGGTGCTGGGCCGGCGCAAATCCCAGTATTACGCCGTGCAGTTTTCCGACGTCATCGCCCGGATCCGGGGCAATGGTCGCCGCTACGCCTTTGTCGGTGTTCCCTGTTTCGTGAAATCGATGCGGGCATTGGCCAATGAGGATGCAGTGCTAAAGTCACAGCTGGTCTGGCATGTCGGGCTGGTCTGCGGCCACATGAAAAGCGGCGCGTTTTCACAAGCGATGGCCGATCAGCTGGGCGTCCCGCCCCAGCAGGTTGGTGCGGTGGATTTCCGCGTGAAAGACCCCGAAGCCCCGGCAAACGCCTATTCCTTCGGCGTGCGCGCAGCGGGGCAGGAGGCCTGGAAAACCCGGATGTCGCGCACCCTGTTGGGGGGGAACTGGGGGCATGCGCTGTTCCAGCTGAAGGCCTGCGATTATTGCGACGACATCTTTGCCGAAACGGCGGACATCTGTTTTGGGGATGCCTGGTTGCCCCGCTTCGAGGCGAACTGGCGCGGTACCAACGTCGTGCTCTGCCGCACGACCGAGGCGGCGGAAATCTTTGCCGAAGCGCAAGACGACATCACGCTCGAGACCATCGACCTCGCCGATCTGGAAAAGACCCAGGCCGGCAATTTCCGCCATCGTCGCGAAGGCCTGTCCTACCGGCTGGAACTGGATGTCGCAGCTGGTCGGATGGTGCCGAAAAAGCGCGTCGCTCCGGGGCAGTTTACCCTGCCGGCAGACCGCAAGAAGATCGTCGAGATCCGGCGCGACATGGCGGCGCGCAGCCATACCGCCTGGCTGGAGGCCCGCAAGAGCGGAGACATGCCTGCCTTTTACCGCGAGATGCAGGGCTATGCCGACCGAATGCAGGCGATTTATCGCCGCGCCGAAAAAGGCGGCCTGAAGAACCTGGTGAAGCGTGTGATACGCAAACTCGTCCGCACCCTACGCCCTGCTGCATAGGGTTTTAGGTCCCGGTGTCCCCCCTCTGTCATGGAAGCTAGGTAGATGAAGGTAGAAGGCTCGCTGATGAAATATGCCGCCAGCGGCGTATTCTGGTCGCTGGTGCAAGTCTGGGTGAACCGGATCTTTGCCCTTGGCCTCTGGGCGGTGCTGGCGCGCCTGCTGGATCCGACTGCCTTCGGGATCGCGGCCACCGGCACATTGCTGTTGCAGGTCACCCCGACCCTGGCCGAGCTGGGATTTGGCCGCTCCATCATGCAGCGCAAGGCGTTGCAGGATTCCGACATCAACCTGCCCTTCTTCTTTTCTCTGGGCATCTGCCTTCTGGTGACGCTTGTGGTGTCGCTGAACGCGGATTGGATCAGCAGCCAGCTGCACGCCGAAGACGCCGCGCTCTATATCAGCCTGGTGATCGCCACGTTGCTTCTGAACGTTCCCAGCCTGTTCCAGGAGGCTGTTTACAAGCGCAACATGCAGTTCAAGTTCCTGGCGATCCGGACCTTCTATGCCAATGTCATCGGTGGTGTCCTGGCGGTCATTGCCGCCCTGCTGGGGGCTGGTGTCTGGAGCTTTCTGGTGCAGGCCTACGTGACCTGCATCATCAATACCTTCCTGATCTGGCGGCGCCCCCTGTGGACGCCCGGCCTGTCCCTGCACACCCAGTCGTTCCGGGAGATGCTGAGGTTCGGCTATCCCCTGTCGTTGCAGACCCTGAACGCCTTTGTCGGTACGCGGCTGATCGATTTCATCATCATCGGCAAGTTCGGTCTCGCGGCCTACGGGATCTATGCCATTGGCTCGCGCCTCTATACCGTACTGATGCGTATGTTGCAGGGGGCCTTGGGGGATGTCTCGCTTTCGGCGCTGTCGCGCATATCGGACGATCGCGACCGCCTTGTCTCGGTCTATCGCAAGACCATGATGATGGGCGGCTACGGCACCTCCACCATCTTCGTTCTGCTGGCCTCCATATCGCCGGAGACATGCCATGTTCTGTTCGGCAGCCGCTGGGACGGGGTCGATGATATCGCGACGCTGCTGATGCTGATGGGGGCCGTGAACTGCGTTCAATACCTGAACGGGCCCTTTCAAGCCTCTCGTGGCAACAGCCATCTGATGCTTGTCACGGGGCTGTCCAAGACCGGCATCTCGATTCTGGCGCTTTTGCTGGTGCCTTCGGACAGCATCATCGAACTGACGATCATCTTCGTTCTGGCACAGGTGGCCGCCACGCCGATCTCGTTCTTCTTCGTGACACGAGAGCTGAAGATGGGCATGTGGGCCGCCTATCGCCTGCTGCTGCCGCCGGCCCTGATCAATGCGGCCTGCTTTGCGATGGTCTGGTTTGCCAGGCCCGAGGTCGCATTGCTGGGATTGCCGGTCATCCTGCAGGGGGTGCTGCTGGCGCTGTTGTTCGCGGTACTGTTCTTCGTGCTGCTGGTTCTGGTGGATCGCAAAAAGGCCCTGAAGGGGGTCAGGATGCTGCGCACGGCGCTGCGCAGCATCTGAACAGGTCTCCCCCCGGGGCCTTCCAAAGGGCTTTTCATCAAAGCCTGCTCAGGCGGAAAGCGCGGCGGCGACCTCTTCAAACGTGGGAGTGTGATATCCCACCGCTATGCCGGTCTGTGTCAGGCTGACCGCCTTGGTAAAGCGCACCTCACCTGTCGCAGGATCGACCCATTGCACGCAAAAGGGCTCATCAGGGTCCGCCCCCAGGGTCAGGAACATCCCCTCGGCGATATTGGTGACATCGCTGAACAGGGCTTCTCTGCTGCCGCTGGTCACATCGGCAGTCACCCCGCTCAGCGAGCCGAAGGTGCCCGTTGCCACGCAGCGCCAGCCCCATGAGCTGCCCTCGACAGAACTGGTGTTGTAGATGAATTGCCCGCGCCGCCAGGTCCCCGTTGTCGGAACCGCCCCCCGCCGCGCATCGGATCGCGACTGGAAACCGCTGTCGAAAGGCAGGCCCAACCCGAAGCCCTTGGAAAAATCGTAACGGTTGCCCTCGATGATCGAGGTGGGCATCACGGAAGCGCCCATCTGCAGTGCAGATGTCGGTGTTCCATCCGCCGCGCCGTTCCCTTCGAAAACGTTATCCTTCACAATGAAACGATTGCGCAGGGAATTGGGCCTGATCCAGTTGTCAAAGCTGTAAAGGCCATCCTTGTTCACCGTCTCGAAGGCGTTCTGCTGCACGGTCAGGGCACTTCCCGTCTTCATGTTGTCCACCAGAACACCGTATTCGCCCGCCCCCCGGACAGTATTGTTGACGACCCGGTTTCCGGTCCCCTCAAGACCGAACAGAGTGATACCGTTTTTCGTGCAATTGCGGATCATGTTGCCCTGGATGGTCAGCGCCTCGACGGTCTTGATGGCCTTGTCGTAGCTGAGGCAGGTGATCCCGCTGGTACAATCCTCGATGACATTGTCCAGGATATCGATCTTCCGCATCGTCGTGATCGCGGTCCCCTGCGGCATATAGAGAGAGATACCGCCACTGCCGCCCGCGCCACCGCAATTCTGCGCCCAGTTGCCCTGGATCAGGATGTTTTCCTGATCATAGCCTTCGGTGCCGCTGCGATCCTCATAGACGATATAGCCACCAGGAGAGGGGCAATCCTTGATCCGGTTGCCGATCATCTGGCCACCTCGGAAATTGCCGTAGAACTTCATCCCGCCCGTGCAGGTGTGGCAGAAATTCCCGATATACAGAATGTCGACGTTCTGCCGGTCACTGCCCGGATTGTAGCTGCCGGTCGAGATCGGGTCGTCGCTGATGTTGTGAATGGTGCAGCCGATGACCTTGCCGCGCTGCACCCGTGTCAGGTGAATGCCATCGGTGCCGGAATAATGCTCTATCCCGTCGCCTTTGCTGCTGTGCACCTTGCAGTTCTGGATCACCACGTCGCTGGCATCCATCACGTTGATCGCAAAGCCGATATTGCCCTCGGTTTCGATTTTTTCGATGGTCGCCCCGGCGCAGTACTGAAGGTGCAAGGTCTTGGCCCCGATGGCGCCGGAATAGCTCTCGACACCCGGCCGGCGGATGGAAAAGTCGATCAGCTGAACCGTCTTGTAGGCGTCATCTGTCCCGCCGAGGTAAAAGCCATAGCCCGTGTGGTCCAGCTCGAACACCGTCTGCCCGATCCCGGCACCACGCAGCGTGAGGGACTTGCCGGGCGAATAGATCGATGATGTCAGCCTGTAGGTGCCCGCAGGACAGTAGAGGCGCGTCGATACGTTCAGGGCAAGGTTGAGAGAGGCCGTGTCATCGGTCACCCCATCCGCTTTCACATCGAAGGCAAAGGCGTTGTATTCCGGCGAAGCCGGGCCGAAGAGCGGCAGAACATACAACTTAACCCCCCCGACCGTGGTCAGATGGTGATCTGTCGCATCGATCGCCGCCTCTTCGTAGGTGAAGCTTCCGAAGTAGTGCCGGGTTCCCTGACCATAGCCCGGATAGGAGGTCGCCAGAAGTTCCGAGATCGAGGAAATCTGGTTCGGCGGCTGCTTCCAATAGATCTTCTGCGGAAGGTCTTCCGCGGGCACATTCAGTGACTTCGAATAGATTATCGGGGCCATGTTGCATCGCTTTCTTCGGAAATGAGAAACATGCCCCCTCCGCCCGCGGGGCCGGGCAGAGGGAAGCAAGCGATGAAACCCTGCTCTATCTTTCTTAAGTGGGTCCTGCGGGACCGTGACGGTGGATCTGCTCAGCTCGCGACTTCAGGTGCGTTCAGGCCGAGACCGAGGCGTGCCCGGTCGGCATGATCTTGTCCCGCAGCGCCATCATCGGCCGTTCCAGCACCCGCGTCACGACATAGGAGAACAGGATCGACAGGCTGTATTGCAGCACCACCAGGGCCCAGACGGGTATCTTGCCGTGCAAGCCGATCTCGAGAATCCGCACGACCGGCACGTGCCAGAGATAGAGCGGATAGGAAATCAGGCCGACGAAGGAGAGGGCGAAGCAGAGCCGGGGCAGGTGGCGTTCGATCCCCGACTGGTGTAGCAGAAGCAGTGCGGATGTCCCGCCCAGGGCGGCCATGGAATAACCGATGATCGCGCCGGCGGGTGTGTTCTTCGACACCATCGACACAAAGATCACCCCCGCGATCAGCCCCAGCACCTGCAGGACTTTCTGTTGATGCACGCGTTTGAACACATCGGGTTTGAAGACGGTCAGATAGGCCAGCAGCGCCCCGGCCGAAATCCCGTCCAGCCGGTAATGCGTCTGCTGCTGGAGCTGGACGAAATCCGCCCCCAGCCAGAACCCGAGACCGCGCAGGACGGGGGACAGGACGATGATCCCGACAAAGATCCCCGGCAACAGCGTGACCTGTTTCTTGAATGCGAACAGCACCGTCAGGCCCAGTGCGAAGATCAGGTAGAAATGTTCCTCGACCGCCAGCGACCATGAATGGGTGGCAACGCTGACATCGGCGTAGTTCTGGATATGCAGCGCGATCTGCCAGAAGAACTCCCTCAGTGGGGCCGCCCCGGAAAACGCCATCGCGATAAGAAAGAGATAGAGCACGGGCCAGAGCCGCAGAACCCGGCGCAGGAAGAACCGCCGCAGATCCAGTGTGCCCGTCCTGTCGATTTCACGGAAAATCAGCCGCCCGACCAGAAACCCGCTGAGCACGAAGAACAGGTCGACCCCCGCCCAGCCAAAGCGCGCGCCTGGCCAGAGCAGCAGGTTCAGCCAGGCCATCCCTGTATCGACATGATTGACATGCCAACCGACCGCGAGAAGGATCGCAATCCCGCGCAGAATGGCCGTCAAAATCAAGGCTGGAACACTGGCCGACGTCTCATGTTCTGGTTTTCCAAGTAACTTTCCATCTCTTGGCAAGCATCATGACCCAATAAGCGAGAATGCCAGTCAAAGCTTGCGGTGCAACGGCGTTAAGCGCACCACGGAAAATGATGATGATAAAGCCCATCAAGATCGCGTAGAGGAAGAAGTTGTGAAACCCCCGCTCGCTCGACAGGATGGCGCTGCCGTTGGTCTCGACATGGGAAATCCAGAACCCCAGCAGCACGAAAAGGATCAGAACACCGGGCAGGCTGAAGGCCAGCAGCGCCTCCGAGGGCAGGGGGTTGGCCACGTTGTTGTAGAGATATCCAAGCTCTTCCGAGACGATCACGCCGCTGTGTACTGGTTTCGACGGCCACAAGGCGCGTGGTACGAAGAACAGGAAGGCGCCCAGCAGGTTCATGCCCCAGCGGATCGGTTCGGTCGCCAGGTACTGCACGGTCGAGGCGATCTGCATGAAACCGTCGAATTCGCCCGTCAGCAGCTTTGGCACGATGTCGCGGATCCGGAAGATATTGACGATGTCCTGAAAGCTGGCATCCGGTCGCGCGATCACCTTGGCCGCGGGAAAGACCACGAACAGGATCGACACCGCCGCAAAGGTCATCAGGAATTTGACCTTGGGCTTCAGGAAATCGATGTAGATGCAGCTTAGCGCGATGGCGTTGCCGAACAGCAGAAACCGCGGCAGGGCCGGCGGAAAGTTCAGCATCAGAAAGATCGGCGTATAGAGAATGGCGCTCCAGATCGTGAACCGCTTGATCATCATGGAGGGCGCATAGCGCGCCAGGCTGAGAAAGATCACCATGGCCAGCAGGCTCAGCGACCGTCCGATGAACAGGAACTGCGTCTTCAGGCCGCCGCCCTCGCCGCCGCCCTCGAACCGGGCCCTGAACAGCTGGCCGGGGCCAACCATCACGGCCAGCAGCAGGGCAAAAATGGCAAAACCCACGGCCCAGCGGGCGTAGAACACGCAAGAATCCAGGTCAAAGTCATTGCCCAGACTGCTTCTGACCCGCAGCTTCTGACGTCGCTGCATCAGGTAGAACCCGGTCCCGGACAGGTAGGCGGCCTGCGACAGGGCAATTATGCCATAGGCCAGGGCCAGGTCGGAATAGCTCAGGCTGGCGCCCCAGGGGAAAATCCCGAAAGAGACCTGCACAAGGCCCGGATAGGCCAGAAAGAACAGGTAGAAGAACGAGATCAGGTAATCGATTCCGCCGCGCCGCGTGCTCATGATCGAACTGGCCAGAACCAGCCCGGCGATGACCAGGTAGAATATCGAGACAAATTCGATATAGCTTTCCGACCGCCCGAAAGGCGCGGAAAAGATGACGATCGCCAGCCCGAACCAGGCGGCCAGCTGGAAGATTTTCATCAACCGGGTGCGCATAGGCTTTAGATCACTCCTGCCGCAGAGAGGATGGCGTGTCGCGATCCGCACTATCTGCCGAACCGGAAACCCTTTGATAGAAGCTCACCGTATCCAAGGCAATGCGATCCCAGTCGAAGGCAGACAGATCCGGCGCATGACCGGCCTGGCGCATCCGGCGGACCTCGGCCAGGACCTGTGCCATCTGCGCGCCGTCCAGCGGCGCCCGGATCAGCCGGACCCAATCTGTGCCTGCGGCGGCCTGCAACTCCTGAAACAGCCGGTTGTCGGAGCACAGCATGGGCCGCCCCGCCGACAGCGCAAAGATCGCCGCGCCTGAATTCAGCACGTCGCTGTAGGGAAACACGACGAGGTCGGCGGCGCGGATGGCGGCCACCAGCTCGTCTTCGGGCAGAAAGGCCTCGCGGAAGGTGACAAGACCGTCCCACTCCGGGCCAAGGCCCGCCAGCATCTCGGTCAGCCTGGTGTCGGGAATCGTCCGGCTCATCTCTCCGCAGATCCGCAGCTCGGCACTGCCGCGCGGCATTTCCAGAAAGGCGCGCAGCACTTCGTTGGCATTCTTGTAGCGTGTCACCGACCCGAAAAACAGGATCCTGGGCAAGCCCGCATCGGGCGTGTCGGCATGGTAAGCGGGAAAGGGGGCGATGACCGGCTTGTAATGGCCGTGCGGGGCCACCGTGATCGGCTTGCCTGCCAGCGCCGGTTCACTCTCCAGCGCCACTTCGGCCGAGGCCTCGGTCATGAAGATGACGCCATCGATCCGGGCCAGGAACCAGGGCCAGAAGTACCGCTCCAGCCGGGCGGCGTTGCGCTGCCCGGTGCGGCGCAGATTATGGGCGGTCCAGACGACCCTGGTGCCACGCAGCCCGGCCACCAGGAACAGCAGCCGCAGGAAGAAATAGCGCGGCCAGAACTTCCAGCCCTTTCCGGCGGCCAGGAACACATCCGGCCAGTGAATATGCAGGATATCCGGGGCAGGGCGGGCGAACATGGTCTTGCGCCCGAACTCGATGACCTTGGTGCCTGTTTCGGCCTCCATCGCGTCATAGAGCAGCTTTTGATAGGGATTGCGCGCGGCGTTGCGCCGGGCGGGCCAGGCAAGCACCCTCATGCCGGCACGCCGCTCAGCACATGCGCCTGCCAGTCAAAGGCAAAGGGTGCGTTCAGCGCCGCGTCGATCCCGGGGTGTTCCAGGCCTTTGCGTTTTTCCGTCATCGGTTTGGAATGTCGCACCTTGTCGATGGTGAAATCGGTCCCCAGCGGTGTGGCGCGCTCAACCCCCATGAACCGGTCGATGGCCAGAACCCCGGCGCGCGCATCCCGCCTTAGATCGCCGTAGGACACCAACAGCACGCCTGCGGGGTCCCGCGCGGCAAGGTCGGCCCACTTGGCATAATAGGCATCCCATTCGCGCAGATAGGCGCGGTGCAGATCCCCTTCGAAAAACGCCTCTTGCGAAGGAAACCAGCCGTTTGCCAGCCCCCAGCGAAAGATCCCGTCCAGCCAGTCGCGCGGTTCCCGGAACAGCACGATGTGTTTCTGATCCTCGGGATAGCCGCAGATCCGGTTGATTTCGGCCACCGATCCGACATGGCGGTCATTGCCATAGCGGCTGTCCATGACGATGCTGCTCTTGTCGTCCTGCCAGCGAAAATGCTTGTGACGCGGCGCATCACGGGCCGGATCGATGCGATTGATGATCCGGTAATCGGCCTTGCTCAGCACCGCCGAGAGAAAGTTCGTCCCCGAACGCTGGATACCCTGGTGCACCACCGGGTAGATCCCCTGATCCTTTTCGCGCAGCCGCGCCCAGCTTTTCCACAGAATGTCATATCCCGCGCGGGCCATGGTCCGAATAGTCATGTCGCCTCACCTCCCTGTCGGCACGTCCTTTGTCTGGGTGGCCGCCTGTTGATCCGGGGGACGTCAGCGTCCACCGGGCACGTCTGTTTCGGCGGCGCGCAGGATCGCGCTGCGCCAGCTCTCGCAGACCTTGTCGATGTGATAGGGCTCGCAGGCCTTGGCCTGGCGGGCGTAAAGCCCCGCCAGCGCCGTGCGGTCGGTTGCCATCCCTCGCAGGGCGGCGGCGACCTCGGCGTGGGCATCTTCGGCGAACAGGCCGTCCCCCCCGGGCAGGATCCCGCGCGGGCCGACATGATCCGACGCGACGACGGCCAGGCCCGCCGCCAGCGCCTCGACGATGACGATGCCGAACAGTTCTTCCCAGGTGGGGGTGCGCTGCGACAACAGCATCAGCACATCATGATCGGCCATGATTGCCGCCAGCGCCGCACGGTCATGAACCGGCCCGCGAAAATCGACGCGGGCGCCGGCCGCGGCACTTGCTGCCTCGGCAGCGCCGGCCATGGCCCCATTGCCGATGATGGTCAGGCTGATCGGCTGTTGCTGGGCCGTGAACGTCTGCATCATGTCCAGCAGGATCCGCAGACCCTTCTTTTCCGACACTTCACCGACGTAGAGCAGCTTTAGCGGGCCGGTTTCGCGCGGCGCACGCGCGGCCCCCGTTTCAAAGAACACGCTCGGCACGGCATGGGGGATCACCAGTGCCTGCTGGCCGGTGCCCTCTGTGACCGCATCGGCGACGACAGGGGTCACGGCGATCGTCTGCACGTTGGGGTGCGCCATGAAGGCCACCCAGCGGTCACGCAGCCAGCGTTTGAAGGCGGCGGGTCTGGGCTGGCGCGGCGTGGCATCAAGCCCCCAGTCATGCCAGGAGGTGTGATAGAGAATGCGATTCCGGCGGGCCAATCCGCGATAGATCAGCAGGCGCGGATCCCAGGGCGCAAAGCCCAGCACGATGACCTCGCCCGAGATCCGCGACATGTCCATACGCAGGCGCATGTCAGCGGCGGCGTTGCGGGTGCGCGCCGCAAAGGGTGTGCGATCCCGCCGCCAGGCGCGCAGCCATTCCTTGAACACGCTGTAGCGATGCGCCCCGGTCAGCACGACATCGCCGCGATCTGCCAGCAGGAACAGCGCCGGGAAATACTTGCCCGGATTGGTCTCATGCACGATACGCAGCCGCGGGGATTTCATATGTCTGCTCCGCAAAGGGCCAGGGTGTCCCGGGCCTGTTCGCCCCAGGAGAAATCGGCCGCGCGCCCCCGCGCCGCCGCGGATTTTTCGGCCCAGAGGGCAGGGTCGTCCATCAGCGCGGAAATCGCGGCACTGATGCTGTCCACGTCTTCGCCGTCGCAATAGACGGCGGCGTCGCCGCAGCGCTCCGTCAGGCTGGGAATACGCGAGGAGACCACCGGGCAGCCAAAGGTCATCGCCTCGATCGGCGGCAGCGGAGAGGCCTCGTAAAACGACGGAAACAGCAGGAAGCGCGCCGATTTGTAGGCGTCATAGATGCGCTCGGCGTCGTTCACCTGCCCCCAGAATTCGAACCGGTCGGCCAGGTCGGGGGGAACCGCCAGATCGACGCTCTCGAACGACGCGCCGGAGGCCCCGATCACGACAAAGCGCATTTCGGGATAGCGGCGCAAGAAGGCGATGGCCGAGCGGAGGATGCCGGGGGCATTCTTGCGCGCAGTGAGCGAGCCGACATAAAGGCCATAGGGGCGTGCCTCGGCCCCGGCCGCAGGTTGATCCAGGGCAATGTCGCGCGCCGCATCCGGGATGCCGCCGTTTTGCAGATAGCTCAGCCGGCCGCTGTCTTTGAGAAAGGGATAATGCGTCTCGATCGAGGCGCGTTCGGCATCCGATACCGTGACCACCTTGTCGCTGAAGCGCAGCACGAAGGGCATGATGGCGGAATAGGCGGCCCGGAATTTCCAGCTGTAGGCGGCGGGAAAGTACTTGTAGGACAGGTCATGCACCATCGTCACGGTGCGCCGCCCCGGCTGTAGCAGCCGGGCAACCGGCGCCGTGTTGCCAAGACACAGCAGCGCCCCCTTGCCGGCATGGCGGGGCAGGTCGATCTGCTCCCAGGCGTGGCCGGACAGGTGGCCGACCCGCTCGATTGCAATGGACTGCAACGCCAGCGGTCCGATGATCTCGCCCTTGGTGGGCAGCAGCAACCGGATCGGAGGGATCTCGCCCCGCGTCACCATGCCATCGAATTGCATCAGAAGTTCGCGTGCCACGCGCTGCACACCCGTTACGGATTGCAGCAGGAAGCGGCCATTCAGCACGATCTTGTCAGTCGTCACGTGATTGTCGTCTCTCTTGTGGGTGTGAAATATCCGCGCACAGAAGCGAGACGCCCCTTATTCCTGCCCTTGACGACATGAACCCACAACGTGAATTCACAATGACACGGACAGTCTTTTCAATAACATGGTGCCGCAACCCACCAGCCCGGCGGGGTGCGACAAGAGAAGGGGCCTGCATCACGGCGAATGCCGTCGATCAGTGCCCGGTCTGGTTGACGACCGCCCCGCCCGTCTTGCACAGGATGACGACATCCTGAACAAACGACGCCGAGGTCAGGTATTCCACGTCCATCTGGACACGTTCGTCATAGCTGACCTCGTTGCGACCCGACACCTGCCACAGCCCGGTCAGACCGGGTTTGAGGGACAGGTAGGCGGTGCGCAGCTCGCCATAGCGGCGGATCTCGTCCCGCACGACCGGACGCGGCCCGACAAAGCTCATCTCGCCCTTCAGCACGTTCCAGATCTGGGGCAGCTCATCCAGGCTGGTCGCCCGCAGCACCGCACCCAGCTTGGTGATCCGCGGATCGTTCGTCAGTTTCTGGCTTTCACGCCATTCCACCAACGCCTCGGGGTTCTCTGCCAGGTGCTGTTTCAGCCGCGCCTCGGAATCGATGACCATGGAGCGGATCTTCCAGCACAGGAACGGCTTGCCGTTGCGCCCGACCCGACGGTGCCCGAAGAAACCGGGACCGCCATCACGGCAGGTAATGGCCCAGAGAACTGCGATGATCGGCAGCAGCAGGGGCAGTAGAAGAAAGGCGAGAACCAGATCGAAGACCCGTTTCCCGTAGCGAATATAAAACGTCTGGCTTTCCCGGCGAATCGTGGTCCTTCGACCACGAGAGGAAACCGCCGTTGAACCTGCAATATTACCTAAATCAAAAGCTTTCACAGATGAACTCCCTTGCGGCATCTATCAAAACGCATGGATTTCCATAGTTTTCAAAATTTATGTGGCCCGAAACTCTCAGGACTGACCGCTTGTGTACAGATCTTATTGTGCATTGGGTAGCCTGTCGAGATGCACACGCAGCAATGCCGCCCGGCAGAAAGGCAGAAAAACAGGGGATAAGGCGCCTCGTTCCAGGATCGCCAGGGCGCACCCCGGGCCGGATCCGGCTGTCGCCTCTTTCGGAAGAGATCCGATAAGATACTGTTTTAAATGTCCTAAAATATTGTCTGCGGCGTGTTTTGGGGGCCACATCCCCCGGCCAACCGGCCGGGGTTCGGTCGGCGTGCAGGGGCACGGACCCCGTCGGCAAATCATTGCTGCGATGCAGAGAACGTGCTGCTTTCGAAAGCAATGACGGCAGCATGTTGCCGTCGCAAAGGGGCAAAAACAGCGGCTTTTGCATCGACCTATCCGGCAGGCGCATTCCACAGTTGCGCCCAGTGCAGCCCGGATTCGAAAACGGAGCCCGGGCGGATACCATGTTATTAACATAACTATGCTTATGGCGTGTTTGTACAGGGTCGTTCGTGCCCCGAAAACCCCCTGTCCGAAACCTTGCCGGCCCCCTTCTGCCCCGGCGTCACGCCCGGAGCTGCGCGCGCCATGGCAAATCCCGTGCCAAAAGATCAGGCGTTGCCTGCGTCCTGCCGCAGCCTCGGCGGGATATCGCCTCAGGGCCGGTCGCAAGATTTGGACAAACCCGCGCAAGCCCCTATTGAATAGCGTCAGGACACGACGACACTTTCACACTGGCCCATGCCAACTTTGCGGATGGAGGATTTTGACCGTCCCGCGCATGGGTTTTTCAACAAACTTCGAATGCCACGACACAATATTCAATGCCATTCGCGAAGGGACATGGTACTTAGAGTTCACTCCCTGCCTGCGGCCCGAGCGGTCGCGCACCGGCACCTTAACTCAGCAGGCCATCGCATCTTTCCGATACAGATAAAACAGTCAGACATCAGTTCATGAACCGTTCCTATACCAACTTCTCTTCCTCGGATCAGCAGAAGGCCCCTGCGGGTGCCACCGACGAGGTCATCGACATCAGTGCCCTGCTGGGTACGCTCTGGCGGGGGAAATGGCTGATCGCGCTCGTGACCCTGATCGCGCTGATCATCGGCGGATATTATGCCTATGGTGTTGCCACACCGCTCTTTCGGGCGACGGCTGTCGTCATTCTCGATTCCCGCCAGGAAAAGGTGGTCGATTTCGAAAGCGTCGTCGGCGGCCTGGGGCGCGATGCCACCACCATCAATTCCGAGGTGGAGGTTCTGCAAAGCCGCAACCTGCTGGAGAAGGTGGTCAAGACGCTGGACCTGACCTCGGACCCCGAATTCAATCCCTCGCTGCGCAGCCCGCCCCTCAAGGCGCAGATCCGCAACTGGATCAAGCGCACCGCCAACCGCCTGTTCACCGGCGAACCGACCCCCGCCAGCGCCCCGACGGCGACAAGCGAGGCCCTGCGCCAGCAGCGTATCCTGGACAGCACCGTCAACCAGCTGCTGCGCACGCTGACCATCAGCACCGTCCCCCAGAGTGTCGTCTTCGAGATCACGGTCGAAACCGAAGAGGCACAGAAGTCCGCCAGGATCGCGGATACCCTGGTCGATCAGTACATCATGAACCAGCTCGACGTGAAATTCGCCGCGACCGAGCAGGCCACCAGCTGGCTGTCCAAGCGTGTCGCCGAATTGCAGACCGAGCTTGAAGGCGCGGAGGCCCGCGTCAAGAACTTCAACGCCAATACCGAGCTGGTCAGCACCGAAACCCTTATCGGGCTGGAACGCCAGATCAAGGAATTGCGCGTGCGCATCGACAATGCCACGGCGGAACGCGACCGCTCGGCCACCTCGCTGGCCCGGCTGCAGGCCGCGAAAACCCCACAGGAACAGGCCGAACTGGCCAATGATGCCACGCTGAACCGGATCCTGCTGCAGATCGATCAGCCCGGCAGCCGCGAAACCTTTCAACAGCGCTACGACCAGCTGGTCGCCCGCGCCCAGGTCGAGGCCGATCGGGCCGAGAACCAGTTGGCCGCGCTGGAGAAATCCAGCACCGAACTGGCCAGCCAGATCGACCGGCAGAACACCGACCTGATCACCTTGCAGCAGCTGACCCGCGAGGCCGAGGCCAGCCGGCTGCTGTACGAATATTTCCTGACCCGCCTGAAGGAGACATCGGCCCAGGAAGGCACCCAGCAGGCAGACAGTCGCGTGCTGTCCAATGCGGTCATTCCGGGGGGGCCCTCGGCGCCGCGCAAATCGCTGGTGCTGATCATGTCGGCCTTCTTCGGCGTGCTGCTGGGCGCCGGGATCGTGCTGCTGCGCGAGCTGCGCCAGAACACCTTCCGCACCGCCCGCGACCTGGAACAGACCACCGGCCTGTCCGTGATGGGCCAGCTGCCGCTGCTGCCCATGCGCCACCGCAAGGATGTCATCAAGTACCTGGTCGACAAGCCGACCTCGGCCGCCGCCGAAGCGGTGCGCAACCTGCGCACCTCGGTCCTGCTGTCCAATATCGATCACCCCCCGCAGGTCATCGCCACCAGTTCCTCGACCCCAGGCGAGGGCAAGACCACCGTGTCGATGGCCCTGGCCCACAACTTCATCGGCCTGGGCAAGAAGGTGCTGCTGATCGAGGGCGATATCCGCCGCCGCGTCTTCAACCAGTACCTCGATACCGAGGCCGAGGAAGGGCTGGTCGCCGTGCTGACCGGCAAGCGCAAGCTGGAAGACGTTGTCTTGAAAGACAACAGGGTAGGCGCCGACGTGCTGATCGGGGAACAGACCGCGACGAACGCCGCGGACCTGTTTTCGTCGGAAAGCTTCGTGCGGTTCCTCAAGGACGCCCGCACCCGGTACGACACGATCATCATCGACACGCCGCCGGTGCTGGTGGTCCCCGATGCCCGCGTGATCGCCCAGCATGTCGACGCGATGCTGTTCGTCGTGGCCTGGGACCGCACCCAGAAGGGCCAGGTCGAAATCGCGCTGCAGATGTTCGAAAGCGCCAACCAGCCGATTGCCGGGCTGGTGCTGAACCAGATCAGCCCGAAGGGCATGAAACGCTATGGATATGGCGGCAAATACGGCGCCTATGCCAATTACGGGCGCAAGTATTACGTCGACTGAGACACCCCCTTTCCCAGGCTGAACGAGAACTGACAACGGGTCCCGACGGGGCCCGTTGTCGTTTGCGAGGGGCCGTTCGAAAACGGCCGGGCACGTCGCTCAGGGCCGGATCGCAGGGCTGGGCTCAGGGCCGGATCGCAGGGCGCGGGGCAGCGTTTGTGAGGGGGGGTATGAGGGGGGTCTGTGCCTGGGCGCGGGGCGCGCGCGGGGGGTGTGTCGGCATTTCACGGGTGGGGGGCCGCAACCCCTTGTTTTCAATGATTTTCGACGTCGGTATCTGGGCGGTATCCTGTCGGTAACTGAACGGGAATTTTTCAGGGGGGAAATCGGAGGGGGAAAGGGCCAGGACGGGCGGCAGGACTGGGGGGGCGCAGGATCGGGCGGCAGGATCGGGGGCGCAGGATGGGGGGAGAGGCCGGACCGGGGCCAGCCCCGGACCCCGGGGTATTTTCGGCCAGATGACAGGGAGGCCGGCGCGGCGGCGGTGGGGGGGCGTGTTTTGCGATGTGCGCCTTGGACGGGCGGGAGCGAGGACAGGCGGGCGAGGACTGGGGCGGGGCCGAAGACTCGGGGAAGCAAGGACGGAAACGCCCGGGGGGAAGAGGCCACAGGCCAGAACGTGAGACCCGAACGTGAGACCCGAATGCGGGACCGGAACGAGGGCCCGGAATGCGCGGGCGGGGAGAGGCGAGCGGCACAGGGGGAGAGGGAGGGGGAGAGAGCGCGGCGGCGGAACGTGCAACGGGGCCCCGTTTCGGGGGCCCCGCCTGGGTGACGATGTGGATCAGGACGCCGGAGGGCGCGCGGCCCGGTGGCGGGCGGCCAGGATCAATCCGTCAGGTTGCCGGCGGTATTGGTCACGTTCAGGGTCGGCAGGATCTGGCGGATCGTGCGGTTCCAACGGGTGACCGGCTGTTCGGCGATGAAGATCACGTCGTTCGGACGCAGTTCGAACTTGGTGGCCAGCAGGAAGTTGGCGGCATTGGCCACGTTCAGCTTCCACGCCGTCAGGGCGCCGAATTCGCGCGGGTCCGATGCGCCGCGCAGCACGTAGATCTGGCGCACATCGCCCGACAGCGCGGAGATGCCGCCGCCCTGTTCGTAGAGCGCATCGGCCAGCACGGCGCTGCGTTCATAGGGCAGCGGGTAGCGGCCCGGTGTGCGCACCTCGCCTGTCAGGTAGACGTAATCGCGCTGTTCGGCCCCCAGGCCGAGGCGCGAGTTGAACAGCGCGCGCTGTTCGTTCAGCGCCGCGCGACGGATGCCGATTTCGGAGTTCAGCTGGCTCAGCGCGCTCTGGCGGCTGGTCTGCTTGAAGGTGGCCAGGCGGATCTGCTCTTCGAAATAGCCCCGGGCCAGTTCCAGGTCATAGGCGGTATCGACGAAGACCGCATCGCCATCCAGCAGGGGAACGCGGCGCAGGCTGTCGCGCGCATACAGCTCGGTCAGCGGGATCTGGTAGAGCGTGCCGTCGCGGTAGATCCGCACCGAAGCGTAATCCTGGTCGTTGACGGTGATGCCACCGGCCTGGGCCAGCGCCTCTTCGAGGTAGAGCGGGGTCAGGGTGATCGGCACCACGCGGGGCGAGCCGACGGCGCCGCCGACCGAGACCTTTTTCGAATTGAAGGCCGAGATTTCGAGGCTGAAGGTCGGATCGATCTGGTTCGACACCAGGCTCTGGAACAATTGCGCCTCGGCCTCCTCCAGCGTCATGCCGGCGATTTCGACGCGGCCGACGGTGGGGATGGCGATCGCACCGTCATCCTGCACGGTATAGCCCTGGCGGGCATTCTGCGCCGCCAGCAGGCCGCTGAGCTGTTCGACGGTATTGCCGGGGTTCGGCGTGGCGAGCAGGATCACGTCACCGACGCCGATGCGATAGGGTTCGGGATCGACCGCGGGGGGCACGCGCAGTTCCATCCCGCCGGGGCGCTGGCGCGAATCGAACACCGGATCGGGGGCCGGGGCCGGCACGCCCAGGCCGGACCCGGTGCCGGCGATCTGGTTGAACGCCGCCGGCAGGGCGCGCGGGCTGTATTCCGAGCGGTTGGCAAGCAGGACGGTTTCCGCCGTCAGCGGCACCACCCTGACCTTGCTGTCGCCGGACATGCTGTTGATGGACGAGCTGTGATAGATCACGCCGCAGCCGCCGAGGAAAAGCGTGGCAAAGAGAAATGCGAGGGGGGCTCTGATTTTCATTACGAGATCCTGGCCTTGAAAAACATCATGTAAACGGGGGTGGACAGGGCGCGCGGGCCGTGGATCGCAGGCAGTGCGCCCCGTCGGGAATGAGCGGAGTATGAGGTCTGTGTCATGATCTTTCCATCTGCGGGCGCATCAGTCGAGGTTGCGAAAGCGGAGGGCACCGGTGGCCGCGCTGACGTATTGCCTTGAGGTTTCCACGGAGCGCGCGGGCGCCTCGGCACGGGTCCTGTCCGTGGTCCTGTCTGTCGTCGGGCCAGGGGGGGTGAAGTAGGTATTGGTGAAACTGTCCGAGACCCCCGCGCAAGTTTCGCGCAGGCCGGGCCGGGGCTGCAAGACATGAGTGAGATCGCAGACGTAACTGCGCACCTCGATCTGGCCCTCGCCGGTCAGATAGCTGTGAAACCGTTCGCTGCGGCCATCCTGCCCGTCGGCCAGGCGGGCCCGCAGGTCGGTCACGTCCGCCGCCATCAGGTCGTCGCCCAGGCCACGGGTGCCGATCAGCACGCCATCGCGAAAGGAAAATCCGCTGCCATCGGGGGCGATCCAGGTCTCGACCCCATCGGCAGAGCGGTCCCGGCGCCGCAGGATCACCTCCGCTCCGCCGGATTCGCGGCGCGCGCCCATGGCCGGGTGGGCCGGCAGGCGCTGGTAGGCAGGGACCGGGTCGCCAGACACAGGGGCGGCCCGCAGCGCGTCGGACAGCGTCGCCCGTCCGACGCGCTGCAATTCGCCATCCGACGAACAGCCCGCCAGCAGGGCGCACAGGACCATGCCCGACAGGGCGATGCGGGTCACGGCGTGGCCGCCTGCCTGGTGCGGGCCCGGGATCATTTCCAGAAGCTCCCCCAGCTGCGCTGAAGCGTGCCCGCCTGACCGCGGCGGACCTCGTCGTAGAGCCGGGTCGAGATCTGCACCCGCGCGCCGCCGTCGCCGTTGAAGGGCCGCACGGTCGTGGCGAGATCCCGCGGTGTGGGTTTGCCCAGCAGAAAGTCGAGCGGCACCGAGACGCGGATGCCCTTGTCGAAATCGCCGCTGCCGAAATCCTCGGCCGAGACATCGGTGAAGGTGACATAGGCGCCGATGCTGATGCCATTGGCGAACTGGCGCTCCATCGACAGCGTGGTGCCCCAGTCGCCCGCGAGATAGCGCCCGGCATCGACCTGCCCGAGGTAGCCGTCGCCAAAGTCGTAATAGGCCGAGAGGTGGCCCGTGGCGACCTCGTAATCGGCAAAGCCGAACAGGTCGTCGGGGTCGCGCTTGGCGACATAGTTCACCTCGGCCCCGAGGGCGAGCGGCCCGCTGACCGGTTTCCACAGCACCTCGCCCGAGAGGCCGCCGTACATTTCCTCGAGGTAGCCGAGGGTGACGCGGCCATAGAGGTCGGTGCCGGGGCGGAAGAAGTAGTCGGCCTGCAGGTCGCGGACCTCGAAGTCCATGTCGGATTCATACAGCGTGGCATCGGTGCGCACCGGCGTGATGCGCGAGGAGGTCGGATCGGGGTCGCCGCCGTTGCCCTGCACCAGCGGCTGGCGCAGCTGGGTCGAGACCACGAGGCCCGGCAGCACCCGGTAGGCGGCGTCAAGGCGCAGCCCGCCTTCGGCCAGCAGGTTGTCGGGATCCGAGAAGGTCGGGCCGAGGTAGCCATCCAGGCTGTAGCGCAGCCGGGCCGCGCCGGTGGCGGCGGGCTGCGGATAGGGGCGGGCATCGGCGATATCGGCGCGGGCATAGCTTTTCCAGCTGCCCTCGAGGTCATGTTCCAGCTCTTCGAGGTCGGCGCGGCGCAGGGTCACGGCCGAGGCGGCGACGTCGTGGCGCACCGGGATCAGCACGATGGTGTCGACCGAAGCGGGCAGAACGCCCGTCAGGGCGCGGGCGGCACGCCCCAGGCCCTGGGCTTCGGACTGGTAGCGTTCGTTGCGGATGTGCAGGCGCACGGTGCTGCCCTGGCGGGAGAAGGAGAGCAGGCGGATGCCCTGCGCGGCCAGGCTGCGGCGAGCGGCCTCGTTCAGCGGAACAGCCGCCGCATCGCTGTCCCAGCCGAGGGCGGCGGCGCTGCGCGGCACCACGGCGGGGCCCTGCGCGGTCTCGCCCGCGGCGCCGCGCAGCGGGGATCGCGGCGGGGATTTCGGGTTCAGCGCATAGGTCAGCGAGAGACCGGCGTAATTGCCGTAGAGATAGGCGGCGGTGACATCGATGCCGTTGTCGAAACGGTAGGTGGCGGCGAAATTCAGCGGCGAGCTGCGTTCGAACCCGCCCCCGGCGACCTCGGCGTCATAGGCATCCGAGGAATATTCCAGCCCCAGCACCAGGTGCGGTGTCGCCTGGTATTGCACCGCCCCGAACAGCGCCGCATCGCCGCTGAAATAATCGCTGTCCAGGCGATCCTGCGGGATCAGGCCCAGACGGTCGCCGCCAAAGCTGCCCAGGCGGCCCCAGCCGATGCCGCCGGTGGTCTGCAAGCGCCCCATGGTCTTGGTCGCCACCAGGTATTCCCCGGAATAATAGCTGTCGTCGCCGAGGCCGCGCAGCCCGACCGCCAGCGCCGGCCAGGCCCCGGTTTCCGGCATCAGCTGGTATTGCAGGTCGAAATCGCGGTCGCGCAGCCGGGCCCCGCCCGCCGAATCCAGTACCGAGTAGCGGAAGCTGCCGCTGAGCCGCGGCGCCATCTGAAAGGTGAAGGTCGTGCGCAGGGTGTCGTTGAACGCACTGGAGCTCAGCGACATTTCGCCATCCGGCATCGCATGGGCGGTCGGCATGTCCACCACGCCCGGCGTGCCGTAGAACCCCAGCGTGGGACGCAGCGCAATCGCCCCCACGGTGCCATCCTGGGCCACGGCCCGACCCGGTGCAGACGGCCCGATGCCCCATGTTGCAAGGACGATCGCACAGACACTGCCTCGCAGGAAAACCCGCCCACGCCTCGTCATACCCAGATCAGCCCCTTGCCCCAGATCACATACGGTTTCCTAACCAGACCCCACGTCGGGGGATAGCCCCCAAGGGCAGAGAATCCGCATTAACCACGCATGACTTTGTGGCAGAGATGACAGCGACGAATAAATGACCTATTTCCCCTCCATGCGTTTCCTGACCCGCTTCCGTGCCCCAAAACCCACATTTTCATCTCCGCTTGCGCCGGGTGAGCCGTTTTTTGCCATTGGCGACATTCATGGCTGTGACCACCTGATGCCGGGGCTGCTGGAGCGGATCGACGAAATCTATGCCCGCCAGCAGGATCAGCATGAGGCCCGGAATGGCGCGCCCTGGTCGGCGCGGCTGGTCTTTGTCGGGGATTACGTCGATCGCGGCGATCAGAGCGCGGCCGTGCTGCACCGGTTGCAGGCGTTGCAGCGCGACCATCCCTCGACCCTGTGCCTGATGGGCAACCATGAACAGATGCTGCTGCAATTCCTCGACACCCCGGGCGAGTCCGGGCCGCGCTGGATGCGCTATGGCGGCTTGCAGACCATGGCCAGTTTCGGCGTCGCCCCGCCCGCCGCCACCGCCCCCGCCGACAAGTGGGAGGAGGCGCGCGACCGCTTTCGCACCGCCCTGGGGGCCCCGACAGAGGCCTGGCTGCGCGCCCTGCCCCTGATCTGGCAGACCGGCAATGTCATCGTGGTACATGCCGGGGCCGACCCCGCCCGGCCCCCGGCCAAGCAGAGCGAGGCCACCCTGCTGTGGGGCCATTCCGATTTCACCAGCACGCCGCGCACCGACGGCCTGTGGGTGGTGCACGGCCATACCATCGTCGAACAGCCGCGCCCCGAGATGGGCCGCCTGCCCGTCGACACCGGCGCCTATGCCACCGGTCGGCTGACCGCGGCGCTGATCAGCCCCGGCAAGGTGGAATTCACCCCCTGAGCCGTGGCGCCACCGGATCGGGGATGGCGCGCGCCCTGAGCGGGCGCCGGACAGGGCCTGAACACGGGCCTTGCTGACGACCCTGAGATTTCAGCGGACGCGGGCCTTTCTGCGGACAGGGCCTTGCTGCGGACAGGGCCTTGCTGCGGACAGGGGCCTTGCTGATGGTCGGCCTTGCTGCGGCGGGCGAACGCTGGTGGGCCCCTGCTGGCCGCCGTTCTGCGGGGCGCTCTCCCCGGCCCGGCTCGCGCGGGCCTTGTGCCCGATCCTGGTCGCGCGGGCCTTCTGCCCGGGCATCCTGTGCAATTTGCGTCAAATTTTAGCGGTATTTGACTCAAATTTTATCATAACGCCGGAATTTTGCCGGAATTTTGCCACGCGGTCCGCGCAGCCTGGCGGCATGAAGCCGACGGAGGTCCGCATGGCGTACAAGATCACCCTGGAACCCGGGCAGACAGGCGGCGCGACCGGCGCGGCCACCGTCACCGCACGGCATTTCGGGTCCAACTACCTGGCCACGCGGCAGGCCCATGGCGAGACGATCGAGGCCGGGGGGGCCTTTGGGGCGGCGGCCGACTGGCTGGACGTGACGCATTATCGCTATCCCGGCGGCACCATCGCCGAGAAGTATTTCGACATCACCGACCCCGGCCATTTCGACCCGGGCGCGCAGGATGCGCTGAGCGTGGCGTCCTTTGCCGATGCCGGCGACACCACCCAGCTGACCCGGCTGGGCCAGTTCATGGCGTTCGCCGCCACCGAGGGCGGCAAGGTCACCGTGGTGGTGCCGATGATCCGGTTCTTCGAAACGGTGAAATCGGGCAGCCCGGCCGAGGTCGCGGCGCTGGAGGCGGATGTGAAGGCTTTTGTCGCCGCCGCCATGGCGCATCCCGCCGGCCATGTGATCAGCGGGTTCGAGCTGGGCAACGAGTTCGCCTCGTGGATGGGCGGGCATAACGGCGCGATCCTGGGCAGCACCGCCGATGCCGCCGCGCTGATGCGCAACATGGCGGTCTGGATCAATGAGGCGCTGGACGAGACCGGGCTGGCACCGGGCGACCAGCCGCAGATCATCGCCCAGACGGCATTCGTGAAATACGGCGAGAAGGGCAACACCCCGCTGCTGCGCGACCTGTTCGACGAGGACCTGGGGCAGGACTATGCCCATGTCGAGAGCGTGGCCGATTTCTTTGCCGCCATCGAGGGGGTCGCGACCCATGTCTATCCCTATCGCCCCTGGCTGGACACCGATGACGGGATCGGCGCGATCACCGGCGACACCGGGCTGATCGGGGACTGGCAGGAGGCCTTTGAGGACTATGCCGAGACGCATGGGCTGGAGGCGGTCGAGCTGGACGGCGTGGCCAGCGAATGGAACATCCGCAATGCCGCCTTTTCCAATGGCGATGTCAGCGGCGCGCAGGCCGGGATTGCCACCGTGGCGCTGTTTCACCGGCTGGTGGCCGAGGGCGTGGACGAGATGCACGTCTGGCCCGCCCTGCAGAACACCGGCTCGACCCTGATCGACCAGAAGGACGGCGCGCTGGAGATGCAGTTCACCGGCGCGGCCTTTACCCTGCTGCGCACCCTCGTGCCCGGACATGCGGTCGAACAGGCCCCGACCGCCCATGACAGCGATGGCGACGGCATCGACGATGTCTTTGTCTACAGTTTCCGCCAGGGCGGCAGCCTGCACACCTTTGCCAGCGCCGCGCAGGATACCAGCGTCACGCTGGATTTCGCGGGCTACGGCATCGCCGCCGAGGATGCCGCGCTGGCCCATGTCGCGCAGCTGAACGCCACCGGCAGCGGCGCCCCGGTGTTCGAGATCGGCGACAGCCATCTGCTGGCCCCCGGCGACAACAGCCTGACGCTGAACCTGGCGGCCGGGGCGATGACGCTGATCTCGCTCGATGGGGATCTGGCGGCCGGGGCGGCGGGGGCCGCCGAGGCAGCACAGTTCAGCTTTGCCATGTCGGCCGGCTATGCCGACCGCCTGCCACATCTGCCCGGCCTCGACCCCGTTGCAACCGGCAACGTGATGCAGGGGGACGGCGCCGATGCGCAGTTCCAGGTCTACAAGGGCTTCATCTTCGACGCGGGGGGCGGCGCGGACAGCGTTCTGGGCAGTTCCGCGGCAGATACCGTGCTGGGGGGCAGCGGCGCGGATCGGCTGGAGATGGGCGCCGGCGACGACGTGTTGCTGGGCGAAAGCGGCGACGATTATCTGAACGGCGGATCGGGCGACGACTGGCTGTATGGCGGCGCGCATCAGGATGTGCTGCTGGGGGGCGCGGGCAACGACCGGATTCGCGGCGGCGCGGGATTCGACCTGATCCAGGGCGGTGCGGGGCACGATCTGATCGACGGCGGCGGACAGGCCGACAACCTGTACGGCGGCACCGGCAACGACACGATCCACGGCAGCAGCGGGCTGGACCGGATGTTCGGCGGATCGGGCGATGACCGGATGTTCGGCGGGACGGGCGATGACCATCTGCGTGGCGAAACCGGATCGGACGCCCTGTTCGGCGGCCATGGCAACGACACGCTGGAGGGGGGCGGCGGCAATGACCGGATTCGCGGCGGCGCCGGGTTCGACGTGCTGGACGGGGGCGCCGGCAACGACATCCTGATCGGGGCGTTCAATGCCGATGTCTTTGTCTTTGCGGGAGATTTCGGCAGCGACCAGATATGGGACTTCGAGGCGTGCAATGACTTCGAAAAGATCGACCTGTCCGGGGTCAGCGGAATCACCGATTTCGACGACCTGTCGCAAAACCACATGCGCCAGATCGACAGCGGCGTTCTGATCGACGCGGGCGAGGGCAACCGGGTGCTGCTGCGGGGGGTCGAGATCACCGATCTGGATGCGAACGACTTTCTGTTCTGAACCCGTCCGGTCTGGCGCCAGGCCCCGCCTTTGCGGGATAGGTCTGGCGCATGTGTCTGGCCCGGACGGCGCCCCCCCTGAGGCGCGCCAACCCCCTAACCGGGCCCAAACCAGGCCCGGGGCAGGATCGGGGCAGGATCGGGGCAGGATCGGGCGTGTTCTAATCCGGGCCTGCATGACTCTGGGCGCGCATGACTCTGGCCCTGCATGACTCTGGCCCTGCACGAGTCTGGCCCTGCACGAGTCTGGGAGGCATAAATCTGAACGGGCATAACTCTCGACTGGCCCCGCCGATCCCGCGCGGATTTTCGGAAAACATCCAAAATCACGGGATTTGAGCATGGCGGCATTGCCGCCCTGGCCCTGACAAAGATCAGTCCCGGCTGATTGCTACGTATTAATACAATATTAATGAAAACCCACATAGCCTTTGCATTCCCCTCTTGTGCCTCCATTGCACAACACAGGTCAAAGGCGCCGTGTGACATCAGGATTCCCTTTGCAACAGGCCGAGATCGCCTGCCCGATGACCCGCACACCCTTGCGGCGCATCAGCCATCGCCCTGCAATGCGGCCAGGGATCGGGGCGCGCGCCGCGCAGGGGACGAAAGTCCCGACAAGACCGCGATACAGTTTCGGGCAGGATCCATCCCTATTGCGAATAAGACGCACAATTTGCCGATCCCGGCCCGGCGTATTGATGAAAGGCCGCCTTAAGGATATCCAAATCGGGGGGGATCGGATATTCGAGGCTTGTCACCACAACCGGCCGGACAGCATAAAACCTTTGATGCCCATATCCCTTCTGACGCCGGACTGGCGCATCGGCTGCGAAAACCGCAATAAATTGTAAGAGTTCCGATCTCCCAATGGGCAACCAGTTCTGATCATGAACAGCGCAGATCAAACACGCTCTTTCGCAGAGGATTTCTTTGAGCGGTTCGAGCCGGTTTCGGCGCAGCGCCATGGCACATGGTCCTGGCAGCCCTTCAACTCATACGGGTTCGCCCGCGGCTATGTCAGCGTGCCGATCGTGCTGGCCGAGCTGAACCCGGTGGCGGGCACCCTGCCCATCCTGTTCGAACAGATCGACAGCGCGCGCGGCCCGCAGGCGGGGTTGCGCCCGGTTGCCCTGCTGCACCTGGCCGATCCGACCGCGCGGGTGGTTTCGGACAGCGGCGCCTGGCAGGCGTTCTACGTGCCCGGCGCGCTGCGCATCCACCCCTTTGCCTGCGACCTGCGCCCCGATAGCACGCCAGACAGCATGCCGGAGACCCTGCACCTGGACCCGCAAAGCGCCTGCCTGTCCCCGACACCGGGCCCCAGGGGCACGGGACACGGGCGCCTGTTCGATCTGACCGGCACCCCCACGGAGGCGTTCCACGCCATCCAGAGCTTTTTCGGCCATTACCAGGCCTCTCTGCGCAGCACGCTGGCGGCCAGCCGGGCGCTGTGGCAGGCCGGGGTGCTGAAACCGGCCCGGATGCAGGATCTGCCCGGCCCCGGGTACTACACCGCGGACCGCGCCGCGCTGTCCAGGCTGTCGGGGCCGCGGCTGGAGGAGCTGTTTCGCAGCGAGGCCGTGGCGCTGGCCCTGGCGCAGATCCTGTCGTTGCAGAAGATCGCGCAGATGAAGCAGAGGGCCGGCGTGCCCCAGCCCGGCAGCAGGGCACAGGGCAATACGGCGCAGGGCGATACGGCGCAGGACGGAATGGGCCAGACCGCAGCGCAGGAGGCAGCACAGGGTTCGGCGCAGATTTCGGGCCACCCCCCTGCCCTGACCCCGTTCCTGGATGCCATGGCGCGCGCCTACGAGACCGACAAAGACGAGATTTTTTTCAAGACATAGGGACGCCGCCGACATGATTTCCACGCGCCTGTGGCCAGCATTCATTCTTATCGCCCTTCCAGCCCTGGCCGGGTGCCAGATGCGCAATAGCCCCGCCGATACCCCTGCGGGCCAGGGCATGACGGGCCAGAGCCTGACGGGGCAAGCCATGACCGGCACGCCATCCCCGACGGCCCAACCGGCCACGGCAACCACGCTGCGTGCGCCGACCGCCCGCCTGTCGACCGCGGTGGCAGGCACGCAATTCGGCCGCATGGTGGCGCAGGCCGTACGCAGCCACCCCGATGTCGAGGCCGCAGGGGCCAATATCTCGATCGCGCAGGCAGACCTGGAATCCAGCCGGGGCGCACTGCGGCCCGCGGTGTCGATCGGGGCCAGCGCGCAATCGCGGGTCATCGGCGACCGTGACCGCACCAACAACCAGGCCACGCCCTATCTGCAGGTCAGCCAGCTGATCTATGATGGCGGGGCCTCGGCCAGCCGCAAGGCCGCGGCGACGGCGAACGTGCAGCAAAGCACCAACGCGCGGCTGGTGACGGCGGCCAATACGGCGCTGGACGCGGTCGACGCCTACCTGAACGTGATCTCGGCGCGCAAGATCCTGGCCCTGACGCAGGACAACCTGGACGCCCACCAGGACATGGCCGATCTGATCGAGGAACGCCGCAGCGCCGGCGCCGGATCGCAATCGGACGTGCTGACCGTGCGGTCGCGTCTGGCCGATGCCGAAACCCTGGTGATCGACGCGCAATCCCAGCTGGAACGCACCGAGGCGCGCTTTGTCCAGATGTTCGGAACCAGCCCCGGCGCCCTGGAAACCCCGCCCGTGGCCCCGGCCCTGCCCGCCGATACCGCCGCCGCCGTCGCCACCAGCCCGCGCATCAGCGCGCTGAATGCCCAGCTGGCCGCCAGCCGGTCGCAATTGCGCCTGGCCGAGGTCAGCCGCCGCCCCCAGGTCGAACTGGACGGCACCGCGCAGCGTGCCGACAACGGCGGCAAGGACATCACCTTCGGGCTGAATGTCGAATATGCCTTCGACACCCGCGGCCAGAGCAGCAGCGCCATTCACCGCGCCCGCGCCGAAGTCACCCGGCTGGAGGCGCAGAAGGCCGCCCTGGAACGCGATATCCGCCGCTCGATGGACTACGTGAAATCCGAAGCGGCCGCCGGGGTGCAGCGCCTGCGTTCGTCGCGCGCCGCGGTCGAGGCGAACCGGGCCAACGTCGCCGCCGCACGGGACGAATTCTCGATCGGGCGGCGCAACCTGCTGGACGTGCTGGAGGCGCAGCGCGACTACGTGCAGGCGCAGAACACCCTCATCACATCGGAACGCACGCAGATCTATACCGGCTATGATGCCCTGGCCCTGACCGGTGATATCGTCGAGATCTTCCAGGCCGATTTTTCCAACATGACCCCTCCCAGTTAAGTGGCCCGCCCCGCGCGGCCGGAAATGAGTGACCCCAGATGAGTGATATCCACGACATCCAGACCGAACGCCCCCGCAGCGCGCGCAAGTTGTCGCCGCTGGAGGCCTGCATGTTGCATGTCACCACCAAGCTGGACCGCCCGATCACCCATGCTGCCCTGTTCGCCGAAATTTCCGACCCGCAGGGCTTTCTGACGCTGCGCGACGCGCTGCAGGTGGCCGAACGCGCCGGGTTGCAGGCCGCCTTCGGCGCGCGCAAGCTGAGCGATTTCGACGACAGCCTGACCCCGGCCGTGCTGTTGCTGGCGGGCGATCGTGCCGTGGTGCTGCACAGGGTCGAAAAGACCCGCTGCATCCTCTATGACCCCGTCGTCGGGGACGGGCTGAGCGAGATGGCGCCCGAGAAGCTGGCCAAGGCCTATACCGGCCATGCCATCCTGATGCGCCCGAACTACCGCGAGGACCTGACCCGCCAGAGCACCACCGAAGGCCATTGGTTCTGGTCGGCGCTGGCGGCCAGCAAATGGTCTTACATGCAGGTGATCCTGGCGGCGATGCTGACCAGCGTGCTGGGGCTGTCGACCTCGATCTTTTCCATGGTGGTCTATGACCGCATCCTGCCGAACGAGGCGACGGAATCCCTGATCGCGCTGTCGGTGGGGATCGGCATCGCGCTGCTGTTCGATTTCGGCATCAAGACGCTGCGGGCCAGTTTCATCGACAGCGCCGGGGCGCGCGCCGACCTGCTGATGGGGCGGCGGATCTTCGACCAGCTGCTGAACCTGCGGCTGGCCGCGCGATCGGGATCGACCGGGGCGATGGCCAACACCTTGCGCGAATTCGAAAGCCTGCGGGATTTCTTTACCTCGGCCAGCCTGGTGGCGCTGGTCGATCTGCCCTTTGTCGTGCTGTTCATCTTCGTCATCCACATGATCGGCGGGCCGCTGGCGCTGATCCCGGCCATCGCGGTGCCGATCGTGCTGGTGGTGGGACTGCTGGTGCAGCCGTTCCTGTGGCGGCTGGCCAAGCAGAGCCATACGGATGGCCAGTCCAAGCAGAGCGTGCTGGTGGAAACCCTGTCGGGGCTGGAGACGATCAAGGCCTCGGGCGCGTCGCGATTCATGCGGGCCCGCTGGGAGGAGGCGATTTCCAAGCAATCCACCCATGGCGCGCAAAGCCGCGCCATCACCCAGTTTGCCCTGAACATCACCGGGCTGACCCAGCAGGCGGCACAGGTGCTGATCATCTTCTACGGGGTGTTCCTGATTTCCGAAGGTGTGACCAGCATGGGGGCGCTGATCGCCTCGGTCATCCTGACCGGGCGCTGCCTGGGGCCGCTGGCGCAGCTGGCCCAGACCCTGACCCGGATGAACCAGGCCCGCACCTCGTACCGCAGCCTGAACGCGCTGATGAATTCCGAGAGCGAACGCCCCCATGACCGCAAGTGGATTTCCCGCCCCGAGATGGAGGGCGAAATCACCTTCGAGGATGTGCGCTTCACCTATCCCAACCAGCTGGTCGAGACGCTGAAGGGCATATCGTTCACCATCAAGCCGGGCGAAAAGGTGGCGATCCTGGGCCCGATCGGATCGGGCAAGAGCACGGTGGCGCGGATGCTGCTGGGGCTGTACCAGCCGTCATCGGGATCGGTGCGCGTCGATGGCGTGGACATCCGCCAGATCGATCCCGGCGATCTGCGCCGCAATATCGGCGCCGCCCTGCAGGACCCCTGGCTGATCTCGGGCTCGCTGCGCGACAATATCGCCATCGGCGATCTGCGCCCCGATGACGCCGCGATCCTGCGCGCCGCGCGCATCACCGGGGTCGAGGCCTTTGCCGCACGCCATCCGGCGGGCTACGACATGCCGCTTGGTGAAAAGGGCGAAGGCCTGTCGGGGGGCCAGAAACAGGCGATCTGCCTGGCCCGTTCCATCGTCGCCTCGCCCGCCATCCTGCTGCTGGACGAACCCACCAGCGCCATGGACGTGCAGAATGAAAACGAGGTGATCCGCAACCTGGGCACCCACATGAAGAATGCCACCATGGTGATCATCACACACCGCCCCAGCCTGCTGGACCTGGTCGACCGCGTCATCGTGCTGTCCGAGGGCAAGGTGCAGGCGGACGGGCCGAAATCGTTGCTGCAACGCGCCAGCAGCACCGCGACACCGCCTGCCGTGGGGGTGAAAGCATGAGCCAGCACAAGGATTTCCAACGCCTCGCCCGGTCGATGAAGAGCAGCTCTCCGATCCGCAACAGCCTGCTGCTGGCCACCATCCTGGGGTTCATCGTGGTGGCCGTGGCCTGGGCCGCCACCACCGAGATCGACGATGTGACCCGCGCCGACGGGCGCATCGTGCCCTCGGGCGACGTGCAGGTGATCGAGGCCTCGGAGAACGGCGTCCTGCAGGATCTTCTGGTCCAGGAGGGCGACATCGTCGAGGCCGGCACCCTGCTGATGGAACTGGACGGGGTGCAGCTGACATCGCAGCTGGACCAGGAACAACAGCGCGCCTACGGGTTGATGGCCCGGATTCAGCGGCTGGAGGCCGAGATCAGCGGCGAGATGCTGGATTTCGACAGCGACCTGGTCGTGCGGGCGCCGGACGTCGTGCACAGCGAAACCGCGCTCTACAAGGGGCGCCGCGACGACCTGGCGGGCAAGATCACCATCCTGGAAACGCAACGCCAGCAACGCCAGCAGGAATACCAGTCCGGGCTGGTCGACCTGGAGACGGCGAATTCCACCCTGGGCCTGCTGGAGGAGGAACGCGCCCTGATCGCACCGCTGGTCGAGCGCGGGATCGAACCGCAGACCACCCTGCTGACCCTGCGCCGCGACGAAGCCGACTGGAACGGGCGCAAGGTGCGGGCCGAGGCCTCGTTGAAGATGTACCAATCCGCGCTGGAGGAAATCGACGACCAGATCGCCTCGCAGCGGCGGACCTATGAATCCGGGGCGCTGACGGACCTGGCGACGTCGACCGCGGAACTGGCGGCGCTGAAACCGTCGCTGCCGGCGTTGCAACAGCGGGCCCAGCGGGCCCAGATCCGCGCGCCGATGCGCGGCATCGTCAACCGCATCCACCGCACCACCCTGGGCAGCATGGCGCGCGCCGGCGAGCCGCTGATCGAGATCGTGCCGCTGGACGACAGCCTGCTGATCGAGGCCTATATCACCCCCGACGACATCGCCTTTCTGTACCCCGGGCAGGCGGTCAAGGTGAAGATCACCGCCTATGACTACGCCCGCTATGGCAGCCTGGAGGGTGAGATCGTGCGCATCGGGGCCGATACCATCCAGCGGTCGGAACGCAGCGAGGAAGAGGTCTTCGTGGCCGAGATCCGCACCAGCACCACCATGCTGGACGGCGCTGGCACGCCGGTGCAGATCCTGCCCGGCATGGTCGCCCAGGTCGATATCCTGGCCGGGCGCAAGAAGGTGCTGGATTACATCACCCGCCCGGTGATCAAGGTGAAGGACCAGGCGTTCCGCGAATAGCTCCGCCGGCCCTGCCGGGGGGCGAAGGCAGACATGAAAAACCGGCAGGACGCAGGCCCTGCCGGTTTTTCTGTTCGGATCGGCCAGGTTCAGGCAGGTCAGGTTCAGGCAGGT
>TARA_R110000868_G_scaffold31212_6_pt1 | contig 46626 bp, 47 predicted proteins | sample TARA_R110000868 | Tara Oceans TARA_R110000868 (sample SAMEA4397489) | marine metagenome | biome: Polar Biome; feature: [SRF] surface water layer (ENVO:00010504); material: water (ENVO:00002006), including particulate matter (ENVO:01000060) such as... | depth 5 m | reverse complement strand
TGAAGCCGACATAAGGCGGGCGGTCGGCAAAATCGATCGGCACGGATTCTTCGCGCTTCAATGTGCGTCCGTCAGCGGCTGGCAGTCCGGACAGGATCGTAGCCGTTCGGCTGGTGCCGAATGTCAGGCCACCAATGCACAGCTCGCGTCCCTCGACGCTGAGCGCTGGCCGAAAGGCCGGGCGGAAATCGACATAGGGCGAATAGTCGGTTTTGGGGTCCAGCGCGGCCGAGAACACGAGGCAGGCCAGCGGCTGTTCACCGCCGGTGTCGATCCGGTAGCGAAAATATGAGAATTCCTGTTCCTGTGCTGCGAGGGCCTTCTGGCGGCGCTGTTCACGCTGGCGGGCAGCGACCTGGTCCTTGGGCGCCCGCTGCACCACTTCGCCAGCCGGGCTGACCGTGTCAGATGCCTTGTCCTTGTCGCCCCCCCCACACGCTGCGACGAGACCGAAAAGGATGGCCGCGACAGCGATCCGAAACTTGCCCCGCGTGCCCGTGATGAACTGCGACATGAACCTCTCCTATAGTTTCTGTTGATATCCATACACCGGTTGGGCGCGGCACCAACAGGGCGTGATTGGGTCAATTCAAAGGAATATTGCGTTTTCGTCATGCCGTTCGGGTCCAGTTGGCCCTGCGGTCAGCCTTGCCAGTCGACACATTGCAACCGATGTAAGCAATCATGTGGGCCTGGCGCATCCTTGGAATGATTGCCTTCGCGATGGGCGCGATCGGCCTCGTCTTGCCGATATGGCCAACCACCATCTTCTGGGTCGCCGCAGCGCTCGCCTTTGCCAAGTCCAATCCCACGTGGGCAAACTGGATCTACAACCGCCCCGGCATTGGAAAGCCGATCCGGGACTTCGCGGAAACCGGGCGCATGGACATGCGCAGCAAGGCTGCCGCCCTGTCGGGCATGGCGCTGGCGGCGGCAGGCATGATCTTCCTGCTCTGGCGGATGCCTTGGACGCTGGCAGTCAGCCTCGGGTTGCTGGCGGTCGGAGCCGTGTTCGTGATCAGCCGGAATCCGCCCTTTGCGGCCGTGGCCGAACCCCCTACAGACGCAATAAAACAACAACAGGGAGACTGACGCAGATGGATCTGAATCTGAAAGACAAGGTAATTTTCGTGGCCGGTGCCAGCCGGGGCATCGGTCTGGGCATCGTTGAGGCCTGCCTCGCCGAAGGGGCCAAGGTGGCCATCGCCGCGCGCGGCGCAGAGGCGCTGGAAGACCAGCGCGCCCGCCTCGCCAAGCAATATGGCGAAGATAAAATCTGGGCCCGCGCCGGAGACCTGCGCGACACCAAGACAATTGATTCCATGATTGACGCCATCGAAACCGAATTCGGCCCGCTCTGGGGCGCTGTGGCCAATGTCGGCCTGCATCCCTGCCCTCCCGGCTTTGAGGTGGATGATGAGACATGGGATGGCGGCATCAGCCAGAACCTCGACTCCGCGTTCAAGCTCGCTCGTTCCGCCCTGCGCAAGATGACACCGCGCGGCGACGGCTCCGTCCTGTTGATCACATCCATTGCCGGGCTCGGCGCGCTCGGCACGCCCGTCACCTACGGCACGTCGAAGGCCGCCATGAACCATCTGGCCAAGGAACTCGCACGAGTCGCTGGTCCGTCCGGCGTGCGCGTCAATGCAATTGCGCCCGGCAACATCATCTTCCCGGGGGGCGACTGGGAAACCCGTTCGCAAGGAGAGCGCGGCGGCGCATGGATGAAATGGATCAAGCGTGAAGTGCCGCTCAACCGGTTCGGTCGGCCAGACGAGATTGGCTCGGCGGCAGCCTATCTGCTCAGCCCGCTGGCCAGCTTCGTCACAGGCGCCGTCCTGCCCGTCGATGGTGGCCAGACGAAATAGGCCTCACTCTCTTTGAATTGCTTGGCCCCGGCATCCTCGATGTCGGGCGCAACTGCAATTGGCTGCAACGATCTGCGGGCCCGCGCATTGTTTAGGCACAGGCATATTCCTGAAGCGGCGCAGGCCTCACCGGCCTGCTGACGCGCCAGAACATACAGCAAGGAGACATAGAATGACCCAACGCGCTCAAGGACGAAAACTCGCCATCCTCGCAGCCGACGGTTTCGAAGAGATCGAACTGACCTCGCCCAAGGAGGCCATCGAAAATGCCGGCGGCGAAACCACCATCGTTTCGATCGAACACGGCACGATCCAGGCGAACAAGCACCGCGAACACGGCGACACATATAAAGTCGACATGATCTTGGACGATGCAAAGGCGGAAGATTTTGACGCCCTGCTCATTCCCGGCGGCCTGTTCAGCCCGGACGCCCTGCGCATGAACCAGAAAGCCAAGGATTTCGCATCGGACTTCTTCCGCCAGAAAAAGCCGGTTTTCTCGATCTGTCACGGACCGCAGGTTCTCATCTCGGCCAACCTCGTGAACGGTCGTGAAATGACAGGCTACCCGGCCATCCAGCAGGATCTCAAGAATGCAGGTGCCCGCGTGCTCGACCAGTCGGTCGTTGTGGATGCCGGTCTCGTGACATCGCGTTCGCCCGATGACCTCGGAGATTTCAACGCCAAGATCGTTGAGGAAATCTGCGAAGGCAAACATGCCGAACAGCGTCAGTCCGTAACGGCCTGATCCCGGAAATTCACTCGAATGAGTGGATGGTAGAATTGGAAAAGCGCTCTCCACGCGGAGGGCGCTTTTTCATGTCCGCCGCCATCTGGCGGGGTATCACGCTTGCGCCCCGGGGCCCGCCTGCTGCATAGGCCAGACATGGCCACCGCCCCGCTCCCCTCTCAATTTGACGCCATCGTTCTTGGCGCAGGCGCCGCTGGCCTGTTCTGCGCCAGCCGCATGGGGCAGATGGGCCTGAAGACGCTGGTGCTGGATCATGCTGCCAAGCCGGCCGAGAAAGTGCGAATATCAGGCGGCGGGCGCTGCAATTTCACCAATATACACACCGCAGCCGACAGGTTCATTTCCGAGAATCCGCATTTCGCCAAATCGGCCCTCGCCCGCTACATACCGCAGGACTTTCTCGATCTCCTCGCCCGCCACCAGATCACCTGGCATGAGAAAACGCTGGGCCAGCTGTTTTGCGATCAGAAATCCGGCGCCATCATCCAGATGCTGCTGGACGAACTGGAAGTGGTTGGCGGAGAGCTGCGCCTCGCCACCGAGATAAAGTCAGTCAGCCAGTCAGATGACCGGTTCATGGTGGACACACCGGCCGGACCGGTCAGCGCGCCAAAACTCATTGTCGCCACCGGCGGCCTGTCGATCCCGAAAATGGGCGCGACCGGCCTTGCCTATGACATTGCCCGCCAGTTCGGACATGACGTGGTTCCAACCCGCGCCGCGCTGGTGCCCTTCACGTTCACCGGCGAGGACCATGAAGATTTCGCCTCGATTTCCGGCGTTGCGTGCGACGCGCGCGCCAGCACGGCGCGCGCCAGTTTTGACGAAGCGATGCTGTTCACCCATCGCGGCCTGTCCGGCCCGGCAATCCTGCAGGTCTCCTCATATTGGTCACCCGGTGAGCCCGTCACGCTCAGGCTGTTGCCCGGCACCGACATTGCCGAAACCCTGAAGACCGCCAAGCGCGACCGGCCCATGCAAACGCTGGGGGCCGCGCTCGAGGGCCTGTTCGCCAACCGGCTCGTTGACCTCATCCTCAAACGGGCTAACCACCCCCCAACCACACGCCTTGCCGACATCTCCCACACCACCATCGACACCCTCGCCCACACACTGTCTGCATGGGTCGTACGCCCTGCCGGCACTGAGGGATGGCGCACGGCAGAGGTAACAGCAGGTGGAATAGACACACGCGGCCTGTCATCGCGCACCATGGAAAGCCGCCATGTTCCCGGACTCTATTTCATCGGCGAATGCGTTGATGTGACGGGCTGGCTCGGCGGCTACAATTTCCAGTGGGCATGGGCCAGCGCCGCCGCCGCTGCAGCGGGTGCCGCCGTAGCCTGAATCCGATGTATCACACTGCTTGACGCAAGGCCCCGCTGGCCTCATTCGATGGCCCCATGCGCCAGCCTGAAAAGACCGCCAGCCAGCCTGCCCGACGGACACTGCTCCTCGGCGGCGGACTGTTGGTCGCCGTGATCCTCATCTTCATCCTCGGGAAACTCGGCTTTCTGCCCCGTGCAGAAACGCTCAACGCCTGGATGGAAACTGTTGCCGGCAGCCCCTGGGGCCTGCCAGCCCTGATCATGGTCTTCTGCATCGCCGCTTTTCTCGGCGTCCCACAATTTGCATTGATTGCTGCAGCTGTGGCCCTGTTCGGACCCTGGCTCGGATTTGCCTATGCCTGGATTGCCAACATGTTTTCGGGATCGTTGACCTTCTGGGTTGGCCGGTTGGCAGGCGAACAGGTTTTCCGGCGGTATGCCGGGGCAACGGCCAACCGGCTGGCAGCGTTCGTGGGGCGCAATGCGATGGCGACCAGTGCCCTGGTACGCAACGTGCCGACCGGGCCGTTCATCATGGTCAACATGGCATTCGGCGTCAGCACGGCGAAGTACCGCGATTTCGCCATCGGCATGGCTTTCGGCATCCTGCCCAAGCTCGCGCTGATCGCCTTTGCAGGCCAGAGCCTGTTTGCCGCCCTCAAGGGCAATCCCGGTCTCGCCATCCTCGCCGCTTTCATTGCCGCCGCGATCTACGGCGCGATCGCGCTTTACGCCCGGACCCGCATGGGACCCAAGGGGCAATCTGTTCCCCTGATCACTGATCCTCCGGTTGACACGGGGGATAAACGGGATGATTAAAGGACACATGTGGAAGAATTTGCCCCTTAGCCTCCTGCTTACCGGCCCCTGGCCGGAGCCGTCTGCCTAACCAGAGGCAGTCGCGCGGCCAGGGGAATGCTTTAGCCCCCCTACGAATCAAGCAGAGCCGCAAATCATGACCACCAATCCTCATATCCGAATTTTCGACACGACCCTGCGTGACGGCGAACAATCGCCCGGCGCGTCCATGACCCATACGGAAAAGCTCGAACTCGCGAGCCTGATGGAAGACATGGGCGTCGACGTAATCGAAGCCGGTTTTCCCGCCGCATCCGACGGTGACTTCGCCGCCGTCAGCGCCATCGCTGCCCAGTCGAAAAGCGCCATCATCTGCGGTCTCGCCCGTTCGACCCCCGGCGATATCGAACGCTGCGCCGAAGCCGTCAAACAGGCCGCCCGTCCGCGCATCCACACATTCATCTCCACCAGTCCCGTGCATATGAAGCACAAGCTGAAAATGGGGCCGAACGCGGTGTTGGAGGCCGTCGGCCGTTCCGTCGCACAGGCACGCAACCATACAGACGATGTCGAGTGGAGCGCCGAAGACGCCACCCGCACCGATTTCGACTTCCTGTGCAAATGTATCGACGTGGCCATCGCATCAGGCGCCACCACGATCAACGTGCCTGACACGGTCGGCTATTCCCACCCGGATGAATATGGCGCGCTGTTCCGCCGCCTGATTGAGACCGTGGCCAATTCCGACAAGGCAATCTGGTCGGCCCATTGCCACAATGACCTCGGCCTCGCCGTGGCCAACTCCATCTCGGCCGTTGCCAATGGCGCGCGCCAGATCGAGTGCGCAATAAACGGCCTTGGCGAACGGGCGGGCAATGCTGCGCTCGAGGAAGTCGTCATGGCAATGAAGGTGCGCGAAGACACCCTGCCTTTCTCCACCGGCATTGATCCGTCCTACCTGTCGCGCGCCTCTGCGATGGTCAGCCGCATCACCGGCTTCCCTGTCCAGTACAACAAGGCCATCGTCGGCAAGAATGCCTTCGCGCATGAAAGCGGCATCCACCAGGACGGCATGCTGAAGAATTCCGAGACCTATGAGATCATGAAGCCGGAAGATGTCGGCGTCGCGAAAACCTCACTGGTCATGGGCAAGCATTCGGGCCGTCATGCCTTCCGCGACAAGCTTGAAAGCATGGGTTATTTCCTCGAAGGCGACGCCCTGAACGACGCTTTCAAGCGCTTCAAGACGCTGGCCGACAAGAAGAAGCACGTTTTCGACGATGACATCGCCGTTCTGGTTGACGACCAGCTGGCCGCCGAAGGCGAGCGTATCGTGTTCAAACGCCTGCGCGTCGTGTGCGGTACGGACGGCCCCCAAACCGCCGAGATCGACCTGACAATTGATGGCGAGGAAAGATACGCCATCGCCCGTGGCAATGGCCCGGTCGACGCAGTGTTCAACGCCGTTCGCCAGATCATCCAGCATGACGCAACGCTGGACCTTTACCAGGTGCACGCCGTGACGGGCGGCACGGATGCGCAAGCGACCGTGTCTGTCCGGCTGAATGGGGAAGGCATCATGGCCACCGGGCGTTCATCCGACCCTGACACGCTTGTCGCCAGCGCCAAGGCCTATCTCCACGCCCTGAACAAGCTTGAGGCCCGCAAGGCCAAGCGCAAGGCGGCCTGAGGAACCATTCCGCACCTCACGCGATTCTGGTGTGCAGACACACAGGATCGCGTTAGGAAGCGGGCATGGCCAAGGTTAACAATCTGGAATCGCTTCTGGCGAGCCTGACGGAATGCACGTCCGGCGAAGATGTCACCGTGCGTGACATGCTGAACGCTGTGGGGCGGCGCTCCTACGGCCCGATCCTGCTTCTGCTCGGTTTCATCGCGATTTCGCCGCTGACCATCATTCCGGGTACAAGCTGGATTGTCGCCCTGCTGACATTGCTGATCGCCGGCCAGATCGTGCTGGGCCGCGCGTTTCCGTGGGTGCCGCGCCGCTTCCTTGATATCGAGTTTCCCCGTTCGGCCCTTGTGACGGGCGTCGAACAGGCCCGCAAATATGCCCGCCCCATCGACCGGGTGCTGAAGCCGCGCCTGTCCTTCCTGTCGCGCGCGCCATTCATCAGCCTGTCGGCGCTGGTCTGCGTTGCAGCCGCGCTCATCACCTTCCCGCTTGGCCTCGTGCCGTTCGGCCCCCTGCTGCCCGGCTTGGCCGTCTTGCTGTTCGGGCTTGGCCTGACGGCACGCGACGGTGTCGTGCTGATTGGCGCCGTCGCCGGGCTCGCTGGTGCCATCTGGGTGCTGCTACGTGTCTGGTCTGCCCTGCCCTTCGGCTGATGCGCGTGAAATTCCCGTATCAGGACAGTTGCCTTGCGCGGCTTTAACCGTGCCTGTTAGATGAAGCCGTGCAGAACGCGCCGGGACCGGGGATTATGACCAATCTCAGCTATTCAGAAGAACGCACCGTCACGACACGAGTGCGTCGGCGGTCGAGTCGGCATCTGCCTTTCATCCCCTACGGCCTGGTTCCCTTGCTGGGCCTCGTGGTCGTCTTCTGGATGGGTATGGGGCCATTCGCCCGTCACATAATTGAACAGCGCGCCATCCAGTCCGCCGAACAGACCCTCGCGGCCAATGGCGCCGACTGGGCCAGCGCTGTCGTATCCGGCCAATGGGTCTGGCTTGAAGGTCAACCGCCGTCGCGCATGGAAGGCGAGCAACTGATCGCCTTGGTGCGCGCGGCGCAGACGCCCACCTGGCTTGGGTCCGCAACGCCTGTAACCCGTGTATACGACAAGTTCGGTTCTACGGTGGTGATGCCGACAGCGATGCGTAAACCCGAATGGACGTATCGCCTCACCGACGGCGTGCTCAGACTGGAAGGCACCGTGCCGGACGACGTGACGCGCGCATCACTGGTCGCTGCAGCCGAAGGCAAAATCGATCCGCCGCGTATTGCCAGTATTGCCGATTTTCTTGATGTTACGCACGTTGCCAGCAATCCGGAATATACCCAGATCGCCCTGCACGGAATCGAGACGGTCAGCCGCTGTGATCGCGGCGTGGCCACTTTCCTGAACGATGAATTCTCACTGAAATGCGAGTTGCCGGAAGCGGGCACCGCCGCCGTTCAACAATTGATCGCCCGTCCGCTGGCCATCGGTCGCCTGGGAAACGTCGATATCCTGCCAAACGAGGCGGTCGCGACCTGCGAGACCTCCCTCGCTGACCTGCTCGGCACGGCCCAGATACAATTTGCCCCATCCAGCGCCGAGATTGATCCGCGTAGTTCGTCGCTTCTACAATCTGTCGCCGATGCGGCGGCTGCCTGCCCCGGCACGTTGCGCATTGAAGGCCATACTGACAGCATGGGAACGGCCAATGCCAATGAATTGCTGGGCGATGCCCGTGCCGAAGCGGTGCGCGACGCATTGATCGCAAGCGGGGTGCCCGCAGAGCGCCTGCGTGCCGAAGGATTTGGTGCGCGCAGGCCGATTGACGACAACAGCACGGCGGCGGGCCGCGCGCACAATCGGCGCATCGAAATTCGCGTCGTCCGTGCATCCGATTGACCCCGGCGGCCCATTCGGGCTCATTTGGGATAGCGAGATAATATCATGTGGTTTCTTCTTACTCAGATCTTCCCCCTGCTGCTGCTGGCCGCCATTCTCGGCGCCGTGCTGACCTATTGGTGGCTGAGAAATCGTCACGAAGACATCACAGAATCTTACGAGCGGATTACCGAGCGGCTGGACGCGATCAGCGCCCGTCCCGAACCGGCTGCCCGGGAAGACTATGAGGCCGGAATGGCGCTCATCTCTTCAGCTGTACGGTCACTTCAAATGCCCGACATGAACCCCGTGAACCAGCGCCTTGCCTCTGTCGAAGGGGCTATCGCTGGCATCGTCATGCCTGAAACCGACCTTGGCCCGCTGGGCAGCCAGCTCGACGGTGTGGACACGCGGCTCAATCAGATCGAGCGCGCCATTACGGGCTTCACACTGCCTGAAACCGACCTTGGCCCGCTTGAAAGCAAACTGGACAGGCTTGAATCGCGCCTTTCAGATCTCGCATCCTCTGTTTCCGACCTTCGCAGTACCGAAATCGGCCCGCTAGACGGGCGCTTCGGCAAACTTGAGGAATCCCTGGCCGGTATCAAGGTGCCTGAAGTAGACCTTGGCCCGCTGCACAGCGGTCTCGCCCGTCTTGACCTCACAATTGCCGGGCTGGACCGTCCGCAAACCGATCTCGGACCGATCCAGACACGGCTGACAGAATTCGAAACACGCATCTCGCTTCTGGGTGACCGCCTCGAAGCGGCGCAGAAGCGCGACTTCGAGAAACTCTCATCGGAAATCACAGGTGTTGCCTCTGGCGTGTCCGGCATCGAAATGCCCGACCTCGGCTCGATCTATCAAAGACTGGTCAGCGTCGAGCACGCGATCGCCAGCTTCACCATTCCCGAACCCAACATGACGCCGCTTTATGAGCGGCTGGCAGCGCTCGAAGAATCGCTCGCCGCCGTGCGCACCAACCTTCCCGCCACGCCGGACCTCTCGCTGGTCGAACGGCGCATTGCCAGCCTGCAGGAAGCCTTCCTCACGCAAACCCCGCCCGACCTTACGCCGGTGTTGAATGCGGTCCAGTCCATCGAAGGCAATCTCGATCTGGAAGCAATGGAAAACCGGCTGAACGCAATCGAATACGGATTGGCAGCCATCCACCACACATTGCGTGCACGTCCGGATGCCGGCGCGTCGCGCACGGAGCGCGAACCACGCGCCCGGACCGCGCCTGCTGCGCGCACCATCCCCACGACTGAACGTCGTGCCTCCCCCCCTGTCACCCCCGCGCCCCCACCGTCCCGCGACATCGACCCCATCAACGCGGCGCGCCGTGAAGATGACGAAGCCAACCTTCTGGTCGAGGCCGCCTTCGGTGACGCTGACGAACTGGAGCGGATCAATGGTGTCGGCCCGATGCTGTGCGAATTGCTGCACGAAATCGGCGTGTTCTATTTCTGGCAGGTGGCCGAGTGGAGCGCGAAGGATGTGGACTGGGTCGATGAAAAACTGATGCATTTCAAGGGCAGGATACAACGTGACAAATGGGTGAGCCAGGCGCAGCAGCTTGCCGCCCTGCCGGATTCGGCCAAACGCCCCGGCTCTTAGGGTCATTCGCGGAACGGCCTTCCGCTTGACACGCCTCCCAAGTCCGGCGACCTCAGCATCGTGAAAACTGACCTCTCCCTCCCCCCTGTCCGGGGCAAAATCCTCCCAGATGCCAGCCTTGCGCCCTATACGTGGTTCAGGGTCGGCGGGCCGGCTGATTACCTGTTCCTGCCTGCAGATGCCGAGGATCTATCGCAATTCCTGACGGCACTTGATCCCGCTGTTCCGGTGACCACGCTTGGTGTTGGATCAAACTTGATCGTGCGCGACGGCGGCATCGAAGGCGTTGTCATCCGGTTGATGGGCAAGTATTGGGGCCAGGTTACCGCCGTCAACGCCACCACGCTTGCGGCTGGTGCCGGTGCGCTTGACCTCGTGGTCGCCAAAGCCGCAGCAGCCAATGGCACACGCGGCCTTGAATTCCTGTCCGGTATTCCCGGCTCGATCGGCGGGGCGACCCGCACCAATGCCGGCTGCTATGGCCGTGAGTTGAAGGATGTCCTGAACCAGCTTGAAGGCGTCACGCGGAGCGGAGAGCACATTGTCTATCAGGGCGGCATGGTCGATTACGGCTTGCCGACCGTGCAGATGGATTATCGCCATTCCGAATTGCCGGAAGATTTCATCGTCACCCGCCTTCTCCTGTCCGGAGATGATGTCGACGACCCGAATGCGATCCTGGCCGACATCGAAACGCTCCAGTCACGCCGCGGCGAAACCCAGCCCGTTCGCGACAAGACGTCCGGTTCAACCTTCGCCAATCCCGATCCGCCGGGAACCCCCGATCAGCGCTCGGCCTGGAAGGTAATCGACGCTGCGGGATGCCGCGGCTTGCACGTGGGCGGCGCACAGGTGTCGGAAAAGCACTGCAATTTTCTGATCAATACGGGCAACGCGACCGCAGCAGACCTTGAGGCGCTCGGCGAACTGGTGCGCGCGCGCGTGTTCGACCATAGCGGCATTCAGTTGCGGTGGGAGGTGCGCCGCATCGGGCGGCTCCAGCCCCCGTCCTGATTCAGGCTAGAATGTACCGTTCAATTCGAATGTGAAGATCGGACCGAAATGACGTGTCCGGGACTCGGAGCGAACCCGCGTGCCGAGACGGTTGGGTTCATAAACATCCCTGCGCAGCCAGTCATGCTGGTCGAGAATATTTCCCACGACGAACTTTCCCGTCATGCCCAGCACGTTCTTGTGTTCGACATAGGCGTAGGAGAAAGGGGGCTGATTGCCTGAATGAAAGCGCTCATTGAGTGTATATTCGGGATTGCCATTATAGGATTCCAGAAAAACCCCAACAGCCCAATCCGTCAGCGGAATGTCTCGGCGAAGCTCTGCATCGAGGTAGTAGATGGTGCTGCCATTGATCGGACGTTCAACGCCCGTCAATGGATCCTCGACACGGGAATCGCGCCATTCGCCGCCGAATGTCAGCTCCGTTCCTGACCACCCAAGCTTCGCCAACTTGATCGTCGCATCGAGATCTGCGCCCACCCGCCATGCTGAATCGATATTGCCCGGGCCATCCCCGGTTCCGATCGGAATCCTGTCGACAATGTCTTCAATGTCCGATCCGAACAGGGTCAGCGTTGCGGCGCCCCAATCCTTGAAGTCCTTTTTGGCCGTGAGGCTCAGTTTCCAGGCTTGTTCAGGCACGATCTCGGAATTGCCCTGGCTGCCATTGCCCTGATTCAAATTTACCGATGAAACAAAATCGAAGAAGTCGAGCTGGCCCACTTCCCGATCCAGACGCGTGACGAGTTGGAACGATGGATCAACTTGCCAGGACAGGCTGGCAAACCCCTTCGGACGCGCAAAAGACCGTACATTCTCTGCGTCTCCCGACTGGGAGAGCTCCGACATCTCCATCGCCAGAGAAACTTGCAAATTCATATTTGGCGAGAGCACACGGCCGTGTGTAACGGAGACTTCTCCACGCTGTTCTTCCACGCGCGAGTTGGCGTTCGGCAATGCCAGTTCCACCAGCGGCTCACCGTTCCTCGACCGGGACAACGCTGACTCGGCATCCAGATAGTTGAAGGCGCCTTCCAGAGAGACCTGCCAGTCACGTCCTTCCGAAGGCACCCAGGCATATTCACTGCGAAGGATGTACTCGCCCTCATCAACAGTTTGCTCGAACACTGATTCTGAAATGTCCGTGCCATCAAGGTTTCCGCGAAGAACATGGTCGACTATCGGGCTGTCTTCACGACGAACAAGTGCAATTGTCTTCAGGCGACCAGGGCCAAAGCCGAAAGCATAGTCTGCGCCGATTTCGGATTTGGTTTCATCTTCAGAGCCCTGAAACAACCGTCGCCCAACCGCGCCCTGCACGGGGAACAGCTTGGACACTTCCTTGTTGTCCGGTTGATAGGCCGCGAACTTTGCGCTGAGGTTCGCGACCGTGCCATTGTCTGGATTCCATGCCAGCGAGCCGGCAATCGAGCCGGCCTCCACATCATATGTGTAGTCTTCCTTGCGGGTTTCGATTACCTGGCCAGCACCATCGGTAATCCTTTCGGGCCCCGCACTGGCACCACGCTCGGGGTCACTCTCAGCTTCCAGTGCCCAGCTTAACGCACCTTTCTGGCCTGACACGGTCGCACCGAAATCGTTATAGGTGGGGCGCAGGTTCTCTCTGCTGCGGACCTTCCAGTGCCAGGTTCCCGAAACGCCACCGGAATCCCTGGTCGTGACATTCACGACCTGTCCGGACAGTCCGGGAATGCCAAGCGCCGTGCCGTCGACCACTTCAATCTTGTCGATATTGGTTGTCGAGATGCGTCCAAGGACAGATTGGGCGTCATTTGATTTACCGGAAACCCGTTGCCCATTGATCAGAACATTACCAGTCGCCTGGCCAAATCCGCGTGAACCGCTGTCGCCGCTATCTATGGAAAAGCCGGGAATGCGGCGGACAATATCGAGCGCTGTACGCGGAGCAAACTGCGCAAAGTCCTGTGCCGAATAGACGGTCTTGTCAGGTGGACCTATCGCGGGCGCAAGATCGGCGGCGTAAGCTTCAGCGACCGAGCAGGCCAAAAACACGCTTGCACACAGTTGCGTACGGTATCCCATTCAGACGTCCCCTCACGATAATTATTTTCTGGAGAACACCGAGTTTCGCAACGTTCTCATCGTCTATCGATATGGAATGACTACGCGTGTAGTCATGTGTTGGCAATATCTGCTTGGTGACTTTTTCGTAACTTGAACCGGATCATGATCGGGTTTCGCCTGACTCGCGCCGCTTTCCTGCGGCACAGGCAATGGCAGGCGGCAGAATATCCGCACACAAAATGCAAGAAGGACCGGCCATGAAACGTGTAGCAGTAATTTTCGGAGGCTGGTCGTCCGAGCGCGAAGTCTCCCTGTCATCAGGGCGCCAAATGGCCGAGGCCGCGCGCACGGCTGGCTATGACGTGGTCGACATTGATGCAGGACGCGATCTCGCCACACAGCTTGCCGAGGCCACGCCCGACTGCGTCCTGAACGGCCTTCACGGCCCGTGGGGAGAAGACGGTTGTGTGCAGGGCCTTCTCGAGTTCATGGGCCTTCCCTACTCCCACTCCGGCGTGCTTGCCTCTGCGCTGGCCATGGACAAACTGAAATCGAAAGCCGTCTACCGCGAGGCCGGACTGACCGTGGCGGAAGACAAGCGGGTCACGCGCGAAGAAGCCGCGGCGAACCACCCATTGAAGCCGCCTTACGTCATCAAACCGGTGTCCGAAGGATCGAGCTTTGGCGTGCTCATCGTACGCGAAGGCGCCAACACACCGCCCCAGGAATTGCTTGGATCGGGATGGCACTATGGCGACAATCTCATGGCCGAGGAGTTCATCCCCGGGCGCGAACTGACAGTAGGCGTTCTCGGTGATCGCGCGCTGGCTGTCACCGAGATCACGACCTTAAGGGACTATTACGATTTTGATGCGAAATATCAGGCGGGCGGATCGCAGCATGTGATCCCGGCAAACCTGCCTGCACACGTGACCGAAGCCGCAATGGACGCTGCTCTCAGGGCACATCAAGCACTAGGCTGCCGGGGCGCGACGCGATCCGACTTTCGCTATGATGACAAGAGAGACCGCCTCGTGATCCTGGAAACAAATACCCAACCTGGCATGACGCCCACCTCGCTTGTCCCCGAGCAGGCCGCTTTCGTTGGCATGTCCTTCGAAGCGCTTGTCGCCTGGATGATCGAGGATGCCTCATGCCAAAGGTAAACCGGAACCAGTCAGTCCCTTCCCGCTCGCGCCGCCGCCCTGCAACGATTGTTGATGAATCGACGGGCGAAGAAATCCGCGTATCGTCTGTCCTGTTCGGACTTGTCATGCTCGTGGCCATTGTTGTTGCCACGGCCGCCTGGATGGGTGGATCGCTTTCGCAGATCGAAACACGCTTTGGCGGATTTCTCGATGACACGGCCCGCATGGCTGGTGTCTCGGTCAATGATGTGTCCGTTCTGGGCCTCGAACAAAATCCGGCTCTTGCTGACGACGTTCGCGCCGCCGCAATGATCGAGCCCGGCGAGAACATGTTCCGCGCCGACCCCCAATTGATCCGGCGCCGCGTCGAGTCGACACGCAAAGTGCTGAACGTGCGGGTCCACCGCCTGTGGCCCGGCCAGATCGTTATCATTGCTGACGCGGCCGAACCGGTTGCCCTGTGGCATGACGGCAAAGACTGGACCGTGGTTGACGGCCTCGGTCGTATCGTACCTGACGCGAATTCGACCGACTTCAAAACGCTCGTGCGCCTCGCGGGCCGGGGCGCGCCAAGCGCTGCACCGGCGCTGGTAAAAGCACTGAAGGACGCGCCGGATGTTTCGGCCCGCCTTGCCATCGCAACACGTATAGCGGACCGGCGCTGGGATGTTCGGCTTGTGAACGGCGCGACCGTTCGCCTGCCGGAAGATGACACGATGGAAAGCGCCCTCGCCCGCCTGACCAAATTGCAGACCCGTACGGCGCTGATGCAGCGCCCGGTCACAATGATTGACCTGCGCAACAAGGGGCGCATCTACCTGTCCCCTGCCCAGAGCGCCGGCTCCCGCAAACTCGCAGAGGCAGCCCGTTCCTGATGGCAAATGTCCAATCCAGACGTATCGCCCCCAATGGGTCTCGCCGCACCGGCACGGTGGCAGCGCTGGATATTGGCTGTTCCAAGATCACCTGCCTGATCGGGCGCAATGATGGCTCAGGCCCGCGCCGGTTCCAGATCCTCGGCGGCGGGCGTCAGCAATCGCGCGGCTTTACCGGCGGCGCGATCACCGACATGGAAGGCCTTGAGCGCTCCATACGTCTCGCTGTTGAAGACGCCGAGCGTGAAGCAGGCGAACAGATCAGCGAAGTTATTCTCGGCATTACAGGCCCGAAACTCGCCTGTACTTTGGTGACCGCCTCCATCGACATTGGCGGACGCGCAATCACCCACAAGGAAATCAAACGGCTTCAGGCCCTCGCGCTCACCAAGGTGCCGACCAAGGGTGTCGACATCCTGGCTGCCTGGCCTGTCGCCTATCGCGTTGACCAGCAGGAAGGCGTGCGACAGCCCGCCGGCATGTATGCCGAGCAACTCGGTATATTGCTGTCAGTCGTCACGGCGCCGCGCCCCATCATCAAGAATCTGGTTGAGTGTGTTGGTCGCGCCCATCTTGGCATTTCAGCCCTTGTCCCCTCTTCCATTGCCAGCGGATCCGGCACCCTGATCGACGATGAAATCGACAATGGCGCGATCTGCATCGACATGGGCGCCGGCGTGACCGCCGTATCTGTCTACCTCAATGGCTCTCCCGCCTGGCTCGGCCTTGTGCCCACCGGCGGGACGCACGTCACCGGTGACATTGCGCAAGGCATCGGCACTACGTTCGCCGCCGCCGAGCGCCTGAAATCTGTCTATGGCACGGCCAATCTTGAAGGGCCGGGACTGGCCGAGCGTATTGAAGCGCCCCGTCTCGGCGATGATGGCCGCCTGCACGGCATGCGCATGGAAAAAAGCGCGCTCGCCGAAATCATCGCGCCACGCATCGAGGAAACCTTTGAGCTGGTACAAAAAATCCTCGATGCCAGCGGTGTACGGTCGGTTCTGCCACGCCGCATCGTTCTGACCGGCGGCGCTAGCCAGCTTTCGGGTGTGCGCGAGGTTGCCACCCGCGTCCTGAACGCACCTGTGCGGCTCGGCCGCCCAACCATGGCCGAATTTCTAGGCGAAACGCTGGGAACCCCTGCTTTTTCTACAGCGTCAGGTCTGCTACTGTATTCTGAACTGGGGTTTGTGGACGCTGCGCGGGCTGGCGTTGCGTTGAAAGAATACGGAGCTGAAACCGGAAGCGGAGCAGTGAACAAGGCGTTCCATTGGTTGAAAGAAAATTTCTGACGCCTTTTGCGCTGACTTAACTGTCTTTTAGCCGTGAGGGGCCAAGGTGCCCATATACCGGTTCCAGGAATGTATATTGAGGTACGCGAATGACACATGAACTCAAACCCAGGATCCTCGTTTTCGGGGTTGGCGGCGCAGGCGGCAACGCAGTCGACAACATGATCGAGGCGAACCTGCAGGGTGTCGAGTTCATCGTCGCCAATACGGACGCGCAGGCCCTCTTCCGTTCCAAGACCGAACAACGCATCCAGCTTGGCCCTGAAACCACGGCAGGCCTTGGCGCTGGCGCGCGCCCCGAAGTCGGCGCAAAGGCCGCTGAAGAGTCCATCGACGAGATCAAGATGTATCTCGAAGGTGCGCACATGGTTTTCATCGCGGCCGGCATGGGCGGCGGGACCGGCACCGGCGCCGCACCTGTTATCGCACGTGCCGCGCAGGAAATGGGCATTCTCACCGTCGCCGTTGTGACCAAGCCTTTCGGCTTCGAAGGCGCACGCCGTATGACCCTGGCTGATCAGGGCCTCGTCGAGATCCGTGACAATGTCGATACGATGATCGTCGTGCCGAACCAGAACCTTTTCCGCATTGCGAATGACCGCACGACGTTCGCCGAAGCATTCCGAATGGCAGATGACGTGCTCTATTCCGGTGTCCGCGGCATCACTGACCTGATGGTCATGCCCGGCCTGATCAATCTCGACTTTGCTGATGTCGGCTCGATCATGCGCGGCATGGGCTCCGCCATGATGGGCATGGGTGAAGCAGAAGGCGAAGGACGCGCCCTGGAAGCGGCGCGCGCTGCCATCGACAATCCGCTGCTTGACGAAGTGAGCCTGAAGGGCGCCAAAGGCGTGCTGATCAACATCACGGGCGGCTATGACATGACGCTGTTCGAGCTTGATGAGGCGGCCAACGAAATCCGCCGAGAGATCGACCCGAACGCCAATATCATTCTCGGTTCGGCATTTGACAGCGAACTTGAAGGCAAGATCCGCGTGTCTGTCGTCGCAGCAGGCCTCGACGCAGAAGCCAATTCAAAGCCAGCGCCCGAGCCGATCCGCGAGACAGTGCGCCAACCCATTGCCGAGCCGATTGCCGACGAAGTCGTGGAACCCGCGGCCGAAATTGAGAGCGATGACCGGCCTTTGGTAATTACGGGCCATGCACCTTCGCTTCGCTCCGAAGAGAGCGACCCGCGTTCGGATTTTTCCGGCCAGCCATTGCCTGCTGACCATTATGAAGGTGCAGACGGAGACGACGAAGTGTCTGCCGATGCCGTCTTCGGGTCACGCAAGGAAGCCCCTGCCCCGGACAAGGCCCGTCCTGAACAGGGTTCATCGGGATTTTCCCATCTTTTCGGCTGGCGGCGGAACCCGCAGGGCGAGAATGACGACGCACCTGAGACAGCTGTTCCGTCGCAAATCATCTCCTCGCCCGATGACCATCCGGAAGCCGCTCCTTTTGATGATGCCGACCTCGAAATCCCGGCTTTCCTCCGCCGCTCGGCCAATCACTGATTTTTACGCGGAAACTGCAATCGCAATAACCGCGCTTGTTACAAAATAAGTTCAATTTATACAGGGCTGTAACGCGAGTTGCAGCCCTTTTTGTAACACGGCGAAACAAGCCGTGTTTTGTGCTGGCGCTTAACCACATCCAGATTGCAGTTTGTAGCGGAGGGTCGATGCGGTGTTGAGTGGCGTGCAGATGCAACAGACAATTGAACGTCCGGCAGTGTGTGCCGGTATTGGCGTTCACAGCGGCGAAAAAGCCCGGCTGGTTTTGAAACCTGCACCTGTCGGTACTGGCGTCATATTTCGTCGGACTGATCTTGATGCCAGCAATATCGAGATCCACGCGCACGCTGATTCTGTGTCCGACACGCGCCTTGGCACCACTCTGACGAACGAGGCGGGAGTCTCTGTCGCCGTTGTGGAGCACCTGATGGCGGCACTTGCCGGGCTGGGCGTGGACAATCTCATTATCGAGATAGACGGCCCGGAAGTACCGATCATGGACGGGTCATCGGCTGTCTATTGCGAATTGCTGCTTCAGGCCGGTCTGAAAACGCAATCTTTGCCCCGTCGCCGCATCCGTATCCTGGACCGCATTGAAATTGTCGACGGCCCCAAGCGCGCAAGCCTTTCGCCATCGGATGACACGGTTCTTACGCTGCGTGCGCGCATTGAGTACGACGATTCCGTGATTGGTATCCAGCAAATGGCCTTGCGCCTTGCGCCCGGCATGTTTGCGCGGGATCTGGCATTTGCTCGTACCTACGGATTTGCCCGCGATGTCGAGATGTTACGGTCCATCGGCCTTGCGCGCGGCGGCTCGCTGGACAATGCGGTCGTGCTGGAAGACGGCGCAGTCGTGAACCCCGAAGGCCTGCGCACCGAAGACGAATTCGTGCGCCACAAGATGCTTGACGCCGTCGGAGACCTGATGCTGGCCGGTGCGCCAATCGCAGGCAGCTATGATGCTGTCCAACCGGGCCATGCGCTGAATAACGCATTGGTGCGTAAACTCCTCGCCACGCCATCGGCCTGGCGTTGGGAATCGGACGTGGAAACACGCGTCCATAATACCGAGCGCGCCCGCGCTGCTGTCTGAAACATCAGCCCGTATCGCCAATTCATAACGGTCGGCCTGACAATCATCCTTGGAAATCCAGCGCGGTTCAGGCTAATCAAGCTGTAGACATTCACAGCTGAAAGTTCCTGACCGGCATGTCCCTTCTGAAACTCCGCCCAAGCCTCCTGATCCTGGCCTGTATTGTTGCCGTTTCCGGGTGCCAGTCTGCCAATAAACGCAAACAGGAACTCGCCTATGTCGAGCGTCCAGTGGAGCAGCTGTACAATCAGGCCGCCCTGGAACTCGACAAGCGCAACTATGATCGCGCGATCCTGCTTTTCAATGAAGTCGAGCGCCAGCACCCCTATTCCGAGTGGGCCCGCAAATCCATGGTCATGACCGCCTATGCGTCCTACCAGGCCAACGACTATGATGAAGCCATTTCGGGCGCCCAATCATATCTCAGCCTCCACCCGGGTGGTTCAGAAGCAGATTACGCCTACTACCTGATTGCCGTCAGCTATTTCGACCAGATCGTCGATATCGGACGCGACCAAAGGACAACCGAACTGGCCCTGTCGGCCCTGCAGGATGTGACCCGGCGCTTTCCCAACAGTTCCTACGCACGTGATGCCAGCCTGAAGATCGATATGGTCAACGACCAGCTTGCCGGCAAGGAAATGGAGATCGGCCGCTGGTACCTGCGGTCGAACCAGACACTGGCTGCCGTTAACCGGTTCAAGACCGTCGTGACCACGTATGATACGACCTCGCATACGCCTGAGGCGCTGCATCGCCTGGTCGAATCCTATCTGAGCCTCGGCCTGCGGGATCAGGCTCTCGCGGCTGGCGCGACGCTTGGATACAATTATCCCCGCAGCGATTGGTACAAGATGAGCTATCGCCTCCTGACCAAGCAGGGCCTGGATCCCGAGGCGGCTTCAGCACCGCGTCGTACGCTGATCCAGAAAATTCTTCCGGGCGGTAAATAGGCCTTACGCGTCAGCGATCAGGGCCAGCCACTCCGCTTCGGTCAGCGTTTTGACGCCAAGGGATTGTGCTTTGGTGAGCTTGGATCCTGCGCCCGGTCCTGCGACCAGGATATCCGTCTTTGCCGATACCGATCCTGACACCTTGGCACCAAGGGAACTTGCCCGTGCCTTGGCCTCATCCCGCGTCATCTGTTCCAGAGTACCGGTAAAAACGACCGTCTTGCCAGCAACCGGACTGTCGCTCGCCGCGGCTGCTTCATCCTCGACTGTGACCTCTGACAAGAGCGCCGACAACATCTCCATATTGTGAGGCTCAGTCGCGAACGCGCAGAGGGCGCCAACGGCGGCGCCCCCAATGCCATCAATGCCGATCAATTCGACATAAGATTCGTTGTCGGGGCCCCGTTCAGCCGCATCTTCCACGGCGGCCCAGAAAGCTTTCCACGATAGGAAATGGCGCGCGAACTGGTTCGCTGTTGTCTGGCCCACATGACGGATGCCCAGACCGTTCAGGAACCGGGCGAAGGGCGCATGTCGGCGCGCATCGATGGCCGCGATAAGCTTGGCCGCTGATGCCGGCCCGAACCCGTCCCATTCGGCCAGCGGCGGAAGGCCGGCATCAGCAATCCGCGCTTCAAGCCTGAAAATATCCTGCGGCGCATGCACGACGCCCTTTTCATAGAAAAGCTGAACCTGCCTGGCCCCAAGGCCATCAATGTCCAGCGATTTGCGGGAAACGAAATGCTTTAGGCGCTCAACAGCCTGCGCCGGACAGACAAGCCCCCCGGTGCACCGCCGCCGCACATCTGCCTCACCCTTGTCGTCCACATCGCGCACCGCTGCAGACCCGCATACAGGACACTCATGGGGCATTTTGAACGGTGCGCCTCCGCCATCCGAAACGACCCGCAACACCTGCGGGATCACATCGCCGGCGCGTTGGATTTCGACAGTGTCCCCAACCTTCACACCAAGACGCGCGATTTCATCTTCATTGTGTAGCGTCGCATTGGACACAACAACGCCGCCGACTGTCACCGGTGTCAAACGTGCCACGGGGGTCAATGACCCGGTTCGACCCACCTGGATATCGATTCCCTCCAGAATCGTCGTTGCCTTCTCTGCAGGAAACTTGTGCGCAATCGCCCAGCGCGGCGCACGACTGACAAAGCCGAGACGCTGCTGCCAATCGAGCCGGTCTACCTTGTAAACAACGCCGTCAATATCGTAGCCGAGGCCTGCCCGGTTCTGTTCGAGATGCTTGTAAGCGTCGATCAATCCATCAACCGTTTCTGACCGTGTCATCAGGGGGTTCACCTGGAACCCCCAGTCGGCAAACAAGGTGACAGCTTCGGTCTGGGTGGTCGCGAAGGGCGCGCTCGTGGCCGCCCAAGCATAGGCGAAGAATTTGAGCGGGCGAGATTTCGTGATCGCGATATCCAACTGGCGCAGGCTACCGGCCGCTGCATTACGCGGGTTGGCAAAGACCTTGCGCCCCGCTTCTGCTTCGCGCGCATTCAGCGCCACGAAATCTGCATGGCTCATATAGACTTCACCCCGAATTTCGATGCGGTCCGGCCACCCCTTGCCATTCAATTTCGCGGGAATGTCAGACAGCGTCCGGGCGTTCGCCGTGACATCCTCCCCAACCTGTCCATCTCCGCGCGTGGCTGCACGCAGTAGCCGACCCTTTTCGTAGGTCAGGCTCAGTGACAATCCGTCGATCTTGGGCTCTGCGGTGAGCGCGATGGCCTCCGTTTCTTCCAACCCGAGAAAGCGCCGGACCCTCGCCACGAATTCGGTCACATCTTCATCGGAAAAGGCGTTGTCGAGCGACAGCATTGGCGCGGCATGCGGCGCTTTGCTGAACCCGTCCCCTAATCCGGATCCGACCCGATCGGCCGGGCTGTCAGCGCGTTTCAGTTCCGGGAACCGGGCCTCAATGGCCAGATTGCGTTGACGCAGCGCGTCATACTCGGCGTCCGTCAGATCCGGCGCATCATTGCGGTAATAGGCATCATCTGCCTCGCGAATGGCTTCAGCAAGCCGCGCAAGTTCTTCTTCAGCCGCTTGAGGCGTCAGCGCGTCGACGGGTACCGGCTTGATCATGCATCCTCCAGCAACCTCCCTGCAGCAGCCCGAGCCTCTTCGGTGACCTCGGCGCCTGAGAGCATTCGGGCAATCTCTTCCTGCCGCGAACTGTCATCTAGCCCGCGAATGCGCGTCCCGCCAGACTTTTGGTCATGGTCTTTTTCGACGAGCCACTGCGTCGCCGCCGAGGCCGCGACCTGAGGACTGTGCGTAATCGCAAACACCTGCTTGGAACCGGCAAGGCGCACGAGCCGCTCACCAACCGCTGCCGCGACCGAACCGCCGACACCCTGGTCAACCTCATCAAAGATCAGGGTCTGTGCCGACCCGGCTTCGGCGAGCGCACATTTCAGAGCGAGCGAGAACCGCGCGAGTTCACCGCCTGAAGCAATCTTGCGAAGTGGGCCGAACCCGGCGCCCGGATTGGTCTCTGCTTCAAACTCGACCCGGTCTGCGCCCTGTGCGCCACCTTCGCCATCCGGCAGGGCATGAACACTGATCAGGATTGTTGCACGCCCAAGTTTCAGTGGCGCCAATTCTTTCGCAATCGCTTTCTCAAGCTGCTTCGCTGCCGCCTTGCGCGCCGCTGTCAACTTCTCTGCGGCCTGATGCCAACGCGCCTTGGCGGCAATTTCCGCTTTGCGTGCCGCGATCAGCGCATCTTCACCTGCCTCTGCGAGGTCAAGGCGACCGCGCAGGCGCACCAACAGATCGGGCAGTAATTCAGCTTCCGTCGTATGCTTGCGCGCCAGCGCCCGGAGGGCGAACAGGCGCGCCTCCGCTGACTCCAACGCCTCGGTATCGTGGTGGATCAAACGCTCAAGACCGAAAACAGCCGCGCTGGCTTCGCGGGTTTCGATTAGCGCCCGTTCAACGGCTTCAGCTGCATTCCTTGCGGCTTCCGGAAGCGGCTCGGAAGACCCGTCAAACCCCGGCAGACGGCAAATCCGCTCAAGAGCCCTTGAGGCCCGCGACAGGGCCGTATCAATATCGGCGCCTTCAAGCGCCGACTCCGCTTCACCAACGCACTCAGTGACCCGCTCAGACTGCATCAGACGCACGCGTTGGAGTGCAAGCGCTTCGGCTTCGCCCGACACGGGGGACAGACGATCAAGCTCCTCGACCGCCTGCGACAGCCATTCACGCGCCGCGATGGCGTCTGCTTGTTCAGTCTCTAGCCGACTGCGCGTATCGCGCGCCGCATCAAGTGTATCAAACGCATCTGCACAGGCACCGAGCAGTTTCTCATTGCCCGCGAACTGGTCCAGCAAACGCCTGTGCATCGACGGACGCATCAGGGCTGATGCTGCGTGTTGCCCATGAATCTCGACGAGCATTTCGCCGATCTCGGCCAGGAAGGCCGCGCTGACAGCCTGATCGTTCACGAACGCCCGGGCCGGTCCGCTGGAACGCACCACGCGCTTCAAGGTCAACGCCTCATCAACGGATGCCTCAATACCTTGCTCCTGCAACGCCATCCAGACCGGATGGCGCGCTGGAGGGCCGAATTCCACGGCCACGCTGGCCTGCTCTGTGCCGGCCCGTATGAAGGACCGGTCAGCACCCGCCCCCATGGCCAGTGACAAGGCATCAAGAATGATCGACTTGCCAGCACCCGTTTCACCGGTGAGCGCGGTAAAGCCTGCACCCGGCTCGATGTCCAGGCGGTCAATCAGAACGAAATCACGGATCGAAATGGACAGGATCATGCCTGTTCCAATACCATTGGAACAAATCAAGAACAACCATAATTTTCAGTGCGCGATCAGAGCGGTTCGCAAGCAGCCTTCAACCACGCTTTCACATCGCTTTCGAGCCGTCCGGATATCAGGCTCCAAACCCTTGCGTGATAGTCATCGACCCATGCGCGTTCAGTCTCAGACAACATGTCCGTCACGATCAAGTCGCGTGAGAGCGGCGCGAACGTGAGGCATTCAAAACCCAACATGTCGATCTCACCGCCAGCTATCGCCGCGGGAGGAGTCACATATTGCAGGTTCTCTATGCGAATGCCGTACTCGCCTTCGCGGTAATAGCCAGGCTCATTCGACAAGATCATGCCCGGTGACAAAGGTACGGCATTCCACGGCTTGGCAATCCGCTGCGGACCCTCATGGACACCGAGATAGGCGCCGACACCGTGTCCGGTGCCATGCTGGTAGTCTAGGCCGGCCTGCCACAGCGCGTGGCGGGCCAGTACGTCAAGGTGCGTGCCGGTCGTACCATGCGGGAACCGCACCGCAGCCAGTGCGATATGACCCTTCAGCACCAGCGTATAATGCCGCCGCATGTCGTCGCTGGCTTCGCCAATCGGAACTGTGCGCGTTACATCGGTGGTCCCATCGAGATATTGGCCGCCAGAATCAACAAGGAAGAGCGAACCCAACTCAAGTACGCGGTTCGAGGCCGTCGACACGCGATAATGCGGCAAGGCACCATGCGGCCCGGCACCGGAGATGGTCGGGAAGGACATGTCGTTCATGGCGTTCAGCTCCTCGCGGAAAGCTTCCAGCTGCATGACGGCGTCAATTTCGGTGACCGTGCCGCTTTGGGCCTCAGTATCGAGCCAGTGCAGGAACCGCGTCAACGCTACGCCATCGCGCGCATGCGCGGCTGTCGAGCCGGCAATTTCTGCCGCATTCTTGCACGCTTTTGGTAGCGCGACCGGGTCGCGCTGGCGCAGAATCTTTGCGCCTGCTGTCTCTAGCGTATCGAAGAACCAGGCCGAGGCGGTGTCAGGATCGACACTCACCGTCTTGCCAGTTAGGTCATCAAGCGCGCTTTCCAGCTGTGACAGCGGACGAACCGTCACGCCATTGCCAAGATGGGTACGAAGAGCGTCGCCGACCTTGGCTTCATCAATGAAGAGGTCAGCGGAGCCGTCAGCACGCAGGATCGCGCGGCCCAGCGGCAGCGGCGTACAGCTGACATCACCGCCGCGAATGTTGAACGCCCAGGCGATTGACGCGGGTGACGTGATCACAGCCGCATCGGCCTTGTCGGCCTTCAGGGACTGGCCGATCTGTGCGCGCTTCTCGGCATGTTCCATGCCTGCATATTCGACCGCATGCGCCACGACGGGTGCCAACGGCTGATCTGGACGGTCAGTCCAGGCCCGGTCGATCGGGTTTTCGGCAACAGCTACAAGTTTCGCGCCCGCAGACGCGGCGGCTTGCTTCAGCAGCGTTACTTCATTCGGGCTGACCAGCTTCGGATCATAGCCGATCGTCTTGCCGGTCATGTCCTGCATCTTCAGCCAGCCAAATGCGCCGGGTTCCGGCGTGCCCTGGATTTCAAATAGATCAGGGTCTGTCTGGTCCGCTGCCTGAATTGTGTAGCGGCCATCCGCGAACAATACGGCGCGATCGGTAAAGATGAACGCGTTGCCGAATGACCCGGTAAAACCGCTGACCCATGCGAGACGCTCATTTGCATCCGGCAAGTATTCATTCTGGTATTCGTCATCGTGCGGCACATAAAGGCCGTCGAGTTTCATTGCGGAAAGCTCTTTGCGAAGGAGCGGCAAATGGGCCCGACCGTCTTGCGGCCCACCCTTGATATCAAATGTCTGTCTCATGGACGTAGTCTTAACGCCGCTTTGAGATGTTTGAAAGGCGCATCGGTGCTATGCATTTTGGTATGCATTCAGCCCCAAGTCCATACTAAAATGTTTACCTCTGAGAGCCATATGCACGGCATACCCGAAATTGTGCAGTGCACAATAAATATGGAACTGAGATATGAAAACGCTTATCGAAACCACACCAGTTGCTGAAATGACCATCAGCAACGTGACGCCTGCCGCGCAGGCTCGTCATCTGCCCGAAAAATCCCGGACAGAATGTAGCCAACGCCCGTACATTCTGGCCCGCCGGTCGGCACGCTGGGCGCGCCGGGTCGCCTATACCTGAGCCGTACCCGGCTTCCGAAAAACCAATGTAGACCAGCCGTCCTGCTTGATCCGGCGCTGGAAGCCAAGGCCGCGCGACGCGAACGCGTTGCGAACTGGTCCTGCCTGATGGTGCAGCAAGCCTGACAGGATGATGGTTCCACCCGGGGCCGTAAGGGGGGCAATGGTGGGGGCGAGCGCGATGAGCGGCTTCATCAGGATGTTCGCAAATACGGTGTCGTAGGGTCCGCCTTGACGGATGCGCGGTGTGTTTGCGCCCGTCAAGTGCAAGGCCGTGAACCCGGTCACCTGGTTCTTCTCGGCATTCTCGTTGGCGACCCGGACGCTGTCAAAATCGATGTCCGTACCGATGGCTGAGCGGGCGCCTGCCTTCATGGCAGCAATTGCCAGCACGCCTGAACCTGTTCCGAGATCAAGCACTTTTCCGATGGCACGGCGGCGGCGGACTTCGTCGAGGGCGAGGAGGCACCCGAGCGTGGTGCCGTGGTGACCCGTGCCGAAGGCGGGGCCAGCCTCGATCAGCACTGCGATCTTGCCGGGTGCCATCTTGGCAAGAGCATGACTGCCGGCGACGAAAAACGGCCCGGCGGCAACGGGCGGCAGGCCTTCGAGCGACAGGGTGACCCAGTCTCGATCTTCGAGTTCTTCGATCCGCGCTGTCAAATCTGGCGACGTTTCGTGAATGATTTCAACGCAGGATTCGGCATCTTCGAGCGTTTCGGTAAACGCGTCGAGGCGCCAGGCCAGGCGGCCATCTTCCTTGGCATCGACCGCGCCAGCCGGCGACGGATCCGCCCAGGCAAGCGCATCCCACGCAGTTTCGATTGGCGCCCGTGCGCCTTTGGCGGTTATCTGGTACATGGCGCAGGCGCTTAGCAGGCAAGGCGTCCGGGCGCCAGAGGCGTGATACGCAAGGGGGAACAAGGGATGTGGGGGAAGTGTGCAGTCGCGGCCGCGATGATGGGGGTTGCAGGGTGTGTCGGGGGGCAGACAGTGCGTGCCGACAGTGGGGTTGAGACGTGGAGACCGGTCGCACCAGAGAACCTCGTCCTGCTCGAAACCAAGACCGGCACCGTTGCCATCGAACTCGCCGCAGAGGCAGCACCGAAGCATTCCGCCCAGTTCCGCGAGGCCATCCGGTCAGGCGTGTTTGAAGGCGAATACTTTTACCGGGTGGTGGAAGGCCATGTTGCGCAGGCGGGCCTCGAATTTGAACAGCGTCTGGGCGACTGGCCCGAACTGCCGTTGGAGGCGGAACGCACGGTGCCAGCGACCGGGTTTGATCCGTTAGGAAATGCAGACCTGTTTGCCGAAACAGCAGGTCAACGCAACGGCTTTGCCGCCGGACGGGAGGGTGAACAGGAATGGTTGCTCAATTGCACCGGCGCGCTGGGCATGGCGCGCAATGCCGCGCCGGCTTCCGGATCGATCGAGTTCTTCATCCCGCTGGGACCGCGCCGCTATCTTGATCGCAATTACACCGTCTTTGGACGCGTGATAGATGGCATGGACAATGTGCACCGGCTGAAACGGGTCGATCCGGAAGCCGAAGAGAATTACCCGGACTTGTTTGAAAGGGATGAGGCCACGTCAAAGGCCGCCTTTGCAAACCGCGCGGCACGCCTGGCTGGCAATGAAATCGTATCCGCCGCGCTGGGAGCCGACCTACCTGCCGATGACCGGCCGACCTATGAAGTTATGGTAACCCCCGGCCCGGAATGGGAGGCGCTGAAAATCTCCAAGCGAGACTATTCTGAAATTGACGCCTTTGTACACACGCCGCCTTTGGTACTGGACGTGTGCAGCCTGCCCGTGCCGGCTCGCCGCTTACCACCGCACGACAACGACTGACCTCATTCAAACCACCGACCTGTTGCATTTACGGTTGTTCCGGCGGGCATTCTGTCGAATGAAGAGGTGCAGAGCGCAACAAAGCGCCAGAAACAGGGGAGGCTGCGTTGACCGGGGTCACACACATCATCAAGCGCATTGGCGCACTCACATTTCTTGCGGGGCTGGTCGCGGCCCCCGCCTTCGCCGACACGGGCGATACGGCATGGATACTGACAGCGACGGCGCTGGTCCTGTTCATGACCCTGCCGGGTCTGGCCCTGTTCTATGGCGGCCTCGTCCAATCGAAAAACCTGTTATCAGTGCTGATGCAATGTTTCGCCATTGCCTGCCTGATGAGCCTTCTTTGGCTGGCATTCGGCTATTCGATTGCCTTCGGTCCGGGTAGCGGTGGCCTGTTCGGCGGATCCGCCAAAAGCTTTGCGGCAGGTATCACTGACGCCCCGCTGGAGGGGCAGACCATACCCGAAGCCCTGTTCATGATGTTCCAGATGACATTCGCCATCATCACACCTGCGCTGATCCTGGGCGCGTTCGCCGAACGGGTGAACTTCGCCGCCGTGCTGATCTTCTCGGGCCTTTGGATGCTGGTCTGTTATGCGCCCGTCGCACATTGGGTATGGGGCGGCGGCTGGTTGGCACAACGTGGCCTGACAGACTTTGCGGGCGGCGTTGTAGTCCACACGACTGCAGGCATATCCGCGCTGGTCTTTGCACTGGTACTGGGCAAGCGCCAGAATTTCCCGAAAGATATGCACCCACCGCACAATCCGGCCTATGTCATGCTGGGCGCATCCATGCTGTGGGTTGGCTGGTTTGGCTTCAACGCCGGATCGGCTCTTGGAGCGAATGGCGATGCGGCGCGCGCGATGCTGGTGACGCATACGGCAGCCGCTACCGCCTCGCTGGTCTGGATGACCATTGAATGGGTGAGCTTCAAGCGCCCCACCCTTGTCGGCATAGCCACCGGCATGGTGGCAGGACTGGCAACGATCACCCCGGCAGCAGGTTCCGTCGGCCCGATTGGTGCTGTGATTATCGGCATCCTGGCGGCCGTCGTCTGCTATGGCGCTGTCGTACTGATCCGCAACCGGATGCACATTGATGACAGCCTGGACGTGTTTGCCGTTCATGGTGTGGGTGGCATTCTGGGCACGCTGGCCATTCCATTCCTTGCATCCCTCGGCCCGATGGCGCCGGGCCTTGGTGAAGTATCCGTGATCAGCCAGTTTGGCGTGCAACTGATGGGCGTTGTGGTCGTCGCTGGCTACTCGGCGCTGGTCACCATCGTATTGCTGCTGGGCATCAGAGTGTTCGTGCCATTGCGGGTTGGCGCGGAGGCCGAGGAAACCGGACTGGATGCGTCCAGCCATGGTGAAAGCGCCTACCATTACTAGCGACCTGCGCGGCGACCGGGCTTGACACTGGTCGCCGCGCATTTCACCGATACAGGCATGGCCATACCGTTCAGCACCTGTCCGAGCCTCGCACGATTGCCCGGCATTACTCACGGCTTTTTCGGACGGCAGGGCGGCGTCTCCACCGGCCTTTATGACAGCCTGAATGTAGGCGTAGGCTCTGATGACAAGCCGGATGCGATTGAGCGCAATCGCACACTTGTCTCCGCCACACTGGGCGCGAAGCACCTGCTGTCCTGTTACCAGGTTCATTCGGCCCGCGTCATTCCGGTCGACGCGCCGTGGACCGACCGGCCCGAAGCCGATGCGATGGTGACGAACCGTCCCGGCATCGGCCTGTGCATCCTGACCGCCGACTGCACGCCGGTCCTGTTTGCCGACGCAGAGGCTGGCATCATCGGAGCGGCGCATGCCGGGTGGAAGGGCGCGTTGGGCGGTGTGCTGGAAGCGACCGTCGCTGCGATGACGAAAATGGGGGCCGAGCGTTCCCGCATCCACGCCGCCATCGGGCCGACGATTGGCCAGGCGAGTTACGAGGTGGGCCCTGAATTCCGCGACACGTTCATGTCCAGCCTGCCCGGAAGCGACGTGCTGTTCCGGCCTGGCAAGGGCGACCGGTTCCAGTTCGACCTGCCAGGCTTTGCGCGCCAGCGACTGGATGCCGTCGGCATCGGCGCGATCAGCGATGTGGGCCACGACACATGCGCGATGGAAGCGGAGTATTTTTCCAACCGGCGGCGCAACCATCGCGGCGAAGCGGATTATGGCCGCAACGGGTCTGTCATCCTGCTGAAGGACTGAGGCAACTGCGCACAGTGTTGCTGATTCATCGCGCCCGCCACTTCATGACCCACGCATTGCATCATCGCGTTCATTGCCGGTTGCGACTCGCAGGACTTTGTTACAAAAGCGACACGGGTGCCGGGCAGCTTGGGGTTATGAAACCATGAAACTTCTAACGTGCAACGCGAACCGGCCATTGGCGGAAGCCATTGCGGACTATCTCGACACGCGACTTACACGTTCAGAAGTCAAATCCTTCGCCGACCAGGAGATTTTCGTTCGCATCGACGAAAATGTTCGTGGCGAAGATGTGTTCGTGATTCAGTCGACGTCCTTCCCGGCCAATGACAACCTGATGGAACTGCTGATCTGCATGGACGCGCTGAAGCGCGCCTCCGCAAGGCGCATCACGGCCGTGATCCCCTATTTCGGATATGCCCGGCAGGACCGTAAAACCGATGGCCGCACACCCATCTCTGCCAAGCTGGTGGCGAACCTTATCTGCTCGGCGGGCGCAGACCGCGTGCTGACCGTTGATCTTCATGCCGGCCAGATCCAGGGCTTTTTCGACATCCCGACCGACAACCTGTTCGGCGGTCCGGTCATGGTGGACGATATCCAGGAGCGCTTCACAAAGGGCAAGGTCATCGTTGTTTCGCCGGATGTCGGCGGCGTTGTTCGGGCGCGGGCGTTGGCCAAACGGATCGATGCCGACCTTGCCATCGTCGACAAGCGGCGCCCCGAAGCGGGCAAATCGGAAGTGATGAACATAATCGGCGACGTCAAAGGCGCTCATTGCATCATGCTTGATGACATGTGTGACAGTGGCGGAACGCTCGCCAATGCTGCAGCGGCGCTGAAGGAACACGGCGCGGAATCGGTTTCCGCCTATGTTACGCATGGCGTGCTGTCCGGCGAAGCGGTCAAGCGGATCGAAAACTCCGTGCTCGACGAACTGGTGATGACCGACACGATCCAGCCATCCGACGAAGCCCGGAAATCCAAATCGATTCGCGTCCTGCCCATCGCGCCCCTGCTCGGCGAAGCGATCCGCCGCATCGCGAACGAAGAGAGCGTCTCGAAACTGTTCGACCGCTAGGGTTCGGCCTCATCCCTGAGGATGGCAGCTGAAACAGGACCGCATACGTGATGAATTGTCAGTTTATGTAGCCGGCTTATTCCACAGTCCAGCCGCGTGGTGTGCGGCGGGCATCGAGCGTCAGTGGCTCATCTTCGGAAGGGGCGCGGGGCGCAGGCATCGGGCGTCGACCGGAAAACCTCATGACAAGGGCCGCACCTGCCAGGATCAATCCGGCAATCGCGGTCATCACGGCAAACAGGCCAGCGGCGGCAACCAGCAACATGCCGATCATCACCTGAAGGAAGAGGGCCACCCCGCCGCGCGCGGCGCCAGCGAGATTGAAAGGAAACAGGCCTGATGCGTTATGTGTCATGTCAGATCCTTCTATCACATACCAACATGGCGGCATGATGGCAGCCCGTCAATCACGCTTGATGCCAGTGGCGTGCCAATTGTATGGCGCGCCTATTCCGGCCTCACCAGAAGACCGCGCTCTGTGCGTATCTGGGCATAGGCCGCCGTGATCGATGCGGCCTTAGCGTGGGCGGCCGTTTCGAATTCGCGCGGCGCCCCCATCTGCACGACCCGGTCAGGGTGATGATCCGACATCAGTTGGCGATAGGCAGCGCGGATCGACTTGAATTCAGCATCGTGCGGCACGCCGAGGATCTCGTAGGGATCGTCCCGCTCGGCGCCAAGATGGCTGGCGCGGATGCGCCGGAAGGTGCCATCGCTAAAGCCGAAAGCATGGCTCACATTCTTCAGGAACTGCATCTCGGCATCGGTTACGACACCGTCGGCCCCGGCAATCTGGAACAGGCCATCCAGAACGCCTTCCAGCAGGCAGGGCCGGTGCTTGTATTTGCGACCGATCCGCCGGGCATAGCTCTCATATCCCCGCACTGTCTGGCGCGCGATATTGAAGACGCGGCGGACATTGTCTGCGTCTTCCGGCGCGGCGCGGAAGACGCGCGAGAATACCATGATTTCCTGATCGGTGACCGCACCATCGGCCATGGCCAGCTTGGCCCCGAGGCCGACAACCGCAGCGGTAAAACCAACATCATTGGGATCGGGGGCACATTCGATACCGTCGATTTCCGGTTCGGTTGACGAATCCGGTTCAAACGGGCGATTTCCACCCTCTAGCAGTCGTGTCCACAGGCTCATCTTGCGCGCTTATAGCAGATTATCCGCCGATTGTGAGTGAGGCATGCTGACAAGTTTGTGAAGCAATTGCCCGGGCGATGCCGGCCAATTACCCGTCACGCGCACTGACCAGCTGTTTAAGTTCTGCAATCTCGGCGCGCATCGCGTTCAACATCTTCAGCATTTCATCCCGCTGGACATGGGCCCCTTCCAGCTCTTCCTCGATTTCGTCCTCGATCTCCTCAAGTCCCTCTTCCAGAAGGGCTTTCTGCTCGGATGCAAGCGCATCCACGACGAGGGCGATGAACAGGTTGAGGATCGCGAAGCTGGCGATGAAGATGAAGATGATAAAGAAAATCCACGCATAGGGATTGCCGTCATCAATGACTTTCTGAACCACTTCGAAGCGCCAGCCATCCATCGTCATGACCTGGAACAGGGAATAGGCCGATTTCGGCAGGTCGCCGAACAGGAGGGCAACTTCGGGATCGGTGGTTTCGCCGAACATGTTGGTGGCCATGACAGCGCCGACATAGGTAACCAGCGCCAGAACAGCGAAGATGGCGCCCATGCCGGGAAGCGCTTTCATCAGGGCTTCGGTAATGCGCTTCATGACGGGAACAATGTGCAGCAGGCGCAGGATTCGCAGGACACGCATGGCGCGCAGAACGCTGAACGCAGCACTGCCCGGAATCATCGACACGCCGATCACCACAAAATCGAACCAGTTCCAGCCGGATTTGAAGAACTGGACCCTGTAGACGATCAGTTTCAGCAGGATTTCGGTCGCGAACACCCACGTCACCGCGACATCGAATATTTCCAATGCCTGGACGAGGCCCCCCGGCAGGCTGTCATGATACGTCAGAACGCCAAGGACGACGGCATTGATGACGATCAGGATCGTGATGAGATGCCGGAACCAGGGGCGCTCAATCTCGCGCTCCAGCGCAAAATTGCTGGTCTCATGGTCGAGTGTTGCTCGCGTCATGCCTTAACCTCCGTCGCCGGTTGCGTCGCCCGTGAGGTGTTTTGCCTTCTACGGCACGCCCTGCCAATTGCCCAGTTCGAATTCAGTCGGCTGATGTCGTCGTATCGGAGACGATCAACCATGCGCCGTCGATCTTGCGCATGACAAGCGTGTAGAGGCCGGACGGGCGGTCGCCTGCCCGGTCAAGCCGCCAGGCCCCATGGGCGATGGCCGCATCGGGCGACAGGATCACGATCTCATAATCAGATGTCGAGAGCTGGCCCATCAGCTCCGGCGTGGCATAGACGCGCTTGTAGCGGGCATTGGTTTCATCCCAGCCGCGCGTAATATTACCACCGGACGCGAAGCGCAGGTACGGCGAGCGCCAGTATCCGTCCATGAAAGCGTCAATGTCGCCGCGATTCCAGGCCGCATCCTGCGCTTCAAGCACCGAGATGATGCTCGCCGTTTCAGCCTCGATTTGCGCGGCCATCACGATGGGCGCTTGTGTGGCCTGAGAGGTCGTGCACGCAGTAACAGGCAGCGCGAGGGCAACGGCGGCGATGAGGTGTTTCATGCGGGGTGTCTCCAACCTGATGCAGGGATGCTGGTGAGACTGTAACCATGTTCGCCAAACGAAAAAGCCCGGCCCGCCACGAAAGGGCGAGCCGGGCCGCTCGCAAGCGCCCGGTGGGGTGGAACCGGACGCCGCGAATGCAATGTTGCGGCATTACTTGTCGTTGATTTTCAGATCGAGTGCCGAGTCGATGTCCAGATCGGGTTCCGGCTCGAATTCGCTTCTCAGTTCGGTCTCGACGGTCGGATTGACCGGAACGCTGGCGTCTGGATCAATATCAGAGTCAGTCTCGGAGTCGTATATGTCCGCGTCGCCCTGCGCTTCAATGTCCAGGGCATCGTCAGGACGGGGCGCACCATCGACCGTGATTTCAGCGCCGATTTCCATGTTCGGCGCGGTGACATCAATGTCTGCATCGGTTGCGGCGGTGGTCGTGGTGTCGATGCCGGAAACCTGCGCATAGGCAGGTACGCCCATCAGGGCGAGGATGGCGGCAGTGGCGGTCAGCGTGATTTTCATCTTGGGGCTCCTGTTGCGTAGAGAGCCAGACTGACGCCCCACTCCCGCAACAGTTCCCCCGGCATCCGGAATGCCCCGAAGATGTCAAATTTCGCCTATGAGGCGACTAGTGAAGATCTGCTTCCGCAGCTTCGACACTGCCATTCACAGCCGTCACTTCCGCGTCATCATCGCTTTCCGCATCGTCGTCTTCGACGGCCTTTGGCGGCTTGCGCTTGCCGAGCGGGCCGCGAATGTCGGCATGCCTGTCATATTGCATGTTGTAATATTCGTGGGCGGTATGGGTCAGCGGTTGCGGCGTCAGGTGCAGACCGTATGAGCGCAGGCGCTCAACGACTTCATCGCGCAGGTACATGCCCGGAAGCGCATCCTGCGTGAAACCGTGGCCCTTCATCCAATCGCGCACATGCCAGCTGCGCACGGTGCCGGCGTCTGACGGGCGGGCGCCATCGTGCACTTCCCACATATAGAGCGTGGCAATGCCGTTGATGACGGCGTCCATGGCATCGTCCAGCGATGTCGCCGGATCGCGGCCCTGGGCGAGCGTGGCGCGCAGGCCCATCTTGCGGGCTTCAAGTTCCTGATAGGTGGCGCCAACAACGGCAATCGCATTGCGGTTGGCGCGGATCATGGTGGAGTTCACACCATCAAGTTGCGGATGACGGATCGGCAGGAGGGCATCGGGCCCAGCTTCGTGATTGGCGGCAATCTGGGCGACCTCATTGACCATGCGCTGTAGATTGATGCGCAATTCATGGCTGACACCTTCAAGCGCGGACAGGGCACCATCGCGTTCATCGTCGCGCAGGCGCCAAAGCTGCCAGGCTATCATCAACGCCGCCGCAATGAGCAGGCCAAGGCCACCGGTAAAAAACGTATAGAAATCCGACTCGCTCATTCTGAGGTCCCCTTCAATTGTCCTGCGCGGCCTGAACAGCCTTGCCCCCGGCCAATTGTAAGGAAAGCTTAACCGCCAAGCGCGCGGCCTGCAATCACTTGCAGCTTTTCAAGCAAAGCGGGGTCACGGGCGGTTGGCGCAGTAATCAACGCGTAGTCAAGGCAGGTTTCGATACCGTCAGGCGATGCGGTGCGCGGTGTATCGGCAAGTTCCGTTGCCAACCGCACAACGGCCTGGCGCGCCAAGGCGCTGTTCTGGCCCATGATTTCCAGCACATTGGTGACGCTGACCGCCTCTTCTTCCTCCCGCCAGCAATCATAATCGGTGACCATGGCCAGCGTTGCGTAAGGCAGTTCTGCCTCACGGGCGAGTTTGGCCTCGGGCATGCCGGTCATACCGATGACGTCACAGCCCCACTGGCGGTAGAGCCTGGATTCGGCGAGCGACGAGAATTGCGGGCCTTCCATGGCGAGATAGGTGCCGCCCCGGTGCATTGTGGCGCCAACGGCTTCAGCTGAATCGGCTGCCAACGCAGCCAATCGGGAACAGACAGGCCGGGCCATAGAGACGTGCGCCACCATGCCAGGACCAAAGAATGTCGACTCGCGCGTCACCGTGCGGTCGATAAACTGGTCCACCGCCACGAAATGGCCAGGGACATATTGTTCCTTAAGGCTGCCGCAGGCCGAAATCGACAGAATGTCCGTAACGCCGGCCGCCTTGAGCGCGGCGATGTTCGCCCGGTAGGGCACGGTCGATGGGGACAGGCGGTGCCCCTTGCCATGGCGTGGCAGAAAGACAAGCTCAACCGGGCCGATCCGGCCACGCACGAGCGTATCGGAGGGCGCGCCCCAGATCGTCTGCACGTGATCTTCCCGGCGGTCTTCGAGACCATCAATTTCATACAGGCCGGAGCCACCGATGATGCCGAGCGTCCATTTGGTCATGTGTCAGTCCTTAATATCTTGCGCATGCCGAACGGTGGCGGCGAACGGGGATTGTGCGTGGTCAGCTCAACATCATCTGCAGGCAGGTAATCAAGCCCCTGATAAAACACGATCAGGCGAGGCTGGTCGGCACGGATCGCCAGTTGCGCCCCCTCCGCGCCGATTTCACGGCCCATGTCTTCCAGAGCATGGAGGATGACAGCGCCCAGACCCTGTTTCTGAAAGGTCGGCAATACGCCGATACGCTTGATCTCGATCCAGTTTCCCTGCCCGCCCGGCCCAGGGACGCGGACAAACCGACCGGAGCCGATGAATTCGCCCTCATTCTCAAGCAGCACTCCGCCGCCACTGGCGAGTTGGACCGACACGCTGGCGGGCGTTTCACGGAAAACAGTCGATTCAGGACTGACACGGCCTGTCCAGATGCGGCGCGTCAGTGCCTCAATCAAAAAGCCGTCCGCAGCACAGGCGCTGCGGACGGCAATATGTGTCGCCTTGTGGGGCAAGCCGCCTAGTGCTCGACCTTGCGCCAGATGCGCTTGTACGAGAACCAGAGCAGGATGGTCAGGATGCCCAGATAGATCATCACCGGCAGGCCAAGCGACTTGCGAGTGGTCTGCTTCGGTTCACTGGCCCAAGCCAGGAACTGGGCGACATCATGTGACATCTGCTCGGTTGTGGACTCGGTGCCATCATTGAAGGTGACGCGGCCAGGCGGCAATTGCGGGCCCATGGCGAGGAAACCGCCTGCCGGGGCGTGGCGCGGGTCACCTTCATATTGTGGTGTCGTGTCACCGGCCATGAACGGGTTATAGTATTGGCCCGCAGGCTGAACCAGAACGCCGGCTTCACCATGATCACCTTCGGCAGCGTCATGTCCGGGAATGTGGACTTTCGACATGTCGATAACGGTTTGCGTGACAGCGGGTGTCGAAACTTCGGCCACATCGTCTGTCGGATCGTCTGGCGTACCATTGTCAGAGGCAGGTGTTGTCACTGCAGCCGGGGTCACTTCGCGGGTGCTGATCGCATCTTCCGAAGGATAGCCGGCAAGAAGGCTGTAGATATAGCTGGCACCGCCATGGCGGGCCTTGGCGATGACCGAAAGATCAGGCGGGGCGGCACCATTATTGGCTGCACGGGCCGCGTTCTCGTTCGCATAGGGCGAGCGGAACTGGTCGGCAGGTGTTGCAGGGCGGAAATCATAGTCGCCGATATCATTCGGTGTCGGGCTCTGGATTTCAACGTCTGCTGCCAGCGCCTTCACGAACGGGTTCTCGTTCGCATTCGGATAGTCGGCATCATAGAACGGGCCGCCCGGTTCACCGAGATTGCGATAGCTCATCAGTTTCATCGAGTGGCAGGACGCACAAACCTCACGATAGACCTGATAACCGCGCTGGACGGATGGCATGTCGAACTGGCCTGTAATGCCGTCGAAGGGCCAGCCACCATCAGGTTCGTGGGGATGAGCGGCGCCGCCTTCGGCGTGCGCCATGGCTGCGAGGCTGAGGCCGGCAAGACCGGCGGCGAGAATGCGGAACGCTTTCATGGATCTACCTCGAGGCTCCCTATTCGCCCGGAACGGCGGTGGCTGTCGACGCCTTGTGGCGCTTGAGCACAGATTTGTGGATGGATTCCGGCAGTTCCTTCGTCTTCTCGGTCAATCCGATGAAGAACAGCATGAAGAAGTACCCGAAATAACAGATGGTCAGGATCAGCGAGAGCTGGCTGAACTGGAACGTCTTGGGCGCCACGGCAGCCAGTGACGGATTGGACTCCGCTGGCAGGCTTTCCATGAAGCGCTTGGCATCAACATAGGCTTCGTTGCCGCCCTTGTATTCGCTGGTCGCTTCAAGGCCGTTCTCTGTGTAGCTGACCACCAGCATCTTCTCGCCCTGAAGGGCCGGGATGACAGGGGCGTCAGGGGCTTTCGCACCGCACCAGCCAAGCAACACACAAACGACCACGAAGCCGAAGAAGAACTGACGGGCAACCGGACGGTAGCGCATCGATTTGACCTTCGACGTGTCCAGCCAAGGCAGCACGAACAGGATCGCGATGGCGGCGAACATGAAGATCACGCCGAGCAGCTTGGCAGGGATCGGGCCGAGATCGAACGTGATGGCACGCAGGATGGCGTAGAATGGCAGCATGTACCACTCAGGCACGATGTGCGCGGGTGTCACGAGCGGGTTGGCCTCGATCGACTGGTCAGCGTGACCCAGTGCGTTCGGCGCATAAAATACGAAGGCGGCGAACAGCATGAGGAACAGCACGATCGCGAAGGCGTCCTTGACAGTGTAATAGGGGTGGAAAGGCACGGTGTCCTTTTCCACATCCTGGACTTCAACGCCGGTCGGGTTATTGTTGCCGGGCACATGCAGCGCCCAGATGTGCAGGATCACGACAGCGGCAATCATGAACGGCAGCAGGTAGTGCAGCGAGAAGAAACGCTGCAGCGTCTGGTTACCGATCGACGGTCCGCCGAGGAGCCATGTCTGCAGGCTTTCACCAACCAGCGGGATCGCACCGAACAGCGACGTGATCACGTTGGCGCCATGATAGGACATCTGGCCCCATGGCAGCATGTAGCCAAGGAAAGCGGTTGCAATCATGAGCAGGAAGATGACGCAGCCGAGGATCCAGAGGACTTCGCGCGGTGCCTTGTACGACCCGTAATAGAGGCCGCGGAACATGTGGATATACACTGCGAAGAAGAACATCGACGCGCCATTGGCGTGGATGTAACGCAGCAACCAGCCAAACGGCACGTCGCGCATTATACGCTCAACCGAGGCGAAGGCCCCGTCGACGCTGGCTTCATAGTGCATGGCGAGGATAACGCCGGTCAGGATCTGGACCACGAGGCAGATCGCGAGGATTCCGCCAAACGTGTACCAGTAATTCAGGTTCTTGGGCGTCGGGAAGCTGATCGCCGTATCGTTCGCAAAACGAATGATGGGCAAGCGCTTGTCGAGCCATTTCTCGAAGCCGGAATTGGGCGTGTAGGATGATTCATGTCCGCTCATCAGAGATATCCTTCCTTAGAGGGAAATGTTGACCACGGTATCCGACACATATCTGTAGTTCGGAATCGGGAGATTGGTGGGGGCCGGGCCGCTGCGAATCCGGCCGGACGTGTCATATTGCGAGCCGTGGCACGGGCAGTACCAACCGCCATAGGCGCCAACATTGCCTTGCGTCGGACCAACCGGGACGCAGCCAAGGTGGGTGCAGGCACCCGAGGTAATGAGGAAGGCGCGGTTAAGCTTGCCGTCCGCCATCGGGCGCAGGCGCTCGTCATCGGTTTCCGGGTCGCGCAGTGTCGTCACATTGACCGCTTCAGCGGAAGAAATCTCCGCTGGTGTGCGGTGGCGCACGAAGAACGGCTTGCCGCCGATCAGCACGCGAATTTCGCCGCCCAGCGGCACTTTTGAAATATCGACGTCGAGCGACGAGGCAGCGCGCGTATCGGCCGCCGGGTTCCACTGGTCGATCGCGGCAATCGCGAAAGCAGCAGCGCCGCCGAACGCGACAGCGCCGGTTGCGATGTGGATAAAATTGCGGCGGTCTTCGTCGACGGCTTCGTCTTGGGAATGTGCAGTTTGATCAGTCACGCTGTACCCGTCCTTCAAGGCAGATTCTTGGCCCCGTATTACACAAGGCCACCTGCCCTGCCCATTGCGGCAAGGCGACACGGGAGCCCCCGGTAAAACACTTAATGACGCGCGTTATCCTGACTTGTCGCCTGTGACAACAGCGCGCTTGTCGCAGGATGCCGGACAGCGCATCAATTGGTCCATGACCAATGATGATCTAAATGCCCGCAAAGCGCGCGCCAGCGCCTGGTTCAAATCGCTTCAGGCCGACATTTGCAGCCGCTTCGAAGCGCTGGAAGATGCGGCCGAGCCGCCACTCTACAAGGGCCAGCCAGGACGGTTCGAGATGACCGAATGGCATCGCGGCGACGGGTCGGAAGACCTGGGCGGTGGTCGCATGGGCCTGATGCGCGGCAAGGTGTTCGAGAAGGTGGGCGTGCACTTTTCCCTTGTGCACGGGACATTTTCCGAAGCCTTCGCGGCGCAAATTCCCGGCGCGGACAAGTCCGATGGCCACTTCTGGGCCAGCGGTGTCAGCCTGATCGCCCACCCGCGCAATCCCCATGTGCCCGCAGCCCACATGAACACGCGCATGCTGGTCACCAGTGAAAGCTGGTTCGGCGGCGGCGGCGACCTCAACCCCCTGCTCGACTATCAGCGCGACCAGACGTTTGAAGATTCTGTGGATTTCCATGCCGCGATGAAATCAGCGTGCGATTCGTATGCAGGCGCAGACTTCGCCGCGATGCGCGAAACCTGCGACACATATTTCCATCTGCCTCACCGCAATGAGCCGCGCGGCACCGGCGGCATCTTCTATGATCGCTTCAATACCGGCGACTGGGAGGGCGATTTCGCCTTCACGCAGGACGTTGGGCGGCAGTTTGCCGACATCTACCCACAACTTGTCGCCCGCCGGATGAAGCGGCCATGGAGCGAAGCCGAGCGCGAAGAACAACTGATCCAGCGCGGACGCTATGTCGAATTCAACCTGCTTTACGATCGGGGAACCACGTTCGGCCTGAAGACCGGTGGCAACGTGACCAGCATCCTGTCGAGCATGCCACCCGTCGTGAAATGGCCGTGAGGCCCTAGTCTGCCGCGCAATAACGTACGTCACCATCCGGCATTTCAATCGAGATTTTCCGCTCCTTCACAAGGGTGAAGTAATCCTCGTCCTGTTCCGGGCGTAGATAGATGGCGATGCGGGGGTCCTTGAAGGGACTTATACCATGCTTCAGGCAAGGCCGCGTGGTGACGCTGATGGAAAGCCTCTTCTGACCGGACGTCTCCTTGAGGCTCAGCACATGCGCGCGGAAATCGTCCATGCGCGGCGCGTCCTTTGGGTGGATATGCAGCCGATGAATTATGTACCCTGCCTTTGCGCGCTTGTTCAGGAAACGGGTTGGCGCGTCCGGCACGGGGACAAGGTGAAACAACTCTTCCCGGGTCTTGTCCCCCTCTTCCTGCCAGACTGACAAGACGAGCGTTGCTGCGTCCTCGGGCAAGTCGTAGTCATCCGGCGCGCGCACAGCGACCTCGACTTGGCTGGCATCCATGGTCGTCGGATCCAGCGCGGCGAGTTTCGGCAGGCTAGTCACCGGCACGCTTGCGCAGGCAATGGGCAGAAAAACACCTGCGCCGATGACGAAAATCCTTGCGATAATGGCGAACATACAGATAACCTTCCTTCAAGAATTAATTCACGTAAAACATGAATTTTTAAATAGCAAGGACGAATAATGAACACTCCCACACTCCTGTCCGACCGGACACGCCTCGTCTGCCGCGTCTTGAAATGGCTCGCACTCCTCATCCTCGTCCTGATGGTGGCAGCCTATTTCCTGATGGATGTTTCAACCTCCATCCGGGATTCGGCCTGGGAGGGCCTTCAGCCGCATGTCCGGGAGGATGTCTCTTATTCCGGGGGGAAGAAACTGCGCCTGCATGTCCTTGCTGCCATCGGATATTTCAGCCTTACCCTGATCGTCATCGGCGCTGCGCGTGTCTTCAGCGTGTTCCAGAAAGGCGTGGTATTTGCGCCCGCCGCCGTCCGGGCAGTGCGCTTCCTGGGCCTGACAATTTTCCTGTATGCTGCCGTTCAGCTGATCCTGCCTACGCTGATGGTGCTGGCCCTGACCTATGACAATGGACCGGGCAACCGGGCACTCACACTTGGAATAAATTCCAATACCGTCATCTTGTTGATGATTGGCGCGGTGATCCTGGTTATCGGTCAGATCCTGACTCAGGCGACAGACATTGCTCACGAGAATGAGCAGTTCATCTGATGGCCATCATAGTCCGCCTCGATGTGATGCTTGCCTTGCGCAAGATGAAGTCCAAGGAACTGGCAGCGGCAATCGGTATATCCGAGCAGAACCTGTCGCAGCTACGACAGGGGCACGTCAAAGGCGTGCGGTTCGAGACGCTGGACAAGATATGCGCGGTGTTGGACTGCAAGCCGGGAGACATCCTCGACCGGGAATAGCAGCATCTGCTGCAGTCGCGAGCAGAGCAGCCAAAAAATCGCTTAACTTCAAAGACGTGCAATGACGGATCGTCCGCATGCGTTTACACTCCCGCCATGTTGGTCCGCAGATATCCCATGCCCTGGATGAGCGCTGTGCTGATCGTGATCAGTGCGGCGGGCGTCAGTGTGCTGGGTCTGTTGTTGGCAAACGATGCGGCGCGCGAATGGTACTCCGCACTCATCAAGCCGCCCCTGGCGCCGCCCGGCGACGTGATCATTCTGGCCTGGCCTGTAGCGCTGATTGCAGTCGTGGCCGGAGCCCTGCTCGTCGCCAAGGAGACAGGCAGCTTCCGGGATGCGAGCAGCGCGCTCGGACTTTACTTCACCTTGCTGGCGGGCGGGATGATCTGGAATCTTGCCTTTTTCGGACTGGCAGATGCGGGGCTGGCATTCGGCGTGATGACGGTCGTGCTGATTCTGGCCTTTGCGCTGGTGCGTGAATTCGACAGGTATTCGCGCACGGCGGCTCTCCTGCAACTGCCCTATCTCGGCTGGTTGATGTTTGCGGCCTACCTGACGGCCGCCACATGGGGCATCAATTCTGCGGCTTGAGCCGATCGAGAAGTGCCGCGCGGCCAAGCGTGAAATCACTGTCGATCCAGGCCGCTTCGGCGGCACGCAGCGCCTTGCCCACGTCCTGTCCGGCCAGCCCGGCAGCCAATGCGTCATCCCCGCCAATGGGGAAACCGGGCCGAGGCCAGTTCATGATCGCCTTCAGGCGTGCGGCAAGATCACTGACCTGTTCGGTCTGGGCCGCTTCCAGTAGCGCCCGGTCTGCCACCGCCTCGTGGCCATAGGCATAAATCGACGCATGCAGATCACGCGGCGCAAGGCCCTGAACATGGTCCATGCCGGCGCTGGCCCATGCGGACAGGCGGCGATGTTCGTCATTCGACAGCCTGAGGCGGTGCGCGACCGCGTCCATTTCGCGCCCGCGACGGGGCAGCATGGCCATCACCCGCCGCATCGGGTCGACATCAAGCCTAGCCTGACGTTCTGCCTCGCATAGCGCCACCACACCATCGGCATGCGCACCGGGCAGGATTTCTTCCAGCACGCCGCACTCCTCCATGGCCAGCATGGCGGCCGACGGATCCGGAGCGGCGAGTAGCTTTTTCAATTCCTTCCAGATTCGCTCGGCGGCAATCTTCTGCAGGCCCGCTTTCTGGCGTGCACAGGCGTCGAGGCCTGGCCTATCGATGGCTTCGCCATACCAGGCGTTGAAACGGAAAAAGCGCAGAATGCGCAGATAATCTTCGCGCAGGCGCTCGTCACCATCGCCAATGAAGATGACACGGCCGGACTTGGCGTCCGCAAGGCTGCCACTGATCGGCTCTGCAACATTTCCGTCTGCATCGGCATAGAGCGCGTTCAGCCGGAAGTCCCGGCGAGCGGCATCTTCTGCCCAGTTCTCGGTGAAGGCCACGACGGCCCGGCGCCCGTCCGTTTCGACATCGCGCCTCAACGTCGTGATCTCGAAGGGGCGGCGGTCAAAAATGGCCGTGATTGTGCCGTGCTCGATGCCTGTCGGCAGGGCGCGAATGCCGGCGGCCTGCAGCGCGGCGATCACCGCTGGCGGCTCCAGCTGGGTCGCGATGTCGATATCGTCGTCGCTATGGGTCGTGGCGCGGAAGACATTACGCACACAACCGCCGACAAAGCGTGATCCGGCCGGACGGGCCGCCTCAAGCGCGGCCATGACGGCGCGCGTGCCGGGATGGGTCAGCCAAGGCGGCGCAATGCGCTCAATTGGGGTCATCGGGGCTATTCGACGCCTCGGTTTCCGGGAAGCGCGCCTGGATATCTGATGGGTCACGTGAATTGCCGGGACCATCTGCGCCTTCAGGCACAACCCCCGGATCCTTTCTCAAAGGCACGCCTACATCTCTGACGTTTTGCTCGCACGGATAGTCGCGCGCAGGAATGATCACGCCATTCTCGTAGCGGGCCGGCTCGTGGCAGACGTCGCGTTCTTTCTTTTCGAGAGCGATCAGGACGAACCATGTCACCGTGGCGAGCGCCATGCCCGACAGGAACAATATCTGGACCGGCCATTTGCGTTTGCCCTCCTCCTCCGCACTGGCCGTGGCGAGCACGTACAGTCCGAACAGAATGAACGGGATCGAAAAAATGAAGACCTCAAAGGCCAGCCTGCCTGCCAAAATTCCCCTCCAATTCAGGTTACTCTCTAGATAAGCCGACCTTGGCCTAATCCAAACCCCTAATCGCGCTTGGCATTTTCAGCCCTCATAGAGCGTTTGGTACAGGCGCCGGATAATCCCGGCTGTCACGCCCCAAATCCGGTAGCCATTGTGCGGCATCTCGTAATATTGCCGGCTTTTGCCCTTGTAGAAGGTCTGATTGGACTGGTGGTTCGCGGTGTTCATCAAGAAATCGAGCGGCGTTTCGAATACATCGGCGACTTCGGTCGGGTCCGGCACAGCGACGAAATCGGCCGGAAGCACGCCTAGAACGGGCGTGATGCGAAAGCGCGTACCGGTGACATAGGGCGCACCCTTGCCAATGACGTCGACATCTGCGGGTACGACGCCAACCTCTTCCTCGGCTTCGCGCAAGGCCGCAGCCACTTCATCCACGTCGATCGGATCGACCTTGCCACCCGGGAAGGCAACCTGCCCGGCATGGGTGGACATGGTTGTCGGGCGAACAGTCAAAAGCGCCGTGGCGCCGTGCTTGCGCGGGATCACGCCGATCAGCACGGCTGCAGGCCGGATAATCGCCACTTCTTCCGGTGTAAGAAAGTCCATGTCTCCGGTTTCCTGAAGGTTCATCGCACCAACGGGCGGATCAAGACGCGCAGCCGCGCGTGTCAGGAAATCATCGAGATTTGTGTATGCCATGGGAGTCAGGCTGCCGCGCCGATGGGGAAAAACACGCCCTGGCTCCATACGCCCAGCGTGTCCGAGCCATCCGGATTGGCCACCGCCATGCCCGCCAGTTCATAGAAGACCGGCCGGGCGAGCTTCGCGTCGAGCCGCCCGCGCACGCGCACATAGGGTGCCGGTTCGCCCGTCTCGCTGTCGGTTTCGACACGCAGCGGCAGATCGGCGCTTGCAACAGCCACATCTCCGACATTGGTAAGGAAGGCGAGCGCCTGGTCTGGTCCCGGCGCGCCAGCCCGGTCAACCCGCACCGCAATGAAGGGTGCGTCCTCGACCTCAACCGCCACTTTTTCATAGGGCGTCACGAGGTAAGTCACCCCGTCTTCATCCTTGCGCAGGATGCGGGAGAACATCTTCACCATGCGTTCGCGGTTCATCCGACCGCCTTCGTGCCACCAGCTGCCATCAGCGCGAATAACCACGTCGATATCGCCGCAATGGGTCGGATTCCACGATTCCACAGGCGGTAGCTTCGCCGACAGCTTGCCATCCGGCATTATGGCCTTAAGCGTCTCTTCGAGGCTGATTGTGTTGCCGGGACTGGATTTCACGTCGCGCTCCGCCATGATGAGGCCTTAGACATAGGTTTGTTTGCCAGATACGTGAAGCCGGAGGCGCCCTTTATATGGCCGATACTGCAGTAGATACGAATGACATAGTTGCCGAGGCCGAGGCAGCAACCGAGACCCTGCGTCAGGTCAAGGCAGAAATCGGCAAGGCCGTCTTCGGGCAGGAACGCGTCATCGAACTGGCGCTGGCGGCGGTCCTCGCAGGCGGTCACGCGCTGTTGATCGGCGCGCCGGGCCTCGCCAAGACACGCCTCGTGGAGGCGATGGGCACGGCGCTTGGCCTGTCGAACCAGCGCATCCAGTTCACGCCTGACCTGATGCCATCCGATATTCTGGGTTCTGAAGTGATGGACGAGAGCGCCGGCGGCCAGCGCACCTTCCGCTTCCTGAAGGGCCCGATTTTCACCCAATTGCTGATGGCGGACGAGATCAACCGCGCCAGCCCGCGCACCCAGTCTGCCCTTCTGCAGGCCATGCAAGAGCGCCATGTCACTGTCGCGGGTGTGCGCCACGACCTGCCTGCGCCCTTCCATGTGCTGGCCACGCAGAACCCCATTGAGCAAGAAGGCACCTATCCGCTGCCCGAAGCCCAACTCGACCGTTTCCTGCTGAAAGTGGATGTCGCTTATCCGGACCTGGATACTGAACGCCGAATCCTGATCGAAACAACCGGCGGGGCCGAAGGCACGGTACGCCCGGCACTCGACGCCGCGCAGCTGATCTCGATCCAGGCCCTCGTGCGCCGCATGCCGGTCGGCGAGAAGATCGTCGCGGCAATCCTGAACCTGATCCGCGAAGCCCGCCCGGAGCAAACGAGCGATGCGCGCGTCCAGCGCCTTGTCGACTGGGGTCCCAGCCCCCGCGCCGGGCAGGCTCTGATGCTCGCCGCGCGTTCCCGCGCCCTTTTGCGCGGACGCCTCGCGCCGAGCATCGAGGACGTGGAAGCG
>TARA_R110000868_G_scaffold22642_3_pt1 | contig 46753 bp, 49 predicted proteins | sample TARA_R110000868 | Tara Oceans TARA_R110000868 (sample SAMEA4397489) | marine metagenome | biome: Polar Biome; feature: [SRF] surface water layer (ENVO:00010504); material: water (ENVO:00002006), including particulate matter (ENVO:01000060) such as... | depth 5 m | reverse complement strand
ACTTGCTGGCACAACACTGACATATGACCAAGGCGCTGTAAGCGGCACTGCGACTTATGTGGGTGACGAACACGCTGCGCTGGCAGTGCTAATCAACCGTGGTGCAAACTTGATTGCCGCCCGCACACGTCGTGGTGCTGGTAACTGGGTTGTAGTAAGCCCCACAGCTTTGACAATCCTGCAAAGCGCAACAACTTCAGCTTTTGCTCGCACAACTGAAGGCACATTTGAAGCCCCAACCAACACCAAGTTTGTGGGCACTTTGAACAACACCGTGCGCGTGTTTGTTGACCAATATGCTGCTGACGATACTAATGTGTTGGTTGGATATAAAGGCCCTGGCGAGATTGATGCGGCGGCATACTATTGCCCATACGTTCCGCTAACAAGCAGTGGCGTTATCATAGATCCTGCAACTTTTGAACCAGTTGTGAGCTTTATGTCACGTTATGGTTATTTGGAACTCAGCAACACAGCATCAAGCCTTGGCAATGCTGCTGACTACTTGGCTGGTATCTCCATTAACACAGCTAACCTAAAATTTATTTAAGTTACTCAGCAAGTATCTTGCTTGTTGTTAACAATAGAAAATCCGGGAGAAATCCCGGATTTTCTTTTATGCAAGTATTATTTTTTGTTCCAAGACCATACTGCATTGCCACAATCCCATATCCTATCTAAGCCTGCAATCTTTGCCATGGAATATTCGTCGGTTACAGCGGAAAAATCAATCATGGGAAACTTCTTTATGATATTGTCCTTGGTAAAGTTTGATCGATGATATAATTTATATTCATTATTTTTAAAGTACCAATATCCTACGTTGGTATCTTTATCGTTTCGAATAAAACCTAGATATTTTAAATAATTGCCTTCTCCGTATCGTAGATTGCTATAACTTAAAATACTTGTGGGATTATAACTTTTGATAAATGTTGAAAATAGTTTACCAGCAACACCAGGATGGTTTTTACCGTTAGTTGCGAATCTAACCATTTCCCATTGTTGTGTTAGCTTTGCAGAATTGACCCGATTATTTTTACCAAATGTCATAACAGCGACTAGTTCATCACGATAAAAAGCACCGAACTTTGTTGATGTATTTGCATATCCGTCAATGTGAAACACCTCTAGAAATTGCCTAGCGATGTTTGTATCAATTTCTTTTATTGCTAGCTTCCTAGCACCTACGCCAGTTGGAGATCTTTTAACAAGATGTTTAATGCGCGACAGCACTATATTTGGTCGGTGTATCCAGTCATTTTCAAATATAGTAACTAATTTTATACCGGCTTCTTGGCAGTTTAAATACTTTTCCCTATGATATTTCCTATTTGGGTAAACAGATTCTGAATGATAATATAATCCGCAATATTCTATTGCAACATTTAATGAAGCACTATACAAATCCAGTTCTTTGCCTTTTAGTATTTTTCTATCTTTTTTAAAATCATCACACCCCAACGATGTTAGGTATTCTCTCAGTTGTAACTCTGGAGATGACTGATGAGGGTTTCTAAGTTCAAATCTATGTAGTTGTTTAAGTATCACACCATCACTTACACCTAGTTTAGATGAAATATCAGAAATAGGCATACTTAGAAATAGTTCTTTTAACAATTCTTTATTATTTAGGATTTCAATAGTTTTAGGTGAATAATGTAGCTTGGCAACGTTATCAACACCATATTTCAGTAATGTGGTTTGCTTGATTTTATCTTTGGTGGCTTGGAGGTACATGGGATTGTTGATTTTTAACTTGGTTCGATTTGCTAATATTTGACTGGGATTTATGATATCATTGCCATATAATTGCTGTAATGTTTTTCTAGCTTTGGCTTTGGTATGGGGATTAGCTAATCCCACTCCGCCTTGACTTTTCATTTTGGCTATTCTGCGAGCTGTTGCAGCTGATTTAGCATGATCACATGATCGTGAACAGAACTCGCGATAGCCTGTTGTTATGCTGACAAATGTTAAAGATTGACCACATGCACACTGGGGTGGGTTTTCCAAGCTATTCACATAACAATAGATTTTTTCACTCCAGTTTGCACATATTGTGCTTGCGGGCCATGCTGTTACAGCAAGTGCCAAGTCCTTATTGCTTTTTACTCGTGTAGCTATGCCATCCGGAGCATGTGTGGTCAACAAGTGTTGAATTTCAGAAACAAAAGGGTCATGTGTATTTGATGCCATGATTAAATTTAATGTATCAAATCATGAAAAGCTAGCGGGGAGAAAATGCTTGACAAACTTTCAGCTATATGCAAGAATACAAATATTGTTGCTAAAAGAGAATACCATGCAGAGATTGCCTGAGTTGAAAGCTGAAGTTTTACCGTTTAATGGGCTTGAGCTTCATATAACCAAACAAGATTTTTGGAGTAGCAAGTTGAGATTGCAAAATGACAACTGGCTGTTCCGCAAATGGTGGTCTGTTTGGCAAGAACTAGGTCTTGCTGGACCCGGGCATTTGCTGGATGTTGGGGCAAACTATGGTGTAGCTAGTTGGGAGTTTTTAAACCAAGGTTTTTGCACTAGCACAGAAATGTTTGAACCTATTCTGGAAAACTGTGAATGCATCACACGCTCATATCAATCTACTGGTGTGTTTTGGTCTGTTCATAACACAGCAGTTGGGCAATCCTGTGGTGTTGTGGAGTTCTCCTGGAACAAAACACAAACTGGAACAAGTCATGTAGTTAATTCAGGTCCGGGCAACAGACAAGTGCCAATCGTTAATCTAGATAGCATGCAGTTGCCTACAACGAAACTAATGAAAATTGATGTTGAAGGTCATGAACTAGCAGTGTTGCAAGGTGCCAAACAACTGATCAGTCGAGATCAACCTTGGATATTTTTTGAGTGCAACCACAAAACTGCTGATGAACTTGATCGCAGTCATAATGTGATAACTTGGTTAACTGATCATGGTTACACTTGTATCAGCGCCAGCAAGCACAAAATAGCCCACAAAGAACATGTGCAAATCAGTAACTTGGCTAGTGATACAATTGTATCACGTGTAAATGATCTCCTAGCTGTTCCTGCCTGTGAGGCAGTCAAGCACATGTTTGCTGATGTTAACTTGTCACAAGTCTGGCAACAACAGCTTGATAGACTGTCAGGAACAATAACATGGCTAGATAATGTGCCTTGGGCTCTAGCCCCTGTGGCAAAAATCCCAAATGTGTTAGCGCACATTCAAAACGGTCAGACATGGCAACCTGCAAAAAGCAATCGTGTTTATCAGATGCATGGCAATAAAGTTTTAGTTACTGAAAAGCTTTTCTTGGAGTTTTCTCGCCCTCAAACGCCTAGATCAAGTTTGTTCTTTTAGACACACAGGGCTGGTAAAATAACTAAATACAGAGTATTTTTACGAGGCCCGTATGCTCATATCTGAAGTTTTGTATAGTCCACTGCCCTATTTGCTGGAAGGCGGTAATGTAAGCAGCAAAAGTCCTGGTTGGAAAGGCGCTGATGATCAAACAGCAGAAGAAATTGATCTCAAGCTACATAATCGAGACTTCATGGTCAAACAACTGAGAAAGTTGTTTGCTGCACAAAATAAAAGTTTTCGTGAAGCCACGGGAAAGTATATTTGGTCCCCTAGTTTGCTTGCAAGTGGCGAAATGTTTAGTGGCAGCAGTGTGCATTTTTTTAATATCCAAAAAATCAACACAGACGATTTCCTAAATAAACTGAAAAAAACCAAAGTTGGTGACATTGACACTCAAGTAGACCAAACTCTTGGAGATGATTTAGCCACTTGGTTGGAAAGCATTATTGGGCAAAAAGTTGGAAACGGTGTGCTTTTGGGGTTCAACAGCTCACTGAGCAGTATTTGGTTGCTAGATGATCCTGTTGTGCGAGTGCAAGTGGACTACGAGCTGGGTCCTTATGATGCCAAAACCAAAAAACCCACTGACTGGTTTGCATACAGTCATAGCAGTCATTATGACGACATGGAAGTGGGAATAAAAGGTGTATTTCACAAATATATAAATCGCGCCTTGGTTCAAGCACACCAAACTAAAAAATATGTTGCAAAAGTTCAAAAACGTGGAGTCAAGATAAGCGATGAGCCCATAGTTGACAGCAACTATAGTTTTGCTGTGACCAGTGCTCAAGGCGGCGGACTTAGTTTGAAATACCGCCCCTACTTGGATCCTCAAACAGGTGAACCTGCTATCAAAAACAAGATTCCCATAATGCAGTATATTGATACAACAGACAGACATTATGTTCAAAATCTTGATCAACAGTTTGAATTGATGTTTGGTAGTCGCAGAACTGAAGCCGACAAAAAACTACAAGGCAGCTTTGTGGGCACTATTCAACTAATGAACAAATATCTAAAACCCGAACAGAACCGTGATATAGTTGAAGCGTTTTATGATATTTTGTTTGGTGCGATGGCACAAATGATAACAAAAAACGATCCACAACGGGACAGAGATGCCAAGTTCGCTGCTATTGACCTCATGCTTTTGGGAACCAAAGATCACAAACCCCTTAAATTACCAAATGCAACTCAACTACGTCAACAAGCTGTCAACATGGCAATAGATTACGAAAGAAAGTTTCGTAGCAGACAAAAAGAAAAAGGCATAATACAAGAAGCTCAAGATACACCTAGTTTTGCTAGAAAAGGTGTTCCGCACATCTACAGCCGATTACCGGACGGTCGGGCCAGCAGCGCCGAGATGAAAGACTCTGATTTTATTAAACTCAGCAAGGAAATCGCCCAACTGGGTGGTAGTTTTGATAAGGTGCCCATTAACTTGAAAGTTGACGGGGCCGGCATACGATTTGGTCGAGATCAAAAAGGCCAAGCATTTTTCATGACCAGCAGGGTGGATCGACCAATATATGCCGAGGACCAAGGATTTTTCTCCAAATATGCAAAAGAACAAGGGCAAAATCAAGAACAACAGGCTCGCGCACGCAACTATGATCAAGCTTTGAAAATCATTACTGACAGTGACTTTATCAAGAAGGTTCCAGTGAACACCTTGGTCCAAGCGGAAATGTTGTATACGCCCATGGCGCAGCAAACAGACGATGGTTTGCAGTTTGTTAATATCAGTTATAATCCCCAAAACTTGGGTAAACTTATAACTTTGGTTCCTTTTTCCTTTAAAAAATTCAGCACAGGCACTGAACTACCTGCACAACAATCTTCAGAAATTAAAAAGCAGTTGACGGACGCTAGCACAAGTGATGTAAAAATAATCAACAATCAATTGGAGCATTCCGGGTTAGATGTTATGAACATAATAGAGCCTGTGGTTGCCCTTGATCCTAAAAATCGTGTTGCAAACAAAGACACACTTGATGCTGCTAGAGAAAAACTTAGTCAAGCTATTTTAACCAGTCCCAAGCTAAAAGGTAAAAATGTTCTTGGCAATACCATGGAAGGCATTATTGTCAATATGCCCAGCGGTCAAGTGTTTAAAGTAACAAGTCCTCAAATGAAGCAAGCCATGGCTGATAAAGCTACACCTGCATCCAAGCAAAAACCCAAGACCGCTGTGGTAGCTATTGGAAGTTTTGTTGGACACAAAGGGCATCAAGAGCTGTGGAGACTTACCAAAGAACAAGCACAACAGCTTGGCGCCGATCCCTATTTGTTCATAGGCAATGCTGTGGGAGTTGATGATCCCATACCACCATCAGTTAAAATACAAACTTGGCACAGGCTAGATCCTGAATATGCAGGAAATATCAGTGCTGCTCAGCAAGGTGGATCACTCATGCAAAAGATCAAGCATGAGTTGGTCAATCCCCGTCCCGGTCATAGTCCACGGTATGATAACGTTGTTATAATGGTAGGTGAAGATCAGCGAGACATGCCTCTAGCGCAAGCTGTAATGAAAGCTGTCAATAAGTTTCCGGGTTATGAACATGTGAAAGTCACGCTCAATCCCACACCACGCACAACTGGCATAAGTTTTACTAAACTAAGGAATATTCTAAAGGATCCTCAAGCAAGTGAAAATCAACAATATCAATTGTGGAGTCAGGGATTTGATGAAACCACGTTGGGACGCGATTGGATCAAACATCTCATGGACATAACTCGCAGGGGCATGGGGCTTAACGATAAACCACAACGGAATGAAAATCGTTCTATCTTTCAAGAAGTCACAATGAAAGCAGGTCAATAAATGCAACAACATGAATTTATTCAGCCACTTTTGGAAGCAAAAGGTTTATTTGGTCGCAAACCCGGAGACATTTTTACTGATGATAACACGCAATTAGCTAGATTTGCGAAAATAACAATGTATCCTGACAAAGATAGTTTTCCAGATATTGAACAATGTGATGCCGCCAAGCTGCAAATAGAAAAACAAACTGGACAGAAAATTCTTTGGGTTAATGCTCGTAACAAAAACTATTTGGCATTTGCCATAGCAGAGTTAGTTTTAGACAATGGTGAACCCATGCTTTGGGGTCGTCATTATCAAAGCGTTCCCAAAAACTTAATAGGCAGTTGGGGCAACGGTGAAACTCCTGGAACTTGGCATTTACAAACTCGCAGTGCCAAGAAAATGAAAACTGGTTTAACACCTCAAGATTTAATAGGTAGTGAACAGGCGTTTGCCAATACAGCACAGCTAGTGGATTGGATTGAAGGCCGTGGCGCAAATGAAGAAATTATAGCAGGACTTCGTCAGTTAGCTCAAGGTCAAATGCCGGTATTTGTCAATCAAGCAGAAAATCTTGAAGCTATTAGAGACTATCTTGGTGAAATCATGCAGCCTATTGCACTTTGGCAAGGCATGATTGCAGGTGATGCTGATTTAGCTAGACGTGAAGTGTTGCGTGCACCCTGGAAGTCATGTCAGGTTCAATGGCCGCAAGGCAAGAACAACAACTTGATAGACAGTAACTTTGTAAGTAAAAAAGGTGCTGTGTTGGGAATTAGCAGCAAGGGCGCCAACGGGGCCAATGCAAGCAGTGCCAATATTTGGTTAGCTATTGTTAAAGCACAGGAAAACAATCGCAGCGATTTGCTTGAAGAACACGCTGACATGATTGATATCATGCAGGTAGTAAATGACTCTTCAGCTGAAGAGGCCCCTTTGAAGTTGGCTTTGCGTTTTGAGTTAATAACACCCAACCTAGCCCAAGAAATACGAACTGCATTGCAAAAAGACCAAACAGATCCCAGTAAACTATCTCAAGCAGCACAGGCCTTGTTTGACCTATACGGCAGCAAACAAACTGTGCCGGGGTTTAAAGTAAGTTACGTGTTGATTGCCAACGTAGCTAAAACCGTAAGCAAGCACATTAACAACATTTCATCTTTTGGTCAAGGTTGTTTGGCATTTTTAAACCAAGCAAGTATTTTGCAAGTGTATACACAAGCTCGCGTTCAAGGAAACGATGTTGCGGTTACTGGATTTACAGCATTATATCCACCAGAATACAGTGGCACAGTTTACCTTGATGCGGGAAAAAACTACTTTAGCAGCAGAATAGCAGGCAAACTTAGTTTTAAATACGTGCCAGTCAAACCCACATAAATATTTGAAACTGGGAGTAGGCAATGGCAAAATTGAGTTTATGGCGCGGGTTGGGCACCAAAACTCTTGACTACACGTTTACTGACAAGATAATTGCACAACAATATCAAGTAGGCGGAGTTGAGTTTTATTTGCACAAGTATCTCGGTCCTAATCCCAATGTTGCTACTACCACCACAACTGTGAACTTTGATTACACTGGGCTTGATACGCCTGATTTAACTATACAAGATGTGCTGAACATGGAAATACGAGATCGCAGCTATGATCCTGATGTTTACAGCATTCGCGGTCATTATGCAGCCAGTGATCAAGAGTTTGATTTAAGACAATTTGGTTTGTTTTTAAGTAATGAAACACTTTTTATTACTTTTCACATTAATACCATGGTGGATCTATTAGGTAGGAGAATCACAGCAGGTGATGTATTGGAAATACTAAATCAGCGGGATGATTTAGTAGAAGGTAGTTTAGCTGCCATTAGCAAATATTATGTGATTGAAGAAGGAACTCGACCTGCTGAAGGCTATGCTCCCAGCTGGTGGCCACATTTGTGGCGTGTGAAATGCAATCCCATCAAGGACACCCAAGAGTTCCAAGACATACTTGATAAACCTTTATTGGACAGTTTGGGTAATCCTGTTCTTGACCTTACAGGCAATGTTTTGACTGTGAGTGATGTGGTAAGCACACGACCTGCTGAGTTGGCTATAAATGATGCTATTTTGGATCTAGCTCAACAAAAAGTACCGTTCCGCAATCTGCAAGGCGCACAGTTTTATGTTTTGCAAGGTGATTTGGGAAAACCAGTAACAATTTGGGCAGGTGATGGTATTCCACCCAATCAAAGTAACCCTGTTGCAAGTGGAACATCATGGCCTACTGCTCCTCACAACGGTGATTATTTTCTAAGAACTGACTGGAATCCTGCAATATTGTTCACTTGGCAAGATAATCGGTGGCGTAGAGTTGAAAGCAACTGGCGTGCCCCTTGGTTGCCTGCAAATCGACTGTTAACAACATTCATTAACAATGATAATATAACTAATCTACAAGATGGTACAACCATTACACAAAAACAACCTTTGAATCAAGCTGTGCCACCAAGACTTGATCCTGACATCATATAAAAAAAGGACCTTATCATGATATCAATTGAACAACTGCACCAATGTTTTCCTAACACCCCTGCAGAAACTTGGCATCAACCATTTTTGCAGGCTGCAAATCGTTGGGAGATTAACACACCCTGTAGAATAGCAGCTTTTTTATCACAAACAGGGCACGAAAGTGCTGATTGGAAAATCCTAGAGGAAAACCTCAACTACAGTGGTGAACGTCTACGTGTGGTATTTCCAAAGTATTTTGCCACCGATACCCAAGCTCAACAATATCATCGTCAACCGCAAAAAATAGCCAATAGAGTTTATAGCGGGCGCATGGGAAATGGCACAGAAGAATCTGGCGAAGGTTTTAAGTTTCGTGGCCGCGGATTAATACAGCTAACAGGCAAAAGCAACTACAGTCGTTGCAGCCAAGCAATTTTCAATGACGACAGTTTGTTAACAGAACCTGATTTCCTAACAACACCTGATGGTGCATTGGCCAGCGCCTGCTGGTTTTGGACAGCAAACAACTGCAATCCTGTGGCTGATCAAGAGGATAACGTTAGATTGACTAAAATTATCAATGGCGGCACTCACGGATTGGAAGATAGAATCAATCGCTACAAACGTTATTTGGCAATAATCTCATAAAAGCATGGATCATTTTTACAGCGGACAACTGCGCAATTACCGATTGCAGATTATACGTGCATTCAGCAACTTTTCCGTGAAATACGGAGATGGTACATTGCGTCGTGTTCCTTGTAGATATGGCGATCCCAGTCGCATAGCAGCAAATGTTGTGCGAGGCGGAAGTGAGAACAAACTACTGAGCTGTCCTTTTATCACAGTATTCATAAAAGACATCAGCATGAACAACAGCCGCCGCCAAGACCCCACACTGGTTGACACTGTTCAAGTAAACGAGCGTAACTATAATTCAGAAACACAACAGTATGGCAATGATGTTGGCAACCGATACACTATACAACGTTATATGCCGGTGCCCTATGATCTAAGCGTGCAAGTGGATATTTGGACAAACAACTTGGATACCAAAGAGCAGCTAGCTGAGCAAATACTAGTGCTTTACAATCCCAGTATTGATATTCAAACCAGTGTGAATCCCCTGGACTGGAGTTTTCTAAGTGTTTTGGAAATGCAAGACAGCATAACTTGGACTAGCAGAACTATTCCACAAGGAACTGAAAATCCCATTGACGTAATGACTTTGAACTTTCGTGTGCCTATTTGGATCAATCCACCTGCTAAAGTGAAAAGACAAAGCCTTATTCAGGAAATAATAACCAATATTATCAATCCCACTAGCAACATTGCTGCCATGGAATGGACCACAGAAGAATTTCTAGCCCGTGTTTGGACTACCCCTGGAAACAGCGGAATAGTTGTGCTACAAGAACAAGGATTGACCAAAATTAAACTTGCCAACTCAGCAGGAGTCACAACAGATACAGATCAAAATCCCACGGTGGTTTGGAGTTGGGCTGGCCCTGTTGTAGACCCTGGCAGCCAGTTTATTTGGAACAGCAACACATACACCCTAAGCTCAAGTACAAATGTTACAGCTATGGTCAGTGAAATTCGCAGTCAGTTGCCCGATGACACTTACAACTGTTTGCTTTTCAATCAGAATCAAATTCAGTTCATAAGTACCAATGTATTAGATCAAACTTTTACTGAAGTTACACCGGGAATTCTGAACAGCTTGGGATTGCCTGCCACCTATAATGGTGGCAGCTTGGCTTGGTGGAGATTTTTCAAACCTTTTGGTGATTTTCGCAGCTATGATCACTGGGCCAGTCAAGGCAGCAAGCTAAAAATACGCCTAACAGAAAACCCTGATAAAACTGAGCCAGCTATAGAAGGCTTCATGGATTTTGATCCTCAAGATCAAAATAAAATCATATGGCGGTTGGATACAGGAACTTTACCTGGCACAGAACTCACATCTATAAATGCAGTGATAAACCCACAGCGAACAGGCCCTAATGTGGGCTTACCACCTGCTCAGCTAGGGCAGCGATATTTGCTTAATGATAACATGCCCGAAAGCAATGTAGCTTGGATGGGTAATCTTGCTGCGGTGACCAGCAGCATTGTGGAATATGATGGCAACACTTGGTTTGTGGATTTTGATCCCAACGTGGAAACTGCCAACACTTATTGGATTTATAGTCAAATAACTGGACGATACTTGCAGTGGAAAGACAACACTTGGACTAACTTGGTAAATGGTTTATATCGACCCGGCCAATGGTATCTAAGCATTTAAAGACTAAATATCCAGGAGACCAACATGACCACTAGTACATTAAGAGTCAACTTGATTAATGAAGTTAAAAGAATGCTGGGCGGCAGCATGATTGATCGTGAGTTAGACGCTGAAGATTACGAGCTGGCAGCTACCTTGGCTCTCGAACGCTATAACTTGCGCAGCGGAAATGCTCAAGAAGAAGCTTACATGTTCTTGGAGTTGGTTAACGAAGAAGGTGTTTACTATTTGCCTCAAGAAATCATAAGTGTAAGACAGATATTTCGTCGAGGCTTGGGTGAAACCAATGGTGGTTCAAGTGTAGACCCCTTTAGCTTGGCTTATACTAACTTGTATCTGTTACAAGCAGGTGCTGGTGGTGGTTATACTGCGGGATTGTTGACATATGAAGCATTCAACCAGTTTCTCAAACAAGCTGGACGTATGTTTGGGGCTTACTTGAACTACACTTATAACACTGTTACTAAAAAACTTCAGTTAGTGAGAAAACCCACGGGCGGTGAAGCAGTGTTGCTATGGGTGTATAAAACTAGAACTGAAGATGAGCTGCTAAGTGATCCATTTGCTAGGCCCTGGATACGCAACTATACCTTGGCTTGGTCAAAACAAATGCTGGGCGAAGCATATGAAAAATATGCTACTATTATTGGACCGCAAGGTGGAACCACCCTAAATGGCGCAGCTTTGAAAAATGATGCCAAAGAAATGATGGACAAGTTGGAAATCGAGATGCAACAATACACGGATAATTCCATGCCCCTATCAATTATTATTGGATAACCGTTGACATTACAAGGTTTCATGCTATCTTGCAGTTAACAGCAAGGAGCATCCTGTGTATAGTGATCTAGTTTGTTATGTTATCGTGCGGAACGACCTGTCCAGCATGAATCCTGGAAAGGCCATGAGTCAGTGCCACCACGCCGGGGTGCAAATGATGTGCCTGTCTCAGCCAGGCGATATTATTGAACAATATGTCCAGCAGGGTATTGCACTAGGGGCTGATCATTTTAACACCACGCTGGTGCTAGCTGCTGACTTGCCAAAAATTAATCATATTGCAGAGTCGGCAAGGCAAGCAGGTTATACATATGGTTTTGTAACCGATCCTACCTATCCATTTGTTGTAGACAATGAAATTGCTGCCCTACTACAGGACAAAGTTGCCTGCAAAGTCAAGCAACTGCCCCACGGCAAGTGGCTTATGACACGACGTGAACATACTGTGGCGTGGTTTGTGGGCGACAGGCTAGATGAAATCTTTGTGGCTCTATTTCAAAGCCTAGCTTTGCATGCATGATATTTAGGTTGACAGCCAAACTGTCAACCTTTTTTCACAAGCTGATGGGTTATTTGTTTATACAAGTGCTGTAAATCACCTGTGTTATCAAGCACTGTGAACTCGTTGCGGTGTTGTAGCCAAGCATATTCACTTTCATGGACTTGAGGAAAGTGATCTTGCATGTAACGTTTGTCGTGGGCATGGTCAAACCATTCGGGCATTTCCTGTCGTTTAACCCACCAAAGCTCTCCTTGCCAGGACGTAATAGCTGAGATTTCATTGGAAAATCTCACATCAGTAACAACAACGTCTCCTGGTATTTGGCTAATGTGCTTTTCTAAACTCAGCAGCCAAATGTCAGTATGCAGATATTCACGTAGCACGTTGGTGCCCATGTGTTGCAAAATCCATCGTGGGGTAACTGTGCGCCCAAACTTGTGGCTCCACCACGCGTCAGGTTGTTCACGCCAAGCTCGACTTTCTGCGGTTGACCCTTCAAGTAACTCTCGGGGCCAGTGAAACACCGCTGCAACTGCTGATTTTAAAGTATTAGCAAAACTACATGCAGTGAACCCGTGTTCACTTACAAGAAAATCACCAACTGTGCCTTTGCCGTGATCCATAAAACCCAAAACGCCTATCATTTTTCTCATAGCAAAATATAGTTTTATAAAGTTTAAAAATCAAATGCACTGGGATAACAAACACGAACCATGGTATTTTGGCATCCTCCTTATAAATAACAGGCATTCATTTTCTAGAGAGGTAATCAATGGCCGACTTAGTTTCCCCTGGCGTTTCCGTTACAGTAACAAATGAGAGTTTTTATGCTGCGGCTCCTGTAGGTACTGTTCCATTGATTGTCATTGCCACAGCGCAAGACAAACTACAGACAGGGACTACAAACGTAGCAGAAGGTACACTAAAAGCCAATGCTGGCAAGCTTGAGCTTATGACCAGCCAGCGTGATTTGTTGCAGTTTTATGGATCACCAAACTTTGTTACAGTTGGAGGCACTCCGCAGTTTGATAACCAGATTAACGAAGTTGGCTTGTTTACAGCTTATGAATTTTTGGGAATAGCCAACAATGCTTATGTAATTCGAGCAGATGTTGATTTAGCTGAACTGGAACCCAGCACAACTGCACCAACTGGTATTCCATCAAACAACAGCTATTGGATGGAAACTGGCAGTACTTGGGGGGTATTCCAAAGTGACGGCAATGTTAACCCAGCATTTGCTTGGAAGGCCAAGACCCCATTGGTGTTGAATTCCCTAACAAATTTGGAAATTATTGTTCAAGGTTCTGCTGCTACACCAATTACACAAGCTGATACACCAGTTTTTGCCAGCAATGCAACAATGGTAATAAATGGAATAAGTCTTGCACTTAATACAACCCAAAGCATAACAGATGTTGTTAATGTTATTAACGGTGATACAAGCCTCAACTTGTTGCAAATTAGTGCAGAAGTTGTTGCACGTAATCAAGTAACAAGCAATACTACAGTTCAAACAGTTTATAGTTTGCGTGTGCAATGTGCTGATATCACCGACACAATTGATTTCACTGGCAGCGCGACAGTACAAGTTCTAGATGTGCTGGGGCTAACAGAAGAACCTATAAACCTAGTTGTGCCCAAAAACACAGTGGGCAGCGTGGGCGACTTTGCTATTACTACCTTGGCCCAAGATCAAGACGGTGGCTATCGCAATCGCATGTTTGAAAAAATTGCCATTACATCGGGCTTGGGTACAAACACTAGTGTTGAAAACTATTGGTTCCCAGTTGGCACGCGCGATAGCAGTGTAATCAACAGCGGAAACGTAATGGCAGGCTGGGGTTGGCAAGAATCACGCCCCACACGTATTATTGGCAGTGTCAGTAATCCCACGTTCACCAGCAACGTGAGCGCTCAGATTGAAGTTGGCACCAGTGCAACATTACAAGTGGGCACACAGGGATCTATGGGTAATCCTGGCACACTGAGCAGCTTGATTGCCAATATCAATGCAACGTTCACAACAGCAAACTTGAATGCCAATGCAGACATCTACACAACAGGTTTGAGCTCATACTTAAGAATAACCAACTATGATGGAACCGACATTTGGGTTCACGATACTTCAAATACTGCCCCCATGTGGTCAAATGTGGGTATCAACACCCGACAAACTTATTTTGGCAGTGTAGTAAGCAGCGCCAATCCTACATTCACAGCAAATAACCAGTTTACCATTGACATTGGTGGTGGCGCCAAAACAGTTGTTGTTCCTGCAAGCCCCGGCAACACGTTAGCCAACGTGGTTGTGGCTATAAACACAGCAGTAGGTGCCACTGTTGCTACAGCAACAGGCAACCTACTCAGCATTGATCGAGCTGGCACTTACATTACTCTACAAGAGTTGGTAGGAACACCCCTGAACTCTGTGGGCATTGATGTGGGCTTTACATATGGACCGCAGGCATTTTACAATGATTATTATCCTGCCCTTGCTGTGCCCAACACAAACAATAAGCTGGCGGCAAACAGCGTATGGATAAACACAACAAGCCAAAACCGCGGGGTTGATATATCAGTTCGCCGTTATATCAACGGCGCTTGGGTTAGACAAAACACTAACCCCAACACTGGCATAATACCTTGGTATAGCAGCACAGCAGTGGCAGACTCAGCCTTTGGTGCAGGTAAAACAACAGGCACTATTTTCGCTTACTATAACAGTGACAACAGCGCACCTATTCAAATCAACATGCAGTTGGTACGCTGGAGTGGTACAGCTTGGCTGCCTTTGAGCTATACACCCAGTGCAACTGCACCTCGCCAGGGCGCACCAGCCGATGGAGCATTGTGGTACACCACCCAGCTGAAAGTTGATATCATGGTCAACGCTGGGAATCAATGGAAAGGCTATCGCAATGTGTATCCTGGCACTGACCCCAATGGTATCCTTATAAGCAACCTTGCTCCTGGGGAACAAAGCACTGGCATCCCCTTAGTGGACTATGATATTTGGTTGGACACTGGCACTGAAGACTATCCCACTTTAAAACGTTATGTAGCCAGCAGCGGTATTTGGGAGCAAGTTGATAACACAGATCAAACATCACCTGCGGGTATTTTGTTCCTGGATGCACGTAGCAATGCAGGCTCAGGTTACAATGACAGCACTAGACCCAGTGCTATGTTGGAAAGTGACAACGTCGACACTGACGCACCTAATCCTGCTTTGTATCCCACAGGCATGTTGTTGTTCAACACTCGCTACAGCACCAACAACGTGAAAGTTTGGCGCCCAGATCACTTTGGCCTTGGCCAAGGCACTTGGGTGACTGCAAGTGGAAATCGCATTGATGGTAGTCCTTACATGGGCAGCCAAGCACAACGTCGCATGATAGTCACTGCCATACAATCGGCATTAGTTAGCAACGAAGATGCGCGAGCCGAACAAACATTCTTTAACTTGATTGCTGCTCCAGGTTATCCCGAGTGCATTGAAGAAATGATTGCACTGAATATAGACAAAAAAGAAGTAGCTTTTGTGATTGGAGATACTCCCAGCAACCTAAGGCCCAGCCCTGGCACTGAAATAGTCAACTGGGCTACCAATGCCAACAATGTTGCAGAAACAGGTGATTTGGGCTTGACTGCCAGCAGCGATTATGCGGCTGTGTGGTATCCCTGGGCATTGAGCACCAATCTTGATGGCAACTCGGTGTTTGTTCCACCCAGCATGATGGCCCTGCGCACCATAGCATTTAATGATCAAGTTGCATATCCTTGGTTTGCACCAGCAGGTTTCAATAGAGGTTTGGTAACTGGGGTAAGCAGTGTGGGTTATTTAACAAGTGAGGGCGAATACCAACCTGTAAAGTTGAATCAAGGGCAGCGCGATGTGCTTTACGATAATCGCATCAATCCCATTGCATTCATACCCAATAGAGGCTTGGTTATATACGGACAAAAAACACTCACAGCAACAGGTCCCAGCGCATTGGACCGTATCAATGTTGCACGTTTAATTTGTTATTTGCGTTATCAGCTAGACAATGTTGCCAAAGTGTATTTGTTTGAACCCAATGACAAACAAACACGTGATGCAGTGTTGGCTACATTCAATAACTTCTTTAACAACTTGGTTGGATTGCGTGCTATATTTGATTATGCTGTAGTATGCGACGAGAGCAATAACACGGCTCCAAGAATTGATGCAAATCAACTTTGGATTGACATAGCAATAAAACCCACCAAGGCTATTGAATTCATATACATACCAATACGTATTTTGAATACAGACGATCCATTGCCCAATGGAGTAAGATCTTAAACAAAAAAGCCGGGCTAAATGCCCGGCTTTTTTGTCCACAACCATTTGCTATGCCCGCAATCCCAAATCACGCCATACCCCAACTCTTCCATGATTTGTCGTTCAGTTTTTGTTGCATCATACCCTAGTTTAACTAACTGATCTTTTCTAAAACTATATCTGTGATGCCTTTTATCACCTTGCACATACCAATAGTTGGGATTAGTGTTGGCAACAAACTGAAATCCCAAGGTCTCATATAGTCGTCCAGTGTTCCATCGCAAATCACTGTAACTGTAGACAGCTTGCGGTTGATGCTTGTTTATAAAATAAGAAAAAAGCTTGCTAGCACCTCCGGAAACATGATGGCTAGAGGAAAACCTAGTGAGTTCATATGTGTTAGGGACATGCTTTTGCCCTTTGCTGATGCTTAACTTGCCAAAATCCATAACAGCAACTAGATCATCATTGTGCTGTAATCCCAAACAAATGTTCCCAGTTCCTGGACCTTGTATATGATGTTGCAAGGAAAAGGCGCGTGCGTGTTTGGTAGATATTTCTATTACTTTTGTTTTACGGGCATGAATTTTTATCTGCTGCTTTTGCAGTATGTGCAATAACCGTGATTTAACTAAATCACCATTATGCAGCCATTCATCCTGGAACACCTGTATCAACCTTATATTTTTATCTTGGCAAAGTTGCCATTTGTTCTTATGATAATTTTTGTCAGCTATTTGTGACTCACTATGCCAATATAAACCACAATACTCTATGGCTATGTTTGTTTGTGGAATCCAAATGTCTAGTTCTTTGGGAGCAATAATGTATCGAGTATTTCTTTCTATTTGGAATCCCTGCTGTTCGATAAACTCAGCAACAGCACGTTCTTCCAAGCTTCCTGACTTGATTCCGCTGCATGATATGCAAGGAGTATTTGCTTCTCTAATCCTCCATTTAAATGTTTCGCTAGGTAAAGTTTGATTTAAATTACAAGAGCAACATATAAACGATATTCTTTTATTAGCAAAAGGCAAATCAGTCGTAGCATTATCTAATATTTGACTAATAACAACACTTTTGCATAAAGATTGCCAGTTTGTCAAAAGGTCTTCTTGGCGTTGCTGTTGGATATAAGGAATCTGACTGGGATTTATAACATTGTGATTGGCTAACAGAGTTTCTCGACTGCGCTGACGTACCTCAGGTATTTGTTGCACATTTGCTACCCCATATTTTTCCTGCAAAATTTCTGGTAAAATTTGATTTAATGTTTGCATTCGTTTGCTAGCAGCTTGCCTTGCGCAGGGGCTTGCACCAGATTGGTATTTTCTATGCATTGTTTCCAGACGTTGTTTTTTAACGGCTGCATTTTGTAGTGGATTATCACATCCATACTTTTCTTGATTTGTCTTACGTATTTTTGTTTTGATTTCCTGGTCTTTTCCAAGATGCTTCAACAGTTGATTGGCGCATTGGTGACTGCATGTGTGGCTGTAGTGATTTACGTGCCATGACACGGTTTTACTGCAAGACGGATTAGAACAAGTTGGTGGTTCATTTAACTCATTAAAATACAAGTAAATCTGTTCTTTCAAGTTGACTATGCTGGGATACATCCCTATTAGCTGCTGTTTCCATGCGGGATTTTTTTTGACTATGACAAGCCATTTTTTACGGGAATTCAAATTTAAAAAAGTTTTTAGATCCATAGCACTCTCGCATACAATAGTTTATTTTAAATATTTATACTGCAACATTCAACCTAATCTGTCAAAAAAATATTTTTGCTAAATAATCTTGTATTTTTGGAGGAATCACAATGGTATTCACCCCCACGTTAAGCAAATTTGGTGTACCCTTAGTGCCCGGCGTCAATGGTTTGGGCATGCTCATGCCCAAACTTAAATATCGGTTCCGTGTGACTATGGATCGGTTTGCAGGATTTGGCCCTACGCTGGACCTAACTCGTCAAGTAAAAACTGCCAGCAGGCCCCAAGTTCAGTTTGGTGAAACTGCTATTCACAGCTATAACAACGTCATGTATGTGCCTCAAAAGCCCACATGGCAACCAGTTGAAATAGTCATAGCAGACGATATTACCAGTGCAGTCAGCCGCTTGATCAGTGCGCAGTTGCAATTGCAACACAACTTTTTCCAACAAACCAGTGCAACCAGCGCCGGGCAATTCAAGTTTAGAACCAAGATTGAAACCCTTGATGGTGGCAATATTGGCGTTCTTGAAGCTTGGTATCTTGAAGGTTGTTATTTGCAAAACGTTACATATGATACATTTGATTACAGCAGCAGCGAACCCATGCAGATATCCTTGACCATTCGTTATGACAACGCCACACAAGACACTATACCACAAACTGCTGTGACGACTCCGCTAGCTGGAGCATAATACCGCACATATAAAGGAAAAAGGGCTTGATATCAAGCCCTTTTTTTGTCAATAAATACAGTTGACATGCCAATTAATCAAGATACCAAACTTGCTTTTTTACCTTATGCCAGTAACTTTTTTGCTCGTGCAACTAACAATAAAATGTATGCGCTGCCGCGCTACAAGTTCATGTACTATGTGCGATTCAATATCAATCCAAAGGTATCAAGTCAAGAGCTACAACAAGTGGACAACTTGTTTGACAGCCCATTGAAGTTAAATGGATTTGAAGAAAAACGATCCGTGAGCTTTTTGGTTAAAAAGATTGATCGTCCCAAAGTTGACTTAGTTACTCAAGAAAGCAATCAATACAACTTGCGACGCCAAAACTACACCAAGGTCACTTATCGCGATGTGTCAATGACTTTACATGACACCAGTGACAATCGCGCGTTGAACCTCTGGATTAATTATTTTAGATTTTACTTTGGTGACAGTCAAAGTTGGACTACGCGCAGCATAGACAATGAAGATGCCCTAGCACCTGCTAGCAGACAAATACCTCAACGGTTTGAAACTATTCAATATGGATATGGTTTAAGCGCACAAGTGGGGGCTAGAAACTTTTTTGACAGTATTGAGATTTGGAGCTTGTTCGGTGGCAGTGATGCAGCAGGACAACGTAAAACATTTGATCCTGTAACTAACACGGGAAGATATGTGCCACAAACAACAGCACAAGGCACTGTGGTTACCAAGCTCATGCGTCCTAGGATTACCAGTATAGACTGGGGAAACTTTGATAGCAGCGACAGCGCATTGTCAGAAGTCACAATGAATTTCAAATACGAATCAATTGTCTATGAAAATCCCACAGGTGCAGCCGCGGGAGAAGTTTATCGTGAAGCAGGGTTTGATTTCAAAACTGTAGAACTGCCTGCAACTCCTGAAACTGCTGACATACAAGGAGTCAAACAACCCGTTGATTTTGACAGACGTGTTGCAGCCGCCGCGCCGCCCAATACTCGAGCACAACAACCTCAAGGTGACTTGATTTACTCCCCCAGTCCTTTGGCACAAAGCGTTTATGTGCCCTTTATTGGTGCAGTAGGCGGCGCTGTGAACATCAGTCCTGTGATAAGTCCTTTTGGTATTTTGGTTTTTGGATTGTAACATGGCTTATAATGATACCATAGCGAAAAACATACGCAAGCAAGTGGCTTTAAATGCAGGGCCTATAAACATCGCCAGCAACAACATTACCAGCGCAGCGCCAATAGGCGGGTCTTATGCTTGGGTGGACAGCAATACTCGACAACTTGTTAAAAATGCTGGCAATGCTGGCAACTGGTTGACTACAAACGTGCCGTATGTGCAAACTGCTCAAATAACAGCAAACATTTATAATAGGGTTCGTGGAATCTTTCAAAAACTCGGAGTACCCAATCAGGTTAGTGACCCCTTGATTGCCAGCGCAAGTTATTACATTGCACAAAATAAATCAGTAGATCCCAATAAACTTTACAATGAAGACACTGGGCAACTAGATCCTAGTTTCATAGCAGTATACAACAGTTTACGAGATACCAGCAGCCAAATTGGTGTGGTGAAATCAAATACTGCACCTAACTGGCAAAACAACGTGTTGCTGCGTGGTAATCTCCAAGGTTATGGCCCATGAAATGGAGCCAAGGAACATTTGTTCCCAAACATCCTGAAAAACTTATTGGCAAACAAAATGTTCGCTTCCGTAGCAGTTGGGAGCATACCGTTATGAACTTTCTAGACAATCATCCCAGCGTTATACAATGGGCCAGTGAAAGCATAGCTATCAACTACATAAATCCACTTACGGGCAAACGCAGTCAATATATACCGGATTTTCTCATCGTTTATCAAGATGCTCAAGGTAAAAAACGTCATGAAGTTGTGGAAGTAAAACCCCGAAGCCAAACTCTAATGGAACATGCAAAAAGCCGACATGACAAAGCTGCGCAAATTATAAACCTGGCCAAGTGGGCGGCGGCCATGACATTTTGCAAACAAAATGGCATGGCCTTTAGAATTTTAACTGAAGATTCAATCTACGTCACCAAGGGAAAAAAACGCAAATAACATGACCAAGCAACTAGCTGAAACTTTTGGATTGCCAGATTATCAACAACCCACTCAGGAAGATATTGAAGGAGCCTTGACAAAAGCACAAGATCTTGAAAAAACCTTTAGTAAAATCAATGGCTTTGATGAGCACGATCAGGAAATGGACAGTCTAGGCGGCATGGCTATATCTGCGTATGAACAACTATTAGAATTAGGTATGAACGTGGAAACACGCTTGGCAGGAGAGATATTTTCCAGCAGTGCCGCAATGTTAAAGATTGCTGTGGACGCCAAAAACAGCAAAGTGGAAAAGAAGCTCAAACTAATAAAACTGCAACTTGACAAAATGCGTTTGGATGCAAGCAAGCGGGATCCTGCTAATGATCCCATAAAAGGTGGAGATTTAGTAATGGATCGCAATGAAATTATTGCCAGTATTAAAAAAGCACAAGATAAACTGTAATTGTTATAAATAACAGGCTATAAGGAGCTAGTTATGAAGTCACTTAAAGATTATTTGCAAGAAAGCCATCAACTTCATGAATATGTTGTGAGATTTGTGGAAAAACCCAGCGACGTGGACATGGATACTATTGAAGCAGTTTTGAAAAAGTTTGATTTGCGTGATATTACCACGCCGCAGCGTATTCAAAACAGTGACTTGGATTTTTTTGATATTCCCTATCGTGAGATTTATGAAGTACGTTTAGCCACGGCTGTGCGATTGAGCCCTTATATGTTGCTACAAGACTTACGCAGTGCATTGAACATCAGTGAAAAAAATCTACGTGTGCGCGGTGCGCAGGAACCTCAACAACTTTATGCCGAGCATCAAGAATGGTTAAGTGATGTTGCACAACAAGCTCATGCTGATGGCCTGACTCATCAAGCCTCCCTTAGCACCAATAGAGAATACATGTCACAGGAACAGCCCCTTAATCCGCCTGCGTTTGGTGACGACTACAATAAAAGTTTACTGGCTTATCTCAATAACATTGCTCAAAATCGTGATCCCGGGCACGTAGATACTGGCAGCCAGCTGTTTGGATGGTTGGATATGAACAACGCAACAACTGATAAAGTTCAATCAGATGACTTCAACAAAAATTTTGATACTACTAAACCCCAACAAAAACCCAATGACAAAATGCCTATTGCTCCTTGGTTGAGTCAAAATGGCACATTTACCATCGCAGCTCAACCTACCATAAGTGCCTGGCAAGACAAAAAGTCAGCACCAAAAATACAAGTTCAACCACGAAAAGGTGCAAATTAACATGACAACTACATATACATTGACAGTCAACAGTCAAGATGGCTCAACTACCAGCAGCAACAATATCAGCACTGATGATCCTGCCATGCTGCAACGGTTGCTGGCGCTAGCTGGTGTGGAAAAGCCTGTGGGATATGTAAGTGCTCCTGACAGTCAACCTATTGACATGCATATGGGGCATGATCATCAAGAAACATGCGATGTTTGTGGACATCAAGATTGCCAATGCGATTCAGAAGACATGGCTGAAACTGCTGATTATGATTACAGTCAGCAAGAGCTAGATGATCAAGGTCACCCCCTGGATGTTGATACTTACACTTGGAACGGCCCCAAAGAGCCCCAACGCATTGCGCATGTTGGTAACAACCCTCTTGCTGAGCAACTGCACAATCAACTGCAAGCCAACTGGCAAAAGTTCCTAGCTGAAGAGTTTAACAATGAGGATGGACAAGCCAGTCCATTAACTGATCCCACCAAAGATGAGTTTGACAAAGATCCCTTTGCTGGCGATAAACCTCAAGACGATGGCAGCATGAGCCCCATGTCCACTATCCGTAGGCAGAAAGTTACAAAAGCATAAAGCATGCTTATTTTAACAGCAAATCGCACGGTGGTTTTGCAGTTGACATATTGGATGCCTGACTATCCTAGCCTGTTACAAGAGTTTACATGGAGTTACACTGACATAGTTCCTGAGTTGCGCAGAACTCATGGGTTTTTGAATTATTGGCATAAAAATATTTCCGCAACTGTTAACAAAGTCATGATAAGTGTGGACGATCGAGGGTGGCAAGATTATAGCAACGTAATCAATATTTACACGCTAAATTAATATATGGCACAAATAGCTCAGAGCTTTATTAAAGTAAAAGCTCCTTATCAAAAAACTCAATATACTAGAGAACAGTTTCAAGAACTACTAAAGTGTGCAAGCGATCCGCTTTATTTTATTGAAAACTACATTTATGTTCAACATCCTACAAAAGGCAGACTGCCTTTTAAACTCTGGGAGTTTCAAAAAACACTAGTAGCTACCTATTGGAACTATACCAATAGCATATGCATGATTCCCCGACAAAGCGGCAAAACAGCCAGCAGTGCTGCCTATTTGCTGTGGTATGCCTGCTTCAGCAACGATGTGACAATCTTGATTGCTGCACACAAGTTCAAAGCAGCAAGTGAAATCATGATGCGTGTGAAATATGCCTATGAAGAACTTCCGGATTTCCTGCGTCCAGGAGTAACAAAATACAATCAACAAGACATTGCGTTTGATAATGGCAGTCGCATAGTGGCAACAACCACCACTGCGGACAGTGGACGCGGCATGAGTATCAGTTTGCTGTATCTTGACGAGTTTGCCTTCGTGAAAACCAACATTGCCACAGAGTTTTGGGCCAGTATCAGTCCCACGTTAAGCACAGGCGGCCGTTGTATTATTACTACCACACCCAAAAGTGACGAGGACATGTTTGCAGAGTTGTGGTTTGGTGCAAACAAACTAACTGATGAATGGGGAAATGAAAATGCCCAAGGCATTGGCATCAACGGCTTTCGTGCATTTACAGCTCACTATAGTGAAGTTCCTGGACGTGATGAAGCTTGGGCTCAACGCGAACGCAACAAAATAGGACAGGAAAGGTTTCTTCGAGAGTTTGAATGCCAGTTTGCTGGTGAATCAGAAACACTTATAAGCGGTTTAACTTTGCAACGATTGCATGGCATTGAACCTGTGTTTAAAACACAACAAATACGATGGTATAAAAACATCGAAGCCAACAAAACTTATCTAGTTGGTCTTGATCCCAGTGCAGGTGTAGGCAAAGACTACGCTGCAATCAGTGTGTGGAGTTTACCAGACATGGAGCAAGTAGCCGAATGGTGCCATAATCTTACGCCTATTCCTGGTCAAGTGCAAATGCTAATGAAAATTTTGGAATTCATATACAACGAATGCAAACAAAAAGGTCAACGAGGCGATCCTGATATTTTTTGGAGTTTGGAAAACAATACCTGGGGCGAAGCTGCTCTAGTAAGCGTTAGCGAAATAGGTGAAGAACGGTTCGCCGGACAGTTTATACATGAACCACGGCGCAATATCTCCGCTGGCCGTAGCCGTAAGGGTCTCAATACAAACACTAGAACCAAAGCCATGGCATGTAGCAAACTTAAAACTTTGATAGAAACCAATCGTATGATTCCACATAGCAAAATGCTAATACGCCAGTTGAAGTTTTTCATTAGCAAAGGTGATAGCTTTTCTGCTAAGTCAGGGGAAAATGACGATTGTGTAATGAGCATGTTGCTGTCAGTGAGAATGATGCAAATACTACAAAACTGGGATGAAAAAATAGGTGATTTACTACGTGATAATTTTGACGACCAAGAACAATTAGAACCCCTCCCTATGACCATGTCCTTTAGATAAATATCGCCAGGAGACTTATTATGACACCTAACTGGGACATCATCACACAAAAGATACATGGAATACTCAAAGCACGTGGTATGACAATCAAAAATATGTTTGATCAAGACATCAAACTAACATTCAAGATTGAAGCTACCCGCCAGTTTTATGCCACAAACAGGGATCCTCATGATCCCAATATAAAATCTTATGACATTTTGATTAGTTTACATGACGAAGACAGCAACAGTCATGTTGATTTACAAACGCCTCGCATGAGAAACACTCAAGATTTCAATGATTTATTCAGTTTACACATGTGGATGCGCAAAAACATAAACGACAAAGAAGGTGTAAGCGTCAATTGGTTTCAGTTTGACAAAGACATTGAAGCCAAAAAACCACCAGTGGAAGAAAGCCAAGACATCAGCCGGCCTTGGGGAACAACTCGCAGCAGCTTTCAACGTGTGGGCAACTGTCGCATGATAGTTAGGCATAGCGACGTGGTCAATGAAGATATTCCTGGTAGTCGTTGGCGCAAAATACACAAGATATTTGTGGAAACAAATCAAGGTGAACGTTTGAGTTGGCCCACTTGTCATGTAAAAGGTGCAAGAGCTTGGGCAAGACATTTAAGCCAAGGTGGTCATGCTCATGATGATGTCAGCAGCTATTTGAAAACCATAAGTGAGCATTATGGTGTTTTAAAAAGTGCAGCTAGAAAACTGCGCCCGCCTGCACAATTGCAAAACGAACTTTTGCCAATTTTAGCTGAAATTCATCAGCACATGCATGATGTTAACAATGAACTGCAAACATGGGCAGGTCCCCGTGGCTATAACAGCAGCAAAGCCCGCATGCGACAATTCAACTACCAATCTCTTGCGCCTTGGTTGAATTCGATAATTATACAATGCTGCCCAGACCATCAACATGTATTGGAGCAATGGCTGGGACAACCAAAGTTTGTTGGTGAACCTGAGCTTGACCAGTTCCAAGAATGGCTGACTGATCCTGAAGTTGTTATTCAAGAAGACCAATTGGGACAAGCAGAAAGTCAAGCCCAGGATGCTTGGCAAGATTATCAGCTAGACTTAGGCAGCAATGAGCAAGCTGTTGCCGCAACACTGAAGTTTTTGGTCAGTAGCAACGACTGGTGGCGCGAGCAATGGGAATCTGATCCCGGTCAAACTCAGGATTACTTGAAAAAGCTAGTGGGTTTTGAAAACAATCCCGATGTCAGCCGTGTCAAGAAGCTAGCTGGGTTGTAAAAAATTATAAGGTCATTAGCATTGACTTTCATGTGCCAGCATAAGTAATATTGTTCAAGACAATGCAACAAGTGTTGTCTTGATCTAACCACATTATAGGCACAGAAAGGCACAAAAATGGCACTTAGTTTAAAAGAAATTCAAGCACGTCTACTTGAAGAACAATCAAAAAAAGATCGATTTCGCACAGGTCAGTTTCAAGGTGACAACGCGATTTATCCCTTTTGGAACAACCCCGAGGGGTCTACTGCAACAATTCGTTATCTTCCCGATGGTGATGTCAACAACGACTACTTTTGGGTTGAGCGACTGATTATCAAGCTACCGTTCCGTGGAATTAAAGGTCAACCTGATAGCAAGCCTTGTGATGTTCAGGTGCCCAGTGTTGATATGTGGAAGCCTGGTAGCTGCCCTATTAACGCAGAGATCCGTCCTTGGTGGAAAGACGAAAGTCTTGTTGACATGGCTCGCAAGTATTATCGCAAAAAGAGCTATCTGTTTCAGGGTTTAGTCCCCAACAACCCCAACAAGGAAGATTCAACACCAGAAAATCCCATTCGTAGGCTGGTAATCAATCCCAGCATTTTTGATATGATCAAGGGAATTTTGCTGCGTCCAGATCTTGAATACTCACCAACAGACTATGAGCAGGGCAGAGATTTTTATCTCACAAAGACCACAAAAGGTAACTTTGCAAACTATGCAACTAGCTCATGGTCTATGAAAGAACGTCCACTTGGTGATGTGGAACGCTTGGCTATTGAACAACATGGTCTGTATAATCTCAGCAGCTTCTTGCCCAAGCGTCCTGATGAAGACGGCTTGCGAGTGATCATGGAAATGTTCCAAGCCAGTGTGGAAGAACAGCCATATGACTCCGAGCGCTGGGGCAACTATTTCAAACCAACTGGCATGCGTGTTACTGACAATGATCATAACAACGCTTCTACTACAACACCAGTTCAGGTTCGTAATGTACCCATGCCACCTCCTCAAGTAGCAAACAAGCCACAACAGGAAGCTGCAACCCCACCTTGGGAAGAGGCAGTGGAAACTGCTCCGCGTGCAGCTAGCAAGCCCACTAGCCCAGATGAAATCTTGGCTGCTATTAGAGCTCGTCAACAAAAGAAATAACAAAAAGCAAGACCTGAGCAAGACTGATAGTTTATATCAGTCTTGCTCTACCTATCAAGGATGAGACAACATGCGACCATTTGATTTATCAAAATTTCGTAAAGACATTACCAAAAATATCGATGGCATTAGCTTGGGATTTCGTGATCCCAAGGTGTGGATCAGTACAGGAAACTACGCACTAAACTATGCGATTAGCGGTAGATTCCGTGATGGTGGTATTCCACTAGGTAAAGTTACTATGTTGGGTGGCCAAAGCGGCAGCGGCAAGAGCTTTTTGGCATCAGGTAACATAACAGCAAACGCTCAAAAAAAAGACGTGTTTGTGGTTATGATTGATACTGAAAATGCGCTTGATGAAAGTTGGTTGAAAGCATTGGACGTTGATACAAGTGAAACTTCACTTCTAAAAGTCAACGTTGCCATGATTGACGATGTTGCCCGACTGATTTCAGACTTCATGAAGGAATATAAAGTACAATATGGTTCACTTCCAGAAGAACAACGTCCTCGGGTGTTGTTTGTGATTGACAGTCTTGGCATGTTGCTTACTCCCACTGACGTTAATCAGTTTGAAGCTGGTGACCTCAAAGGTGACATGGGACGCAAGCCTAAGGCACTGGCAGCACTGGTTCGCAACTGTGTGAACATGTTTGGCGAGTATGACATTGGTATGGTCTGCACCAATCACTCTTACGCCAGCCAGGACATGTTCAATCCCGACGATGTGATCTCAGGTGGATGCTTAGTAGCTGGAACTCAAATAATTATGGCTGATGGGTCAGTAAAATCAATTGAACATCTTGAATTAAACGATATAGTCCAAACTATGTTTGGCGCACAGCCCGTTACTAATCTGTGGCATTATCAGAAACCTACTATTTCTCTAACTCTTGATGATGGTTCAGAAATTGAATGCAGCCCTGAGCACAAATTTCTAGTCAATAGACTTGAGGGACAGATATGGGTCTGTGCAACTGATCTTAATCCGGACGATGAAATACTAGCTATTTGATAATATAATGCACAAGGAGTATCAAAATGAGAAAACTCAAAATCGTTAAGAAAAATGTATCAACTGACATCAAAGATGTATATGATATCGAAGTTGACACAGATCATCATTATATTCTAAATAACGGTGTTATCAGTCACAACAGTGGCCCAGTTTATGCTTCAAGTATTGTGCTAGCTATGCGCAAGCTCAAGCTCAAAGAAGATGAGATGGGCAACAAGACAACTGATGTCAAAGGGATCCGTGCTCAGTGTCGCGTAATGAAGACACGTTACAACAAGCCTTTCGAATTGGTAGAGATCAAGATCCCCTACGATCGTGGCATGGATCCTTATAGTGGTCTTTATGACCTATTTGTGCAAAAAGGCCTATTGGCTAAAGAAGGCAACAAGTGGGCTTATACATGTGTAGATGGAACACAAATCAAGCAGTTTGAAAAAGCTTGGGATCGCAACGAGGATGGTTGTCTAGATCGAGTGATGAGTGAATTTTATCAAAAGATAGATACCGCGCAGACTCTAGCCAACATTGAAGTCCAAGGAAAATAATCTTTTGCAAGAGGTCAACAGGGACAAAAGTCTGTTGACACCTTGTTAACTAGCAGAGCATATTACAGACAACGAGGAGCAATACATATGCAAGCCAGTGTAGTTTTAGAAATTTGGGACATGCTTCAAGAGTTTGTTCCTGCAAACAAAAAAGCCCAAGCCGTTGAAGATCTTGTTTCAGCTTTTGTTGATGCAGGCGCAGATGAAGCTTGGTTTGAAGACATTCTTGGAGAAGATGAATCTCTTGATATAGCCATAGCAGAAGCGTTGGATATTGATCAGGAGCACGACCCTGAAGAAGAATGGGAAGGGTAACAGTCTATGTACTACACGCGGGTAGTTGCAGATTTAACTGCTGTGGCGCTGGCTGTGGAATACTACAGCCAGGAGTTTGACCAAGCTCAACCAGAAACACGTATATCAGGTAGTTTGGAAAAAGCCGCACAAGACCTCAGTGGTCATGTAACCTATAGGTTCACACAGCTTCAAGATTTAGAAAGTATTTTGAAGTATATCAACATTAGATATGACAAAATGCGGAGTGATTTATATCGTAGATATTTGGAAAAATACAATCGCGATTTAACTGATCGCAGCATTGAAAAATATCTTGATGGTGAAGCAACACTAGTGGATATGAATACCTTGATATGTGAAGTTGCTTTAATTCGCAACAAGTATCTTGGCCTCATGAAGGGTTTTGAAGCCAAAAGTTGGCAAATAAACAACATTGTGAAACTGCGCAGCATTGGTATTGAAGACACGCGGCTGTAACACCTATTGACAGCATCACCAAGCGTGTTATACTGCTAGTTAAGTTGCAAACAGGGCCAACATGAAAAGCTATGTGTTGATTAAAAAAGGCCGTTTGAACAACGGTAATGTAGTTGAAAATGTCACAGTGGAAACACACGGTGGCATGAAACGTGATCACAACGGCAAGTTTTTGGTAGTATATGGTAACAGCACACCTGGACTAAGGATGGGTAAAAATCGACTTTACATCAACGAAGTTGATGATTATCAGCCTGCCAGTGTGCCAACTGTTTCACAGGAACCTGACGTTAATATTTTGCGGCAAACAGATCAAGAAATTCAACTTGATATTGACGAAACATTTGAAATTCTTGGTGAAATGACTGATGCTGTAGCTGGCAATATTGTCAAAGGGCTTGTGGTAAGCGGTCCCAGCGGCATCGGCAAGAGTCACACTGTGGAAGCTCGTTTGCACCGTGCTTTGGCCATGAAGCAGGCTATTCAAGGACGTCAGCATTACGAATGCATTCACGGTGACATGAGTGGTATTTGCCTTTACGAAAAGCTGTGGGAGTTTCGCAACAACGGCCAAGTTTTGGTTTTTGACGACTGTGACAGTGTGCTTTACGACGAAGACAGTTTGAATGTATTGAAAGCAGCACTTGACAGTCGCAAAACTCGCACTATTCATTGGGGCAGTCAAAATCGCAATCTTGTAAAAAACGATATTCCCAACAGCTTTGAGTATTGTGGCGGTATTATTTTCATTACCAATCTCAAGTTTGACCAAGTTCGCAGCCCGAGAATTCAAAACCATCTTGCTGCTATTATGAGTCGCTGTCATTACATGGACCTTGGTATTAACACGGTTCGTGAAAAACTCCTACATATCAGCAACGTAGTTGACAAACACAATCTTATAGGCAACTATGGTTTTAGCCCAGCGCAGCAGCAGGAGATTTTGGATTTTGTCACACACAATGTAAATAGATTGCATGAGCTGAGTTTGCGTACAGTAACCAAAATTGCGGACCTGCGTGCAGCAATGCCTGAAAGATGGCAAAAAGTTGCCGAAAAAAATTGTATGAAAAAATCATGAACACAGCAGTTATTAACATCATGGACGAAGTCAACGTCCATATTCAGGAAGTTGAACTGACAGATCGTAGAAAACTTGTAAATGCTGTGAAATATTTTTTGCCACATGCTAGATATAGCCCAAGTTTCAAATTAGGCAGATGGGACGGTTGTGCAAGTTTTTGCACATTGGGTGGTAAAACCTATCTCAATGTGCTAGACAAGCTATTGCCTATTCTTGTGGAAGCTGGGTATACCATTGACATTCACGATGAACGGCAACCACACAATCTTGATCTTGAATCTGTTACTGACCAATATTTAAGTAATCGTGTATGGCCCCGGGGCCATAGAGCCGAGGGGCAGCCAATAGTTTTACGTGATTATCAAGTGCAGTTGGTGAACGAGTGTTTGGCTAATCCACAGGGCATGATTATTGCCCCTACGAGCTCGGGAAAAACCATTGTCACAGCCACTTTGAGTCGTCGAGTTGAGCACATTGGTAGAACCCTTGTGATTGTTCCCAATAAAAATCTTGTTGAGCAAACACTGGAAGATTATCAAAATGTTGGCTTGGATGTAGGTGTGATATTTGGTGATCGCAAGGAGTTTGATCGACAACATACTATTTGCACATGGCAAAGTCTCAACGTTCTTGACAAGAAAAACAAAGATGCACTAGATGATGATCAGCTAGCTATGTTTCTTGCCGGGCAAATTGCTGTTATTGTGGACGAAGCACACAGCGTACGGGATCTAGGAGTACTACACCGTTTATTGACTACAACTTTCAGCAATATTCCTATTCGTTGGGGGTTAACAGGCACAGTGCCCGAAGCAGAATACAATCAAATGAGCCTGTTTACAGCTCTTGGTCCACTTATTGGACAACTGCAAGCCAAAGATTTGCAAGATGCAGGGCATCTTGCGCAATGTCAAGTTCATGTTCGCCAAACTCAGGAAACACAAGTGTATCGCGATTATCAAAGTGAACTTAAGTTTCTCTTGACTAATAGTGATAGATTGAAATGGGTATCAGATTTTGTTAAAACTATCAGTGCTCAGGGCAACACTCTTGTATTAGTTGATCGCATTGCCACAGGCACCGCACTGCATGAACTAATACCCCACAGCACATTTATCAGTGGAGAAATGAAAAGTTCTGATCGGCGCACGCATTATAAAGAAATTAATCTCAGCGACAACGCTGTGATGATCGCCACTTATGGAACCACCAGCACAGGCATCTCCATAAACCGACTGTTTAACCTTGTTCTCATTGAACCAGGAAAAAGCTTTGTGCGTGTTATACAAAGCATTGGCCGTGGCTTGCGCAAAGCTGACGATAAAGATCATGTCGATATATATGATATTTGCAGTAAAATGAAGTTCAGCCATAGGCACATGCTAAAACGCCAGCAACATTATAAAAAAGTGCAGTATCCCTATTCACTTACCAAAGAAACCTATTAAATACCAAGTGAAAATACTTACAAGCAACAATCAAAGCATTAACGTCAACCACTTGCCCAATCAAGGTGTTGATTTAAATTTTTGTGCCCTAGACTACAGCGACAGCAAAAACATTGACTACTATTGGCACACCTTGGTGTATTTGGAAAGTTTTGTTTCGCCAAGTGTTGATCTACAAATAGGTCCCTATCAATGTCAAATGCCCTTGGATTGGAACTTGGTTATTGGTGATCCTGAAATAGGAGATTTAGAAATAGTTAGTCTAATGTATCTCATGGACAAAGATTTCCAAGCTTTTTGTTTTAATCCTTTAACTGGATATATTCCCAAGTTTCACACAGTTGATGTTGTTAATGTATGGCCTGATGTCAAATGGTTTTCACCCAAGATGAAACCTGCTAATATTTTAGCAGTGCCCCTCAAGGATGGACAGGATCCTCCCTGTGCTTTTTTTGTTAAAGATCTAGCCAAACTACCAGAAGTTCTTGATATAAAACATTTGTTTTAAAAACAATGCCCGATACTGCTATCGGGCATTGTTGAGTCTGTACCTATCCTAACAAGAAAGACTGGTAAAGCAGTTAGTCACTTTGAATGGTAGCTTGGCCAGGTGCTGTTAAAGCTATTCCTTCAAACTTCCAATCATATGTTCTATTATTTGTAAATGTTCTAACAGTGTTATCAAAAATAACAGCAGCATATGCTGTTGATGTTGATCCACTTATGCTAACGTTGGGAACTGCACTGTAGCTACCACCGGCTGTTACAGTTACAGCACTGATGTTGCCAGATGCAACGGTGGCTGTTGCTGCGGCAGCGCCTGTTTCAAAATTCACGTTTGCTGCTGAGTACAGCTGATCACCCCCTGCTGTTATAGCAACTTGAGTGACTGTCCATGTTACGTTGACGTTTGCAGCAGTTCCACCTTTGCTGCTTGTTGTCAAAGCAATGGGGTTGCTGGGGATGGCACTGTAAACACCTGCTGCATTTATACTTGCACTGGCAATATTAAAGCGGAAGTTCAAAACAGCATTGCTACCTTGTTGCCCAACTACACTTGTTGGAGCAACACTTAGTCCATTTGTACCAGGTAGTGATGTTCCTATAAACACCCCACCATTTATAATTGTTAGCGCTGTAATATTGCCACCGCTGCCAATAGTTGATACTTGAACATTCGCTGCGGTTGTCCAATCAGTGCTTGAAAAAATCAAGTAACTGTTTGTGGCATATCCTGTTCCTGCATTTTGTATAGTGGCATTACCAACTGTAACACTATCAACTATAATGTTACTATTTGTTGTGCGTGTGCCACCTATAAGAGTTAGTTTTTCACCAGGCAGGTAGCTATTGCCTACAGGACCGCCACCTGCCAAATTAATGGCAACTGCACTTGCTCCTAGACGTGCTGATACTGTAGCTCCACTCCCGCCAGCACCCCAGGGTGTAACCACAATGTTTGCTTGACCTGCTGTTGTCAAAGCACCGTTTACCAAACTCACTTGGCCACTAGCTACCCCTGCATTGGCGCGCATGACATAGCGACCAGTTCCAGTTTGACGTGTAATATATGCATCAGTATAAGGTGCACCTTGGCCAGGTATCCAAGCTGTTGCGGCAATTTGTTGTCCGGTTACACCGGTATTGCCAATAAATTTCTTTTTAATCGGGCGTCCCATTGTTTCTCCTTTGCCTTTAGGGCTACGCGGTTGGACCGCATAATAGTTGTTCAGGTTATTTATTGGTTATTGCTGTTATCTATAATATAGACTTGATATTGCGAAAAGTTTCTTGTCCCAGGCCAAAACGACCAAGTGTATTTTTTCCCAAAAAAGTCCCATACAAACAAGTTGGTTATCTTGCTAGCGTAATAAAAATTACCCAAGTGATCTTGGAATCTTATCACCATGTTTCCTGATGAATCCAAGTTATCACTAAGTTTGCAAAGTCCCTGAACTCCACTAGCAACTTGGCGACAAAAATACGCATGTTTGTTGGTTTGACTGAGTATCATACTAGCTTGACAGCTATCATGCATGCGTGTAACTGGCACAAATACACCTTGGCCTTTATGTGTGCCAAAATAACGTGGATTTAACGGACGGCCCATGCAATAACAGTTGACATTTCTCTGTTATTATATATTGTAGATAATAATATATAAATTAAGGATTTCACATTAGCTAGGAACCCATAGGTTTTGCAGCATTAAAAAAGACAGAGTCATGTTCTGGACTGCGGTCCACGGCATGTCAGCAAGCAGCTGGAAAACGAGCTAGATAGTTTATGAAATCTACATATCAACAAGGTTCGCGCTCTCAAGATATTCCCAAGGGCTTGTCAAGTTGTCAACCTGATGGTGGCATTTAGTCAACGGCAAGTTTATATTTAGTAAGGTGATTGGAGTCAAGTTCCAATTGGTAACGTTGTGTTTTGTGATCCTCTATATCAAGATAGTTTTGCCGACTACAGTCAACCATTTAGCAATGAGCAACTGACCAAGTTGATTAAAGTTGTGGAATCTTGTAACAATGTGTGGCTGTGTAATGGTGATAGCAGCGGAGACATATTCTTTGACAACGTGCAAGCTACCGTGGTAAACTTACTTATGACATATACAGTGGGGAGTTGTAAAAAAACACATGATAGCGTTCAAGCTAAAAAACCTCTGGAAGGGTTGATTTTTCGCAATCTTGCTGTTACTCCCTGCACTAGTTTGTTTTATCAGGAGTCATCAAATGGCTAAAGAATATGCATTGGATATCAAACAGGTATTAAGTGCGGTTGACACACAAAAGCTTGATTATCACAGCCTACTAACTGAACAAGAGCGTAAAGCTTATAGTCCTTTTGTGATCATGCGCTATCTCAGCAGTTTAGCCAACAACAGTGCCCTTCAATCATATGCTATTTTAGCGGTAAATGATCTGGTTAACATTGGATTTAGTGATCTAAAAGATCATGCCGAGCTACAACACCTGTTACTATGCTGTGCAGGTGCAGGTAGCCGACAGTTCCATCCCTGGATTCCAGTTCCACGGGGAAAAAAACGACGTGACAATCCTATTCTTGAACTAATACAAAACTATTATCCCCAACTTAATAGTCAAGAGCTGGCAATTATGCTAGCTACTATAACTGGACAACAAATAACAGATTTGGCTGTGGCTAGTGGCTATAACGAAAATAAAATTCAAGAGCTAGTCAAGATTCATAGTGCAAAATGACTTTTGTATGTGAGTTCTGCAAGAGATTTTTTGCCCGAGAAAACACTTGGTACAATCACAGTTGTGAAAAAAAACGTCGTTGGTTCAATCGAGACACTGCTCAGGGTCGCATGGCGTTTTACAGTTGGCAGCGATTTCACGAGCTCAGTGGCATGCGTAATATAAAAAAAGTTACTCAGGAAGATTTTATTTCCAGTGCATTTTACGGAGCGTTCAATAAGTTTTCCACACATGTTATTGAAAACGATGTTGTTGCGCCTCGCGCATTTATTGATTTTGTTATTCGCAGCAATATACCTGTGGATAAATGGGGTCAGGAAAGTTTACTTGTGGTCTATGTGCGCGATTTGATTGCCACAGAAACCTGTGATCAAGCACTAGCTCGAAGTGTGGAATATCTTGCCCAATGGTCGCAACAAAACAATACTCCTTGGAGAGATTTTTTCCGTGTGGTAAATACCAATATGGGCACACAAATTATTTGTCATGGCAGAATTAGTCCTTGGTTGATATACAACGCAGACAGCAGCATGGAGTTTTTACAACGTTGTTCCAGTGAACAAGTATCCATGATACAAAATTGGGCGCCTGCGCATGTATGGCAGCTCAAGCTTAAAAACCATCCACAAGATGTTGAGTTTGCCCGTGAGATGTTAGCACAAGCAGGTATATAATGAAAAAATTTTTAGTTGAACCAAAATCTCTTTGGCCTCCTACTGGGCCAACTTCTCCCGTAGTTGTAGAACAAACGCAGCTTGGACAACAATACAGCAACGACGATTCACAAAGTGCTGTTGTGCAAGTGAAAACTGCTACTTGGCAAATTACAGGATCGTGGATAACAATAAGTGACGCAACAGGGCAATCACAAAGATTACCTGGTGAACAGGTAATTCAACAACTAGTCAAGCAAAATCAAGAGTTACAAACTCAAATAACTAAACTGCAACAAGAACACCGTGAAATAATGTCACGGTTGTCTCAAGTTTCCCATCGCATACGTGGTACGTCGTGATTTCCTTTGATGTTGACATAGATGTAGCTAGGCGAGATCAAGCATTGCAGGGCATAAAGCATGTCTCTGCCAGCTTGATACGCAATGATCAATTGGAAAAACACAACACAGGCGTGTATTTTCATGGAGTTCCCCAAGATCCTGTGACTGGTTATTGTAGTTTGCCTTACAAACAAGCTCAAGAACAAGGTTGGTTTAAAATAGACATACTCAATGTTAATGTTTACGAAAAAGTTCGTAGTCCACAGCATCTACAAGAACTTTGTGATCGAGAATTTTCCTGGGAGTTAATGACACATCCTGAGTTTGTGTCACAACTAGTCCATCTACACAATCATGCAGATTTGGTATGTGAACTAGCCCCTGTGTGCATCGAGGACATTGCCCGTATATTAGCTCTTATTAGACCTGGCAAGAAGTGGTTGATCAATCGCTGCCGACAAAAAGGTCTAGCAAGTGCTGAACCTGAAATATGGCAGCCAAGTGATCAGGGGTTTCATTTCAAAAAATCTCACAGCTTTGGATATGCCATGCTAGTTAAAGTCCATGCTGAAATAATCATTGACGAAATATCACAAACCCTGTAATATAGCAAGCAACCAAGGTGGAAATCATGCAGCTACAGTTGACAAGTTATTTGCGAGGATGTCATGCGCATGTTGAGCATGAAGACAAGTCATGGGACTTGGGATATATTGAGGATATGGAACTAGCTGGTAAGTTTAGGCAACGCTTGCACGGTAATGTTTGGATGTGGCGAAACCCACAATGTCAGCCTCGCAATTTACGAGATATTTTAACAAGTCTTGAGTATGCACAAGGTGAGTTCTCGCTGCGTTTACGGCCAAACAAAAATTCTGAGGATTTTTATGCTGTTTTGTCAGTAAACAATGAATCAGTTGCCCATGCGCTGGCGTGGAAACTACTGCAACATTGGCAGAAATGGAGCCGCAAAGATGAAACTCAATATCTCAGTGAACAACGTAAACGAGCTGAAGCCAAGCTCAGTGCTGACGGTAAAACTCTCAAAGTTCGTGTGAAAGTCAGCACACTGGGCGATTAAATATCACGCACCAAGGTAATAGTGCGCCTTTTCACTCGCTTGGTAAGCATGTCTCGCAAGTTAACAACAGGTCCTTGAACCACACTGCTTTCTTTACTGGCAAAGGTTTTTAAAACATTCCTAAACTGCAAAAACTGCTTACCAAGAAACAAGTTAATGGGAATGTTTCTATTGCTTTCCCACCACCATGTTTCTCCACAAAGTAAAAACTGCTTTTTCCTTGAATCAATCCAGTTGTTATCCCAAGTATACATGCTGATAAACTGCTGATCGGCTTGTTGAATAATTCCTAGATATTCTTGTTTGAGATACTCCACAACACTTAGGAAAGGATATCTCTGTTGTAAATCATGTAGTTCTCGTGGAGTCATAATGGTTTTCCAATGTAACTGTCTGCTAAATAGTTATTAGCTTAATCAATAGTTTATTCATCATATGTCCACTATTACTCTTTATTCCTACCAACAACAACTATATTGGATGTATGATGCACCTGGAACTTTCCTGCAGACATGGCCTATGATTCAATATAAACAAAAAATATACAAAGGTGTTACAAACACCCTGCAAATGCTTGTGCGTAATGTTGATCGGAGGCCAGTGGATATAGCTGGTCTCACGTTAACTGCTCAAATGATTAATGTTGAAACACAACAAACGGTGTTAGTTAAGCCTGTTTCTATTACAAACGCACAGCAAGGTCAAGCTTTAGTTAATATAGAAGAAACTGACACGCAGTTTTTGCCTGTGGGGTTCTACAGTATTCAACTTACCAGCACCAACTCCAGCAATGTTCAGAGGTTTCTCTACAGCGATCAATATCAAGGCACAGAAGTTGCAGTAGAGCTACTGGCAGGAACACAGCGTGAACTTGTTCCTGCCACAGAACTCACCCAGTTTACTCCCACTCCCCTCAACTGGTGGACTGACATTTTATATGTCACTAGCAGTTTACCGGGAACTGCGCAGACAGGTGAAACCTCGGGAACTCACACTTGGGTGGTTTACACCACAAACTGGTTGGGCAAGCTGTGGATGCAAGGCAGTTTAACTGAAAATGTTCCCACAGATCACGAATGGTTTATGATACCATTGACAGCTGATACTGAGTATAAAGAATGGACAGGAACCAGCAATCCTGGTATTTGGCAAAGCAGCATCACACAAAATCTCTATTGGGTTAGATTTATTTACCAAAGCGCATTTAGTAACATAGGAACGTTTGACAAAATACTCTACAAAAGCTAAACCATGTAATGGTATCTGTAGCAGAGGTTGTTGGTCAATGGATTCCTACACGCGCTAGAACAACCAGCAAAGGTTGGCGCGGTGCTAACGCTGTGTGCTGTCATCATCGCGGACATAAGCCTGACTCTCGTGGACGAGGAAACTGGTTGGTTGATAGCCAATCACATGTTTCCTACAGTTGTTACAACTGTGGGTTTCGTTGTAGATACACCGGTGACGGATTAACTGATAGTTTTCGCATGCTGCTGTCTTGGATGTCAGTTCCACAAGACATTATTGACGGCTTGAAAATGCATGAGTTGCAAAAAAGCTTTGAAGGCTCTAGCAACGTGGAAATTAACAACAGCGTAATCAGTCCTGAACCTTTATGGGAACCTGATCCCTGGCCCCAAAATAGCCAGTTAATAAGTCAACTTCTAGAACAAAATAATCAAGACCTGGACTTTTTGCAGGCATGGCACTATATCAATCAACGTGGTCCCAGTGTCATGAGAAACAGTAAATATTTTTGGTCGCCTTATCTGGGCCGATGGAAAATGCGGCATCGAGTTCTAATTCCACTACGTGATCAAAAAACTCACATTGTGGGTTACAGTGCTAGATGGGCAGGAACGCCCTCCGGGGGCCAGCCAAGGTATGTCAACAGCAAGTTGCCCACAGACTATTTGTTCAACAGTCATATGTTGTATAATAACAGACACTTTGTAGTTGTTGTTGAGGGCCTTTTGACTGCTATAAGTATTGATTGTGTAGCTGTCATGAGCCATGTGTTAAGTCAAGGGCAAATATCACAGTTGCAACACTCCGGCAAAGAAATAATCATAATGCCTGATCAAGAACAACAGAATCAAGATTTAATTGATCAAGCATTGCAGTTGAACTGGGCTGTAAGTTTCCCGCAATGGGAAGAATCCTGTAAAGATGCAGCAGATGCGGCTCTACGTTATGGTGAGTTGTTTACTGTGAGAAGCATTATAGATGCCAGGACTACTAGTGATTTAAAAATTGGTGTGCTAAGACAAACCATAGGTAAAAACAATGGAGTTTAAAAAACACGAATACAGCGAGGCCAAGCAAAAACTGTTGATTGACATATTATTGAGCAGTGAAGAAGTTTTTATTCGCTGCCAGAATATTCTCAAACCACAGTATTGGAATCAAAAGTTTCGTAAAGCAATCAAATATATTTTGGAATATGTTGATGATCACAAATCCCTACCAAAAATACAACAGCTTAATGTTGAGACTCAAAGTAACTTTGAATTAATTCCCGATATCAACACGCATCATATCGAAGCATTTTTGCAGGAAATTGAAGAGTTTTGTAAAAATCGTGCATTAGCTGAAGCGGTGTTATCAGCAGTGGATCTTATTGAAAAGGGCAATTATGGTGAGGTGGAAAAACGTGTGCGCGATGCCATTCTTATTAGCTTGGTAAGTGATGTAGGCACAGATTACTTTGCTGATCCACGCGAGCGGTTAAATCGAATCAAAAGCAACAACGGACAAGTAAGCACAGGCTGGAAGACTGTTGATCAGAAACTATATGGCGGTGTAAATCGTGGTGAAATTACTATTTGGGCTGCTCCAAGTGGTGTAGGCAAAAGCCTGTTTTTGCAAAATCTCAGCTTGAGCTTTGTTAAACAAAAACTCAATGTAATTTACATCACTCTCGAGCTAAGTGAAGAACTAACCAGCATGCGAGTGGACAGCATGTTGACTGGGGTAGCAACTACAGATATCTTTCGCAAGATTGATGATGTGGAAATAAAAGTCCGGCAAACCAGTCGTTCATCAGGAACTTTTCACATCAAACAAATGCCACAGGGCAGCACAACCAACGACATCAAAGCCTATCTCAAAGCCTATGAGATTAAAACCGGGCAACGTGCAGATGCTTTGATTGTGGATTACTTGGATTTGCTGTATCCCAACAACAAAAAGGTCAATCCCAGTGATTTGTTTATCAAGGATAAATATGTTGCGGAGGAGTTGCGGGGACTGGCCGTGGAACGCAAGATGATTTGCCAAACTGCCAGTCAGTTGAACAGGTGCCTTGATCCCAACACGCTCGTTACAATGAACGACGGTTCAGTAAAACTATTGAAAGATATTCAAGTTAATGATGTAGTAATGGGAAATGACACTGGTGTCACAGTAACACATGTTTTTTCTCAAGAACAGCAGCTGATGTTCAAGATCAAAACTAAACTTGGCCGAGAGATTGTGTGTTCAGCAACCCACCGCTTCCCCACCGCAGACGGATTATTAAGTTTGGAGACAGGACTTGACATTGGACATAAGTTATATATTAAAAACAATTTGGGAAAGTGACAAAAAAGGATGGGGGGCGGCGGCGAGGCTGAAAGCCAATCACCCTGAGGTCAGTTCCTATTTAGATGACATTTATCCTGCTATAGGATCAAATAAATCAAAACAGGCATGGTTATTTGTCAATAATCTGATGTGTATTCCATGCTGTTATTGTGGAAAAGAATGTGAATTCCTGGGGTTTTCACGAGGATTTCGCAAATTTTGTTCAACAAAATGCATGGCCAATAGCAATGAGGTAAAGGAAAAAATTGCCACAACGACATTTGATCGGCACGGCGGTTCGTTTTTTTCCAAAGATCAGTTCAAACAGACCATGGTAGAAAAGTATGGTGTTGCTAATGCAGGGCAAATGGAATCAAACAAAAAAAGTCGAGCAAAAAAGAAAAGTGATACTTATATCCTTCAAAAAATAAGTGAAGTTGAGAAGCAATATGTGCCAATGTTTGAGATTGTGAATTTTTTGGGAGTGCATGAACCATCTCAGTGGAAGTGCTTGACGTGCCAAGAGTGTTTTGAACAAAAAAACATGACATATACGGAATTAAATTGTTCATCCTGCTTTCCTATAAAGAACTTGGGAAAAAGCAAGTTGGAAACAGAGGTGCTGCAATAGATATCAGAAATTACACTATTATCGGTTTATTCCAAGAACCGATCAGAATTAAAATCCCGCGAGCTAGATATCTGGATTCCGGAAAAAAACTGGCAATTGAAATATGCGGGTCATATTGGCATAATGATCACCATTTATCGAAAACCTATCACCAGGAAAAACTTTTCATGTGCAATGAACGTGGAATTAAGCTGTTGACTCTGTTTGATTTCGACTTAAAAAAGAAACACATAATAGAAGGTCTGATTCGTAACAATCTGGGTATTGAATCAGCACGCATACCTGCTAGAAAATGTCAGATAATGCCAATTACACCTACACAAGCGAAATCTTTCAATAATGATCACCACATACGAGGTCACGCTCCGGCATCACACCATTATGGGATGTTTCACAATGATCTATTAGTGGCAGTTGGCTCATGGTCCCGATCAAGATATGAAAAAACAAATCCGTGCTTGGAACTAATTAGGCTAAGTTCCAGCAATCCAGTTCATGGACTGTTGGGAAAAATGACGCATCATGCAAGTCGGGAGCTTGGTGAGCGAAAAATTGTCAGTTATGTTGATTTGCGATATGGTAATGGAAAATCATACATTGCAGCAGGTTATCAACATATAAAAACCACATCCCCGGGATATTGGTATGTTGATGCCAATCTACAGTGCTGGCATCGCAGCACTTTCATGAAAAAAAATCTCAAGAAATATTCTAACTACCAGCCGGATAAAACTGAGTTTGAAATCATGGATGAACTGCAATATAATAGAATATGGGACTGTGGACATAAACTATTTCAATGGGAAGCGAACTGATATGTATGAAGATGAAATTGAATCGATTGAAGTTATTGGGTTTGGACCGTCGATTGACATTGAAGTAAACAGTGATGATCATTTGTTCTGGGCCAACGGTATTCTAACACACAACAGTTCAATTAACGAGCAGGAACATGATCAAAGCATGATTGCTGGTGGTATCAGCAAGATCCACACAGCAGACAACGTCATTACCATTTATGCCACACAAGCCATGAAAGAACGTGGTCAATATCAAATACAGTTTATCAAAACACGTAGCAGCAGCGGTGTAGGCAGCAAGTTGTTTTTGGGATATGATCCTGCCACATTGAAAATATTTGATCTTGAAGATCAAGGGCAAGTGCAACAAGCACAAGCAGCAGTGGTCACAGATGTTCTTGCTGATCTACGTAGGAAAAACACACAGCCAAAATCAGATACGCAGCCTCCAGTTGCCACAAATAAAATGCAAGATCTCAGCAAGCTAACGAGTTTGATACGACGTTAATTTTTTCCCGGAGTTTCCCATAAATAAAGCAAATGTTTTTGCTTTTGGGAAACTGTTTTGAAGTCTAAATCCAGCATTCTTGAAGAACTTGACCGGCACATTGGCAGCCGTAACCGGCACAGTGTTATTGAAAACCGTGTTATTCACTTGGTTGCCAACATGGCCAATCTTTGTGAACAAATCCGTGTGACTTATAGTCAAGATCAAGCCGACGACTTGATTCGTCGTCTTCAGCGTGCTTTGCTGACAAATGATGACAAAAAGTTCACCCGTAAAATTAGCGAATATAAGAATCAAGAAAAGTAAACCTATGACCCAATCACTTGTTGTTGCTGAAGACATACGTAAAACTATCAACATGATTGATGAAATTCAACATCATGAAGTTGATGAAGCATTGGGGGATTTGGTACCAAAAAAAATTAAAACTTGGTGGACAGGCCGAGAAAAAAAAGCTGGACAACGTGAACTTGAATATTATGTTAATCAAAACTTCAAATGGTTGGGATTACTAATGGGTCGTCAAGACATTGACTGGACTGAATTAAGTTTTGGTAACATGCGTCATTTTTTCAAAGCATCAAGTAATCGTATTGGCTTGACTGATGCAGAGGTTGATAAAGTTTTTGCAAAAGTTCAAAAGCAGTTTAATCGGCCTAATACCGAAGACGACTCTAATATAGATGACGACGAACCTACAAGTCAAGCAATTGTAAAAGGCCTTTTGAAACAAGGCATAGTGCAATCACAAGCCAAGCAAGGATTGGGTAGTGGTTCACAAAAAGCGTCTGCTGCAAGCAACGCAGCTGGCGCGCCCCCTGCTGCAACAAGCAGCCCATCCGCTAGTCCTGCATCGGTTTCCCAACCACCATCTACTGCAACTACATCACAAAACGCTGCTACTGCTGCCGTCTCGCCACCAGGAAAACCTTTTGATCCCAAAAAACCCGACTTGATAGTTGATCATAAAGGCCGGGCTACAAAAGTATGGAAAGTTCCTGTTAGCAAAGCAGCACCTGCAGGATGGATTTACTGGGATGCAGAAGACAAACTTTGGGTTACGCCTCCAAAAGACAGCCAAGATGCAACCATATTTAATCAACAGTATGCAGCAAAAAAGATGACTGAAGCTGTATCTACAAAAAGCCAAGTAAATAATCGCCTTGACGATTTAGTGCTGGCGAAACGAGCAGAACAGCAAGGTGACAAAGCACTTCAGTATGAAAAGCTCGCAGATTACCATGAAAAGTTCAGCAAAGTCAGTAAGTTAACACCTGCAGATCGTATTTACCATACAACACAAGCAGGTATATATCGCAATGCTGCTCAAGCAGTGCAATCAGCCCAATTAACTTTATCTAAGAGTTCAAAATGAAACTATTTCAAGATTTGGATCGTTACGTAACTCAAGCAGCTACAGTGAGCTTGGCTGGTAATAATCCAGTTAATGTCACTGAGTGTGCAAATACAATTTTTCAAGGGTTGTTAGCTCTCCATGTTTTACGACAAGAACCAGAAAGTCATCATGTAATAAGGGAATATGCAGAAAACACACTGCAAATAGCCAACAGCACTGGGTTGTATGAGTTTTTACATGTCATGCACACTGAAGTGTTGCGTGAACATGCTAGAGATGAGAAAAGTTATTTTACAAAAAGTGAAGTGGATCAACAGATACGTGTCACTCATGAGTTTCTTAATGCATGCAGCGAGATGAACTATACACATGCTCTCCAAAATCAAAGATTGTTGCAGTTGGAAAGCAGTTATAAAATCACCAGCACTGTGGATAAAAAGCTACGTCGTGATGTTGCCAACTGGAAGCAGCTTGACGCAGACACACGTTGGGCAGTTTGCCAAAAGCTTTGGGAAAACATTCATCGCACTCAGGGTTTACGTGACATACGCAACTGCCTTAGACGTTATGTGCAAGAACAAAAATGGCCGGCTCCTGTTACTGGCGAAAAGCCACCAGTTAGTGCTGCCAACCGCATGCAGTTGCTGACTCGCCTACCAGTTGTGAAAGAACACCTTTCTGCCAGTCAAGGCGTAAAAGATCTTGAAGATGCTTTAACTAACACACAAGACCACAGCTACAAGCACATTGATGGCATAATGAAAAAAATCAGTGCCACGCTGGGAATAACTCCTAATGAACTTCACAACGAGTTTAAAAAACAACACAGCATGACTCCCGATGACTGGGTGAGACAAACTATAGTTCGTGGTTTGCGAGAAAACAGCAGCATGACTGAAGCCATCAAAGGATGGAAACATGCAGGCAGAGACATAAACAAGTGGCGAGCTGAAAAAGCTATATCAGCTAGACCAGCTAAGTTGGTAAGATTGAAAAAAGATGGCACGGAGAGTGGCATGCATGATGCAACTTCCACCTTCGAAAGTGAAGAAGCTGCCCGACACCAACATGAGAGAATGGTCAGCTACAATCCAGGTAAGCAAATTCGTCACAATCTATATATAGACAACACGATTGTTGCTACATTAGATGGTTCTCTAAAAGAAAGTGCTAGCAGTGGCGGCACAAGTGCTGGCGCAATAGCCAGTGTTGCCAATCCCCTGGGCAAAGTCAATCGTAGACCCAGCTTGTTTGGCTATGTTCCCGAGCAACAGGTCAGTGAACCCCAGAAAAAATCTCAAAAACAATCCAAACAAAAAACGTCAAAACATAATAAACCAGCTTGATTTTGCCAAAGTTGATAAATACTCATGCAAATATACTTGCACTTACAAGGAGAATAAACAATGAATGAACGAGTAAATGGTTCCGCATTTGCAGGTGAGTTCCTAACTGGTAGCATGGATTTCTTCACCCTACTTACTATTGTTCCGGTAGCTCAAACAAATGTCGTAACAACCGTAGTTGATCTTCCCAGCTATCAAACATTTGCCAGCACTGGCGTTTGGACCACTGTGTCTGTTACAGACAGCACTGGTACTGCAACAAGCTATGCTACATTGAATGCATATCTTGACGCTTTTTACAAGCAACTGAATCTTGATAACTTGGTTCGTACTTTTGCCGGTCGTGCCAATCCTGTTGCTATTAGTGTTAACAGCTTGAGCGGCGACATTCCTGGCACTAGTACAGCTATCAATGGCTACACATCAACTTTGTGGGCATACTACAATCTTTATAACAACATTGCGACACCCACACAAGTTTTTGGTAGTGCATATACAACTGGTAAAACTTTCTACAGCGTTCACGTTGCTACTGAAAAAACCCTGTCGTGGACCGCTGGCACAAACAGCAACTACAGCACAGCAACAGCTAGTGACAACACCAATGCTCAAGGATACAAACTCTTGGCAAGCAATACTACATATGGTGGTTTTGATGGTCTAGTGGCTTATGATCTGCAAAGTTCACAAGTTCTTAGCGGCAGCGCCCAAGGTTCAGATGCAACTAACACCTACTTCCATAATAACACTGTGCAACCTTATGTTGCAACTTGGAGCACAAGCAGTGTTTCAACAACAAACACACTTGCTGCACAAGGCTTTGTGCTCAACGTCAAGGGTGTGTAATAGTTTTACACTTGAAGAAAGGGCGCTTTTGCGCCCTTTCTTCTTGATGTTCCTATCTCCAAATAAATAGGTTAGGTTTTGGGACAAATTTTATGATACAAATAGAAAACATAGTTAATGAAGGCGTAATGGGAAACCTAGCCACGCTGGATACCTTGGGCAGAATGTTACAGTTGGCTGGAGTTAGTTCTCCTGTTGCGCAGCTACAAGAAGATGCTGCGGGAAATACTATTGCGCAGTTGGTCAAAAGTGCGGAAAACCTTCCGCAATACAAAGGAAATGCTGAAGCAGCTAGACTTTATGTTATTGGAACGTTATTGAGTGCCATTTATCAAAATGTGCAAGCTCAACCATTTCAAAATGTGCAAGCTCAAACAAAAACAAAAGCTCTTACCGCATTGGGCGCAATGGGG